>Ga0102953_1001013_pt1 | contig 18204 bp, 10 predicted proteins | sample SalPon2A_C_D2_MG_FD_78509 | JGI IMG/M metagenome (GOLD analysis project Ga0102953, IMG submission 78509) | Soil microbial communities from South San Francisco under conditions of wetland restoration - Salt Pond MetaG R2A_C_D2_MG | ecosystem: Environmental > Terrestrial > Soil > Wetlands | place... | reverse complement strand
ATATCGATGGCTTCTTTGGGCGTGCGATGGACCCGCCAGCCGGTATCGACCAGAAGATAGGTTTTGTCACCCAGCGCCCGGCGAGCCGCCTCCACCAGGCGAACGTCGCGGTCGGGATCTTCGCCGAAAACACCCCAGCCGAATTTGACGGCCGTAAAGCCCTGGTCAAGATAATGTTTGGAGGCTTCTTCCATGGCGGCAGGCGTAGCCCGAAAGAGCGTGCTTGCGTAGGCGCGAACCTTATCGCGATAGCCTCCGCCCAGGAGTTTGTAGACAGGCTGGTTCGTCGCCTTGCCGATGATGTCCCACAGGGCAATGTCAATGCCGGACATCACCTGGATGGCCGCGCCGCGCCGACCGTAATACACAGTCCCCAGGTACATCTTGTACCAGAGCCGCTCCACCTCGAATGGGTCTTCGCCGATGAGGACGGACCGGAGGCCTTCAAAGCCGGGCGTTGCACCTTCGCTGGGAGCGTCCACAATCGCCTTCGCGACGTGCGGCTGCGTTTCCATGTCTGAGTAGCCGGTGATGCCCTCATCCGTGCTGACGCGGATCAATCCGAGATACTTGATTCCGTAAGCTTCTTCGGCGCCTTCGGGGGCGTCATAAGCTCCGGGCGATTCAAGAACCAATACTTCAACGTTTGTGATTTTCATAGGAACCGTTTCAGACGGACTTGTGCTTTCCCAATGTCATCACTCAAGACCCAGATAAGACAACGTCGGGTTTGACGTAATCTTCCCGACTTCCTCCGGAGACAGGCGTGGCAGCCCGGTTCCTTCGGTCATCCGGTTGAAATTTTTCAATGCGTCCAGGGTGGCTTCAGGCGTGGTGAACGGATAGTCGGAACCGAAGAGAAGCTTGTCGAGCACCCCGTATTCTTTGGCCGAAATCAACGCATTATAAAACTGCCACGGCCGGTAGTGGAGCGCGGAGATGTCCGCATAAAAGTTGGGCTGCTTGCGAATCAGCACAATGGTTTCATCAATCCAGGGATGCCCCATGTGCGCGATCACCATGCGAAGCTCGGGGAACTGCAATGCGACGTCCTCCAGCAATATGGGGAGTGAATACTTTAGCGGGGCCTTCCGGGGAAACGTGGTTCCCTGATGGATCAGGATGGGAAGGTGATGGGCCTGGCAGAATTCATACACCTCCATTACCTTTGGGTCGGTGGGATGAATGTTCTGGTAGATGGGTCCCAGCTTGACGCCGCGGAGTTTCAACTGGACCGCTTTCTCCAGCGTCGCGCGGACATTGTCCACCTTGGGGTCCACTCCTGCAAAGCCAATCACTTTGTCGGGATAGCGGTTCTGATATTCGGCAATGTATTCGTTGGGGGAATCAATGCCGGAATGCAGGGCCCGCATACCGAAAACGATGACTTTGTCGACCGACTTCATGGCCGCCCAGTGCTTTTCAGGCGTGATATTCAAATCGAGCGGATGGTCGCGCGAACGCAGGTTCGCCTCATTGACAAATTCGTCGGACAGATGTCCGGGATAGGCAAAGACGTGAGAATGGCAGTCAACCAGCACAGTGCATTCCTCCAGTTCAATCAGGATTTTAGCCGCACATCTTTTTGTTCGAGAATGGTTTCGGCCGCCTCAAAATCTTAACCCAACTCATCGGATCCGCAGGAGCCATCAGCGCAGATTGACCGGCGGCAGGCCCTTCCGCCCCAATCGGGTTCTCGTAATCGTCCAACGGCAGAGGTTGGCCACATAAATCCAGTCAAAGTCCGGTCCACCGAAAGCGAGATTGGTGGGGCCACCCAGCATCATGCCGTTGGGATCGTGCGCAAGCAGATGGACCGATCGAGCGGGATCAATCCTGTAAAGCGCATGCGAACCATAGCATGTTACATAAAGGTTTCCCTCTTCATCCAGCGCAAGACCATCGGGAACCGCGCCGGGAGATTCAGCATAAACTTCAACCCCGTTCGCGGGAGCCTGCCCGTCTTCGAGGATGATGCGATAGATCTTGCGTGTGTCACTCTCAGCCATGAAGATGCAGCTCTCTTCCCGGTTGAGCGCCAATCCATTCGCGTAACCGAAGGGACCTGCAACTTCAGTCCCTGCGCCACTGGGATCGAAGCGAAGCAAACGCCCGATGTTGCCCATCCAGGCGCCGGAGTCGGTGACGTAAAGGTGGCCACTCTCGCCGAATACGGGAAAGTTGGGCTCAGCCAGCTTTGCGCCCGCCGCCTCACTTGCAAAAATTTCATGCTGGCCGCTCTTTGTGACTCGAACGACTCCCTGCCCGCCAACACAAACGAACAAAACGTCTTGAGAAGAAAACGCCAGGCCGCCGCAGAATCCATTGAGCTGAGCGATCTCCTCGACGCAGCCTTTGGTATCAATCCGGTAGATCTGGCCGGCTTCACCTCCGGCCCAGAGATTGCCTTCTTTGTCAAAAGCGCAACACTCCGGGTGGTCAAGAAAGTTCGCAAAAACCTCGAACGACTCCGCTGGAATTTCAGTGATCATGGCGTCAAAAATATCACGGTTTTGTCAGCACCCTCAATACGCCGGAGAAAATGTGTCCAGAAGAATGAATGATTCCCGAGGCCGGGCCCTGCTTTTTGTGGCTTGCCCTTTATGTTTGGTATATCTTTCTATTCCGGTACAAACCTGGCAAAGTTTTGGCCAATGGCCGGCGCCCGCCTGGTGCGGGTCGGCGTGATTCCAGGGCCCATTGCCTTTTCCTTTGCCGGGCATCGGGTTTATGCGAGGTTATCTCCGCCGGATCCGCTTTTCAACAAGGAGTCTTGATCAAAATGCCGACTGTCATCTATGACCCTTCCCAAATCCCTTTTGATAGGCCCGGTAAGCATCACTACCAGGTCGTGTTTAATTTCGACTCAAGCTATGGAGGTTCCCTGGTTCCCCTCACCGTGATTAATGGTTCCCGGACTCCCGCTGGCGGCGAGTTGCCACGCGGCGTTGCTGTCTTCGGTGGCACCCACGGCAATGAGTGGGAAGGACAGGTTGCGATTAAACGGCTCTGCGCCGATCTCAAACCGCAGGATTTATGCGGGCGCGTGATTCTGATGCCTCAGCTCAGCGAAAGCGCCTGCCGGGCCAATACCAGGACGTCTCCGCTGGACGGGGTCAATATGAACCGTGCGTTTCCCGGCGACCCACGGGGCTCCATTTCCTACCGGATTTCGAATTTCGTCAAGACTCGAATCTTCCCTCAGGTCGGCGTAGTGTTAGACATTCATTCCGGAGGCAGAGAGGGAGGCTTTGCGCTTTGCACGTCCTTCCATGCCATTCCTGACCCTGCGCAGCGAGCGGAAATCGCCCGTGTAGCACAGCTTTTTGACACTCCCTTCGTCCTTGTCTACTCAAATATTTTTGGTACCGGACTACTCACGAATGAAGCAGAATCTGAGGGTAAAATCACTGTCGGTGGCGAATTCGGGCAGGGGGAGTCAACGGACCCCAAGGGAACTCTCCATGCGTATGAGGGCATAAAAAACGTTCTGCGCCATTATGGGATGTTGCCGGACGCCGTTGTAAAGATCGATCGTGACCGTCAGAGTCCACCTCGAATCATCGGGGCCGAGAACCGGGAGGACTACATCCCCTGTCCCAGGGACGGCATATGGGAGCCGTTAATCCAGCTTGGGAGCGACGTGCGCAAGGGAGATCTGATTGGACGTCTCCACGATTTTGACGATCACTCCTCTGCACCCCTGGAAGTCATTGCACACCGTTCTGGTGTACTCGTCACGATGCACCTTGGGGCCGTCTGCCAGAAGGGCTATACGCTTTACGTTATCGCGGAGGATGTGCAAATCTGATGCGCTCCTGTGCTGTGAGGAATCGGGCCCAGGCAGATTAAGCGCGATATCGTTCGAGCTTAGCCTAATCCAATTCAACACCAAGCCCGGGCCCTTCGGGCGGGAAAGCCCTCCCGGGAATGATCTTCAAAGGAGTTTTGAGCAGATCGCCCTCGTAACAAAGCGGTCCGATAATGTCGCATGGAAAGGCATCCGCATGGATTGCCGGGGTGGCCATGGCAAGGTGAATCATTGCCGCGCTTGCGATTCCCATTTCCAGATTGCTTCCGATGGTGCAACTGAGGCCGGCCGCTTCCGCTACCGCCGCAATTTTTCGGGCAGGTCCAATGCCACCGGACTTTCCGACGTAAATTGAGAAAATATCCGCGGCGCCGGCCCGAACCAGCTTCATGGCATCCTGCAGCATGTAAAGGCTCTCATCGGCCATGACGGGAACCTGCACCTGCCGCCGGACATCGGCCATCCAGGCGACGTCAAAGGGCTGAACCGGCTGTTCAGCAAAGAGGATGTCCTGGTCGGCAAGCTTTTGTATTGTCTGGATTGCGTCACCCGTCGACCACCCTCCATTCGCATCTATGCCCAGGCGAATTTGCGGGCCAATGGAACGGCGCACGGCTCGGACCCGTTCCAAATCCGTGCCAGGATTCATTCCCACCTTGACTTTCATGGTCTGGAACCCCTGCGCTTTCGCCCAAAGGGCAATTTCCGCTGCTCGATCGGGCTCCTCGCCGGAAATGGACCATTTGGTTGGAATGAACTCCCGTACCGGACCACCCAGAAGCCGGTATAAAGGAAGGTTTGCAGTTTTTCCCAGAATATCCCAAAGCGCCATCTCAATGCCGGCCTTGGTAAAGGGGTTTCCTGCCACGGCTTGGTTTAACAAGGCGCCAACCCGTTCCACCTCGGTGGGGTCTGTGCCGATGAGGGCGGGGGAAATGAGGGTGTCGATAAAATGCGCAGCGGTTGTTTGGTCTTCACCGCTCCAAATGGGCGTACACGAGACCTCACCCAAACCAGTGAATCCCTTATCCGTGTACACCTTCACGATGAGAAACGGGGAGGCACGATGCCATCCTCGGCTTCCCCTGATGGACAATTCTTCTTTGATAGGGACCTGGACAGGGATGGTTTCAATTCTTGTGATTTTCATCTCAGGTTTTGTGCGCTGGCGAACTTGGACCGCGAGGCAAGACACGCGGGCGATGCAGGCACCCTCTCCTTCAACCGGTCAAGCCCGGGATATTCGCGTTTCAGGCTCAGTTGATACCAGGCCATACTGCCACCACGGCTCCCGGCGTTTCAGGGAGCCCGCCAGCGTCGTAGATAGACATTCGGCGGACGGAACTCTAACAGCGGTATCAGAAATTCACTGCGCGCCAGTTGTGATCCTGCTGCTCTCCAACGGCTTTGCTTACGGGCCCCGAGAACCGCTGAGAAATCTCACCAGCCGTATCCTTCACAGTCCTTGCAAGGGCATCAAGGGTGGTTCCGGTGATCTGTCCGGTTGTCCCTGCAACGCTGATGGCTGCTATCACCGCATGGTCGTTTTCAAAGATTGGGGCGCCTACACAACGAAATCCGATTTCGTCTTCTTCGTTATCGAAGGAATATCCGACCTTCCGAATATGTTCCAGTTCGGCTTGCAGTTTCCTGCTGAACACAATTGTGTTTTCGTTGTGGCGAGCCCAGATTCTCGAGGTTCTCAAACGGTTGATTTCATCTTCCGGCAAATAAGCTAGAAGGGCCTTGCCAACTCCTGTACAGTGCAGGTCAAGCCGTCTGCCGATATGGCTGGCCGTCTTGACCGCCGTTGGCGGTTCCAACTTTTCAACCAAAACCGCCTCCCCGTCCTCGTAAATAGCCATGTGGACGGTCAAACGTGTCTTCTCCAGCAAGCGTCTCAGGGGCTGGGAAGCCCGGGTTCGTAGCTCGATCCGTCCTATAGCCTCCTGCGCCAAATTAAAGAGCCGCATTCCAAACAGATACCGATGGGTACTCGGAATCCGGTAGATATATCCACGACGCTCCAGCGTGAGCAGGATGCAGTGAGCCGAGCTCTTTGGCAACCTCAGTTTTCGCGCGATATCTGCCAGCGTCATGCCTCTGTTGGATTTTGCCAGCGTTTCCAGAAATGTCAGCGCACGGTCCACGCTGGACACCGATGCGGTTACCGGCCCTTTCCTGGGAACAGTTGTTTCTATCGCTTCTGTTCTCATTGGCATTAACCTCCCCACATTCTGAAACCTGCCTCCAAGGTTGTGCTGTGACATTTGTCGTATAGTTTAGCTCGGTTGTCTCCGTCTTAGAGATTTTTGTGCCATCAAAAACTTCGATAGCTCATATTACCGGGAAGCCTGATCCTGGCCATTGCCATGACTCCATCAGCAGAGCCTTTTGATCGGGTCTAATGAAATGAGCCCGCTCGGTGAAACACGAGCGGGCCCCTTTCAAGAAGGCGAACCCTTCAGGGACCAGCTTTGATCGACCTCAACAAGCCGACCGTCCGCCGCCCATTTCCGTTTGTAGCAAAACACGAGCCACAATTGGAATCTCACGCCAGCCCTAAAAGTACAGCTTCAGCGCAAACTGCATGATTCGCGCCGGACCGGCGGAAAAGATCTCGCCCGTCGAACCGGTGTTGATGGTTGTGTTGGGATTGTTATAATTCACGTGGTTCAGAGCATTGAACATCTCCCAACGAAATTGAAGATACTTCGACTCGGTGAAATGGAAATTCTTCAACAGCCCGGTATCCCAATCAAAATAGCCAGGCCCGTTCATAATTCCCATTCCTGAGTTGCCATAGGTATAAGGCGCCGGTACCGCAAAAGCAGCCGGGTTAAACCACTGCTGAGGACTTGGGTTGCTGACCTGCGGATTGCCGACGAGATTGGGACGGGTGTCCCATCCGTTTCCGAGTGTCGCACCGGGTGCCGTAAAGGTCAGCGGAGAGCCGGACTGGTAGCCCACGATGCTGCTAAATTCCCATCCTCCGATGACACCATTGAGAAGGGTGCTTGAATTTGCGAGATATTTTCTCTGGTGGCCAAAGGGAAGGTCATATACACCCGAAACATTCAGGATGTGCGTGCGATCATACGGTGAACGCCCGCGCAAGTACCCTGGGGGCGTGAAGGGCTGCAGCCCGTCGACGGTATCAGCAGCTGCGCCGTCCAGCATCGACTTGCTGTAAGCGTAAGAGGCTACAAACCCGAGACCGTTTTTGAACCTTCGCTGCCACATGGCCGTAAGGCCGTTGTACCAGACCGATCCGCCATTCTGGTATAAGGTGATGCCGCCAAGCTGCGGATAAGGAAGAGCAGCCTGCAGGTTCGAATATTGGCCAGCAGGCACCGCATTGTAGTTAAAGCCACTGATGGGATCGGAGCGGTGCGTGCCGATATAGCTCAAGGTCAGAGAGGAATGGTAGGGCAATTGTTTCTCGACGGTGATGTTCCATTCGTGCGTCTTCTGACTTTTGATATTGTAGGCGGGAGCCACCGTCCCCGGAGCGACAAAGAAACTGGGATTGTTCGGAAAGATCGTTTCCCAGGGTTGAGGCGTGCTTGGGGAGAAGCTTATATTTTCCCACGTCCAGTAAGGGGGGCCGACAATGGAGGATGCGGTTCGATTTCCTTCAAAGCTGCTTGTGAAAATCCCATAAGAGCCGCGCACCACCATGCCGTTTGTGACTCGCCACGCAACGCCCAGCCGCGGCGAGACAAACCCATTCGGATCAAACAGCCCCTTGGGAACCCCAATTTTATTGGCCGGAACCCATTGGCCCGCCGTGGCCGGCGCCAGGTATTTAGCTACGGGTTGACACGTCAAATTAACCTGTCCCTGGTTATCCAGACCTGCCACGATTTTGCCGATGGTGGGGTCGAAAGTGGCGCCATTTCCGCAAACATACTCCTTGCCTTGCCAGTAATCCCAGCGCACGCCGAGGTTCAGAGTAACCTTTTGGCTGATGTTCCAATAGTCTTGAGCAAAAAGGGCATCGTAAGGTGAATCCTTCATGCCAAAGGTCTGAAGAGGGTAGTTTCTGAATCCGTCGTGAGGCAGACCCAGCAGGTAGTCAGCAAAGGCGAAGCCGGTGTACTGGCCATTGAAGTCAAACTGGCCTCTGGAGAAACCTGACCCATGCCGACCGAGCGTTGTCCGGTTGTCGTAGTTGTAACCGAGGATGAGACTGTGCTTCCCCCGAATGAGGTTGATGCTGGCTGTACCGTCAACGGAGTCCGACCACAGACGTCCCGGAGTGCCCCAAGGCTCTGCAAACCCCGTAATGCCGGTCACGTTGACGGTGGGAAGCCCGATCCAGTCGGCCCTTCCCGCAGTCGGGAAACCCTGAATGCCTGCCTGCTGCGTCAAGTTATCTTTTCCAAGCGCGGCCGAGCCGCCGGTAAAGGTATTGTTAGACGACACATAGCTGGCGTTAAGGGTAAACAGCAGATTCGGTGTAATCGTGTAATTGTACGTCAATCCAAAATTGTGCTGGTTGGTTTCGTTTGTTTGAACAACCGCGGGGCTGTACTGAGGGCTTGTGGTCGGATTCACCCAGTCAATGAACTGCCCATAGATGCGTTGCTTCGAAGTGATCTGCTGGTCAATCCGAAGCAAGCCGTTCCAGGTGTCATTGGTTCGCGGTGCCACGGCATGGAAATTGCCGTCGTTATATCCTGGCGTCGGCGTCAGAAAATACTTCTCAAGAAAGTTCGCTCCATAATCAATTCGGCCCGTAGGAATGATATTACTGCACGCACCGGAGGTGGAATCATACGTGGAAGTACTGGTCGTGCACGCGGAATTTTGAGCCGGGGTGGAGACAAACTGAGTACCAGTCGTGGGATCGATTACGGGTGTAGAAACTGCAGAGAAATCCCCATTCAGCCAGGCAGGATCGGGCGTCGCGCTGTTGTATATGCTTTCCTGCCGCACCGTTGTTCCTTCAAAGCTGGTGAAGAAAAAGGTCTTGTCCTTGAAGATCGGGCCGCCTGCGGCAGCGCCGAATTGATTCTGGGAAAGTTTCGGTGTCTTGGAAGCAAAAGTATTTCGGGCATCAATCGCATTGTTGCGCAGGAACTCCCAGGCGCTTCCGTGGTATTGATTCGTTCCCGCCTTCGTCACCATGATGACCTGGAGCGGATCGCGACCGTGCTCCGCGCCAAAGTCGGAGGTCTCAACTCTGAACTCGGCGATGCTATCCACATTAGGAAGGGTAATAGCACCTTCATCCATTCCCGAGTTGATATTCGTACCATTCAGCGAAAATTGAGTATGGTCCCCCTGGCTGCCGAGGCCTTGTACATAGGTGCCTCTCTCGGGACCACTGTGGCTCGCGGTAAAGCGCATGCCAGGCGCCAAGGTCACAAGGTTGACAACATTTCGCCCGTTCAATGGCAGGTTGAGGATGTTCTTCTCCTGGACTGTCGTTCCTGTTTTGGCCGTCTCAGTTTGCAGCAATGCAGGCGCAGCGCTAACCGATACCTGTTGAGTAGCAGTTCCCACCTGCAATGGGACCGTCAGGCGTTCACGTGCCCCTACCGTCAGGTCCACACGATTCACCTTCCAGGTCTTGAAGCCACTCATGGTTACCTGGACCGAATAGGAGCCGATGGGCAATGCGGGGACTTGAAATGTGCCGGCAGAACTTGTCTTGACAGTGGTCGTCAGTCCGGTGTTCAAGTTTCGTACCGTCACCTCAGCTCCTGGTACGACCGCGCCGGATGGGTCGGTAACCGTTCCGAGAATTACTCCCTGGGTGCCAACCTGGCCAAACAGGCCAGCACTCATCAGGGATATTCCCACGAGCGCTGAAAAGAGAAAGAAACACATGCGTTTCATAATTCATTTCCTCCAACAACCGTGACTTGGGCTTCGTCCATTTTGGTCCAATATCACGATTGATCCACGAAGCGTTTACACACTAACAGATTGGATTGGTACCCCGGGCGTTTGTGCAATCGAAACCCCATACGGATTACAAAATCCCAGATAGGCCCCTGAACCGACTGTCAATAGAACAACCAAGGGCTGCATCTCTTCCTGCCCTTGGAAAACACGCATATTCCAGTTGCTAACGGCGAGTATATAGCGAGCCTGAAAACTGTCAATACGCGTAGACGCCTGAAAGCTCAATATGTCCAACATTATGGATGAGGTCAGTTTTAACGCCCTGGGACGCCAGGAATTGCGCCGAAGGAGGTTGTTGTTGAAGATAATTCCGGCCGCAACTGGAGGGCTGTTTCGTGCCATCTATGTGGTAAATTTTACTGACCCCTCTTCTGTTGGCGCCCATGGTTTTCGGGATCCGGCGCCATGCCCCGGCTCTGGCAGAGCACTATTATCGATAAGAAGTATTGCGAAGCGCCCTGTGGCCCGCCCTGATTTACCCGTCTGCCGTTCTGCGCCACGACGCTAATGCAGGTAATCGGATACGGCCTGTGCCAACTGCTCAACGGGGATGTCCGCTCGCGGCTGGAATTCGTTGGAATCGCAATACCGGAGCAAACGGTCGCACAGGAACACTGCCTCCGGATGCTCGTCGTCCAACTGGGGGCCTATCCGCAGCGATGTAACCAGCAAGCGCCCCTTTCCCACTTTCGCTTCGAAAATGTAACCTACCCTGGAGAGTTCCTTGAGTTTGCTCAAAAATCCAGCCTTGGTCCGGATGCCGCCGATGATGGGTGCGACGTTGGGGAGCGCGTCAAGCGGAAATGGCGCGGACCCCTCCATCAGGGCGTAAAATTGCAGATCGCAAAAACCTTCGTGCGGGAAGTTCTGGAGTGCGGGGTGGTCCCGCACGACTGTACCTAAAGCTCCTCCTGCAGCCGGGAAGAAGCTGACCCTGGCAGGCCTGTCAAGAGCCAGCCAGACCCGGCCACCCGACTCCAGAAAATCGCTGGCCGCACGATCCAGCGAATCAGTAATGAGCAGGCCGTCTTTAGTTGGGCCGCGCTGACCAGTGCGAATAAACCCAAAATTTTTTCTCAACCCGGGCCATGAAACCGTTGCAACGATTGGAGCTGTTGGGTGACTCATCAAACCGTGTCGCGGAAAAACCCAAAAGTCCCAGTGATTGATATGCCCGTCCACTTCCAGTGCGAACTCAACCTTCCGGGGCTGGCCCTTGCTCCAAGGCCCGAGAGAAATGGTTGAGACAGGACTGATCCTGCCCAGCGGTGCGCTGAGGTGATCGATTCTTGACCCAGCCACCGTTCTTCCCTGAGCGCTCACGCGCCATGAGGCAGAACCCTCTCTGATTTCAGTCTCACCGTAGTTGGAAACCGACAATTTCAGGTCCCTGGCAGCATCGGCCCACAAAGTTCGCTCTCCCGGCCCGGCACCAATCAGCGGCAGTACCGCATCGTTGATTTCGCTTCCCTCTTCCGGCGCCACGGCTTTGGGCTGCCAGAAATAATTGAACCAGCCTTCCTCCCAGGAATCACCTTCACCGGTGCCACCGGGGTAATCCATAATCAGCCAATACTCATAACCGGTGACATCCGGCTCCCGTCGGACCCGCTCTATCTGGAAGCGCCGCCCCAACTGCAAGAGTTTCTGGGAGTTTCGGAGATAGACCGAATATTCAGACGCCAGTCCATTCTCATCCACCCAGCGCTTTTTGGCCTCCAGCCATTCCGGGGCCATGACTCCCGTGAACCTTGGAATCAGGGAAATATCCGGAAGCGAGCAATAGTAGTCACCAAATTCATGGCGGACGGTCGGAAGGCTGGGCGACGAGCCCCGCCCCATGCTGAGCATGTCAGTCGGCTCCATGCGGTAGCCGTCGTTCGACATGATGATCCGGTCGGGCATTAAGGACTTCGCCTGCCGGTACAATTCGGCCACGGCTTGCAGAAATGCCAGTTTGCTTTTCTCATCCTTGAGCCAGTGGAGGTTGAACTCGTTCCCCATCGCCAGTGACATCCAGGAGGGATGGTTTCGGTGTGCAAGGGCCACACCGGTGAGTTCGCCCTGCACAAAGTCGAGGAAGGGAAGAAGATACTGTGTGTAGGCCACCGGCAATTCCGCCATCACGAGAATGCCGACTTCGTCGGCTGCCTCGAAAAACTCGCGAACCGGCGTCATTGAATGGAAGCGCACGGCGTTAAAGCCGAAACTCTTCACCAGGCGGAGGCGTTCCAGGTACACCTGCTTTGAGGCAGGCGGCACGCCCGTCAGCACCTCAACGTTGTCATCGCCGTAGCCTCGAAGATAGAGCGGTTTGCCGTTCAGCAGTAACACGTTCCCCTGCGTCCGGATCTCCCGAATCCCGAATCGTTGCTCGACCCTGTCTCGCTCTGTCGCACCTTGCATCAGGGAAATGCCAGCCGTATGGAGGTTCGTATGGTCCGGCGACCATAGGGCTGCGCCCGGCATGGGAAGGTCAACATGCACTTCCTCCACCCCGCCGGCAGGGACGTGGACGACCACTGTGCCGCGGTGCGGGCCCACGATGACCCGCAACTGGCCGCGGAACGCGTGGCTTTCCATGTTGCGCACCTGAACGCCAAACCGCGCCGTGGCGGGGTTAATTTCGGAACGGACCCACAGTTGATCAATCCACACGCGGCCGGTCGATTCCAATTCCACAGGACCGTAAATGCCGCCCCAATTTGCGATGTAGTTCAGCATGCCGGTGGGGTAGTTTGGGATCTGTTTATCCGGTGATGCTTCGTGTTGCTTCCCCGGATTTGAAACCTTAAGCTCAATCGTGTTGTCGGCGCCGGGGCGCACTGCACTACTGATTTCGAACTCGAAGGGCGCGCTCATGCCCTTGTGCCGGCCTGCGGGCTTACCGTTCACAAACAGCTCCGTATCGCGCAGAGCGCCACCCACGCGGAGAACAATCCGCTTCCCGTTCCAGGAGGGCGGGACAGGAACCACGCGTTGATACCAGGCCACGCCCTCATAGTCGTGACGCAGGATGCCGGCTGGCTTCCCCACTCCCTGGGCCTGCCAGCAACCGGGAACCTGGATGACGCGGGCGAAATCTGCCTCAGAATCAAGGCGGAACTGCCAGGATCCGTTAAGATCAATCCCCAACCGCGGCGCCTGGCCCGTGATGGGAGCGCTCTGGTGCCTTGCTGATAACCCATAGCCGCCAGCCCCCTGGGCCACCCCGGCCGCTGGAGCGGCCAAAGCGCCTGCCAGCATTCCCCGCAGGAACCTTCTTCGGCCCAGAATATCTCGGCTCACCCTGCACCTCCTTCATCCATCCACCACTTGGCCTGATGTTAGCGTCTTGACCTGGAAAACGGACCTGGTCAGCATACTCCTGCCGCATCCCTGCGGAAACTCCACTAATGCGGAGCCACCAGAATTCGTTCAGGACCTTGTACGAACCCTCGGCCACACAGGTGCGTACCCAGTCAAGTTATGCTATAAGACGATTTACCCCAGGGCACAAGAGGGAGCTCTACACTTCATCTGGGATGTGATAAATTTTCCCGCGATAACTGTTCGCATCACCACTGCTTGTGGTTGGGGAGCCGCAGGTTGCTGTAACCAGGGGCAGACATTACCGATTGAAATCACTTTTAGGAGAACCCAATGGAGAGATTAAAGGGAAAGGCCGCGATTGTCACCGGAGGCAGCAACGGGATTGGCAAAGCCATCAGTGAGCTGTTCGCTGAAGAAGGGGCCCGCGTGGTTATCGCTGATATCGAGACTGAGAGTGGCGCAAGCGTCGCCGCTGAAATCGTTCGAAAGGGCGGGGACGCAGTGTTTTCCAGAACCGATGTCAGTTCTGCTGCAGACGTTGCAAATGTCGTAAAACTGGCGGCCGGCGATGATGGACGTGTTGATATCCTCTGCAACAACGCTGCCTACCTGACGAACTGGAACGGGATCGTGGAGTCCACAACAGAGGAGTGGGAGAAAGCGTTTCGAGTGAATTTGATGGGGGCTTACAACCTGACCAAGGAAGTTCTGCCCCTCATGCTGCAGCAGAAGCAGGGATCGGTTGTTAACATCGCGTCCATTCAGGCGCTTGTGGGATGCCCAACGTCCGTGGCCTATACCGCGATGAAATCTGCAATGCTGGGCTTAACTCTGAGCACGGCGTATGACTACGGGCCGCAGAACATCCGCGCTAATGCGATTTGCCCAGGCCCGATTCAAACGAGGATTTCGCCAAAGCCGGGAGATGCCGCCTACCAATGGCAGTGTGACCAGACGATGCTTGCGCGGGTCGGTTACCCCAGGGAAATTGCCTACGCGGCCCTTTTCCTTGCATCGGATGAAGCGTCATACGTCACGGGAACCGTCATTCCCGTGGACGGCGGGTGGACTGCAAAATAGGCCTGACGAGAATCGATCTGCGGGCTCACGTCACGCGCGGAAAGCCGGTGTCACAAGACACCGTATTTCTCATAAACGTCCCGGAGAAACGCTCCGCGCAACAGTTCGTCGCGGCTGTGATTTTCGCTCGACACCTTTTGAAAAGCGCGTTCAAGCACCTCCGGAACAAGGGCCGCCGGGATGGCAACTACGCCGTCATAATCAGCGGCGATCAGGTCGCCGGGGAAGACGTTTACCCCGCCACAAACTACCGGGACATTGTAGTTTACAACCACTCCGCGCCCTTTTGAATCCACCGGCTTGATGCCTGTTGCGAAGACCGGGAAGCCGATCTTCTCGATCTTCTTGACATCGCGAACCAGTCCATCCACAACAGCGCCGCGTGCCCCACGGGCCATTGCTGCCGTTGAAAGTAACTCGCCCCAGGGCGCATTGCGAATCGATCCGCCGGTTGAGACCACGGCTACCTCGCCAGTCAAAAGGCTGTCGACGGCCTCGATCTCCATGGCGTAGGGATCATCCGGGATTTCCTCTACATCGATGCACAGGATCGTTCGCGCCCATCCCGCCGTACACACTTCCCGAAAAAGCGGCCGCAGGGAATGACTCATCGCCTGATCCCGATAGCCTAATTCATCCAGGGAATCGGAGATCACGGCCGTATAAAGCTCCCTTCCGATCTTGTCAAACAACGTCAGGTCTTCCGTCGTCGCTGCTTCTCGAATACTTCGATTATTAGTGCTCATGTTTTCATTCACCTTAAAGCTCATATGGATATCCAGTCAGGTCTGTTGGTTTTGCCGCCTCTCTAAAGGCGCTTTCACCCGGTTTTATGACTTACTTAATGGGTAACTTGATGAGTCTACTTATTCGCACTCTGTACCGGAGACTCGTCAATGGTCAGAATCAACTTGTGATACGAAGCTTTCTTTCTTTCAACTGCCTCATTAAATTTTTTCAGCGCGCTAGCACTCTTGCTTGCCTCGCCGAGTTTGCGATATGCCAATGCAAGCGTGTAAAAAACAGTGGGATCATCATCGAGTGAAGCGGCCTTTTTGAGAGCAAGAACAGCATCTTCTCCCCGATGTTCAGCCGACAGAATTTTCCCAAGCAGAAAGTGCGCAGGCCCGTTTTGGGAATCAAGCGCCAGAGACCTTCTGACCTCAGATTCCGCGATCTTGAATTCCTTGCCGCCCTTCGTCCCGAGTTCATAATCTGCCTGAGCCTGGTAATACCAGCCGACGGATTGAGTGGGGTCGCGCGCCACAATTTTCTGTCCTATTGACTTGAGGCCTTCCCACTGGTGCGAGGCCTGATAGGTTTCGCCAAGCAATTGATAGGCTGGAAAGTAATCCGGAGAAGCAGCAATGATGTTCTGCAGGATCTTCTCAGCCTCCGCATACTTTTTCTCCATCATATAGGCAACTGCAAGCGCCGATTTGATCTTGACAGAGTTGGGCAGGATCCTGGTTGCCGATTGGAACAGGGCGAGGCACGCATCATTTGCGTGGTATTGAGTCAGCAGTATTCCAAACTCAAGGTAGTAATCCTCATTGTGAGGATCGAGCTTGACGGCCTCCTGCAAATGGTCCACGGCAGGTTTGATCCGGCCGAGCTTGTAGTATGCATCTCCGATCATCTCATTCCAGACAGCGGAACTCCTGCCCGCATCAGCAACAAATTCCAGAAGCGACAATGCCGCGCGGTAGTTGCCCCGGGCAGCAGCCTGATTCGCCGCTTCGAGGAAAGAGGGAAGCGGATTTGAAGAAGAGTTCTTCACGGATTGATAGATTTGCCTGGCTTTGGTAACGTCACCGCCTTCAACGAGCAGGGCCCCCAAGGGAAGCAACAACCCGGGGTCCTGAGGTTTCCGGGCCAGCAATTGGCCGGCTTGCTCCCGTGCAAGACTGGGCTGGCCTGCTTTAAAAGCTGCACTGATCAGGATTAATCGGATCTTTGCATTGCCGGGATCCAGCCGGCGTGCCTTCTGCAGGTGTTCCACCGCTTTCGCAGCATCGCCAGACTTCAACTCACTCAAACCCAGATCAACCCACCCAACAGGTTCTTCGGGAGCGAGTGCCACAGCCTTCCGGAGTTCTGAAGAGGCTTGTGAAGCGTGACCACTTGAAAGGTAAAACATTCCCAGGTTGACATGCGCAACAGCAGACCGGGGCGCCAGCTTCACCGCCTTACGGAAATACTGTTCCGCCCTATCAAAATTCCTAAGCCGTTGATTTGCGATACCTAACACTATATAAGCGCGGTAGAAATCGGGACATTTTGCCACCATCCAGCCAAAAGAATGGGCAACCTCCTCCGCCTTGCCTTGATTAAGCAGGCTCGCGGCTTGCCGGTAACCCTGGGAGCACCCGTTGTCTGCCCTGGCTGCAACGGGTCCTGCGAGGGCAACCCCCAGGACTAACGGAGAAAGCAAATGTAGGAATCTAAGGCACACGACCGTTTCTCGACTGGCATGAGACGCGGAACCTTTAGAACTCCACTCTGACCCCAGCTTTTGGAGCAATATCGAGCTCTGGCCGTAGAGTCCACGATGCTTGAAACCAGTTTTCAGCCACCAACGCACCAGCATGCCGGAATTTCAATGGGGAAAGGGCCTGCATCAGCAATCTGACAGGCCGAACCCCCAGCCATTCATACTGGATTCTTCTATTCCAGCAAGCCAAATGTCAAGAAGCGTACCGGCGCCCGATTCGATTTGCATACAGGCTGATGAACAAAATTTTCGCGCTAAGGAGAGCGGACCTTGACCCGGTAATCCGCAAGGATGACAATCGGCGCTTCGGGGTGATCCCAGGCTTTTCCTGCATTTCGCAGGTCCTGGCAGATGCGGACAGACAAGGAAACTTTCACACGGGGAGATGGGCGGCTCAGTGACTCCAGACTTTCATTTCAGGACAGCGGTTCATTCCACCCTATTCCCGCAGGCAAAACCAAACCCATAAATCCGGAGTTTCGGGCAAGGAGGAGTTTGAAATGGCTGGACCAGGACTGACACGTCGCGAGTTCCTCAAGGACTCAGCTTTAGCAGGTACGGGGTGGGCCGCAATAAAGAACCAGAGTTCTCTGCCTGCAAACGCCAGGTCAAGTAGTGAGAAAGCAAATGAAGGGAAAAGGGTGCTTGAAGAACCCTCCTATGAACTTGCCGTGACAGAGTGGCCCGACCAACTGCGGCCAATCATCTTCATAGGCTGTAAGGATCACCTGGACGAATTTGGTGTGATGTGGAATGGCAATCTGACATTCCACACGGAGACAATGATTGATGCGGACAGGCTGCTTGTCAAAAAGCGTCCGGATCCCTCACTCCAGGTCAGTTTCGCCGTAGGAGACAAGCCAGACTACGGGAACCGGACAACGGATGACGGTACCACAATTCCTTCGCTGGCCGAGGGACATCTTCCAATGCCAAGAATCAGGATTCATCGCCAGGGAGTCACTCTGTTACAGGAATCGCTTGCGGCTTCAGCGGATTCGACATGTCACGTAAGCGGGTGGAACTCGCCGGTTTTCTTGCGCCAGCGATTTACAGTTGAGGACCCGGGCTCAGGCAGTTCGCCCATTCGTCTGTGGGCGCAATTGGCAAGCAACCATATCCATTACGCGATGGAAACCAGGCGCAACGTGCGTATATTGCCAGTGGCCCCTCTTTACCACAGCAACTTACACGCTGCAGGGAATGAATTAAGGGATGCTGATGACCGAATTGTCGTGTTCGCCAGCCGTCCGTTCAGATTCTATCGGAAGCTTCCTGGGAAGTTTCAATCGGTTGCATTGCGGTACGCCCAGCTTGATCGGAACCTTGCAATGTTTGAATTGCCTCGAACTCAAGGAGCAACCGTTGAACTTATTTTTCCTTTTATTCCGGCAGAGCCAGCCTTGATGGGATCCCTTCGAAGTTCCGACTACGAGCGTTCGTCTCAAACTCTAAGTGAATCCTGGAAGAATGAATTATCACATGGGACGCAAATTGAGGTTCCTGAAGAGCAGGTCAACAACCTCCGGCGGTTTGCAGTTCCGCTTACTTTCATGACCGCAGATCTTTATCCGAACGGCGACCATATCCT
>Ga0102953_1001012_pt1 | contig 18219 bp, 13 predicted proteins | sample SalPon2A_C_D2_MG_FD_78509 | JGI IMG/M metagenome (GOLD analysis project Ga0102953, IMG submission 78509) | Soil microbial communities from South San Francisco under conditions of wetland restoration - Salt Pond MetaG R2A_C_D2_MG | ecosystem: Environmental > Terrestrial > Soil > Wetlands | place... | reverse complement strand
CCGGACCGCCGGCCAGCATGAGCGCCTGCTGCAAAGTCAGAGGCCGTATTTCCTGAAGGACCTGCGGGCGGCTGACGCTGCCCCCCACTACCACGGGTTTGCTTTCCACATTTTCCACCGCTACGCTCACCTGCGGATCGATGAGAATCTGAAGCTGTTTTAGCTTTGAAGCAACCTCTTCTCCGATTTGAAGGGCCGTCTTTCCAGTTGCTGTGACCGGTTGGGGAAGATAGGACAGGACAACGGATCCTTCCGATCCCACAACAACGGACCGATTGAGTTCCGGCATGTTGTAGACGGTGATTCCCAGAACGTCGCCTTCTCCAACTTGGTACTCAGGAGGAACGGTAGTAGCTGAAGGCATCACCACGGGTGCAATGCTTTGCTGCTCAGGCGCAGGAGAAGTCTGAAGCGCGGGAGGGGCTGCCGGAGTCTGAGACGGGGTCGATAACGGTGATGATGTTTGGGCAAGCGCCGGAAAAGTTGTTACTGTGACAACCAGCGCTGAAACCAGTATCCTCGCGACACTCGCCGTCAGGCTCATCCTGCTTAACCAATGTAAAGCATGTCCCGGATCATCCGACACTGAACCTCGTTTACCTTGATGAGGGTTGTAATCAAGCATCGCGGTCTCCATTCTTTTGGGAATAATAGGACCGATATCCATCGTGGTAGTAGTAATAGTGGCGGTTCATATCAGCCGTAACTCCATTCAGCACGATACCCGCAAGGCCAGCCCGCACTTGGTGCAACTGATCGATCAGCAACTGCACGTATTCCCTAGGAGTCGTGCCTGCCCGCACGACGAGCAGACTCGTGTCTGCGGCAGTAGCAATATTCAGCCCATCGGCAAAACCGAGGATCGGAGGCGTATCGATCACCACCATATCGAATTGGGCTTTGAGTTCCTCAACCAGAGCCGAGATTCGGCCTGCGATCATTTCACGAGCGTCGGTGGAAGTCGGGCCGGCGGGCAAGACCATTAGCCTCTCAGTTGGTCCCGGAAGCAGAACCTCGTTCAGGTTTGCCTGGCTCTGCAAGACGGAAGTTAACCCTACGCGGTTTGAGAGGTCCAGAACCCTGTGCAACTGCGGACGGCGGAGATCTCCATCCACCAGAACCGTCCGTTTGCCCAGCGCAGCGAGTGCTGCAGCAACGTTTGCCGCAATAATCGTCTTTCCCTCTCCAGGCTGGGAACTGATCACAGCTACTGAACGGACAGGGCCGTCTGAGGCCCCGAGCAAAAGCGTGGAGCGAATTCTCAGTATCGATTCAGCAAAGGGACTGCGCATCCCATTTTCGTGATGGGCCAAGGGTGTCATAAGAGACTTCAACTCTTTTTCATCTTGTACCTGCGGCAGCGAACCCAGAAGATTGATGCCTAATGTCGACGAAATGGCCTTGGGATCGCGCAGTGTCCTGTCCATTCCACTTGCAGCTACAGCGCCGACTACCCCTAACGTTCCCGCGAACAGAAATGCAAAAAGGAGCGTTAGCTTCACGCGCGGGTAGACAGGCATGTGGTTGGGGCTTGCCGCATTGACAATCCGCATAGCTGTTGAGTGATAGCCGGCGCTGACGTCGGCGGCATCCAGTTGCTTCAGCAGGTCGTCATAAATGCCTTTATTCGAATCAGCCTTGTGTTTGAGAATCGAGAACTGCACACTCTTACGATTAAAATTGTTCAGTTGTGACTGAACGTCTGCCAGTTGCTTTGCCGTCAGTCCTACCTGTACAGCTTCAGCCCTGGCCTGCGCTTCAATCTGAGCCGTGACGTGATCCTGTTCATTGTGAATCGCTTTCTCGATCTTCGCCAGCTTGCGCTGTTGCTGCTGGTAGAGATAGTTCCCAGGTCCGTACCTTGAAGCAAGTGATGCAAATTCCATTTCGGCTTGTTGTTTTGCCTGAAGCAAGGGGGCAAGGGCGCTGCCACGATCTGAGACCACCAGTGCATCCACGTTCCCCTCTTTTGCAAGTGCAAGGTTTGCTTCCAGAGACCGCTGTTCCGACTGCTCCTGGCCGAGTTCCTGCTGCAGGGACGAAAGCTGTTGGGTGAGCTGGCTCGAAATATTATCGGGATTAATGATATTGTTGTCCCGCTCAAAGGCGTTGAGCGCAAGCTGGCTCTCTCTCATCCGCTGCCCAAGCTCCTTGATCTGCTCGCGCATGTACTGAGTAAGACTCAAGAGAGCGCTATTCCTCGTCTGGTACTCGTGCTCGATGAATTGTTCTGCTAGCGCGTTGGCCACGGCCGCTGCCTGGCCGGGGGAGGTACTTCGATAAGAAACATTCAGAAGATAAGTTCCCCTGACCTGGTTCACCTTGATCCCACCGGCGATTTTCGACACCAATGAGGAGGGCACCTCCGCTGAAGAGTCATTCGCAGGCTGCTTCCATAATCCCAGATTCAGAATGACCGGGGATATCACAGCCGGACTGACGATTTCCTTTTCATCCGTTGCCAGCTGAGCGCCCATGTTGACACCGCCAGAGTTTCCAACCTGGTTGCTAACTACATTGACCGGCAATGAAGGATCGATCCGGATAACAGCTGTCGACTCGTATTGTTTGGGAATTCGCAGCACGATGATTGTCGTGCAAAGGAGCGTGACCGCCACAAAGATGGCGACATGCCAGGTATGGCGCCGGATGGCGGCCCAATACTGCAGCAGTGTCAGGTTAATTCCGGGCTCGGTCGAGAAATTCGGAGGCAGACTCTGATCGGCCGCCCTCTTTCCGGACACCGCCGGCTGGACTTGCAACCTCGTAAGGGAATCCGTCTCTTGGGATACGTGAAAACTCATATCGTTCTTTCCCTACCGTGCCCGTTGACTCCAATCGTAGTTAATTTCCGGATCATCGAAAGCTATCCTGCCTTCGTCATTCGGATCGTAGAAATGGTTGGTTGCGTAGAGCAATTGCGCCGGTTCAGTTCCGATGACTTTGTAACCATGGGCAACACCCGGCGGAATTCTCACCTTCCATTGTCGCTGCGCACCGATAAACAAAGTATTCAGCCGGCCCCAACTGGGCGAATCCTCCCGAAGGTCACAGAGGAAGACCTGGAACATGCCGGCCAGAGGTGCCCACAGGTCAGTTTGCTCAAAATGATAGTGGATCGCTTTAATTACGCCAGGGTAGGAAACAGTAAATGACACCTGGATCTGATGGCCGCCGGCGTGCGCGAACTCATGTGCAATGCCGGTGTCGCCGAAACGAAAAACCTCCGCGAAGCAACCGCGGTCGTCTGGCCACTGAACACTGGGTTCAATTTCGACGCCGTCGATCAGCCGCGAAGACTCTGTGCTGGTGATCACATCACCAATTCCCGCGTCTTGATGGTGCGGCAGCATGAGGCGCATTCCCCCGTGCTCGCCGACCAACCGTTTGTCAGGCGTGTTTTGAATAAGCTGGTCGTTTCCTGATGACTTCGTCAGCATCATTTCCTCCGTTACGCATTTCTGTAAGGTAGCTTCCCAATCCTGTCTCCCATTGCGGCAAGCGTCCGATCCCCAATGAGTTGAGCCGCTGGGTGGCAAGCACAGAATAGGCCGGTCTGGGGGCGGGGCGGCCGCTCTCCGATGTCGAGATGGGCAGCACCCGAATTCCCTCAACGCCGCTGAGTTCCAGGATCTTTTGGGCAAATTCGAACCAGGTGCAGTTTCCTTCTGCCGCAATGTGATAGACGCCGTATTTCCCGGTTGCCGCGAGTTCCGCAAGCTTTTGTGCCAGGTGGAGCGTGTAAGTCGGTGATCCCCGCTGGTCGTTCACAATTCGCAACTCCGTCTTCTCGGCTGCCAGCCTCAGGACCGTCGACACAAAGTTCTTCCCATGGGGCCCGTAAAGCCATGAAGTTCTGACGATAAAATGCCGGTCGAGCGTCTCCTGCAAATGTCTTTCGCCCATCAGCTTTGTCTTTCCATAAACGCCGAGGGGATGGGTCTGCGCATCCTCGGAATAGGGACTGGTTGCCCGCCCGTCAAAGACGTAATCGGTGCTGGTATATAAAACGGCTGCCCCAACTCTTTTCGCGGCTTTCGCCACATAGAGTGTCGCGATTTCGTTCGAGGATTTTGCCTTCTGCGGGTCGAGCTCACAACCGTCTACATTCGTGAAAGCGGCGAGGTGAAATACCAGATTGGGTTTCTGACTCTGAAAGGTTTTCCAGACCGCATCTTCGTCAATCAGGTCGCAGGTTTTTCGAGTGAGCCCAACGACCTCGTGGTCCTCTTGAAGAAGAGGCACTAGAGCGTGTCCAAGCATCCCGGCTGCACCGGTTACGAGGATACGCATTTTGAAGTTCCTCCAGGGTTCTGAATTCTGTTCAAAGTTTCGTCACGATTTTCGTACTGCTCCTGATAGTACGAGCGATAGGCCTGATTCTGGATTCGCTCTCTCCATCCAGCATTTGCCACATACCAGTCAATGGTGTCCGCCAGACCCCGGGCAAAAGTTACCTCCGGCTTCCAGGCCAGTTCGGTTTCGATTTTCGTTGTATCCACAGAGTAGCGCCGGTCATGGCCGGGCCGGTCCTGGACAAACGTCAGCAGAGAATGAGGCTTGTGAAGCAGGTCGAGGATGTGGCGGGCAATTTCAAGGTTTGGCCATTCGTGCCCCGCACCGACGTTATAGATTTCTCCAGGGCGGCCGCGATGCAGAACTGTGTCGAGAGCCCGGCAATGGTCCTCAACGAAAATCCAGTCGCGCACCTGGAGCCCGTCGCCGTAGACCGGAATACTTTGGTCCTCAAGCGCCCGGCTGATCAGGAGCGGAATGAATTTTTCGGGAAACTGATAAGGGCCAAAGTTGTTTGAACAGCGGGTTACGATTACCGGAAACCCATAGGTCTGGAAGTAGGCGTGGGCCAGAAGGTCGGAAGCGGCTTTGCTGGCCGCATAGGGACTGCTGGGGTCCATGGACGAATCTTCGCTGAATTTCTGTGTGCCGGGCGCACTGCCGTAAACCTCGTCTGTGCTGACATGAACAAAGCGGGGGACGCAGGCTTGGCGCGCCGCCTCCATCAGGCACTGGGTGCCTAGGACGTTGGTCCTGACAAACACGGAACTATCCAGGATGCTCCGGTCAACGTGGGATTCAGCGGCGAAATGAACCACGGCGTCCACGCCCGAAGAGAGTGCTTGAACGACCTGATCGTGGTCGCAAATATTCACTTTCAAGAATTCGTGCCGCGGATTTTCGAGCACGTCGGAGAGGTTTTCAAGATTTCCGGAGTATGTCAGGTTGTCCAGATTCAAGATGGAATAGGAAGGATATTCCCGCAGCATATAGCGGACGAAATTCGAACCGATAAAACCTGCTCCTCCTGTGATGGCAATCTTCATTCTTTCCTCGCTTATTCTTGTGTTTCCACTGCGGCGGCAACGCGCGCCGGTGCTTCCAAATCAAGTTTGTTCGCACCTGTTTCGGCGACAAGATTGGTGGCGCTTCTCAAGGACTCAAACGTTCCGGCGTCGGTCCACCAGCCGTCCAGGACGCTATACGTCAGGCTGCCTTCTTCCAGATAGGAATTATTGACATCAGTGATTTCAAGCTCACCCCGCCGCGAAGGTTTCAATTCTTTAATCCTCTCAAACACGCTCGAATCGTAGAAGTAAATCCCGGTGACGGCATACGGGCTTGGAGGATCCTCCGGCTTTTCCTCGATCCGTATGATCCGGTCGCCATCAAAAGCAGGTACCCCGAACCTTTGGGGGTAGGGAACTTCCTTGAGAATGATGTGCGCGCCTCCCTGCTGGCGCTCAAAACGTTCGGCAGCCTGCACAATGTTGCCCTCGATGACGTTATCGCCCAGAACCACACAGATTTTGTCCCCGCTTGCAAAGTATTCCGCCAGTTTCAAGGCTGCTGCGATGCCCCCTTCGCCTTCCTGGTAAGTGTAGTTGATGTGGCGAAGGCCGAACTCCTTTCCGTTGCTCAACAGGCGGAGAAAATCACCTGAGTTGTGCCCGCCCGTGACAATCAGGATCTCTGTGATCCCGGCATTGATGAGCGCTCGAATGGGGTAAAAGATCATGGGCTCTTTGTAGACCGGCAGCAGGTGCTTGTTGGTGATCTTGGTTAGCGGAAAAAGCCGCGAGCCGGTTCCCCCGGCAAGAATGACTCCTTTCAATTTACACCTCCTATGAATAGCGGAACCGCCAAAAGCCGGAAGACTTGTCCAGTCTCCGTGTTTTTCAATTCCAGAAAATTTGCAAGGTTGCACTGCATGAAGATCAAGTCCCGGCCCGCACTTGTTGTACGGCCGATGAATGGATATGGCCTGGCCTGTGATGACGGGCTGATTCTTCGCCTGGTGCTGGGATGACGACGGGCATTGTCGACAGGGCAGCGCAGAAAGCAAACCAGGCTGCGTTCGCCGGTATCCGAAGGTTGAAATCCGCAAAGCTATGGATCAGCAGGCCGCAACAGCCGAGTGCAGCGCCCAGTTGAATCCACCCTCGGGCACTCCTGAAGCGGCCCGGTAAGTCCCGGAAAGCCAGCCATCCCAGCAGCACTAAAGCTGAAAGGATAATCACCCCACCCACGATACCCGTCTCCGTCAATGCTTCCACGTAGTCATCATGGGCATGGTTCCATGTCAAGTTTGTGGGAAAAGACTGGTACTGGGGGAAAACCTCCGCAAAGCTGCCCACCCCGGTTCCCAGCCATGGATAATCTTTCACTTCCGCTAATGCGTCGCGACCGACGGCCAGCCGGTTCTCCAGCGTCACGTCCGGTTTCCGGACCAGACCTGCGACAGTGGCCAGCCGTTGCCAGCCGCTATCGGGCGTAATGGCAAGCAAAAGTGCCGCCATGCCTGCTGCACTCACCAATCCGATAGCTCTCCAACGCCGGGTGCTTCCCCAGCTTCCCTTCCATCGCCAGACCAGGGGGCCAAGAATAGCCATCTCGACGGTAACCGAAATCATTCCGCCCCTCGAACCCGAAAGCAATACAGACGCGATAGCTCCGGCCATACCAAAAAGAAGCAACGTTTGATTGGAACTTTTCAGCAACTGCGACAAAGCATAACATATGCCGATCGGGACCACCATCTCCATCAGGCCCGCATAGTCATTGTGATTGACATAAGGCCCAAAAACGCTGCCTTGCGTGTGGAGGGTCCAGTAAAGCAGCCCCTGGCTGGTGAAGAACTGAATGATGGCAAACATCGAGATCGAAAACGCATAGACGACGACTGCGAGCCCGAGCCGCTTCCAGGCTTTTCTGGAAGCATCAGCCCACAGTTGCACTGCCAGGAAAAAGAAAATCATGTCCGTCGCGAATTTGACCAGTCCTTCTCTCGTCCCAAACGGGTCAAGTGTGAGATGGCCCGCAAGCTGGACGATCCCCAATAGAAGGAATAACGCCGCGGGAACGTAGAGAGGCGACCAGTGGATGGTGACGACACGCCGCTGCGTGCAGCCAAGGGCCCAAAGAATCAAAAGAACGGCTGCCATCACTGCCAGGCCTGCCCATGCCCAGGACTGGACTGCCCCAAACGCAAACGGAGCAGCCATCAGCGTGAATATCAGCAGAACCCGCGCGGCCGTCACGGGGCGCGGATCGGTTTGAATCTCGGATCGTTTGTCTTTCTTTTCTGAGGAAACCGGAGTCCGTAGAAATGCAGGTTCTGTCGCCATCAGGAGGACCCTCCCGCTGATGTGGCTTGACGAGTGACCGAGGCTATTGCACGAAGAGAAACCTGATCGAGCCAAAGCGTTCCCAGAATTTCCGGCGGATAATCCAGACTGCGAGCCCGCCAGACCGAGACACGCACAGCCGTTGTGTGTGGGCCCGTCCGGAATTTCAGGCTGACCTGATGCCACGGCGTTGTCCCAGTCACCGGATCGCTGGAGACGCTGAGGCATTGCGGACAGGCAAGTTCAGTGACGCGAAGGCACGGCCCGCTGCCTGAGGTGATATTGTTTGACCGGACCTCCGCGGTCAGGTCGTAGGTCTGGCCGGCCCGGACCGGGACAGTTTGATAGACAGGCTCCTCCTGGTGATTTTCAACATCGCTGAAGGCAATTCGCAGGCACCTCTTTCCCTGAAAGGGGTGGCGACCCCTGAAATTAATTGCGACATAGGGCTCCTGTTGGTATCGCCAGTCAAAACCTGCGTTCAGAGGGACGGTCTCAAAGCCCCCGTTGAAAACCAGGCCTTCGTTATCACCTGATTGCCGGACCAGGCCGCGGGATTCGAGGTCATGCCACACAGTTAAGGCTTGCTCGTACTTTCCTTCGTGAATCAGGTGTTCGAGATAAGGATCAGCAGCGGAAAAGTCAAAAACTGCAACGCCAGCAGCCAGTTTTTGCCAGACTTTAAATGCAAAATCCCCATGGCCGTGACTTGACAGAAAATCAATATAGGCCAGCTTCAGCTTTGGGCTGGAGGCAGGAGTTACGACAGCACTGTAAACAATTCTCGGATCGCCTGTTGCCGCGAGAGACGCACGGAAGGTTGCCCCGGCATAGTGCGGATCTAGCTCCAGAAGACGTCGAAACTGTCCGAGGGCCTGTTGCCGGCGGTTGCCCCATAAGTAATAGTTGGCGGCTTCCCAGTGAACCCATGGGGCCATCGGACTCAGGACCAGGATTCTGGCAATTGCATGGTTGGCGCACTTTCTTTTTCCTTCAAACTGGCAGGCTGATGCAAGTGCGCCCCAGCAACGAGTCCCGTGTGGGCTCAACTCAGTGGCTGTCTGCAACTGCCGCACCCCTTCGGCTGCGTCCGTCGCGGTCAACGAGTACGTCTCCACCTTCCCAAGTTTCATGTGAAGGTCCGGGTTTGCAGGGTCCAGCCAAACCGCTCTTCTGACGTCTGCGACGTTTGATGACTTGCCAAGCCAAATTGCAGCCGCGATGCGTACGCTTTCCGTAACCAGCAATAAACAGGGAAGACCAATGACCAGCAGAAAGAAGATTCTTCTTAGCCGACTTCGCAATGAGGATTTGAGGACCAAAGGGAACTCTGGAGGCTGCTTAGGTAATTTTGGAGAAGAGAGACAGGATGGACGCTCGTGTGCAGTATGGATCAGGGGCAATTGCTCACACGGCAATATTGGTTCTGTCTGACATGTGCGATGGAAGGATAAAGCCGCTGGCTCGACCTTCCACCCGTTCAACATCCGCAACATCCACTTCTACAGAAACCGACTTCACCAGCAGTTCAACCGAGAGGACCAGGCGGTAGAAATTCTTTTTGCGGGCCAGGACCCCTTCCAGCCCTTTAAGTGGGCCCGACTTCACCCGAACACGGTCCCCGGATTTTAAGAATGGGTGAGGTTCGGCATTGAATCCATGGGAAACAGCCTGTCGCACCGCCTCGATTTCGGCGAGTGGGATGGGAGCTGGGACGCCACTCAGGCGGACAAAGTCATAAACCCCTGGTGTCGAAAGAACAGTCCTACGTTGGGCTGAACTCGCCAGGACAAAAACATAATTAGGGAATAAAGGTAAGAATAATTCCTTTACCCGGTCTTTCCATCTATGCGCTGTCCTATAAAGCGGCAGGAAAGTTTCGAGCCCCTTATCTGATATCTGCCTGGCAATTGCCTTTTCGTGTCGATGCCGCGTGTACAGCGCAAGCCAAGTTGGGGACTGCGCCGGGAGGTTAATTGAGTCGCGTATTTCGGGCATAGCTCCGCTCTGTAAGTTACAAGAACCCCTTTTTCTGCGAGCCCTTGTCCCTTATTTTATGCGGGCCGGAAGGTTCCGGCCCCGGGCAATTAGTTAATCCAGTGACTTCCTTTGGTTATCCTGCCCCGGATAGAGGCGTTACTTTTACCCTTCGAACTTTTACCGCGGATATAGGATTGACCCTTCAAAAAGGAGACGGCAATTTCGTACGAATTTCCTGCTGAAACTCGATTGACAATCCCTGGGTAGCGAATTGTTGTAATCTCGCCGTCTGGGTGTTGGAAATCAACCTCAAGCGAGATGCGGTTTCCGGTTTCGAGAGGATGATCAAGAACGAACCTAGCGCCTTTGTCACTGATGTCGAATAGCCAGCCGCGGCCGAGGACTTGCTTTCTCCCTCGCCCTGGTGTAAGCACTGCAACCGGGCAATCAATCTTGAAGCGTAAGCATCGCCTTCGCTCATCATGCATCGTCAAAATCAAGTTTTGCGCTTTATTCAATTGAGTTGGTTGCAAGCAAGCCCCTCTGGCGCGCAAAGCTGACTGTATCACTGACCACACCGGGCATATCAATCCCCTCTGTGGGTGGTTTTTGGGGGAGATGTCCGTCGGTAAAGGTTAACCAATATCCAGATGAATACCCACCCTGAACCGGATTTACCTTACGCATGATTACTTATGTTTCCAGTGCGAGAGGTCAGGCAATTTAATCGCTGAAGAAATGAACGGTCACGCAGATTAGAGGCCCGGAAGTTATTCATCGCAAGCTGTTTAAAGACGTTCTGGTTACTCGGTACTCCGGGATTCGAGGCTCAAAATCACTCGAATGACATTCCAGGCGGGAGGGGTTCCATGCATTATGATGGGGGGAGTAAAAAGCGAATAAGGGGTAACCCTTGCCTCCTGAGGCGACGTCTAAATTCAAAATTGCCAGGGAGAGAACCGTTGATTGATCTTGCATGTCGCCCTGAAAGGCCCATTTCCTCTGCGAGGGTCCAGGGTTGTTGTGGGTGCCAGCTTTTATTCCTACCCTGCCCGGCCGCAACGGTTACTTCATTTCAATAGCTTCAAAAACGAAACGCACCATACAGCATGAGACCGTTCCCGAGACTCGGTCCATATAGCACTCGATGCCCCAGCTGTGCCCCTGCTCCAGCCGGTACCGTGACGGGGGTGCGTTGTGCAGCAAAGCGTGTATTTCACCTTCGCATCCTGGGGGGAATCCTGCGAACGGATCACATCTCCGAATCCGGATTGGGACAACGGACAACGCTTGACGCTCGCCGCATTAGGCGTTCTCACGCAGGATCCGGAAGATGTCTCTCCCGTATTTCTCGACCAACCGCAGTCCCATTCCTGTAACGGCAAGCAGTTCCTGGGTTGTTGCCGGGCGATTAGCGGCCAGTGCCCGCAGAGTGCGGTCATTGAAGATTCGAAACGCCGGCACGCCGAGCCGCCGGGCCTCGATCAGGCGCCAGGCACGCAGCGCCGCTTCCAGCCGCGCCTCGATCCCGGTTCCTGATCCTGCAGTGCTCGTCTTAGGCGTGGCCGCGTTTTCGGGTTTCGGGTATTTCTTCCTGCCTTCGGAGGCAGGGGACTTCTTCTTTCTCTTACCTTTTTTTGGCGGGGGCTCCGTCATCTTCACGACGAAGCTGATTGAGCTCTTTTCGTTCACGGAGTAGCCGGCGGGCGTCAGTCTTGCAGTACGGTAAGCGATCTGCCTGCCGTTCTTCTCGAAGACCTCGTCGGCAAGCTGCACCAGCCCCGCTCTGGCCATCGCGCCGAGCACTTGTTCGAAAGCGTTACGGCCCATCTCGTGGTCGGGACACACCTCCGTGTGCAGCTTGCCCGTTGATTTCGAACCGGTCCTGCGCAAGGTGGCGACCGCGCGCAAAATCGCCGCGTATTCCGATTCATTGACGTTCCTGAAGCGCTGGCCGGAGCAATCCCCGGGAGCGCAGAAATCGCAAATCCCGCAAGGCTTTTCGCTGTCCTCCAAATCTCCAAAGTGGCGGACCAGAGTGGCCATGCGGCATTGCTGGCTCTCAGCGTAACGGATCATCTGTTCAATCTGCGCTCGTTTCTGCCCGGCCTGGGCAATATAGGTCTCCCGCCACTGGCCGGTCCCACGGCTCACGTTCTCGGCGAAGTCCACCACGGCGCCGCCGTGGGACCACAGCTTCTCCAGGGCCTTGTCGAACACTTCCTCATCAATCCACCCTTGGCGCTGCAGCGCCGCTTTCCCTTGAGGCTCGGTTTCAAGGTGCGCGAAGATTTCCTCAAGCACGCCGACATCCGGATAGTCGCGTTCGAAGAAAAAATCATGGGTATAGCGGTCGGCATAAGAGTGCATCAAGATTGTCCGGCTGGGCCTCCCGTCGCGCCCGGCACGGCCGATCTCTTGGTAGTATGCTTCCAGGCTGCCTGGCAACGCGGTGTGGATTACCGTGCGGATGTTTGCCTTATCGATTCCCATGCCAAAAGCAATCGTCGCCACCATGACCTCGATCCGGCCATTCTGGAACTCTGCTTGAACCTTCTGTCGCAGATGGGCGTCGAGGCCGGCGTGGTAGGCCGCAGCAGGGAAGAAACTGCTGAGTTCGGCGGCCAGCCCTTCAGCCTGCTTACGAGTGGGAGTGTACACGATGGCAGGCCTGCGCTCCGCGGGTTGCAGCAGTTGGCGGGCTAGCTCGGGCCGCTGCGAAGGCGCAATTTCAACAACCTCGATGACGAGGTTGGCGCGCCGGAAACCGTGAACCAGGCGAGCCGGGCGAACCAGGCCCAGTTGCCCGGCGATGTCGTCCTGAACGATGGGCGTAGCTGTAGCGGTCAGCGCCACCACCGGCGAAGGACGCAGGCGGGGCAGGTGCTGGCCCAGCATCCGGTAATCGGGCCGGAAATCGTGCCCCCATTGCGAGATGCAGTGTGCCTCATCGACGGCGATCAGCGACAGCGGCCGTTTGGCCAGCATGTCCGGGAAACCGGCCACGCGTAGCCGCTCCGGAGCGATGAAAAGGAATTGCAACTTGCCGGCAAGGTAATCCTGGCATGTCCTGCGCAGTTCTGCCCGAGGACGGCCGGAATGGATGCGATCGACAATGAAACCACGGCCCTTGAGCTTGGCCACCTGGTCTTCCATCAAGGCGATCAAAGGGCTGATCACAAGGGTAGTTCCGCCGCGCGCAATTCCAGGCAGTTGGTAGCACAAGGACTTGCCGGACCCGGTCGGCATCACCAGCAAGACGTCCCGGCCTTCGATGACGGCACGGCAGGCGGCTTCCTGATTCGGCCGGAACGAGGAGTAGCCAAATGCACTGTGGAGGAGACTTTTCAGGTCGGCGCCGCGCATGGCAGCCATCCCGGACGCGTTGATCTGGGCGGTGGCTGCGGGCTGGGTCGCAGGTGTAGCTGTCCCAGCGGCCAAAGTGGCTCTTCTTGTCCGTTCCGCCTTAGCTGGCATTTCCCTTTGCGTAGTCTTTGACTCCGTATACCAGTTTAACTTTAACGCTCTATCGATCCCGGCGAGCGCTCCTTCGTTGGATTCATATGCCGGGAAGCCAGCCCGAGGTCATAGCGCGCCTTGGCGTTTGAAGGATCGAGCGCGAGGGCTTTCTTCAGCTCGGTGATGGCCTCGGAGTACTCTTCCTGAAGCCAAAATGCGGTTCCCAAGTGGAAATGAGCACTGGCCAAGGAAGGCTTGTCCTTGATGGCGGCTTCAAATTCTGATTCCGCGCCCGGCAGGTCGCCACGATGCACCAGGAGGAAACCCCGCGCATCATGAGCTTCCGCTTTCGGCAGATCCGCATGGACCGCCCACTGATAAAACTGTGCCGCCCCGCCCTCATCATCGCGTCGCTCCAGCGCCCGGGCCATGTTGTAATAAGCTTCCGCGAAATCCGGCTTGAGGGCGATGGCTCTGCGGAATTCGATGGCGGCATGGTCAACGTCTCCGCTTTGCAGATAGGCCAATCCGAGAGAATTGTGGATGGCGGGAGACTTGGGCAGGTATTCGAGCGCCCAGCGGAGTTGACGAATAGCAGTCGGCCAGTCGCGCTTGCTGAATGCTTTAAGACCCTGCTGATAATGGGCCTGTCCCTTTCCAGCACCGTGCGGACCTTCGGCGCTCCAGCCCCCAGGTCCGGCGAGGAGAATAGCCACAAACATTCCCGCAACCGAGATAGCTATTCGCCGTGAAGCTCCATGACCCTTTCTCTGATTCAATCGAATTCTCCGCGCCGTCGAGTATGAACAACGCCCGTCCCCCATGGTACGGCGTCAACTCGAGCTACGCAATTTACGATTTGGATACCTAATTTGCCATTTGCATCGGATCATTGGCGCCGCCTGCCGACGCGGCTGGTTTGCTGGGAAAGACACACGATCTCCAGTGAATTATCTCTCAGTTCAACTGGCACCCATAGCCCCGATCACGTCAAAGCATTCTGGAGAGACGTATCACATCTGCCGCAGAGCGAGCGGAGCTCAGAAAGATTGGTGGCATACGCTCCGCCAGAGTTGCCGGGCGTGGCCCAAGCATATAAATACGCCCATCGAAATCCAACATGCGACCTGCGAATATTTAGACGAGGCTGGATGTTTACAGGAAGGAAAGCGAAGTCAGTAAACTTCACCGGAATGCGCACAGCAAGATTGTAAAGACGATTCTATCGAGGGAGGACGTCTGTGCCTGAGGCGAGCGGAGTTGCTGGGAGCGTGAGTTTATTCATCCCTGGCAGTCCCTCGTCGAATTCGATTTTGGTGGGTAAATGTATGAAAGGTTGGTTGCGGGGGCTGGATTTGAACCAGCGACCTTTGGGTTATGAGCCCAACGAGCTACCAGACTGCTCCACCCCGCAGAAATATGATACCCGAGGTTGCCCTGAACTGACAACGCCTTTGTGTTCTGCTTGCGAAATTTTGCTATCTGGAGTATTTATAAATCGATTGCATAAATTTGCATGGACAAGCTCTATCGCCGCACTCAAATTCTGGATTTGCTGAAAAGGGAGTCCGTAGCCACCCAGGCGGAGCTGTGTGAGAAGCTCGCCCACCGCGGGATCCAGGTGACGCAGGCCACCGTTTCGCGTGATATTGAAGACCTGGGCCTGATCAAGACACGGAAAGGCTATCGCATGCCGGGGTCCCCTGCGTCGCTGAAGCTGCCCCAGCCCGCGCTGCCTGTCATCCTGAAGGAATTTCTTTGGGATGTGCGCAAGGCACTCAACCTGGTAGTGATCAAAACGCACCCTGGCAACGCCCACTCGGTGGCGGCGGCGCTTGACGCCGAGCAGTGGCCGGAGGTTGTTGGTACTGTGGCGGGCGACGACACGATTTTTATTGCGACCGGGGGCACGCAGGAAGCCGCTCGAATTCGAAAGAAGATCCTCAACCTTGTTGGCGCCTGAGGCCGTTCGGTTGTCACCGCCAGGCGGGGCCCGTCACTACTCACGTGTCTTACTCGGCCAAAACACAAAAAGAAAGGAAAGTATGAAAGCTGCTGGGAATTCATCACAAAAAGTTAAAAAGGCGGTACTCGCATATTCCGGAGGACTGGATACATCCATCATCATTCCCTGGCTGCGGGAGAATTATGGCTGTGAAGTGATCGCCATGGTTGGTGACGTGGGACAGGGCGACGACTACAAGGCGTTGCGCGCGAAGGCGCTGAAGAGCGGTGCTTCGCAGGTGTTTGTGGAAGACCTCCGTGAGGAATTCATCACCGGGTACTTGTGGAAGGCTCTCCAGGCCGGTGCTGTTTACGAGGGCAAGTACTTGCTTGGCACTTCGCTGGCGCGCCCGATTCTGGCCAAACGGCAGGTAGAGATTGCGCTGGAGACGGGCGCCGACGCCCTGGCGCACGGCTGTACCGGCAAGGGGAATGACCAGGTTCGATTTGAGCTGACGTTCAAGGCGCTGGCTCCCAACCTGAAGGTGATTGCTCCGTGGCGCGAGTGGACGATTGTTTCGCGCGAAGACGCGCTGGAGTATGCGAGAAAACACAAGGTGCCGGTGCCGGTCACGAAAAAAGACCTCTACAGCCGGGATGAGAACCTGTGGCACTTAAGCCACGAAGGCGGACCGCTTGAAACCGAACTCGGTGAGCCCCCGGAGGACGCTTGGAAGCTGACCGTCAGCCCGCAGCGCGCCCCCAATCGGGAAACTAAAGTGACCATCGGTTTTAAGTCAGGTGTTCCCGTTTCGGTGGACGGCAAGAAACTGGGGCCGGTCGCGCTTTTGGAAAAACTGAACAAGCTTGCCGGGAAGAACGGCGTTGGACGGACAGACCTGGTGGAGAACCGCCTGGTGGGCATGAAGTCCCACGGCGCGTATGAAACGCCCGCCGGAGAAGTCCTGCACGCGGCGCACCACGAACTTGACGCGCTGTGCCTGGATCGTGAAACCTTCCACTACAAACAGGGCGTCGCGCTCCGTTACGCTGAACTGGTTTATTACGGACAGTGGTTCACCCCGCTCCGCGAAGCACTGCAGAGCTTTGTGGACGCCACCCAGCAAACTGTGACGGGCGAAGTGACCCTGGGGCTTTACAAAGGCAACGTGCGGGTTCTTGACCGCCGCTCTCCTTACTCGCTTTACAACCCCAGCGTGGCAGCCTTCACGATGGGGTCGGATTACGACCAGAAGGATGCTGAAGGTTTCATCAACATCCTCGGACTTCCCACCAAACTGGCGGCGCTGACGCTGCGTGGCCGGAAGAAGAAGGGTTCTAAACGTCCTTCCAGGAGAAAGAAATGAAGCTGTGGGGCGGACGTTTTGAAGGCGGGCGCGATCCTCTGTTTGAGAAATTCTCGGAATCGTTTTCCGTGGATCAGCGGTTGATTGCCTACGATCTTCGCGTGAACCTGGCTTATGTACGGGAACTGGGCCGTGCGCAGGTGCTGACCCGGAATGAGGTTTCTGCTTTGGCGCGGGGTCTGAACGCGATTGCCCGCTACATCAAACAGAATCCCCGCTGGGCGGCAAGGCAGCAGAGTGAGGACGTTCATAGCTGGGTTGAGGCCCGCCTTGAAAAGGAGATCGGGCCCGTGGCTGGCAAGCTTCGCACGGGACGCAGCCGGAACGACCTGGTGGCCACCGGGACCCGGTTGTACGTGAAGGACGCCATCGGTGGTCTTCAAAAGGGCGCCGTGGGCCTCCTGGAATCATTGCTCCAGCAGGCCCGGGCAAACAAGTCGGTGATCCTGCCCGGTTACACCCACCTGCAGCCTGCGCAGCCCATCCTGTTTGCCCACTATCTGCTGGCTTATTTTGAAATGGTGCTGCGCGACCTCGAGCGCCTGGAGGAATGCTGCCAGCGGGTGGATGCGCTTCCCATGGGAGCCGGAGCGTTGGCCGGCGCGGCTTTTCCCATTGACCGCACGCGGCTGGCCCAGGAGTTGGGATTTGCCCGCGTGGCCCGCAACAGTCTGGACGTCACTTCCGATCGCGATTTTGTCTGCGACCTGCTTTTCGCGTGTTCACTGATTCTGGTCCATCTCAGCCGGCTTTCGGAAGACTTTATCATTTACTCGACCCCTGCTTTGGGTTTTGTGGAGCTTTATGATGCATACGCCACGGGCAGCAGCCTGATGCCGCAAAAAAAGAATGCCGACACGCTGGAACTGATCCGGGGCAAGGCTGCACGGGTCCTGGGTGGGCTCACATCCATGCTCGCGTTATTAAAGGGGCTTCCCTTGGCCTATGATCGTGACCTCCAGGAAGACAAGGGAGTACTGTTTGAGGCGGTGGATGCTACCTCTGACTGCCTCATCCTGGCCGGGCGCGTTGTGGGGACCTTGCGTGTTCGGGCCGACAGGATGAAAGAAGCCACCGCACAGGGTTTTCTGACCGCAACGGAGGTTGCGGACGCCTTGGTGGAGCGTGGCATTGCTTTTGCTCAGGCCCATGAGCAGGTTGGAAAGCTGGTCAAATACTGCGTGGACCGGAACAAGACCTTTGCCGACCTCGCACCGGATGAGGCCCGCCGTGTGATTCCAGCCTGGGATAAGACTCTGGCAAAAACCGCTGTTTCTGCTGAGCTTTCTGTCCGCCGGAAGAATGCCATTGGAGGTACAGCCCCGGGACAGGTAGCAAAGCAGCTTGTCCATGCAAATCAAGCTCTCAAGCGGCTGAAGAAAAAAGTCGCACACATCAGTTCCCGGTGATTCACATTCTTGTCCCGGGAATTGTCGGTTGGCACATCCCCCCAAAAACAGCTACTGCAGTTATTATATAATCAGTTAACTGGATGGGCATGAATTAAACCATTGTAAATGTGTTGATTAGTTGTTCCGTCGGGGTGCCGTCAGGTCATGTAAAAGGCGGAAAAGCCCTTGACACTGTTGTCTATATGAAATATAAAGATTCTCTAATCTATATGCGGGTCGTTTAGCAGGGAGTAAGAGCGATTTGGCCGGGTCATTGCTGTCCCTGAAAAGGAGTAAAAAGCATGAGAAAGCTGATGCAAGTGGGGCTGATGGTGGTCGCGGTGATGGGGATCGGGCTGATGCCGATGCTGGCAGGTTCTGCGGCGGTGGGATCGATAGCCGGGAGCCGGAACGCGACATTGAGCGGAGAGGCGT
>Ga0102953_1001011_pt1 | contig 18227 bp, 13 predicted proteins | sample SalPon2A_C_D2_MG_FD_78509 | JGI IMG/M metagenome (GOLD analysis project Ga0102953, IMG submission 78509) | Soil microbial communities from South San Francisco under conditions of wetland restoration - Salt Pond MetaG R2A_C_D2_MG | ecosystem: Environmental > Terrestrial > Soil > Wetlands | place... | reverse complement strand
TCAAGGCGCCGGCCCATCCTTACACGCACGCGCTGCTCGGCTCGATCCCGAGGCTTGGCGAGAGAGTTATACCGGCGGCTCTCGACGGATTCCCGCCGACAGTCGGCGAGGCCCGCAAGGGCTGCGCCTTTGTCGGGCGCTGCCCTATAATGCAGAACCGCTGCCGTGAAACCGAGCCGACGATGGTGAACGTCCCTCACGGACAGGCGAAGTGTTTCTTCGCCGGGTCGAGCGATGTGCGCGCGCTCAAAGGCACGCCTGTGGTGTCAACACGCAAGGACGAGGTTGCCATCGAAATCGAGGACCTCGCGATCAGTTACCACCACCCGGGTATCCTGGACCGTATCTTCGGTAGTAAGGCCGGGCCCGATACGGTGACACGCGTCGGTCTTTCGGTGAACAAGGGCGAAACCCTGGGTCTAGTCGGCGAGTCCGGCTCCGGCAAAACAACGATTCTCAAAGCAATATCGGGCCTGAAGGCTCCGAAGAATGGGCGGATTTTGGTTGGCGGCCAGGAAGTGCCCGGCAGAATTTCCGATCGCACCCTGGATGCCATCAAACCCTTACAGATGGTGTTCCAGAACGCGGACAGCTCACTCAATCCGCGACGCTCGATCCGCGAGATCTTGGAGGCGCCTCTTAGGCTCTACTTTAGACTTTCAGAGCATGAACGCGAAACGCGCTGCGAAGAACTGATGGACGCCGTGCGATTGCCGAAGACCTATCTGGATCGCTTTCCCGGTCAACTTTCCGGCGGTGAAAAGCAGCGCATCGGGATCGCGCGCGCATTTGCCGCAGAACCTGACTTGGTTCTTTGTGATGAGGTCACTTCCGCACTCGACGTCTCGGTTCAGGCGGCCGCACTATTGCTTTTAAAGCAGCTTCAGGAGTCGCGCGGCGCAGCCTATGTCTTTGTCAGCCATGACCTCGCCGTTGTACGGGCAATATCAGACCAGATCGCTGTGCTCTATCAAGGGCGGATCTGCGAAGCCGGCCCGACCGAAGCTGTGTTTCAACCGCCGTTCCATCCCTATACTGAAGTTCTGCTCGGTGCCATCCTGGAACCCGATCCGGATGCCGAGCCGAAACTGCTTGCCGACGACGTCATCGACCGGCACCCGCCGGAGACTGGATGTCCCTTCCAGCGCCGCTGCCCGCGACGACTTGGCGACCGGTGTGACGAGGTCTTCCCGCCGCTGCGTGAACTTGGTGAAGGGCACGTGATCTATTGCCACTTGGAGATCGACGAACTGGAGGCGTTGCAAGTGGCATAAGCAGAATAGGAGCCGACTGACATATGCCCGCTCTGGGTCGACAGCGGCCTTCCTATAACCTACAGAGATGGCCGTCCGGAGTAGAAGGGAATGCAGGCCTTTCGTCAAAATGCCCACCATGTCCGAAGAAGGTTAAATCGTGCCAGCGATATCAGCGTATTAAGTGAGACCCATTTGCCCGTAAGCCCTGCGCAGAGAAAAGTAGATAAAGTTGGTTGCGGGCCCAGGATTTGAGCTTATTGAACCCGCGGGATCCTGCCCTCAGCTAGGTGCAAATAACGCTGGTAGCGGGCCCCCGCAACCAATGAATTCAAGGGCTTAGCAGAATTTCTGCTAAGCCCTTTTTGCGTCTGGAAGCATAGTGGAAGCAAAGTGACCCTGCCCCCTTATTGTCCTCGTTCATAGGCAGAGTCTGCTCTGGTTATGGTCCGTGACCTTGCCCCCTGAAAAGTCCCCGCTTTGAGGTTAGGGTCTGTTCTGAGAAACCACGCCGTTGGCATTGCATCGGTCGATTTCTTCATGGTTCCCACGGCGGCCTTTAAATTGCTGTTCGGCCTCGTCATCTTGCGCCACGACCGGCGTCGGCTGATTCACATCGCTGTCACCGCCAGTCCGACGGCGGATTGGATCGCCCGCCAGATCTCGGAGGCCTTCCGTTGGGAAACGGCGCCCAGATACCTCATTCGCGACCGCGATGGTGCCTACGGAAAGGTCTTCAGGCGACGCCTCGGAGCCATGGGTATTCGAGACCGACCTATGACACCCCGGTCGCCGTGGCAAAACGGGCACGTCGAGCGATTGATCGGATCGATCCGACGAGAGTGCTTGGATCACGTGATCATCTTTGGCGAGGCGCATTTGCGCCTCGTGCTCCACGCTTATGCCGACTTGACCTGCCCCCCTTAACCGGATCCAGGCGTTAAGTTAGAGGTCTGAATGCCGGACCAGTATCTTCGCGACCGCCATGCCGGCCCTCATATCTCGGTCAACAACGTCAATTCGTGGCCGTGGCTGAGACCAGACGTTGACCGAAAGAGTCAATTCTCGTTGTTTGCGGGCCCCCGCAACCACGGAGAGTTGACTCCCCGGAACAAGCGTTCCGCGGAATTTCCTTTCGCGTTCCGCTCTTCCGCAGGACGGTAGGACTGGTGCCAAATCGCCGCAAGGTCTCGCGTCCAAACCGGTGCTCTCGCCGGCTCCGCTGTTGAAGACTGCTCTTGTCGATCTTCACCGCGACCTGCAGTGAGCGAGGCATCATGCCTGGGTAGCCAACCAAAATCCGGGCGGCTCCGCGCGGTGTCAGATCATGCCGCCCCTTGCGACTCGACCCGCGCGTGGCGCACCGTGTGGCGTTCCAGGCGTTCGGGGAGGGGGGCGAAGCCATGGCCCGGCCGCTCGGGTGCCTGCATGCGGCCCGGGCCCGCCAGGAAGACGGCGGGGGCCGAAAGGTCTTCGGCGTACAGCCGGTCGCTGGGAAAGATGTCGGCCGGGTATGCGATGTTATGCAGCGTCGCCAGAGCCATCGAGGCGCCCTGGCCGACCGCCGATTCCAGCATGCCGCCGACCCAGCAGGGAATGCCTTTTCTGCGGCACAGATCGTGGACGGCGATGGCCGGAGTCAGCCCGCCCAGGCGGCCGACCTTCAGATTGATCCAGCGGCAGGCGCGGATCGAAATGGCCTTTCGCGCCTTGTCCAGGGAGACGATGCTCTCGTCGAGGCAAAGCGGCGTATCCAGCCGGTCTTGAAGCTCGGCATGGTCGATCAGGTCGTCGTAACCCAATGGCTGCTCGATCATCGCCAGCCCCAGGGAATCCAGCTCCTCGAACATCGCTCTGTCGCGCAGGGTGAAGCCGCTGTTGCAGTCGATGTGGAACACCGCGTCGGGAAACCGCTCGCGAACCCTCCGAACCATTTCCGGGCCCCATCCGGGCCGAAACTTCAGCTTGGTACGGCCGAAGCCGGATTCCTGCGCGGCCGCCACGGCCTGGATCAGGCGATCGAGGCTATCGAGGACGGCGATATCCGCGCCGACGGCAATGTCCCCGGACTCGCCACCAATGGCCTGCCAGAGGGGCTTGCCCTGCAATTGCGCAAAGGCATCCCACCACGCAGTGTCGAGGGCCGCCTTGGCGAACTGATTGCCTTTGAAAGGGGCCAGCTTGGCCTGTAGCGCATCGCCGCTGGGGACTTCGTGATCCAGGAGCGCCGGGCCCAGCCAATCGCGGATCACGGCAAAGGCCCCGGCGGCGAATTCCGGGCAATACTGCGGTGCCGCGTAGGGGGCTGCTTCGCCCCAGCCGACGCGACCCTCGGCGGCCAGGCGCACCAAAACGCTGTCGATCCGATCCATTTCGCCGAAAGCGGTCCGCCAGACGTCCTTCATCGGCATCGCGACATGGTAGACGTCGATCCGATCAATCTTCATGGCGCCCGCCTTTCCCAGCCGATTCCAGCCCGCTAATTCGCGGTATCGATTTCGCCGCAGGTGTCGAGGCCTTCCTCGATCTGCTTGAGACGCCTGCGGCCGGCGCGTCCGGCCTGCGCCATGGCCTCGGTGCTCAGATAGTTCAGCAGACTGATGACGGGAACGTAGGAGTCGAAAAGTGATACGCCGCGCGCATGACACCGGAAGACCCAGCGCGCGAGCTTCGCGGTCCGCACCGTCCGGTGGTCCGTGATGTAGAGTATCGGAACCTTCCTCGCATGGAGGTATTTCATGGCTTGGCCGAGCAGGGCGACACGCCGCCGCATGCCGACGACGATGACAAGGTCCTTTGGTGTTGCCGCGCCCAGATCCTCCATCACCACCTGCCCGGGAAGCGGCAAAAGGTGGACCCGCGGCCGCACCTGATTCAACTGCCGGCGGAAGTAGGACGCGAAGAAATAACTGTTCCTGAATCCAAGCGTATAAACCTGGTCCGCCTTCAGGATGGCCCGTAAGGCCTCGTCCAGATCCGCGGGGAGCAGGCCTTCGAAGGTGGCGCGCAGGTTCATCACGTCACGCTCGAGGTGCTGGGCGAGGCTGGCGCCCTGCGTCGGCGGCTGAACCAGGGAATTGTTGAGATAGATCGGCTGCCCGGTCGCCTGCTGGGCACGAACCTCCCGCTGCGCCTCGCGATAGTCGCTATAGCCGAGCCGCTTGACGAGACGCGTGACGGCTGCGTTGGACACCTTGGTGCGTTCGGCCAGGTCGGTTGCCGAATAGATTGCGACATCGCCCGGAAACTCGAGCAGAAGATCGGCCAACACCCGCTCGCTGGCAGGCAGAGCGTCGTAGGCGGAGCGAATGCGTAAGTCCAGGGTGTCCTGTCTCCGGGACATGTTCTCCGGTTCTCGCTGCGCGTTTATGCCCAAATCATGGGCGACACTGCCTCAACTAAAAGCAAATTTTCATGAAACTAGCAATTCAAAAATCTTTTTTCATATTTTCGTTGACTCCCGATCTACCCTTAAGGCTTGATATCGGTGGGCCGAGCTAACTAAGGCCGCTAAGAACTGCCGGATAGGGAGAGCTCCATGTTCAGGATTGGAAGTGCGGGTTTGCTCGCAGGGGCGGCTCTGCTCACTGCTGCAACCGCGGCCCAGGCGGCCGATCTCGTCTGGGCCCGGGACGGTGATATAGATTCACTCGATCCCCATCGCGCGACGTCGACCTTGTCGCGCCAACTTTGGTATCAAATCTACGATTCGCTTCTTGAGTTCGATGACAGCGGGAAACCCGTGCCGAACCTGGCCAAGTCTTGGACGGTGAGTCCGGACGGCAAGGAAGTGGTTTTCAAGCTGAATGACGGCATCATGTGCCACGACGGGACGCCGTTTGACGCGGACGACGTGAAGTGGACCATCGATCGGGCCTTCGACAAGGACAACCCCAGTCTCACCAAGGCAAGCTGGGGGCCGATAACGAAGGTCGAAAAGGTCGACCGGCTGACCGTCAAGGTAGATCTGGCCAAGCCGTTCGGCGCGTTCATACCCTTCATGGCCGATCAGTTCACCTCGATGCTGTGCGACAGCAACAAGGACGCCGATGGCTTCGGTGTGACGACTGCCGTCGGGACCGGACCCTGGAAGGTCGTCAAGTGGACCAAGGGCTCTGAGATCGTTCTGGCGAGGAACGGGTCCTACAAGAGGTTCGGCCGGCCGGTTCAGAACCCCGGGGCACCCTACGTCGATCGCTTGATCGTCCGGACCATGCCCGAGGGACAGACCCGCATGGCCGGCCTCAAGACGGGCGAGTTGCAGGTCATCGTTCCGCCGATCGAGGAGGTCGAGGCGATCCAGCAGGACAAGTCGATCGAACTGCATCTGGCCAAGAACAGCGGCCAGGACATGTTCCTCGAGTTCTCGTTCCACCGCCCGCCGTTCAACGATGCACGGGCGCGCAAGGCGATCGGCTACGCGATCGACTTCGATGCGGCTCTCGATATCGTCTTCGGGAACCTGGTGGATCGCGAGCACTGCCCGGTCTCGCAAGGCGTCTTCGGGAACGACGAGGCGTTCTGCAAGTCCCACGGCCAGAACTACGACCCGGACAAGGCCATGGCCCTCCTGAAGGAGCTTGGCTACGGGCCGGACAATCCGATGCCCATCACGCTGATGACGTGGACCGGCGACAGCCGAGAGAAGCTCCTGCAGGTCTTCCAGAACATGCTCAAACAGGTTGGGGTGAAGGCCAGCATCGAGGTCATGGACATCGGCACCTTGAATGCCCGCGTCAAGACAGAGAACAACAAGAAGGACGGCAACGGGACCATCGACTTGATGGGGTGGACTTGGTTCGACCCGGACGTGCTTTATCTCCTTTGGCATTCTCCCGGCGCCTATGAGGGCTACACCAATCCCGAACTGGACGCCCTTTTGGATACGACCCGGACCGCGGTCACGAAGGAGGAGCGCATGAAGGCCGTCCGCGGCGTGATTGCCCATCTCCTGGACAACGCCGTCGAGGTTCCGGTCTATACACCGGGCTGGCTGTGGATGTACGCGGTCACGGCCAAGGCGCCCGGCTTCAAGGTGGGGCCCTTCAACCGGCCGCTATTCAACGACGTCAAACTTTAGCGTAGCATTGGCCCGGGGCCGTCGCGTGCGACGGTCCCGGGTTGCCGGCCATAGCGGACGGCCGGATGTGTGAGCCCCTGAAAGTGGACCTGGGACTGCTGCGTGATTCGGTACCTGGCCAAGCGAATCCTTGCCGCGTTGATCACCATCTGGGTGACCACCATCGCGGTGAGCATGCTCATTCATATCGTGCCAGGGGACCCGGTTCAGATCATGTATGCCCAGTCCCAGGGCACGACACCCGAGCAGCTCGAAGAGGTTCGCCACCGCCTGGGCCTGGACCGGCCGTTGGTCGAGCAGTATGTGATGTATATGGGCCGTATCCTGCAGGGGGATTTCGGCAAGACGATCCGCGGCGAGCAGCCGGTTCTCGATCTCCTCTTGCTGCGCTTGCCCTATACCCTGGTCCTGGCCGCCACGGCCTTGGTGATAGCGGCGGCGATTGGCCTGACCTGCGGATTCTTCGCGGCGTACAAGCGCGGCACCCCCTATGACACCGGCCTCATGATCGCCGCCATCTTCGGCGTCTCGATTCCGCACTTCTGGCTCGGCCTGATCCTGCTGTTCGTCTTCGCGGTCAACCTGACCTGGCTTCCGGTCGCCGGGTCCGGGCCGGAGAACCTTGTCCTGCCGGCGGTCACGCTCGGCGTCACCAATGCCGCCATCATCGCGCGATTGACCCGATCCTCGATGATCGATGTCTTCAGTCAGGACTTCATCCGTACGGCCAAGGCGAAGGGGATGCCGAAGGCGATCGTGCTGTATCGTCATGCGCTGCGCTCTGGGCTCGTCCCGATCATCACCATGATGGGCCTGCAGTTCACCTACATGATGGGCGGGGCGATCGTCGTCGAGAACGTATTCGGCTGGAACGGGGTCGGCCGCATGGCCATACAGGCCATATTTCAGCGGGATTATCCGCTGATTCAGGGATTCATCCTGATGTTCGCCTGCGTGGTGGTGACGGTCTCGATCCTCATAGACCTGATGTACGCGTGGCTCGATCCGCGCATTCGCTACGATTGAGGGGCCGATGAGCGAAAGGCTGCTGGAGCCCAATGTCGAGCGGGGGCCACCGGAGGGGAGCCTCTCGGAGGAGGTCTTCGAGGAGCGCCATGTGCCGTTGCCGCTCCGCATGCTGCGCAGCATCTTCGGAAACACCGGGGCAATCGCCGGCTTTGCGATCGTCCTGACCCTGATTCTGGTTGCGATCTTTGCCGATGCCATAGCTCCCTTTGCATCGGACCAGATGGGTGCCGGGCGCCGCCTCACGCCGCCCAACGGGACGTACTGGTTCGGCACGGACGAATTCGGCCGCGACATCTTCAGCCGCGTCATCTTCGGCGCGCAGCTGACCATACAGGTGGGTGTGATCGCCGTCGGGATTTCTCTGACGGTCGGCCTTCTGATCGGATTGATCGGAGGATACGCGGGCGGCTGGTTGGAGCGCATTTTGATGCGCGGCGTCGATGTATTGTTCTCCTTCACGGAAACGCTGATCGCGTTGGCGGCGGTGGCAGTCATGGGACCGAGCCTAACCAACGCCATGATCGCCGTCGGTATCGCGGCGGTGCCGTTCTATGCGCGGGTCACCTACAGCGTCGCCCTGGTGGAGAAGAACCGGCCCTACTTCGAAGCGGCCTACGCCGCCGGCGCCGGACACCTTCGCCTGTTGTTCGTCCATTTGCTGCCGAACATCATCCCGCCGCTGATCGTCGTCGCCACCCTGGGTGTCTCGACCGCGGTCCTGGCAGCGGCGGGGCTCAGTTTTCTCGGACTCGGCGCCCAGCCCCCGTCGCCCGAGTGGGGCTCCATGCTCGCGGCGGGCCGCGACTACTTCAACCGGGCCTCCTGGATCATGATCTATCCCGGCTTGGCGATCATGATCACGGTCCTGGGCTTCAATCTGCTGGGCGACGGAATTCGCGAGGCGCTCGATCCCAGGCAGCGGAAGGTCTAGGCGATGGCGTCCGGCGACATGGCGGTCGATCGCTCGGAGCGTAGCGCCGCGACTGTGGCGGCGCCCCCGATCCTGGAGGTGAACGGCCTGCGCACCGAGTTCCGCACCGGCGCCGGGCGCGCCGCGGCGGTCGACGATGTGTCCTATGCCGTCCGGCCGGGCGAGACCCTGGCCGTCGTCGGCGAATCCGGCTCCGGCAAGAGCGTGACCGCGCTTTCGATCATGGGGCTGGTGCCGAATCCGCCCGGCCGGGTTGTCGCCGGCTCGGTCCGCTACGCTGGGCGCGAGCTGCTGTCGCTTTCCGAGAGGGAGTTGCAGCAAATACGGGGCAACGAGATCTCGATGATCTTTCAGGAGCCGATGAGCTCCCTGACGCCGGTCCTCTCGATTGGCCGGCAACTGGTCGAGCCGATCATGCAGCACATGAAGTTGGGCGAGCGCGCGGCGCGCGATCGGGCGGTCGAGATGCTCCGCCTGGTCAACATTCCCGAACCCGATCGCCGGCTCCGCCAGTATCCGCACCAGCTCTCCGGCGGCATGCTGCAGCGGGTCATGATCGCCATGGCCCTGTCGTGCAATCCGCAGGTGCTCATCGCGGACGAGCCGACCACCGCGCTGGACGTCACTATTCAGGCCCAGATTCTCGAGTTGATGCGGCGATTGCAGCAGGATTTCAATACCGGAATCGTTCTGATCACCCATGACATGGGGGTCGTGGCCGAGACGGCGGATCGCGTCATCGTCATGTATTGCGGCCGTGCCGTGGAGGAGGGCCCGGTCGAACGGATGTTCCAGGCGCCGAAGCATCCCTATACGCGCGGCCTGCTCGCCGCCTTGCCGCAGCTCCGCCCAGAGGGGGCGGTCGGCGATCACCGCTTGAACGAGATTCCCGGCATCGTTCCGCCCCTGACCAGGCTGCCGCGCGGCTGTCGCTTCGCGCCGCGCTGCGACTTCGCGACCCGGCAATGCCGCGAGGCCTACCCGCGGCTCGAGCAGAAGTCGGACGGCCAATGGGCGGCCTGCTGGCACTCTGACGCCTTGGCGGAGGCCGGATAATGCCTCGAATCTCCGGGCCAAGTCCGACCGGGAGCGTCGGCGACGTGCCGCTCCTGTCGGCCGAAAACCTGACCAAGCGCTTCCCCGTAGCCGGCGGCATTTTCGGCCGGCCGACCGCCTGGGTGCATGCGGTCGAGGACATTTCTTTCACGCTCGGGCGCGGGGAAACCCTCGGCCTGGTCGGCGAATCGGGCTGCGGCAAGTCGACGGCTGGGAAGACCGTCCTCAAGCTGCACGAGCCGACTGCCGGCCGCATCCGGGTGGAGGGAGAGGACATTACCGCGTTGTCGCCGTCCCGTATGCGGCCCTATCGGCGGCAGATGCAGATCATCTTCCAGGATCCCTACTCGTCGCTCAATCCGCGCATGACGGCCGGGCGGATCGTTGGCGAGCCGCTGCTCATTCACGGCATAGGCAAGGGCGGCGAGCGGCGCGACCGGATCGCCGAGCTGTTCCGTCGGGTCGGGATGCGCCCGGACCAGATGAGGCGCTATGCGCACGAATTCTCTGGCGGGCAGCGGCAGCGCCTGGCGATCGCGCGCGCCCTTGCCGTCAATCCCAAGATAATCGTCGCCGACGAATCGGTGTCGGCGCTGGACGTCTCGATTCAAGCCTCGGTCATAAATCTGCTGATCGAGCTTCAGAAGGAGTTCAACCTCTCCTTTCTCTTCATATCGCACGACATGTCGGTGATCGAGCACGTCAGTCATCGGGTTGCGGTGATGTACCTCGGTACCATGGTCGAGGTCGCCGGCCGAAGGAGCATCTTCAGCGACCCGCAGCACCCCTATACAGAGGCGTTGCTATCGGCCGTTCCGCTGCCCGATCCCGGGGCGCGGAACCGAAAGCGGCGCATCATGTTGACCGGCGAGATTCCCAGCCCGATCAATCCGCCAAGCGGCTGTCCCTTTCATACCCGCTGTCCCTACGTAAAGGAGCGTTGCCGTGTCGAGCGGCCGAAGATTCGCGAGATCAAGCCCGGCCATTCGGCCGCCTGCCATTTTCCTTTGGGATAAGGTGTCGACATGACGATCGGCATCGTCGCCTTCGGACCGCACGCCGGCTTGGCGGTCTTCAAGGCGCTGCAGGCGGTGGAACGCGTGGCGCGCGGCTCGATCGGCGGCTACGCCTCCTTCGTGGCCGTCACCGCGGACGCTGTACTGCGGCATGAGACGCAGCGCGGCGGCACCGGCACGCTGTTCACCGCCGGCGAGAGCACCGGCCTCGACCCCGATCCCGCCACGGCGGCGGCGCGGCTTGCCGGGGTCATGTCGAGCGGGCCGGACAGGCCGGAACCCTTGGCGCAGTTCACGCCCGCCGCGGCGGGCGTCGGCCTGGTGACCGGGCACCGGCTGCCCAATATGCCGGGCGCGGATGGCATGCCGCTCAACAGCGCGGCTCTCGACCTCATGCGTGGAGGCACCGATGCGCCGGAGGCGGTCGACCGGGTCCTCGACGGCAATCCCGGGGCGGACGCCGGGCTGATCGCCGGCAGCCTGGTCGGCGCAGTCTATGCACGCAATTCGGATCGCGTCATGCAGCGGCCGGACCTGGGGCAGGCCCGGCGCGTTGCCGGCGGGTCGGTCGTTGCGATCCTGCACAACGCGATCCGTCCGGTCGCACCGCTTGCCGACCTTGCCGCGGAGGTCGCGCTTGACGTCATGCTGCGGCGCGGGGAATCCGACGGCGAGATCGAGGTGCGCGCGGGGACGCCGGTCGTTGCCGGCAGTGAGAATCGTGTCCTGGTAGGGCCCGAGCTGGTTGCCACCGAGATCCAGACGAGCGACGGACGCCTCGTCACGGGTCGCTGGAATTGTGCGGCGATCTATCTCGGCGCGCGGGTCGTCCAAGACGGCACCGATCTCGGCGCGACGATGACCGAGCCGAACATGATCGTCGAGAACGGGCGAGTCGTGTCGATGAGCGGCCAGGAAGTCCTCCGGGTCGGGTTCCGAAAGCGCGACGAGGCAGACTGATGGACCGGCGCGACACCGACGCCGCGGACATCGGCGCCGAGATCATGGCCCACGTCGCGGCCTTGGCCCGGCTGAGCGAGACGCCGGATGGCCTGACGCGCCGCTATCTGACACCGCAGCACCGGCAGGCCGCCGAGCTGATACTGACATGGATGCGCGAAGCCGGCATGGCCGCCGAGCTCGATCCCGTCGGCAACGTGGTGGGGCGCTACGAGGGCACCGACGCCGCGGCTCCGGCCCTGCTGCTCGGCTCGCACATCGACACGGTACGCGATGCCGGACACTTCGACGGCATGCTGGGCGTGGTGACGGCCATCGCGAGCGTGCGGCGCCTGCACGAGGCCGGCGAGCGGCTCCGTCATCCCGTCGTGGTGATCGCCTTCGGCGACGAGGAGGGGGTGCGCTTCCGTTCGACGCTGATCGGCAGCCGGGCCGTGGCCGGCACGCTCGACCCCGCCGTCCTGGAGGCCTGCGACGACGACGGCATCAGTTTGGCCCAGGCGCTGAGCGATTTCGGCCTCGATCCGTCTGCGCTGGCGGAGGCCGCCTGGACGCCGGACCGGGTCGCCGCCTTCGTCGAGGTCCACATCGAACAGGGGCCGGTCCTCGAGCGGCGTCGGGTGCCGGTCGGGGTGGTCACGTCGATTGCCGGCGCGGTGCGCTACGATGTCGAGGTGACCGGAATGGCGGGTCACGCCGGCACGGTGCCCATGGCCCTGCGGCGAGACGCCCTGGCCGGGGCCGCCGCGGCGGTGCTCGAGCTCGAGCGGGCCTGCGCCGAGGGCCCGGACGATCTGGTCGGCACCGTCGGCATGATCGCGGCGCATCCCGGCGCGGTCAACGTGATCCCGGGCGCGGCGCGCTTCACCATGGACCTGCGCGCCGCGTGCGACGAGACCCTTCGGCAGGCGGAGGCGACGATACTGCGACGAATAGGCGACCTCTGTGCCGAGCGCGGCCTGCGGGTCGACGTCCGAAAGACCCACACCGATTCGTGCTGTCCCTGCGACGGGGCATTGCAGGCGGCGCTCGGCAAGGCCATAACCGGCGAGGGCTATCCGGTGGTCTCCTTAGCGAGCGGCGCCGGGCACGATGCCATGGCGATGGCCGATCTCGCGCCGGTCGGTATGCTTTTCGTGCGCTGCTGCGGCGGCATCAGCCACAACCCGGCGGAGGGCATCGAGCCAGAGGATGCCGAGGTCGCGACTCGGATCCTGCTTCGATTCATGCGCGGCTTCGTGCCGGCGGGAGCCCGGGTCTAACGTCCGAGGTCGCCTGTTCGATAGGCACAGGACGGTCGCAATCACGTTTCCCGATCGGCGATCATTCTGAGGAAATTGACCAACCCGGACCATATGCTGCCCGGGGAGCGATCAATCTGGCCGCCGTATACCTCGGCGGCCGAGGCCTCGCGGTGACCAGATGCAATCGGCACGGCGTCGTTGACGCAAGTCGAGGTTAAGCGAAGCCCGCAAAGTGACCCTGTTCCGATCATGCGGACGCCTGCGGACCGGTTGCTCCTGGCATCAACCCTCCAGCTGTTCCGACCGGAACCTGCTGAAAGCCAAATTCTTGCCCGTCATCACACCTTGATCCAGAGCGTCGCTTCATCGCGGCTCCAAACCCAGGTTCCGTGCCTACCGAATACGAGGGGCCCAGCTTTCTGCGAGGTGCAAATAACGCTGGTTGCGGGCCGGCGATATCAGCGTACTGGCTGCGGTTTGTTCGTCGGAAGCCCGTGCACTGCGAAAAGTAGATAAAGTTGGTTGCGGGCCCCTGCAATCTGTTAAATCAAATACTTAGCCCCGCTCGAAGAGCGGGGCCTTTTCGTCTGGAAGCAAAATGGAAGCAGGAGTACGAAGAATAAATGGCATAATGGATGGCGGAAGGTCGCCGTGCGCCGGTACATAGATCGGCCAGGGAGCGATGATTCCCTCAGGGGCTATAGAAGGGTTATTATGCTACGGCGGTAGGGAATTTGGACAGTTGGTATCCTGCCCCATCATTATTGTGACGTTTGACCAAAAAGATATTGTGCATTGAGCGCGAGTAGTATCGAGGCTGCATTGCGTGAGTGGCACTACGGCTCGACACAGGCCGAGCGGTTGGCTGCGGCTATATTGCGGTTGGAAAAATGCCAAAACGTTGAGCCGCAAGCGCCACTTGGTGGTCGTGATAGTGGCGCAGATATTCTTTGCGACAGAGGGGGACGCCTATGGGTAGGTGCTGTCTATTTCCCATCGAAGAATCAAAACTTCAGAAGTATCAAGAAGAAATTTAAGGGAGCCTTGAGAGGCGCGAAGAGTCTCAAGCGAAATGGTATCGTATTTATTACCAACAAAAGGACGACACACGGCGAGCGACAAGAACTCGCCAAGATTGCAATAGAGGGAAAAGCCGCGTCTGTGCCACCGCACTACAGTATCCGGCTTGACGATGACCATTGAAGCCAGGACACCCGGCCAGAGCCGAAAGAGCCAAATGCAGAGAAATCGGGCAGAATTCCGAACCTGCCTCCTTCGTGAAGCTTGGCGGTGCGCAATGTTGAGCTGATGGCGCAGGATCAGGTTTTCGGCCTCGACTCGGGCACGTGACCGGAACCGCCGTATAAGGATCCATCACAGCACTCTCAAGATTTCGTACATCGACGCGGATTGTGTCACAGTCTTCCGGGTCGGGGTAAATCGGATCCAGATGGGATTTTCGGTAAGGACACGTGGGTTGGCATCGGCGCATGTCGGTTCGAAGCCGTAAGGTTTAGCCATCATCGTCTTTCTGCAAGAAGCCGAAAAGGCCGCGCTCGCCGATAGAATACGTATGAAAATCGCCTTGATGTAGTAAGAAGTTGCGTCCTGAAGGATATTGGCCAATGCTGTGGTGCGACGCAAAGAAAGTTCCGAATGAATGACAAAACTCCGCCTTGATGCGACCGACATTCGCATCCTTAGTGCAGTCCAGAAGCACGGTCAGCTAAGCAAAACCAAGCTTGCTGAGATCGTCAATTTGTCACCGACCCCGTGTTTGGCTCGGCTGAACAGACTGAAAGGAGCCGGTTTCATACGCGGGTATCACGCTGATATAGCGCTGGATCGCATCGGCGACTTCACACAGGTGATCGTGACCATCGCGCTGACACATCACCGCAAGTCCGACTTTGATCGCTTCGAGGCTCATATCCGCAAGTTGGACGAAGTTGCTGAGTGCATCGCTACGGGCGGGGGTATGGACTACGTTCTGAAAATTTTCAGCCCGAATTTGGCAGCTTTTCAGGACCTGATGGAGGCGCTGCTTGCGGCCGAGGTAGGGATTGAGCGCTACATGACCTACATCGTGACGCGCGAGATCAAATCCGCGCGCCCCAATCTTGCCGGGCTGACCGCCAAGGCCGGACACTGACGGAAGCCGACTGAACGGTCCGCAAAGGACCTGACAACAGTCCGTTCGGTCTTGCAGCGGCACATTTTCAGTCCGCCATCAAGCTGCGACTGAGGCTAAATACTCACCCAGTTTGAATTATCCACGGCGGGTCTGGCCGTTGGTGCTGAAGGGTGAAAATCATGATGCAATCAGAAGACGTCGGGTTCGGCACACAGATCCGCAAATCCCCCTATTTCGATGCAACCGTCCGATGGGGCGCCAAAGCGTTTTCCGTATACAATCACATGTACATCCCGCGCGATTTCGGTGATCCGGAGCAGAACTTCTGGAACCTGCTGAACGACGCAATCCTGTGTGACGTAGCGGTTGAACGTCAGGTGGAAGTCACCGGGCCGGATGCGGCTAAATTCGTTCAAATGTTGACCCCGCGCGATCTGTCAAAGATGGCCGTCGGGCAGTGCAAGTATATCCTGATCACCAATGCAGACGGCGGCATCCTGAATGATCCGATCCTGCTGCGCCTGGCGGAGAATCACTTCTGGATCTCGCTGGCCGACAGCGACATCCTGCTCTGGGCGCAAGGCGTGGCGGTGCATTCGGGCATGGATGTGACGATCCGCGAACCGGACGTTTCGCCTCTGCAATTGCAGGGCCCGAAATCTGGCGAGGTGATGAAGGTGCTCTTTGGCGAGAGTATCATGGACCTGCGTTATTACTGGCTGCGCGAAGTGGAACTGGACGGCATTCCGCTGATCGTGTCGCGTACCGGGTGGTCCAGCGAACTGGGATATGAGCTTTACCTGCGGGACGGATCGCGCGGCGACGAGCTGTGGGAAAAAATCATGGCGGCGGGGGGACCTTTCGGTCTGAAACCCGGCCACACCTCTTCGGTCCGTCGCATCGAAGGCGGCATGCTGTCCTATCACGCCGACGCGGATGTCAACACGAACCCGTTCGAGCTTGGGCTTGACCGGCTCGTGAACCTTGATATTGAAGCTGACTTCATCGGGAAGGTCGCGTTGCGTCGTATCAAGGAAGAAGGTGTGACCCAGAAACAGGTGGGCCTGGTCATCGACGGGGCCCCTCTGAGAGGACCCAATACCACATTCTGGTCTATCACAAAGGATGAGACTGCCATCGGCAAGGTCACCTCTGCGGTCTATTCGCCCCGGCTTGAGCAGAACATCGCCTTGGCGATGGTCTTGGCGGATTTGGCGCAGATCGGCACGGAGGTAGAAGTTGTCACTCCTTCCGGTCCGACCCGCGCCACGATGGTGGAACGCCCTTTCTACGATCCCATGAAGACGCTGGCCGTCGCCTGAGCTCAGCAGCCAAGACAGGGACTTCAGGAAATGACCGACCTTTCGATCCAGCTGCATTGGCAGCGGGTAGAGCCCGAACTGCAGCCAGGCAGATACTCGAACGCACACACCGTGCGGTTCAACGGCAGTTATGACCTCCGGGTGGACTCGGCCCCGGATTGGGGCGGTGACCCCATCAACACCAACCCTGAACAGGTCCTCGCATCGGCCCTGTCCAGCTGCCACATGATGACCTTCCTCGCGCTTGCCGCCAAAGCCAAATGGCCGGTGGCCACCTACTACGATCATGCCGTTGCCCATCTTGGCAAGAACTTCAAGGGGCAAATGTCGGTAACGCGCGTCGATCTGCGCCCGGTTGTGCGTTTCGACACCGGCTTTTCAATCGACGCGGCCGAGCTGAAACAGATGCAGCACCGCGCGCATCGCTATTGCTTCATTGCCAATACGCTCGCCGACAGTGTCGAAATCAACATCCTGTAGGCAGCGGCAAGGGAGGAAATCCGTGCAAACGAACGATATTCTGCTGCGTGATCTGGATGGCGACGGCATCTTGCGTCTAACCCTGAACGACATTGCGCGGCGCAATGCCCTGTCCGAGGCGATGCTGGCGGAGCTGAGCGAAGCCTTTGCCGAGGCCGCGGTCAACCCTTCGGTGCGTGTTGTCATTCTGGCCTCGAATGGACCGGCCTTTTGCGCAGGCCATGATCTGAAGGAAATGACCGCCAGCCGATCCGCCCCTGATCGCGGTAAGGCCTATTTCACCAAGGTGATGGCACTGTGTTCCGGCGTCATGCAGGCAATTGTGAATTGCCCGAAACCCGTCATTGCCGAGGTCACGGGGATTGCAACTGCGGCCGGCTGCCAGCTGGTCGCCAGCTGCGATCTTGCCGTTGCCGCGGACACCGGGCAGTTCAGCACCCCTGGCGTCCACATTGGACTGTTCTGCTCCACTCCGATGGTGGCGCTGTCGCGGAACGTGAGCAACAAACATGCGATGGAGATGCTGCTGACAGGGGACATGACATCGGCCAGCCGCGCGGCAGAGATCGGGCTGGTCAACCGGACCGTGGCTCCTGACCTGGTGCAGGAGGCCACCCTGGAGATGGCCCGCAAGATCGCGTCCAAATCCAGAATGACATTGGCCGCCGGGAAACGTGCGTTCTATGCACAACGAGAGATGCGGCTGTCCGAGGCCTATGATTACGCGTCCGGCGTGATGGTCGAAAACATGCTCGCCCGCGATGCGGAGGAAGGCATCGGTGCATTCATCGAAAAGCGCGCTCCCCAATGGCAGGATCAATGAGGCAATAGTGGACAATCCCTACAACACCGATCTGGATCGCACCCCGGCGAACTATCAACCTCTCACACCGCTGACGTTTCTTGAACGGGCTGCCAGCGTCTTTCCCGACCACACCGCGATCATTCATGGCGCTCTGCGGCGCAACTATGCGGAGTTCTATGCGCGGTCCCGGCAATTGGCCTCTGCGCTGGCGCAGAGCGGCATCGGGTGCGGCGATACGGTATCGGTGCTGCTGGCAAACACGCCGGCAATGCTGGAATGCCATTATGGTGCGCCGATGTGCGGTGGAGTCCTGCATTCGATCAACACACGTCTGGACCCGGCCATCATCGCTTTTCAGCTCGACCACGCCATGTCCAGAATCGTGATCGTGGACCGGGAGTTCATGCCGTTGATGCGAGAGGCGCTGGCCCTTGCCGAGGTGACGCCCGTCTTGATCCAATACGATGACCCCGAGTTCGACGGCCCTGATACACCCGTTGAAGCAACAGATTACGAAGCGTTCCTGTCTAACGGCGAGCCGGATTACGCCTGGATCATGCCCGAGGATGAGTGGGATGCCATCTCGATCAACTATACCTCCGGCACGACAGGCGACCCCAAGGGCGTCGTGTCCCATCATCGGGGTGCCTACCTGTTGGCGCAGGGTAATGCGCTGACAACGTCGATGAAGAAATACGCGGTCTTTCTGTGGACTCTGCCGATGTTTCACTGCAATGGCTGGTGTTTCCCGTGGACGATCTCCGCCATCATTGGAACTCATGTGTGCCTACGGCAAGTGCGGGACGAACCGATTTGGAATGCCCTTGCCGACGAAGCTGTGACACACCTGTGCGGCGCGCCCATTGTGATGTCGCTGATGATGTCGGCGCCGGATGACGTCAAACGCGATCTCGACC
>Ga0102953_1001009_pt1 | contig 18236 bp, 17 predicted proteins | sample SalPon2A_C_D2_MG_FD_78509 | JGI IMG/M metagenome (GOLD analysis project Ga0102953, IMG submission 78509) | Soil microbial communities from South San Francisco under conditions of wetland restoration - Salt Pond MetaG R2A_C_D2_MG | ecosystem: Environmental > Terrestrial > Soil > Wetlands | place... | reverse complement strand
TCACCTCATCAAGCCTGTCAATACCGAGACCGAGGATGGAGCGTGTGCCACCTCCCAGCAGCTTCGGAGCCACAAAAAGATGGAGTTTATCCACCAGGTTATTCCTGACAAGTGAACTCGCAAGCCTGCTTCCGGCCTCCACAAGAACGGAAGTAATTGGGACATCTGCCAGGCGATTCAGAGCCTGTTCCATGTCGGAGTGTCCGTCTACTTCAGATACCAGGATGGTCTGTCCCCTGAAGTAATTAGGCTGCAATATCTGTAGCATGGGATCCACCGTTTCACCCGCTTTTTCTTTGTTGTGGGTGATCACGATCGTCTTCTCCTCATGTTGATCAGTGAAAAGATCGAGCTCATGCGGCAGACTGAGATTTCCATCGATGACGATCCGGTATGGCTGGCGTCCTTCAACCTGTCTTACCGTTAGTCTTGGATTATCCAGCAGGGCTGTGTTACGGCCAATCATCACGGCATCATATTCACTTCGCCATTGATGAACGAGCGTTCGTGCCTTCTCCCCTGTGATCCACTGTGATTCTCCACTAGGAGCTGATATATACCCGTCAAGCGTCTGTGCAATCTTAAGCGTGACAAACGGCTTATGATGCTTCTGAAAATAGATGAAAAATTCGTTGAGTTGTTCTGCCTCTTTTTGCAGCAACCCGACATCCACTTTTTTCCCGGCCTGGAGCAGGATCTTGATACCGTTGCCATTTACGGCTGGATTGGGATCTACCATCGCCACAACTACCCGTTTAATGGGGGTCTCACCCAGTGCCACTGCGCATGGGGGAGTTTTTCCATGATGAGAACACGGTTCGAGTGTCACATAGACCGTCGCATTGACCAAATCGGCCGGTTCGGTGATTGATTTCAGCGCATTGATCTCGGCATGAGCTTCTCCAAACCGCTCGTGGTATCCCTGTCCGATTTTTTTCCCGTCTTTCGACACAACGACACACCCGACAAGAGGGTTTGGGGCAACATACCCCTTGCCTTTCACGGCAAGCTTTAAAGCCTGTCTCATCCAGTGAATGTCGGTATCTGTAAATATGTCTTTGGATGTCGTTGGCATGTTGGATCAGGTAGAATGTATCTGTCTTACGGCAACTCAAATAAAAGCTACATAACCAAAATGGCAAACCCAAGGATGGTTGTCATCGTGCCAAATAAAAAAGGCAGAACGGGGAGCCATTCTGCCTTTTAATAGTCAGAAAATAAATTATCGCAGGAGTTCAGCCCGGTTGTCTACAATCTCTGCGTTTTTCTTAAGCTGATCGATCCATGTTTGTCCGTAGACCCGTTGCTTTTGCTGTTCGAGCTGTTGACGAATCTGGTTGCGATCGCTGTCGGTCATCTTTGCCGGATCAGCCATCGTCCGTTTAGTTACCTGTATGACATACACAGCAGACTCACCAGAAAGAGGTCCGGTGACCTTGTTTAACCCGGCATCAAAAACATCTCCAATGATCTTGGGCTCGCGGCCTCCATTGGGAATAAACTGGCCGCTGAATGTTGCGTTCTCTGCGGTGTAAACTTTGAGGTTTTCAGCCTTGGCAAGGGCATCCAGGGTGGAGTGCTGTTTCATTAGATCATCCACCTTCTGCATCAGTTTCTTCTGACGGAGCTGAGAACGAACAGCAGGCGTGATCTGGGCTTTTACATCATCAAAAGGACGGATACCTGCAGGTTTAATACTGTTCACTTTGAAGACCACAAATTCATTGGGCAGCTCAATCGTCTTGGAAATTTTTCCCTCCTCTGAACGCTCCAAAGCATTAAGCATCTGCTGACTTTGTCCAATCCCAGCAATAAAAGGTGTCCCTTCGGTTGCTATGGTGTGTTGGATTTTCAGGTGTTCCTTTTGTGCTTCCTGTTGAAAACTGGTCTGCGAGGCATAGTAGCTGAAGTCGTCGGCATTACTTGCCACCTTATCGACGGTATCCAGCGGATCGGCCGTGATATCCCGGCTCATATCGGCGAAGAGCACTTCTTTATGCCCTTTGACCGTACGCTCACCCAGTTTTTTGATCAGGTGGACCCGACCGTCCATCGATATCACATGGCTGACTTCACCCGTCTTCATATCAAAGACGATATCATACGGTTTCCGTATTTCGGATTTTTTTATCCAGCTTCTGACAAACGGAGTTGCCGACTGGTTCTCAGCAAGGAAGGTTGAGTCGTCTTTGGCGGCAGCAAACTGATCGCGAAGTTTTTTCATCTCAGCGATCGTTCGAACCGTGTCCTTATGGGTTGGTGCCTTGCTGAAGGTCACATATTCGAAGTCCCATGTCTTGTCGCGATGGAACTCGTCTTTGTGCTTTTCATAATAGGTGCGCAGGTCCGAATCGGTTACCTGTATCGTTGAGTCGGAAATCGAAGCATATGGAAACCGAACAAAGTTGAAATCGGCTGTGGAGTTTTGGTGTTCCCAGGCTTGTTCAACTTCCAGGTTGCTTACCGGCAGAGCCGATTGAATGTAATTGCCAAGCTTCTCGCGGCGGCGTTTGTCACGCAGCTCATGTTCGATGGCAATCCATGCCTGGGTATTTTCAGGGGAATTGATGGCCGCCTGAAGAGCTACGCGGTCGATGGAACCGTCTTTTTTTCGGAATTGCTGCGCAATAAGCGGGTCGGGGTTTTTGCCCGTAACCATATCAATGATCTCTGCATCGGTTACTGTGATCCCCAGATCTTTCATCTTGTCTTTCAGAATCTGGTTCAGCACCAATTGGTTCCAGGCGAGGTCTTCATAATAGGCCTGCATCTCGGAAGAAGCACCGTTGCCCTGACTTCCAGCACGTTGCAGATAGTTGTTTACAAGCTTGTTATACGATTCTACGGATATTGGTTGGCCATTAACCGATCCAAGGTTTTGTGGTCCGCTCATGATAGCATTAAACACTTTGGTATCGCTGAGACCCCACAAGACTCCAAACGAAATGATCAAGAGCCAGAGAATATACTTGGTACTGGCTCTCATTTTTTCCATTACACCCATGAAAAAAGCCCTTTAGATGGTGTTAATCTGATTTAAAAATAAGTGTTGTAGTACAAATTTCTTTGAATAAGCCACAAAATATACTACTTGGTCTCACCAAGAGCAACGAATGACGCCCATCTATTCATATGTTCAAAGTCAGAATAGTTTGATTGTTACGTAACGCAGGTAATCCTGGGGACGGTTATTAAAATGGCGCATAACCTTTTGCAGGTTGCTGGACAGGCTGTCCAGGTTGTTGTAAAGGTGATCATCATTGACCAGTTTTCCCAGTGTACCCTGCCCATTGTTGATTTTAGTGAGGATCTGATTGAGTTGACCGGAGACTTTGTTGAGGTTGTCGGACATCTCTCCGATCTGTTTGGAGCTAGCCTGGAGATTGGTAATCAGCGAATCCAGTTTGTTCCTGTTTTTTGTGCTCAGTGTATCAACATTTCCGAGGATGTTCTTGAAATGAGTTATCGAAGCCTGGATATCCCGGTTCTTCTTCTTCAGGATGTCGTCTAACTGGGCGCTGGATTCCTGAAGATTGTTGAGTGTTCCGGACAGATTTTTCTTTACATCATTGTTGAATACCTGATTAAGGCTGAGAACCAGGCTGTTGACGTTACTGGAGACTTCGGCCACTTTGTCGCCAATTGTCAGACCCTTTTTCTGAATTTCGCTGAACATCCCCTGGTCATAGACACCTGTAATCCGATTCCCGTTGTGCAACATGCGGGCGGAGCTACCCCGCTGAATGACCACGGCCTTACTGCCGAGAAGATCTGTAGATCTGATATAGGCCTTTGAATCGGCCGGTATTTTCAGTTCATCATTCAGGCTGAGGATAACGCGGACACTGTCGCTGGACAAGAGTTTCATACTTTTAACCGATCCTACATTAACTCCATTTATGTAGATCTGTTTGCCAGCCGTCAAACCGTCTGCCTGCGGAAAGACGCATACCAGGTTTTTGGAGTCATTAAAGATGGGTATACCTCGCATGTAGCGGAAGCCCAGTATTCCAATTATCAGGGCCCCAACGATTGTGAGGCCAATTTTCATTTCGTTTTTGGTGAATTTCAAAACCGTATTTTTTTTGTTAATCGTAACAAACTAGCTGATCAAATACTCTGACGCTTTTATAAACTCGCGCAGGTTCTTCTGCGTTGCATGTTGTAATTCATCGATTGTCCCCGACCAGCTGATCTCCTGGTCGTCGATGTAGGCAACCTTTTCGGCCACTTTAAGAACACTGTGAATATCGTGTGTGACCACAACGGAAGTGATTTCGAGGCTATCGGCCATGTAATTGATCAGGTCGTTGATCTCGTCGGAAGTCAGCGGATCAAGGCCGGAAGTGGGCTCGTCGTAAAGCAAATAATCCGGTTCGGTGACAATAGCGCGTGCCAGACCAACACGTTTGCGCATCCCACCGGATAGTTCAGCAGGCGATTTGTCACCTATGCTTTTTAAATCAACCATCTCCAGGCTTCGTTTTGCGCGTTCCTGTATTTCGTCTTCCTCAATGTCTTTAAAATATCGCAGCGGGAAAGCTACGTTTTCAAATGCACTGATAGAGTCGAACAGGGCGGCTCCCTGAAAGAGAACTCCAAATCGTTGTCGCAGCTTTCTCAGGTTCACATAATCCTGTTCAAAAATATTTTGTCCATCTATCCTGATATACCCCTCGTCCGGAGTCAACAACGCATTAAGATGTTTAAGAAGTACCGATTTCCCGGAACCCGATTTCCCGATCACGGCGAGCGTTTCCCCGTCATTGACATCGAGGTTCACATTCTCCCAGATGAGATGAGATCCAAAACTTTTTTTAAGATTTCTGATTTCAATCATAACAAAAACTTACGATCCCGACCGGTGTTCCGAAATAACGTCTCAAATTTAACATTTTTATTAACTGTGCAGAAGTATTATGCCTAAAAGACTTACAACAGGATACTCGCAAGGATAAGGTCTGCGAAAAGTATGTAGATACAACTCAAAACCGTCGCCTGGGTTGTGGCTTTACCGACACCCTCTGCACCCCCGGTTGCATAATATCCTTTGTAACAAGCAATAGATGTAATAATAAATCCGAAAACCAATGATTTTGTCAGTCCAAAAACTACGTCTGAACCGAAGAAATATTGCTGTGCACCCGTCATAAACTCAGCCGGGGCAAGGGTGCCTAGTAATGCTCCCGAGGATACGCCGCCCAGAATACCTGAGGTTAAAGCAAATACGTAGAGTATTGGGAACATGACGATTCCAGCGACCAGCCTGGGCATGACAAGATAGGTAACCGAGTTAAATCCCATAGATTCGAGTGCATCGATCTGTTCGGAAACCCTCATAGTACCAAGCTCTGTAGCTATCCGTGCCCCGACACGTCCGGCCAGAACAAGGCTGCTGATTACGGCGGCAAGCTCAATAACGGTCGATTGGGTAACGATGGCACCAATAGTCGATTTGGGGATCAGCGAAGTCGTCAGCTGATAAGCAGTCTGTATCGTCATAACTGATCCGGTAAATACACCCGTCAAAAGGATGATCGGCAGGGAATCATATCCTGTTTTAATCATCTCTAGCAGCAGATTGCCGCTGTAGGTCTTGACCTCGGTCGACGATCTCAACGTCTTGTATAGAAGATTGCTGAATCGTCCTAGTTCTTCGAATAAATTCATGTATTATGATATTAGGGATCACCAAAGACAGCCGCATGCGTTGGTGTGGGTCTAATCCGCCCCGACCCGTTTTGTGTAAACCGGAGACCTTGTCTTCGATTAACAAGTTTGAGTGCCAATATACGGCCTCTTTTGCATTTCATGCGCATAAAATTTGGATTATATTGCCAAACGTTTGCATAACCAAACTCAGCTAACCCATAGATGCGCTTTAAACTATCAGTATGGCTGATACTGGCTCTCTTACCCGTAACCGCCATGAGCCAGTCTGCCATTCATTCAACGTATCGATTTCTTCTGATCCCGCCATCGGCGTATGCGTCAGCTTTAGGAGGCAACGGAGTATCTCTGAAACATGGCGATTTCTCAATGATGACGCTCAATCCGGCCTATATCAGCGTAGAAGACCACCGTCACTTTGCATTATCGTACATAAATCACATCTCGGATGTCAACATGGGTATGCTAAGCGGTGCGTGGAATTTTCCCGGAATCGGTACCCTGGGGGGCGAGCTGCGTTATCTTAATTACGGAAAACTGATCCGTGCCGATGCAGAAGGAAATAAGATGGGTACTTTTCAGGCGTATGATATGGCGCTCAGTGTGGCGATGAGTCGAAATCTTATGCCTCATTTGCGTTACGCCGGCGGTATCACATTCATCCGGTCGTCATATGGACAGTACCAGTCGTCGGCTATTGGGATCATGGCCGGTATGTGGTATGCGATACCGGCGAAAGAGCTGACTTTAGGGGCATCTGTCACGAATCTGGGGGCGCAAATCCAGACTTTCGACGGGCTAAATGAGCCCTTGCCTCTCGATATACGGGTAGGTGTCTCCAAGCGCTTGGAACACATGCCTCTGCGACTCTCACTTACTTTACATTCACTCAATCGCTGGCAATTGCCTACGGTTACCGACACCCGTAAACCGACATTTTCACAGAACCTGGTGCGTCATGTGGAACTGGGAGCTGAACTTTTGTTGAGTGACAATGTGCAGATTGGCCTGGGATATAATCGTCTGAGGCATGAAGACCTAAAGTCAAGTAACCGCCTGGACCTCGCCGGAACAAGTATCGGGATCATTATTCGTACCAGACATTTTAAGTTCGATATCAGCCGTAATTCGTGGAGCAGTGCCGGAGGCCTTCTGCAGTTGAGTATCCAGACTACACTGTGAATTAAGGTACTTATAAGCATTCAAATTCATTTCCAATGGATCGACGTTACAAATCGATATACCGGTTTGGTGGAGATTTTCTGAGGACGCGCATACTTATAGCCTCCTCGTTCCTGTTGTTTGTATTTGTTATCGGGACCCTTGGCTATCATATTCTGGAGGGAACAACCTTCTTCGATGGTTTCTACATGACGTTCATTACTATCACGACCATCGGTTTTAGTGAGATCAAGCACTTTTCGACAGGCGGGCGCATATTAACGATCGTACTTGCTATATTTGGGATAGGTTCCATCGCGTATATTGCCTCGCAAGCGACTCAGGCGATTTTTGAAAGCGAACTGATATTAAAACGTGCGTTACGACGTAAGCTGGATCACATGCAGAATCACCACATTATTTGCGGATATGGACGGATTGGAAGGAGAATAGCCGAGGTTCTTGCCGAATCGGACATTGAACTGGTGGTCGTTGACAATCGTCCCGAAACCATAGCTCGTCTCCGGGATCGGGGGATTCCATATGTGGAGGGCGACGCCCGTGAGGAAGAGACCTTGAAACGGGCCGGTATCGAAAAGGCACGTGGGCTCGTATGCTCTCTCTCAAATGATGAGGTCAATGTGTTTGTCACGCTCATTGCCAGGGAGCTGAATAACAGACTTTTTATCCTGGTCCGTACTAACCAGCAGCAAAATACACGCAAGATACTGCGTGCCGGTGCAGATAAGGTCATTTCTCCCTACGAGATTGGCGCCGACCGTATGGCAAATGTTATATTGCGACCCAATGTGGAACTGTTTGTTGACCGGATCGTCAAGTATACCGACGAAGAACATTTTTTTGAGGAGATTCTGATCACGGAAGGTTCGGTTCTGGACGGTAAGACTATTGCTGAGGCCGACATTCGGAGTAAGTATAATCTGATGGTGGTTGCTATCATACCGGCAAAGACCGGCAAGATTATGTTTAATCCGGGCAGCAAGGACGGGCTCACCATCGGTGACACCCTTATTGTACTGGGCGAACGTGAACGTATTGACCGGATGCGGGAAGAGGCTTGCGCCGATCGCCGAACATTGGCTGATCGGGTCGCCGGAGCCGATTATCTGAAATTGAAAATGAAGTCCGGTACGGCGGACAAAAAGTAAAGGAATATGATTCGATATCTTACTGCTGGAGAATCCCATGGACCAGAGTTGACCGGGATTGTGGAAGGCGTGCCGGCTGGTCTGCCTTTGACGGAGGACGAAATAGCCCATCAACTGGCAAGACGCCAGAAAGGATATGGACGCGGTGGCCGGATGGCCTTCGAAAAAGATCGTGCCATATTTACATCCGGAGTTCGTTTCGGCAAGACGATGGGTGACCCTATCTCCATGAAATTGTTAAACCGTGCTTATGAGAAAGACAGTGCCGGCTGGCCCAAAGTCATGTCGAAAGATGGCGAAGGTGCCGATGTTGAACGGATCACGATTCCGCGCCCCGGGCATGCTGATCTGGTGGGTGTACAAAAGTACCGGTTTGATGATATCCGCCCGGTTATTGAACGTTCGAGTGCACGGGAAACCGGTATGCGGGTTGCCTGCAGTGCCGTGGCCCGGTCATTTCTCCGATATTTCGGAATTCAAATAGGTGGCCACGTTCTGCAAATCGGCAGTGTCGGAGAGGAAGATTGGGAGTCGGTCAGATCCCGCACAAAATCACTACTCCCAAAAGGTGCTGAAGTCGTTTCAGATGTTGCAGACGAATCAGAAGTCCGCTGTCTGGACCCTGGATTGACGGAACAGATGGTTGAGGAGATCAAAAAATTCAGAAAGATGGGCAGTTCCCTTGGCGGTATTTACGAGATCATCGTAACCGGACTTCCCGCCGGACTCGGCAGCTATGTCCATTGGGACCGTAAGCTGGACGGCCAGCTCGCACAGGTTATCATGGGAACCCAGGCCATGAAGGGCGTTGAAATCGGGTATGGTTTTGAAGCTGCACGTCATGGCGGCCATGACGTGCACGACGAGATAACCTGGGATGGACAGACCTATCGCCGGGTTACTAACCGGGCCGGGGGCGTAGAAGGTGGGATGACCACGGGAATGCCTTTGATCATCCGGGGAGCGATGAAACCTATTCCAACCATGCTGACACCACTGAAAACGGTTGATATCGATCAGCATGAAGTGACGGAAACGCGTTATGAACGTTCCGATGTTTGTGCATTGCCCCGGGCGGTTGTTGTCATAGAGAATATTATCGCACCGGTTCTGGCCAATGCGTTTCTGGAAAAATTTGGTGGCGATTCCATAAAAGAAATCGAAGAACGTTACCGGGAAAAGTATCCGTTGTCCGGTGAACGTTCATGACCGGTTGATGTATTGATATGAGCGACAACATGATCAAACGATTACAGGCGTATCTCGAGAAGGATCCTTATGATACGTTTACGAGATTTGCACTTGCCCTGGAATATGTAAAGGGAAACGAACCGGTGAAGGCCAAAACGCTGTTTGAGCAGATCGTAAGCGATGATCCGGAATATGTCGGTACTTATTATCATCTGGGTAAGTTATATGAGCAAATAAATGCAACAGACCGGGCACGCGAAACGTATCACAAGGGTATCCAAGCGGCTCAAACGGCCGGTGACCCCAAATCACTTGCTGAATTGAAAGAAGCATTGCAAGTTTTGGAATGGTCACAAGAATGAAAATTGCATTTACCGATGAGTTCGATTGAATTCTTATGATTAAATATTCACCGAATAATTAAGAAGCCGGACGCATGATTAAGAAGATATTTGAAATAGTTGCTGTGGGATTTACGGCGGTTATACTTTTTGCCGGGTCTCCGGTACTTGCTCAGCAAAAAAGTCAGCCGCAGCAACATGTGGTTGAATCGGGAGAAACGCTATACAGCATTGCGCAGCAATATCATGTTACGGTCCAGGATCTGATGAAATGGAACCATCTGAATAGCGATGATATTCAGATTGGCCAGCAACTGCTCGTAACCTCTCCTGAACAGAAAACTACCGGGGCACAGGAGTCCTCAGCCGAGAAGCACATGGTAAAAAGGGGAGAAACGCTTTTCAGCATTGCCAAAGATTATGGAGTGAGTGTGGATCAGTTGAAATCATGGAATGATCTTCAAAATAATGCACTCCATGTTGGCCAGATCCTTATGATTCAGAAAGGGAGTCAGCCAAAAGCTGAACCTAACACCCCGCCGCCACCGCCCAACACCACCTTCCTGCAGAATAACTCAGGACAGACCCAGGTATATACGGTGAAGAAGGGCGACTATCTTGCCCTGATCGCTCAGCATTTTAATATGACCGTCAGCGAGCTGAAATCCCTGAATAGTCTGAAATCAAATGTGATTCATGTTGGCCAGCAGCTTCGGGTTACCGGAGGATTGTCAGCACCATCAGTTGCGGAAAATACAAAAGCCTCTACGCCCCAGGGACGATTTGCCACCTATGAAGTGAAACGGAGTGAACCGGTATCGGATTTGCTCAAAGAATTCCAGATGGATGAGAAGGATTTTACGGCTCTCAACCCGGATTTTCAGGGTTCACAACTAAGCAGGGGGCAGAAGGTGCTCGTACTGCTGCCTCCTACCGTCCATCATCCCGATCCCTATCGTGTGGACAACCAAATGAAACGGGTTGGGATAACGCCGGTTGAAGTATATTCGGACAGTGCCATTGCTACACCTACCACAAGCGGGCAATTGTATAACCCCAATGCTCTGACTGCCGGGAATTCGACACTGCCTCTCGGGAAGGTCGTATATGTGGAAAATCCGCAAAATGGCAGAGGGATATACGTGGTCATCAACGATCGCATTCCTGGCGATGCTATTAAATTGTCGCGCAAAGCATACCAGGACTTAAGACTGAGTGCGGGACAGGCGGGTGTTAAAATTACGGAGGTTCAATGAATCCTGTTTCTTCGGCCATACAACGGTACTATCGTTCCAGTCGAAGCGCAGTTTTTAGCTATCTGGTCAGTCTCCCTTTGTTGATTCTGTATGAGTCGTTGATCTATCTGACCGAGGCGAATCCAAGCCATTATGTCCGCATTGAGGCCGATGTATGGATTAAAAGCCTTTTGTCTGTTTTGGGATATAACAGTATTGCCCTCACCTTTGCACTGGCTTTGCTTATTGGTGTATTCCTTTTCATAAAAGAACGTAAGAAGGAGATACACCTTCAATTCAGCCATTTTGTGCTTCTTGTAATCGAATCACTGGTTTATGCCGTTGTGCTGGGGTTACTCATATCACGACTTACGTCGGTATTAACCACTAACGCAGCGCTCCAGGGCAATAGCCAGGTGCAGCTGAGTCCGATTCAGCGATTTGCATTATCGCTGGGAGCCGGATTGTATGAAGAACTGGTCTTTAGACTGGTTCTGGTAAACGTACTGCTCTATATCTTCCGCCTGCTTAAATTCAGCACCTTTGTCCGGTATTTCATTGCCGTAGTATTAGCGGCGTTCCTGTTTAGCCTGGCGCACTACACGGGACCAATGGGAGATCCCTTCACGATCTATTCTTTTCTGTTCCGCTTCTTCTTTGGTTTGGCTCTTACCCTGATTTATGTGACAAGAGGATTTGGCGTTGCTGCATGGACGCATGCACTTTACGATACATTATTAATTTTTATAGTTTAATTATGTATCGTTCCTTTACATTATTAGAGTATTCTATCAGTTGGTAAGAAAAGATCTTGTCATCCCATCCAATAATAAAGCTCGAGCAAAGTTATTATAAGCAGAACCTAATTTTAGTTACGAGCAGGTCTTTTTTAAGCAATTGTTAAGCTGGCAAACTTTTTTTGTTATTGTTTGCCCAAGTAGTTACGTTGATAAAAGGTAAATCGGGATCTGAGCACATCTTATTTTATTATGCCGGAACTGACTAAACAAGAATACCGAAAACAGCAGGATTTCAAAGAAGAAATGCTGCCTCATCTGGATGCACTGTATCATTTTGCTGTTCGACTGTGTATGGATCCGGAAAATGCAGAAGATCTGGTACAGGATACGGTTGTAAAAGCATATCGTTTCTTTAATAGTTATGAAAAAGGTACAAATGCACGTGCCTGGTTGTTTCGTATTTTGAAGAATTCTTATATCAATCAATACCGAAAGCAATCGAAACAACCCTACAAAGTCGATTATGATGAAGTATCTTCGTTTTATGAGTCCATTCGCAGTGAACGCACTGATACGACTGATTTAGAGGAACTTCTTTACCGAGACATGCTCGATGATGATATCACAGACGCCCTGGAAAGTCTTCCGGAAGATTTCCGGACCGTCGTGCTTTTGTGTGACGTTGAAGGATTTACTTATGAGGAAATAGCCAACATGCTGGATGTTCCCATAGGTACGATACGGTCACGTCTACACAGAGGTCGAAACCTTCTGCGTTCTGCTCTTATGGAATACGCAGAGAGGCGTGGGTATCACTTCGACTGAGTATAAAAACGATAGCTTTTTAACTTTTCATTGCGCGCATCAGGGGTAGTTCGATTCGGAAGGTAGTACCTTGTCCTGGAGTAGACGAAGCGACAGATATTTTGCCGCCATGATACTCTTCGATGATTCTCCTTGTGAGGCTTAAACCGAGCCCCCATCCGCGTTTCTTGGTGCTGTAACCGGGTTTAAATATCTCTTTCTGATATTTCTTCTCAATACCTTTGCCCGTATCACTGATCTCAATGATCACATGATCTTCTATTTTTTGTGTGGAGACTGATATTTCCGGATTGGCTTTATTGGTTTCCAGCGCATCCAGTGCATTTTTGATCAGGTTCTCAATGGCCCACTGGAAGAGATCAGGATTCAAACGCAGTTTTGTTTCCGTATCAATATGATCTGCAAAATGAATCTGTTTGCCTACCCTGGGTTTGCGCATCTCCATGTACCGAATCACCTCCCGCAGGGATGGTTCCAGGCGGACATCCTTAAGTTCCGGCTCTGAACCGATCTTGTTAAAACGATCGGCCACTTTTTGCAGCCTCTTCACATCTAATGAAAGTTCATGGGTAATATTCAGGTTTTGTTCGTCATCAAGGCTGTCTTTAAGAAGAGCGATCCAACCCATCAGGCTTGAAATAGGCGTGCCGAGCTGGTGGGCTGCTTCCCGTGCCATACCAACCCATAAGCTCGACTGCTCGTTTTTCTTTATGCTGCTCCAGCTGGAATACGCGAGCGCCAGAAAAACCGCAAGAAGGCTGAACTGCAGGTAGGGCAAATAACGCAATAAAGTGATCGTCGAACTTTCTCCGTAGAAGACGTATTGTTTTTGTCGTTTCGGACCATCTCCAATTTCTATGGCAATTGGCTGGTTCATCTCAGCCAATTGAGCTAAAGTGGCTTTATTGACTTTCTTTTGTTCGATGTTTCGTGTGTTCAGTACAGTACGATTGCTGTCAGTAAGGATGGATGGAATTTCAAAACGGTTTTTGATGATAAGCTCATTTGTTACAAAATCGACGGCCGCATTGGCCAGATCCGCCTCGCTTCGATCGATGACATCGATCCAGTGCACCTTGTTGGTTTGTGAAATCTGTGATGATGTGGAGATTTCCCTGGTTACTTTCTTTAGTTCGTTTCGTATAGACTGGTTTTGAGGACTTCCGTTATATTCAATTGCCTTTGCCCAGAGCTGCACACTGAGGCGCTCCTTTTTCTTCAACTGTCCCACCAGTATCTGTGTGTAGAAGAATGATCCCAGTCCGATTACTACCAACAGCAGGATAAGGACCATCTTTACGCCAGATGAGTTCAAAGTGAATTTCATCACAAACCGGAATAAAGTTAGAAATACCGTTACTAAGTGTTAAACGTACATACAGCAGGCTTGGTTTACAACAGTCTTGATGCATTTGCTGTAATTGGACGAGGAGCATAATAGGATTCTAGCGATATTGGATAACTATGGGAGATTTTGGAAATGGACTCCTTCTTCGACTCATATAAAAAAAAGGGACGTCTGTTTATGTTCAGACATCCCAAAATCTAAGCGAAGTTAGATGAAAAATCGGTTGAGTCGTTCAGCCCGTTAAGCCGAAGCTTTCCGTTTTTCATACACCGGGGGGGCCTTCTCTTCAATAGTGGCCCGTGTGATGATGCACCGCTCGATGTTCTTCATGGTCGGCAGTGTGAACATGATATCGAGCATGGCACGCTCCATGATAGAACGAAGACCGCGGGCACCTGTCTTACGGGCAAGAGACTTCTCCACGATGGCATCAAGAGCTTCGTCTTCGAAATCCAGATCGATGCCTTCAATGGCAAACAGCTTCTTGTACTGCTTGGTGATCGCATTTTTTGGCTGAGTAAGGATATCCACCATACTCTCGCGCGACAACTCATGCAATCCGGCGATGACCGGTAAGCGACCGATCAGTTCCGGGATTAAACCGAATTTTTGCAGATCCTCGGGTTCAACATGAATAAAAATATCCGGATCGTTTTTATCAAACTTACGGCCCTCGGAACGCTGGAAGCCCATCACGCCGGTCGACATGCGTCGTGCAATGATCTCAGACAAGCCATCAAAGGCGCCGCCGACGATGAAGAGGATATTTTTGGTATCAACGTTGATGAAGCTCTGCTCCGGGTGTTTCCGTCCCCCTTTTGGCGGGACATTGGCTACAGTACCTTCCAGAATCTTCAGAAGTGCCTGTTGAACACCTTCACCGGATACATCACGTGTAATGGATGGATTGTCCCCCTTGCGGGCAATTTTATCGATCTCATCGAGATAAATGATGCCGCGCTGTGCCCGCTCCACGTCGTAGTCGGCAACTTGCAGGAGATTGGAGAGGATGCTCTCCACATCTTCACCCACATATCCCGCTTCCGTAAGGGCCGTTGCGTCAGCGATGCAAAATGGCACATCGATGATGTCGGCGAGTGTCTTTGCCAAAAGGGTCTTTCCACAGCCGGTCGGACCGATAAGCAGGATGTTGCTTTTCTCGATATCGATCTCACCGAGCGTATGGTCCATCTCGCTGCTGATCCGTTTATAGTGGTTATAAACAGCAACAGAAAGTGTTTTCTTTGCGTAGTCCTGTCCTATGACGTATTCGTCGAGTCGGGACTTCAGCTCGATGGGTTTCAAAATGGGTTTGTAGCTCTCTGCGCGTTTACGGGCACGTGTGGCCAGATCGCTTTTAACGATACCACTGGCGTCCGCAACACACCGGTCGCAGATATATACATCTGGTCCGGCGACCATGCTGTTCACTTCATAATTGGAACGGCCGCAGAAAGAGCAATAGATAACTTTGGGATCGTGTTTATCGCTCATGCCTCAACAGTGAGGGTAAAAATTTCAATTTAACTATTTTTTCTTTTCACGTCGGAGGATACTATCCACCAACCCGTAGTCCAGAGATTCATTTGCATCCATCCAGCGGTTACGGTCTGAATCTTTCATAACCTGCTCCACATCCTTGCCTGTATGTGAGGATAAGATTTCACCAAGTGTCTTTTTGATGCGTACGATTTCTCTTGCTTCAATCTCGATATCACTAGCCTGACCCTGAACACCTCCCAGTGGTTGATGGATCATTACTCGTGCATTCGGTAACACATGACGCTTGCCCTTGGCACCGGCAGTCAACAGCACGGCACCCATCGAAGCGGCCATACCCATGCAAAATGTAGCCACATCACTTTTTACAAATTGCATGGTATCATAAATTGCCAGGCCAGATGATACGACACCACCCGGACTGTTTATATAGAAATTAATATCCTTCTCTGAATCTTCAGAATCAAGGAACAGCATCTGGGCAATTATATTGCTGGCTACGGCATCATTGACCGGTGTTCCCAAGATGATAATCCGGTCTTTTAAAAGCCGGGAGTAAATATCATAGGCCCGTTCTCCCCGGCCCGTGGTTTCGATGACCATTGGTACGAGCTGATTATACGTTTTGCCCGCCATATCAGTACTCAGGTCATATAAAGGTTGCTTATCAATAATCATATGATCATTCCTCTGAATTTTTATTGTGTTTCTTCTGAAACGCATCTTTGTCCATTTCGTTCAGAGAAACTTCGTCCAGCAGTTTTTTCATGAGTTTATCGCCTCTGATGTTTAAACGCAACTGGTTGAGCATGTCTCCCGAGCCGGCATAAATCTGTTTCAGAGAAGCGGCATCGAGCCCATACTGCTTAGCTTCCTGTGCGAGAAACTCATCCAAATCGTCTTCTTCGACCTCAATCTCGTATTTCTTTTCCAGCTTTTCCGAGATAAAAAACCACTTGGCTTCATTAACGGCCCGTTCCTTGTTTTCTTCTTTATATTTCTCTTCTTCAAAATCAGCCGGCAGACGATCACCATATCGGTTCTTCACCTGTTCAACATAGCCATTGAGGATGCGTTCAACCAGGGTTTGAGGAACGTCAAATTCCTGCTTCTTGACATATTCATCACGCGTCTGCTGTTGAGCCAGCTGCTTCGCTGTCTGATCATAATAATCCTGGATCCGGCTTTTCATATATCCTCGGAAACTGTCCTCGTCTTCAGCCTCTCCATTGGACTGTTTTTTGATGATTTCTTCACTCAACTCCGGAATTTCCTTGGTTTCCACTTTTTTGATCAGAATACGAAATTTAGCAGGTTCCTTTTCCGAGCCGAGATCGGCATCGACTGTTTCGCCGACTTTTTTCCCGATTAGCGCTGATTTCAGGTTATCGTCCTCCACATTTTCAAGATTAACCTTTTGATCCATATCGGTGTCATCTTCCTTCGGATTACCCTCTTCGTCGAGAGCCGTTGCATCGAAGGTCACCTGGCTTTTCTCACCTGAGGACTCATCGGTTTCAACCCATTTCGCTTCATGAGAAAGCATGTGTTCGATTTCCTTGTCGACATCTTCGTCGGTGACATCGTGCACAAGCATATCGACAGCGATATCCTTGGGTTCGATCAACTCAAATTCTGGTTCCACGCCAATCTTCAGTTCTGCTTCCAGCTGATCGTCTTCCCATTTGATGGCTTCAAAATCGGGTTCGCCGATGGGTTGATGTTTAGGAAGGATTTCCTTGTTGTACAGGTCCGTCAGGTATTTTTGGATCTCCTCGGCTTCAATCTCTTTTCCAAAACGTTTTTTAATCATACCAACAGGTACCTGCCCGGGGCGAAAGCCGGGAAGAGTCACCATTTTTCGGTAGCGGCGATAGGCCTTTTCAAAAGTGTCTTTAAGATCCTTACGATCAGCAGTGATTTTTATCTTACGATCTACAGGACTCAGTTCTTCAACAGAAATATCCACGTTTAAAAGCTTTATTGTGTGATTAGAAAGATGTGTGATATATTAGCATCGTACGAGAGGGGGGACTCGAACCCCCACGCCGCTAGGCACTAGATCCTAAATCTAGCGTGTCTACCAATTCCACCACTCTCGCAGAGTAACAGCAATATTTGACTTAAAACATCATTTGCTATACAGACTTGGAAAAGTACTATTTCTTTAAATGGTTATCAACCACTGTTGTCTTTCTAAGTCATCTGTAAACCAAAAACAGAAGTACACTGTTTTTCCTTATATAATTCCGGTTCAGGGAGAGATAAACGTATCTATATGAAACACTATTTTGTTTATATCACAACAAGCAATCGTGAAGAAGCTGAAGCGATTGGCCGTCAATTGGTTGAGGAGCACCTGGCAGCTTGCGTAAATATCGTCGGAGGCATGCATTCCATTTACTGGTGGAACGATGAAGTCAATGATGGGCACGAGACCATCCTGATTGCCAAGACCATGGAGGATCGTCTGGACGCTTTGCGCGAACGGGTGGTCACCCTGCACAGTTACGACTGTCCCTGTATTGTGGCCCTGCCCATTGAAGGAGGTCACCAACCGTACCTCGACTGGATACTCAAGGAGACCAGGGATTCAGAATAATCTGTTATGAGCGGAATGCCCAGGAATTTTATTATCCGGATTTAGTCCATCAATCCTGCTATCTTTTATTCCGTTTTGTACCGTAAAATCTGCATATTGAGGTGTGCCACAAACAGTTGATCCTCTAATACAGTTTGAATTCACATTAATGCACTATTTCTTTTGTTATGGCTGATGTTCTATTAGCTCAAAAAAATGGCCCCATTTATGAGGTCCGGATCAATCGTCCTGATGCGCTGAATGCGCTCAACTTCGAAGTGATGGATCAGTTGGCACATGTTGTCTCTCAAGTAGAGACGGATGAGGGAATCAGGGTATTCATTCTGAAGGGAACGGGACAGCAATATTTTGCTTCCGGTGGCGATTTGAGGGAGTTCGCCAGCCTTCGCACCGCGGAAGAAGGTCGTGAGATGGCTGCCCGAATGAGCCGCATTCTGCAACGTATCGAGGATGC
>Ga0102953_1001007_pt1 | contig 18263 bp, 14 predicted proteins | sample SalPon2A_C_D2_MG_FD_78509 | JGI IMG/M metagenome (GOLD analysis project Ga0102953, IMG submission 78509) | Soil microbial communities from South San Francisco under conditions of wetland restoration - Salt Pond MetaG R2A_C_D2_MG | ecosystem: Environmental > Terrestrial > Soil > Wetlands | place... | reverse complement strand
GCCCGCGCGCGAAACGCTAGTCGCGCCGGCGCCGCGTCTTGGCCGAGCGCAGGTAGCTCACGGTGACGGCGCCGAGGAATGCGACGTCCGCCACGATCAGGGCCAGGATGAAGGCGGTGTAGACCAGCGGCATCTCCATTGCGGCTCTCCTGTGCGTCCCAAACGTGATCGACTGCGAGGCGGGCCGGTCCGGACCGCGGCGGCGCTACACCTTTGCGTTCGCGCCGACGCCACGCTACCGAATCGACGCCACCAATTTATGACGATTGGGGCGATATTCTTGTGATAACTGCGTCGCAAGGATGAGGCGCGCCGCGGGGCTCCGGCGGGCGGAATGCGCAAATCCTGAATAGGTCGGCATTCCTGGGTTTTGTTACAGAGGTATCACGCCCCGGGACCCGCGCCGGCATGGCAAGCTGTCGGGACAACCCGAAGTTCCGATCTGACGGCGCTTCACGCGGCCCGGCGCACCTTGCCGGGCCGCCTTTTTCAATGGTCGCTCGGGTCATCCCGGATACGCTCAGGCCGCCTTGCCGAGCGCTTCGCGGACCTTCCGCGCCAGCTCGTTTCGCCGGAACGGCTTCTGCAGCAGGGCGACGTCCGCCTCGCGTATACCGAGGTCCGCGAACACATTCCGCGCAAAGCCCGACATTAAGAGCACCCGGAGTCCCGGCCGCATCTTTTGCGCTTCGATCGCCAGCTCGGCGCCGCTCATTCCGCCCGGCAGCACGACGTCGGTCAGGAGCAGACTGATCCGCTCGTCGCCCCGGAGGACCTCGAGCGCGGCGGCCGCGGTCGCGGCCGCCCGGCGCTCGTATCCAAGCGCCTCGAGGTGCGCGACCGCCAGGGTGCGCAGATCGGCGTCGTCCTCGACCACCAGGACGACCTCGCCGCGGCCGCGCGGCTCGCCATCGTCGGCCGCTTGGGCCGGGTTCGGCTCGGCGTCGGCCCGGGCGCGCGGGAAGTAGAGCTTCACCATGGTGCCGCGTCCCGGCTCGCTGTAGATCCGGACGCCGCCGCCGGACTGCCTGACGAAGCCATAGACCATCGCCAGGCCCAGGCCGCTTCCCTTGCCGACCTCCTTCGTCGTGAAGAAGGGGTCGAAGACACGCGGCAGGATCTCCTTCGGGACGCCGGAGCCGGAATCGCTGACCGACAGCGCGACGTAGTGCGCCGGCAGTACGCCGACCTGGACCGCGGCCAGCTCGTCCGTTAGGTCGACGTTCTCGGTTTCGATGCACAGCGAGCCGCCGTTCGGCATGGCGTCGCGCGCGTTCACCGCCAGGTTGAGCAGCGCGCTCTCCAGCTGCGCGGAGTCGACCTCGCAATCCCACAGATCGGCCGCCGTGGCGATGCGGACATCGATCGTTTCGCCGAGGGCGCGGCGGATCAGCTCGACCATGGTCTCGGTCGAGTGATTGAGATTGGCGGCCTTCGGCTGCAGGGCCTTCTGCCGCGAGAAGGCCAGAAGACGGCCGGTGAGCGCCGCCCCGCGGTCGGCCGCCGCCAGCGCCTGCGCGGCCAGGCCCTTCAGTTTGGAGCCATCGTCGAGGGCCTCCTCGATCAGCTCGAGATTGCCCAGGACAACGCCCAGCAGGTTGTTGAAGTCGTGCGCGATACCCCCGGTGAGCTGCCCCACGGCCTCCATCTTCTGCGCCTGCTGAAGCTGCGCCTCGGTCCGCTTGCGCAGGCTGATGTCGCGCGTGACGCCGATGAAGAGACGCTCTCCGCCGATCATCGCCTCGCTGACCGCCAGCTCCATCGGAAACACGGAGCCGTCCTTGCGCTGGCCGAGGACCTCGCGCGGCCCGATGCCGATGATGCGGCGCCGGCCGGTGGTCACCAACTGCGCGATGAACCCGTCGTGTGCGTCCTGGTGCGGCTCCGGCATGAGCAGGTTGACGTTCCGCCCGATGGCCTCGTCTGCGGCGTATCCGAAGGTCGCGACGGCGGCGGGATTGAAACCGCGGATGATGCCCCGGCTGTCGATGGTGATGACGCCGTCCGCGACATGCTCCATGACGGCGCGCGCGTGCTCGGCCTGCCGCGTCGCTTCCATCTCGGCCTCGACGAGGTCGTTGATGTCCTGCACCGTCCCGACCATGCGCCGCGGGCGGCCGTCGGAATCGTAGAAGGCCTCGCCCTGCTCGCGCACCATGCGGATGCGGCTATCGGGCAGGATGATCCGGTGATCGATCCTGTAGTGGCTCCTGTCGTCGAGCGCCGACTGGACGGCAGCCATGACGGCCTCCCGGTCATCGGGATGGACCCGCGCGAGGAAGCCTTCGTAGGTCGCCCGGAACGACTGCGGCTCGAAGCCGAAAAGTTGGTAGACCTGGTCCGACCAGCGGATCTCACCCGTTTCGATGATCCACTCCCAGTTGCCCATGCTGCCGATCCGCTGCGCCTCGGCCAGGCGCTCGGCGGTCTGACGCAGCGCGGTCTCGGTCAGCCGCCGTTCCGTCAGGTCCTTTACGGTCCCGATGACACGATGAATTCGACCGTCCGCGTCGCAGGTGCCTTGACCGCTTTCCCGGAAGTAGCGCAGCTGACCTTGCGCGTCGTAGGCGCGAAACTCGATGGAATAGCGGTCGGGCTGGCGCGTCGTCGTGTCGTAGATCTCCCGTACGCGCGCGCGGTCCTCGGGATGAATGCGCTCCAGGATCATCTGGTCGGTGCGTATGGCTTCCTTGTACTGCTCGACGGTCACGCCCCACATGGCCGCCAGCTGTTCCGAGCAGTACTGACAGCCGCCGTTCTCGTCGTCCCAGATGAAGAAGCCGATCTTGGACATGGCCGCGGCCTGATTCAAAAAGGCTTCGTGCTCCGCCAGCGCGGTCTCGGCCTGCTTCTTCGACGTTATGTCTTCGACCCGGGCGACGAAGCCGGCCACCCCTCCGGCGTCGTCGAATTGCGGCGTATAGATGGCGTGGAACCAGCGATTCCCGCCGCTACGGTCCTCGAAGAGGAAATCGAAGTCCTGCGGAACGCCCTGCAAGGCCTCGGCGATACGCGGCGCGCAGCTGACGTAGTTCGTTTCGCCGATGACTTCGCGCACGCGTTTTCCGACCGCCGCGTCGCTGGAGACTCCGAACCACGCCTCGTAGCGCCTGTTGACGAAGCCGTATCTCTCGTTGCGATCGACATAGGAGACCAAGACCGGCGCCGCATCCAGCATGGCACGCAGCCGCTGCGGGTCGTCCTTCGCTGCGCCGTGTGGCGCGGTTTTCGGCGATTCCTCGAAAGACGCCACCAGCTTTCCCGAAAGCGAGGCCGGTTCGACCGATCCTCGTTCCCCACACTCTTGCCCAACACCGGAGATTGCGGGCGATGTTTTAAGAACCCTTTAAGGTTACCGTCGAAAGACGCCGTTTTCCGCCGATCCGTCCTATCAGAATCGACAGGCCCGGCTGCATGCGCCGCCGCCGGCCCGCAGCGGTCGGACCCAGCGCAGCCACGTTGCCAGGGCGCGGCCGGCTCCCCTATAAGTCGGCACCATGCGACGGCGCCCGATCATCGGACTCACCCTGGACCGCGAAGAGGGCGGCGGCTATTCCCGCTATCCCTGGTACGCGCTGCGCGAGAATTACTGCACTGCGGTCGGCGCCGCCGGCGGACTGCCCGTCCTGCTGCCGCACGACCCGGCGGCGGCCGAGGCCTACCTCGACGGTCTCGACGGCCTGATCGTGACCGGCGGCCATTTCGACGTCGATCCCGCGCTGTTCGGCGCCGCGGAAAGCCATCCCGCGGTCCGCCTGAAGGCGGCACGGACCGCCTTCGAGCTGGCCGCGACGCGCGCGGCGCTGGCCCGCGACCTGCCGCTGCTCGGCATCTGCGGCGGACAGCAGCTGCTCAACGTCGCGCTCGGCGGCACGCTGATCCAGCACATCCCCGACGAGGTGCCGGACGCGCTGGCGCACGAGCAGCCGAACCCGCGCGACGAGCCGGGCCACGCGGTCTCGATCCTGCCCGGCACGCTGCTGCGCCGCGTCTGCGCCGCCGACTCCCTGGCGGTGAACTCGGCGCACCATCAGGCGGTCAGGGACACCGGGTCCGACGCCGTCGTCAACGCCCGCGCCCCGGACGGCGTGATCGAGGGCATCGAGGCGCCGGGCCGTCGCTTCTGCCTGGGCGTGCAGTGGCACCCGGAATTCGCGCTCAGTGCCGGCGACCGGGCGATCTTCACCGCCTTCGTGGCCGCCGCCGCCGGATCGGCATGAGCACGTCCCCGCCGGACGCGAGCGGCCCGGGCGCGCCGGGCGAGCGCGTCGCCAAGGTCATCGCGCGCGCCGGCCTGTGCTCGCGGCGCGACGCCGAGCGCTTGATCGCCGCCGGCCGGGTCGCCGTCAATGGGCGCACGCTCGACAGCCCGGCGGTGACGGTGCGGCCCGGCGACCGCATTTCCGTCGACGGCGAAGCCCTGCCCGCGGCGGCGCCGACCCGGTTGTGGCGCTACCACAAGCCGCGCGGCCAAGTGACCACGGCGCGCGATCCGCAGGGCCGGCCGACCGTGTTCGAGGCGCTGCCGGCCGAGCTGCCGCGCGTGATGCCGGTCGGTCGCCTCGACATCAACTCCGAGGGGCTTCTGCTGCTGACCAACGACGGGGCGCTCAAGCGCCGCCTCGAGCTGCCGGAGACCGGCTGGGTGCGGCGCTACCGGGTGCGGGTGCACGGCACGCCGAACCCAGAGGCCGTGGCGGCGCTCGCCCAGGGACTCACGGTGGCGGGGGTCGCCTACGGTCCGATCCGCGCCGTCGTGGAGCGCCGCACCGGCCGCAACGCCTGGCTGAGCGTCGCGCTCAGCGAAGGCCGGAACCGCGAAGTGCGCCGCGTCATGGAACACCTCGGCCTGACCGTGAACCGCCTGATCCGGGTGTCCTACGGGCCGTTCCAGCTCGGCCGCCTGCCGCCCGGCGGCGTCGCCGAGGTGCCGCGCAAGATCCTGCGCGAGCAGCTCGGCCCGGCCGGAACCGATTCGCCCGCCGCCGATTCGTCCGATATCGACTCGCCCGGCCGCGCGGCGCGCCGGCCCGGCGGCTGGGCCAAGGCGCGCCCGCGCAAGAACAGGCCCCGGAACGCCAAGGCCAAGGGCCGTGCGGATCGTCGGCGGCCGTCATAGGGGCCGGCGCCTCGCCGCGCCCGAGGGGCTCGGCGTGCGGCCGACCGCGGACCGGACCCGCGAGGCCGTGTTCAACGTGCTCGGGCAGGGCCGGATCGACTGGCGCGGCCTGGCGCCGGAGCCCGAGCGGCCGCTCGCCGGCATCCGGGTGCTCGATGCCTTCGCCGGGACCGGCGCGCTCGGCCTCGAGGCGCTGTCGCGCGGCGCGGCGCAGGCCGTCTTCATGGAGAACCAGGCCGCCGCTCTCGACGCCTGCCGCAAGAACATCGAAGCGCTGGGCGAGGAGGCGCACGCGACGCTGCTCGGCTGCGACGCGCTGCGGCCGCCGGCGGCGTCCCGGGCCTGCGAACTCGTGCTGATGGACCCGCCCTACAACCAGGGCCTGGCGGAACCGGCGCTCGCCGCCCTGGCCGCGGCCGGCTGGCTGGCGCCGCGGGCGGTCGTCGTCGTCGAGCTGATGGCCAAGGAGCCCTTCGCGTCGCCCGCCGGCTTCGCGGTGCTCGACGAGCGGCGCTACGGCAAGGCGCGCGTCGTCTTCCTGCGCGCCCCCGACCGATAGTCCAGGGATCGTCGAGGGATCGTCCGGGGACCGCCGAGGGATCGTCGCGGGAGAGCGGGTGCCGGGTCCGGCTATTCGACGATGTGGTGCTTGCCGATCGGAGTGACCGTGCTTGCCTGCGGGCCCTGGGGGCTTTCGTCCTCGGCGATGGCGAGGCGCACCTCGCCGCCGACTTCCAGCTTGTCGAAGCCGCCGTTCACCACGGCGTTCTTGTGGAAGTAGACTTCGCGCCCGTCGCTCAGCGCGATGAAGCCGTAGCCCTCGTAAGGAAACAGGCGCACGATCGTGCCGTGCGGCGGCGCCTCGTGCGTCTTGGTCGCGCCGCGAATCTTGCGCGCGTGGTCCTCGAGCTGCCGCGCCGCCGCACTGAAGGCGTCGCGCAGCGCGACGTAGACGTCCTCGTGCGCCTGGTCCTTCGGGCCGCTGTGGGTCACGACGAGTTCCCTGCCCGGGACGCTGAGGTCGATGCGCACCTCGAACAGCTTGCCCTTCACGTGCCGGCGGTGCGGCGCCTCGACGAACACGTTGCAGGAGATGATCCGGCCGAAGCGGCGCTCGAGCTTCTCCACCTTCTCGTGCACCCGGGCCTCGACGGCCGCGGAGGATTCCATGTTCTTGAAGGTGATCTGCACCGGCACTTCCATAGGGGCCTCGTCTCTCCATCGGGGCATGCCGAAGCGTTCGGGAATTCGCCTCCCGTCCGCCGGCTCTGTATTCGGCAATCAGAATATAGGGCGGCTCGGCCTGCAACCCTTGATATGGGTCAACGCGGCCATCAGCGGCGCCCGAACAGGCGCTCGATGTCGGCCAGCTTGAGCTCCACGTAGGTCGGCCGTCCGTGGTTGCACTGGCCGGAATGCGGCGTCGCCTCCATCTGGCGCAGCAGCGCGTTCATCTCCTCGGAATTCAGCCGGCGGCCGGCACGCACCGAGCCGTGGCACGCCAGGGTGCCGCAGACCTCCTCGAGCCGCTCGCGCAGCGGCAGCGCCTCGCCGATCTCGGCCAGGGCGTCGGCCAGGTCGCGCACCAGGCGCTGCGCGTCGATCTCGCCCAGCAGGGCCGGCACCTCGCGCACCACCACGGCGCCCTCGCCGAAGGGCTCGACCACCAGGCCGAGCTCGGCGAGCTCCGCCGCCCGCCCTGACAGCCGCGCCGCGGCCGCGCCGTCGAGCTCGACCACCTCGGGGATCAGCAGGATCTGGCGCGCCACGCCGCGCGCCGCGAGGGCCCGCTTCATGCCCTCGTAGACCAGGCGCTCGTGCGCCGCGTGCTGATCGACGATGACGACGCCGTCTGCGGTCTGGGCGACGATGTAGGTCTCGTGCACCTGGGCCCGCGCCGCGCCGAGCGGGTAGTCGACCGCGGCCGCCGCGCCCTGTTCGTCGGCGGCCTCCGCCGCTTCCGCCGGCCCGGCGCCGGCCCGCGCCGCCGGGGCCGCCGCCAGGCCGCCGAGCGGGGCGTGATAGGCCGCCGCCGCCTCGGCCATGCCGCGCGGCACGGAGGCGCCCTGCGGGCGCCAGCCCGCCGCGCCGGGTCCGGACGCGGGCCGCAGGGCGCCGAGGGCGCCGGCGGCGACGTGGGTCGAGGCACGGTGGCCCGCCTCGGCCAGGGCATGGCGGCAGGCGCCGACGATCAGGCCGCGCACCAGGCCGGGATCGCGGAACCGGACCTCGGCCTTGGCCGGATGCACGTTGACGTCGACCGCCTCCGGCGGGCAGTCGAGGAACAGGGCGACCAGCGGATGGCGGTCGCGGGCGAGGAAGTCGTGGTAGGCGCCGCGCACCGCCCCGTGCAGCAGGCGGTCGCGCACCGGCCGGCCGTTGACGAAGAGGTACTGATGCTGGGCCGTGCCGCGATTGAGCGTCGGCAGCGCGATGTGCCCGGTCAGGCGCAGCTCGTCGCGCTGCGCCTCGATCGGCAGGGCGTTCTCGGCGAAGTCGCGCCCCATGATCGCGCCGAGGCGATGCAGGCGCCGGTTGAAGAGATCGCCCTCGGCGGCGCCCAGGCGCAGCAGGCTGCGCGCCTCGTCGGACAGCGAAAAGCCGATGCCGGGGTAGGCCATGGCCAGGCGGTTCAGGGTGTCGAGCACCTGGTTCACTTCGCTGCGCGCGGTCTTCAGAAACTTGAGCCGCGCCGGCGTCGCGTAGAACAGGTCGCGCACCTCGACCCGGGTGCCCGCCGTCAGCGCGGCCGGCTTGAGCGCGCCGCGCCGGCCGCCTTCGACGGCGAGGCTCCAGGCCTCCTCCGCGTCGGCGGCGCGGCTGCCGACCGTCAGGCGCGACACCGCGCCGATCGACGGCAGCGCCTCGCCGCGGAAGCCGAGCGTCGCGATGTGGACCAGGTCGTCGTCGGGCAGCTTGGAGGTCGCGTGGCGCTCGACCGCCAGCTCGAGCTCCTGCGGCGACATGCCGCGGCCGTCGTCGCTCACCGCGATGAAGCTGCGCCCGCCCTCGCGCAGGCTCACCTCGATGCGCGCCGCGCCGGCGTCGATGGCGTTCTCGACCAGTTCCTTGACCACCGCGGCCGGGCGCTCGATCACCTCGCCGGCGGCGATGCGGTTGACCAGGGTCTCGGGCAGACGGCGCAGCGTCACGGCCGGGCCTCCGCGAGGTACTGGCGGGTGAGCACCTTGCCCGCCTCGACCGCCGGCTGGTCGAAGGCGTTCACGCCGAGCAGGTCGGCCGCGATGACGGTCTCCAGCATGAAGTGCATCATCAGCGCGCCGAGCGCGGCCTCGTCGAGCGTCGGCACCTCGATCCGCCGCACCGGCCGCCCGGCGCGGACCAGGGTTTCCGCCGTGGCGCGGGCCGAGGCGTCGAGCAGGTCGCCCAGCCGCCGGCCGGCCAGCGCCTCGGCGCCCGCCGCCGCGGCCAGCTCGGAGTCCATGCGCGGGCCCTGCCCGGCGGTGCCCGGCATGACCAGCGTGAACATCTTGTCGCGCGGGCCGGCGAGGTAGAGCTGCAGCTGGCTGTGGTGGTCGGCCGTGCCGAGGGCGCGCAGCGGGGTCAGCCCGGTGCCGTCCTTGCCCAGGCTCTCGGCCCAGAGCTGCCGGAACCAGAGGCCGAGGTCGGCCAGCGCGTCGCGGTAGGTCATGAACACGCTCTGGCCGATGCCCTGCTCCTGCAGCAGGCCGACCGCGATGGCGGCGCCGACCGCGGGCTCGCAGGACTCGATCCGCTCGGCGCCGACGGCGGCCTCCAGAACTTCCGCCGCGCCGCGCCGCAGGGCCGCGACGTCGAGGCCGGCGAGCAGCGCCGGCAGCGCCCCGACGATCGAGAACACGGAGAACCGGCCGCCGATGTCCGGATGGTGGTCGAGCCGCGGCAGGCCGTGGCGCGCGGCGATCTCGCCCAGCGGCCGCGCGCCCGGCTCGGTGATCACCGCGGCGTGCCGCGGCAGGCGCTCTTCGCCCAGCGCCGCCGCGAAGGCGGGCAGCAGCACCAGGGCCTGGGCCAGGGTCTCCGCGGTGCCGCCGGACTTCGAGACCAGCAGCAGGCCGCAGCGCCGCGGGTCGAGCCGCGCCTGCAGGGCGGCGAGCGTCGCCGGGTCCACGTTGTCGAGGAAATGCAGCCGCGGCCCGTCGCCGGGCGCCAGGGCGCAGACCGTCTGGGCGCCGAGCGAGGAGCCGCCGGTGCCGAGCACGACCACCTCGTCGAGGCGGCCGCGCCAGTCGTCGGCCAGGGCGCGGGCAGCGGCGAGGTCGGCGTCGCCGCGTACGACGGTCAGCGCCGGCAGCCCGTCGGCCTCGCACAGCTGGCACAGGCGGTCCTGCGCCGGCGCCGCGGCCATCAGCATGCGCGTGAAGGCGTCGTCGCTGAGGCCGCCATTGCCGATGGCGGGCGCCAGACAGGTCTCCGTGACGTAGCTGAAGCGCATGAACCGACTCGCTGCGGGCGGCCGTCGGGAAGGCTCAAGACCCTAACAGAGTCGCGGTGCCGTCAAAAGCCGGACGGCATGCGGACGCCGCCGGAGCCGCGGCGCGACTTAGCTTTCGATCTTGGGCGCCGGCCGGGTCGGCGTGATGCCGTCCGGGCGGCCGACGATCACCACGGTGAGGGCGTCGGGGTCGTAGAGGCGGCGCGCGACCCGCTTGGCGTCCTCCAGCGTGACCGCCTCGATCAAGCTGTTTCGGCGCTTGAGGTAATCGATGCCGAGATGCTCGATCTGCATCGACACCAGCATCCCGGCGATGCGGCCGGAACTGGAGAAGCGCAGCGGGAAGGAGCCCGTGAGATAGGTCTTGGCGTCGGCCACCTCCTCCGCCGTCGGCCCGTCCTGCGCCATGCGGCGCCATTCCGCGCGGATCACGTCGAGCGAGTCGGCGACGCGGCCGTTGCGCGTCGCCACGCCGCCCTGCAGCAGGGCCGCGTGGTCCATCGGGTTGAGGTAGGAATAGACCGAGTAGGCCAGGCCGCGCTTCTCGCGCACCTCGGCGTAGAGCCGCGACGCGAAGCCGCCGCCGCCGAAGATATAGTTGACGAGGTAGGCGGCGTAGTAGTCCGGATCGTCGCGCGCGATTCCCTTTTCGGCGAACTGCACGACGCTCTGCGGCACGTCCTTCTCGACCACCACGACCGCGCCGGGGGCGGCCGGGTCGGTCTCCGGCACGTCGATCGGCACGCCCTCGGCCGGCAGCGCGAGGAAGGTCTTGTCGAGATAGCCGGCGAGCTCCTCCGGCGTGATGTCGCCGACCACGCCGATCGCCAGGCGGTCGCGGGCGAAGCGCGTCGCGGCGAACTCCTGCAGATCCTTGCGCTCGATGGCGGCGAGAGTCTCCGGCGTGCCGCTCACCGGGCGGCCGTAGGGATGGTCCGGGAACTGCAGCAGGTCCAGGGCGCGGCTGGCGATCCAGCCGGGATCCTCGGACTGCTGCGTCAGGCCGGCCAGGATCTGGGCGCGGATCCGCTCGATGGGCTCGGCATCGAAGCGCGGCGCGGTCAGCGCCAGGCGCAGCAGGTTGAAGGCGGTGTCGCGGTTCTTGGTCAGGGTGGTCAAATCGCCGTTGAAGGTGTCCAGCCCGGCGGAGAAGCTGAGCTTGATCGAGAGGTCCTGAAGCAGCCCCTGGAAGGCCTGCGAATCGTATTCGCCGGCGCCTTCGTCGATCAGGCCCGAGACCAGGTTGGCCAGTCCCGCCTTGCCCGCGGGATCGAGCGCCGCGCCGCCGCGGAACGCGAGATCGAGGGCGATGATCGGATTGCTGTGGTCCTCGACCAGCCAGGCCTCGATGCCGCCGGGGCTGACCACGCGTTGAACCTCGACCGCGCGGGCCGGCAGGATGCCGGCGGCGAGCACGACCAGAACGACGAGAGCGCTGCGCAGCAGCGGCATGGGCGAAAGCTCCTTCAAGCTGTGCATGGTGCGGACCGGATCAGGACGTCGGCTCGGGCAGCAGGAGGCCGGTGACCGAGCTTTCGTCGCGGAACACGGCGCGCGCCGCCGCCATGACCTGCGCCACCGTCACCGTGGCGATGCGGTCCGGCCAGGCCTCGACGTCGGCGACGGTGCTGCCGGTGGTCAGCGCGCGGCCGAACACCCTGGGCGCCGTTGACAGCGAGTCGCGGGCGTAGACGGCGTCGGCGGCGAGCCGCGCCTTCGCCGTCGCCACCTCGTCCTCGGTGACGCCGTCCTGCAGCAGCTTGGCGATCTCCGCCCGCACGCCGGCCTCGAGCTGCGCGATGTCGACGCCCGGCCGCGGCGATGCGGAGATGTCGAAGGTGCCGAGGTCGAGCTCCGTGGCGCTGTACGACGTGCTCACGCTGGCCGCCAGTCCCTGCTCCACGATCAGGCTGCGGTACAGGCGGCTGGCCGTGCCGCCGCCGAGAATCTCGTCCAGGACCTGGAGCGCGTAGGCGTGCTCGCTGCCGTCGCTGTGATAGCTCGGCGCCAGATAGCCGATGGCGAGGCCCGGCTGACGCACGTCGGCGCTTTTCAGCGTGACCCGGCGCGCCGCGACCTGCGGCGGCTCGGCCGCGCGCACGCGCTCGGGCACCGGCCGCGCCGGAATCGCGCCGTAGTATTTCTCGGCGAGCGGCCGCACCTCGTCGGCCGTGACGTCACCGGCGACGATCAGCACCGCGTTGTTGGGCGCATACCAGCGGCGATAGAAGGCCAGCGCCGTCTTGGCGTTGAGCTGCTTGATCTCGTGCATCCAGCCGATCACCGGAATGCGGTACGGGTGATTGAGGAACTGCACCGCCTGCATGGTCTCGCGCAGGCGCGACGCGGGATCGTTGTCGATCCGGCTGCGGCGCTCCTCGAGCACGACTTCGCGTTCGGAGGCCACCAGGTCCTCGGTCAGGACGAGGTTCTGCATGCGGTCGGCCTCGTACTTCATCACGAGCTCCAGCCGGTCCTTGGCCACGGTCTGGAAATAGGCCGTGTAGTCGTCGCTGGTGAAGGCGTTCTCCTGCCCGCCGTTCTTGGCGATGATGCGCGAGAACTCGCCCGGCCCGAGCAGCTTCGTGCCCTTGAACATCAGGTGCTCGAGCAGGTGCGCGTTGCCCGACTCGCCGGCCAGCTCATCGGCCGCGCCGACCTTGTACCAGACCATGTGGGTGACGATGGGCGCGCGGGCGTTGGTCACGACGACCACCTGCATGCCGTTCGACAGCGTGAAGGTCTCCGGGTCGAACACCCGCGCCGCGGCGTCCCGGGCGTGCAGCAGTAGCACGGCGAGGACGAGCAGGAGGGCCGTGGCGAGACGGCGGGGCGGGACGAGGCTGGGGCTGGATCGCATGAACTCTGGTCTCCGGATTCGAAACGAGGCCATCCACGCCCGCTGCACGGGGCCGGCGGGCCGGGGCGGCAGGAGCGCAGGATCGGGGCAAATGGTTAAGATGCCGAGTCCTTGTGGCGTCTATATGGCACGAGGGGCCGGCCGGGCAACCGCCAGCCGCACAGCCGCCATTCGCACAACCGGCGCACGGCCGCCGTGAGCCGGGGCGTGCCGGGACGGATCTCGCCTAGAAGATGCCTTCCAGGAAGCCCTTCTTGCGCCGTTCGATGGTCGGCGTCTTGCCGTCGGAGACGCTCTTGCCGAGCGCCGCGTTCTCGCGCAGGCGGCGCGCCTCCGCCTCGGGGTCGACCACCTCGCCGGGCTGCTCGGGATTGCGCCAGAACACCAGGGCATCGAGGAAGCTCTGGTTGTCGACGTTGATCTGCTGGGTCTCGCTGTTCACCGTGCTGCGGATCTTCGGGTCCGCGCCCTCGGCGCCGGCCAGCTTCAGGATCGACACCTCGCCCATCGACCGCCCGTCGACGGCCGCCTTTTCCTCCGGGGTCGGACCCTTCGGCACGTCCTCCTTGAAGACCGCCTGGCGGGCCTGGTCCGCGGACGTTCCCTCCTGCGGGCGCGTCGCGCCGGGCTCCGGCGGGCGCAGCGAATAGTCCGGCGGCAGCGTCAGCGGCGCCCGCGAGACGACCCGAAACTCGTCCGGCGACTGCTTGGTAAACCCGAGCTGCTTCTTGACGCCCTCGCAGGCGCTCAGGGCGCCGAGCACGGCGATACACGTGGCGATTGTGGTAATCGTCCGGCCGTTCATTTGCGAAGTCCTCCCTCGCAGATTTGCTATTGTTCCTATACTTCGGTCACTTCCTGCCGGCTGGAAGGGTTACTTTGTACTCCCGCGGCCGGTCCCGAACAAGCCATCCACGACCAGCACGGCCACGCCAAGGGAAATGGCGCTGTCGGCCAGGTTGAAGGCCGGCCAGTGCCAGCCGGCGGCATGGAAATCGAGAAAGTCGACGACGCCCGGGCGGTGCAGCCGGTCGAGCGCGTTGCCCAATGCCCCGCCGGACACCAGCCCGACGCCCCAGGCGAGGAGCGGGGCCGGCTGGCGGCGCAGCCAGAGGAACAGCCCGAAAGAGACGGCGAACGCCAGGCCCGCGAGGGCCAAGGGCTTCCAGGCCGCCGCGCCGCCCAGCATGCCGAAGCTGACGCCGGTGTTGTAGGTCAGCACCAGGTTGAAGAACCCGGTCACCTCGATTACCCGCGGCGGCCGCATCACCGCCGCCAGAATCACCCACTTGCTGGCCTGGTCGAGGACGAGGACCAGCGCTGCCAGGACCAGGCCGCGGCGCAGGCAGGCGCGCGCCGTTGCCGGCTGGCCGGCCTTCCCCTCGGGCCCTTCGGTCATGCCGGCCGGGGCGCTACTGCGCCGCCGCGTCGAGGCGGCGCAGGGCATCGTCGCAGCGGCCGCAGACCTCGTGCGCGTCGTCGACCTCCGGCAGGACGCGCCAGCAGCGCTGGCATTTGCCCCCCTCGGCGGCCTCCACCACGACGCCCACGCCGGCGACCTCGGGCACCGCGAAGGCACCGTCCGGCGCCGGCGTCTCGCGCAGCGTCAGGTCCGAGGTGATCGCCACCTCGGCCATGTCGACGTCGGCGACGGCGGCGGCGAGCTCGGGCCGCGCCACGTGCACCACGGGGTGCGCCTGGAGGCTGGAGCCGATGCGCTTCTCGGCGCGCTCGATCTCGAGCGCCCCGGTGACGGCCCGGCGCACCTCGCGCACCTTGGCCCACTTGTCGGCCAGCGCGGGGTCCTCCCACTCGGCCGGGATCTCGGGGAAGAGGCGCAGATGCACGCTCTCCGCGCGCTCGGCGGTGCCGACCGGCCCGCGCGCCCACCAGGCCTCCTCGGCGGTGAAGCAGAGGATCGGCGCCAGCCAGGCGGTCAGGCAGTCGAACAGGCGGTCGAGCACGCTGCGGCAGGCGCGCCGCCGCGGCGAGTCCGCCGCGTCGCAGTAGAGCGCGTCCTTGCGCACGTCGAAATAGAAGGCGGAGAGATCGACCGCGCAGAAGTGATACAGCGCCTGGTAGATCGCGTGGAAATCGAAGTCGGCGCAGCCGCGGCGCACCACGCGGTCGAGCTCGACGAGGCGGTGCAGCACCCAGCGCTCGAGCTCCGGCATCTCGGCCGGCGCGACCCGCTCGGCCGGGTCGAAGTCGGCCAGACTGCCGAGCAGATAGCGCAGCGTGTTGCGCAGCCTGCGGTAGGCATCGACCTGATAGCGCAGGATCTCCGGGCCGATGCGCAGGTCCTCCTCGTAGTCCGAGGCGACCACCCAGAGGCGCAGGATGTCGGCGCCCTGCTTCTCGATGACGTCCTGCGGCGAGACCACGTTGCCCAGCGACTTGGACATCTTGCGGCCTTTCTCGTCGAGCACGAAGCCGTGCGTCAGCACCGCGTCGTAGGGCGCACGGCCGCGCGTGCCGCAGGATTCCAGCAGCGAGGAATGGAACCAGCCGCGGTGCTGGTCCGAGCCTTCCAGGTAGAGCGAGGCCGGCCAGGCGAGCTCGGGGCGGGCCTCGAGCACGAAGGCGTGGCTCGAGCCGGATTCGAACCAGACCTCGACGATGTCGGTCACCTGATCGTAGTCCTCGGCCCGGTAGTCGTCGCCCAGAAAGCGTTGCGGGTCGCTCGCGAACCAGGCGTCTCCGCCCTCGGCCTCGAAGGCTTCGGCGACGCGCTCGACGACCTTCCCGTCGCGCAGAAATTCGCCAGTTCTCTTTTCGACGAACACCGGGATCGGCACGCCCCAGGCACGCTGGCGCGAGACGCACCAGTCGGGCCGGCTTTCGATCATGCCGTAGAGCCGTGCCTGGCCGGCGGGCGGCACGAAGCGGGTGTCTCGGATCGCCTGCAATGCCTTGGCGCGCAGCCCGTTCGTCTCCATCGAGATAAACCATTGCGGCGTGTTGCGGAAGATGAGCGGCGCCTTGGAGCGCCAGGAATGCGGATAGGAGTGGGTCAAGCGGCCGCGCGCCAGCAATGCCCCGGCCGCCTCCAGTGCCTCGACCACGGCGCGGTTGGCGTCGCCCTCCTTGCCCTCGGCAGTGTACACTTGCCGGCCGGTGAACAGCGGCGCCTCTTCGGTGAAGCGGCCCTCGGCGTCGACCGTCATCGGCATGGCCAAGCCGTGCTTGAGGCCGAGCTCGTAGTCGTCCGTGCCATGGCCCGGCGCGATGTGCACGAAGCCGGTGCCCTGCTCCATGGTGACGAAGTCGGCGGCGTAGACCGGCACGTCGAAGTCGTAGCCGCCCGCCTCGGCCCGGCCGCGCAGCGGATGGGCGCAGAGCGTGCCGACGATCTCGCCGCCCGACAGGCGCGCCTCGACGGTGTGCGCGGTGACGCGCGCGTCCTTCAGGAACTGCGGCAGCAGCGGCTCGGCCACCACCAGGCGGGAACCCGCAGCGGCCATGGCCTTGTCGCCGACCGCGTCGACCCGGACGACGGCGTAGCGCTCGTCCGCCTTGCAGGCGACCGCCCGGTTGCCCGGGATGGTCCAGGGCGTGGTCGTCCAGATCACCACCGCCGCGCCGGCGAGCGCCGCGGCGCTCGGCGCGACGACGGGAAAGCGCACCCAGATCGTGGTCGAGGTGTGGTCCTCGTATTCGACCTCGGCGTCGGCCAGCGCGGTCTTCTCGACGACCGACCAAAGCACCGGCTTGGCGCCGCGATAGAGCCCGCCGTTCAGCAGGAACTTGCCGATCTCGCGCACGATCTGCGCCTCGGCAGAGAACGCCATGGTGGTGTAGGGCCGCGCCCAGTCGCCCTCGACGCCGAGCCGGCGAAACTCCGCGGTCTGCACGGCAACCCAGTGCGCGGCGAACTCGCGGCATTCGCGCCGGAACTCGACGACCGGTACGGCGTCCTTGTCGAGGCCCTTGGCACGGTAGCCTTCCTCGACCTTCCACTCGATCGGCAGGCCGTGGCAGTCCCAGCCCGGCACGTAGTTGGCGTCCTTGCCGAGCATCTGCTGCGAGCGGTTGATGACGTCCTTGAGGATCTTGTTGAGCGCGTGGCCCATGTGCAGATGGCCGTTCGCATAGGGCGGGCCGTCGTGCAGGATGAACTTCTCGCGCCCCTTGGCGGCGCTCCGCAGGCGCGCGAAAAGGTTTTCCTCGTTCCAGCGCTGCAGAATTTCGGGCTCGCGCTGGGGCAGGCCGGCGCGCATCGGGAAGGCGGTGCTCGGCAGGAAGACCGTGGATTTGTAGTCGCGGCTCATCGGCAGAACGTCTTCCCTTCGGCCTCGGCGCCTCGGGCCGGGCGCGGCGCGCGGATGTTAGGTAGGCCCCCCTGGGGCGTCAAGGACGCCCCGCCCCGCTGTCCCGCGAGCACACGCCTGCCGGTCACGACGCCGGGCCGGGCCCGCGTTCGCCTTTGCCGCGGCCCTTGCGCACCGGCTCGAACGCGATCGACGGCCAGCCCGCCTCCCAACGCTCGCCGGCCAGGATCACGCGCGCCCGCCGGCTGTCTTCCTGCATCTGCAGAGTCATGGCGTCGAGCGAGTCGAACTTCCATTCGGGACGCAGGTAATCGACCAGGGCGACCCGCATGTGCTGGCCGTAGAGGTCCTCGTCGACGTCGAAGAGATGCACTTCGAGCAACACCTGCCCGTCGTCGCCCAGCGTGGGGCGCACGCCCAGGTTGGCGACGCCGGGGTGCCACACGGTCCGCTCGCCGCGATCGACCCCGGCGCGCACCGCATAGATGCCGCGGGCCGGCTCGAGCGTCTCGCCGAGGGGAATGTTGGCGGTCGGGAATCCGAGCTTGCGGCCGAGCCTCTCGCCGACCTGGACGCGGCCCTCGATCTCCCAGTAGCGGCCGAGCAGCAGCGCCGCGCGGGTCGGATCGCCGGCCTGCAGGTAGCGCCGCACTGCGGTCGAGGAATAGGGCTCGTCGTCCGACCCGGTGACGCGGTCGAGCACCGTCACGCCGAAGCCGAATTCGGCCCCGATGGCCTCGAGACGGGCCACGGTGCCGGCACGCTTGTGGCCGAAGCGGAAGTTGTCGCCGACGATGGCGTGGCGGATCTGCAGATCGCGCACCAGGATGTCGCGCACGAAGGCCTCGGCGCTGAGCTCGGAGAGGGCCCGGTTGAAGGTCAGGAAGAAGATGTGATCGACGCCCAGCGACTCGATCAGGCGGGCTTTGAGCCGGAACGAGGTGAGCTGGAACGGCGGCGCGTCGGGCTGGAAGAAGCGGCGCGGGTGCGGCTCGAAGGTCAGCACCGCATGGCGGCAGCCGAGCCGGCCGGCGAGGTCGGCCGTCGCGCGCAGGATCGCCTGATGGCCGCGATGCACGCCGTCGAAGTTGCCGATGGCCACGACACAGCCGCGCGCCTCGGCGGGCAGGTCCTGGGTGTGCCGGAAGATCGCCATGTGGTCTCGGTCGGGGTGCTCTCGCTCGGGCGCCGCGCCGCTCTCAGCCGTTGAATTCGGCCGGAAGATAGCCCGACGAGCGGGACCGGGGCCAGCGGCCCGTTGGGCGGCGCCCTCGGGAGGCGCCCGGCGGCGGCGCGCTACTCGGCGGCCTGGACCCCGCGCTGGCCGTTGACGGCCTTGCCGGCCTGCGCGCCGGCCTCCGAGGAGGCCGCGTCCGGCATCACGTCGGCCTTGCGGTTGACCAGCAGCTTGGCCTCGCCGTCGATCACCACGACGTCGCCGACCGAGCAGACCGTGTCGAGGATGACGCGCTTGGTCTCCTGATTGACCTCGCGCACCGTGACCCGGGCGGTCACCGTGTCGCCGGCCTTGACCGGCGCGCGGAAGCGCAGCGTCTGGCTCAGGTAGATGCAGCCGGG
>Ga0102953_1001006_pt1 | contig 18276 bp, 16 predicted proteins | sample SalPon2A_C_D2_MG_FD_78509 | JGI IMG/M metagenome (GOLD analysis project Ga0102953, IMG submission 78509) | Soil microbial communities from South San Francisco under conditions of wetland restoration - Salt Pond MetaG R2A_C_D2_MG | ecosystem: Environmental > Terrestrial > Soil > Wetlands | place... | reverse complement strand
CCTAAAATCCGCAAGGATTTTGTTTGCATAAGATATCAAAATGACAGGTCAATTTTTGGGGGATGTTGGCATTCATTTGCGAACAACGGGTAGATTTACCCGTTTGGTTTTGCCCGTTTTCGTATCTAAAATAGGGGCGTGGAGCGCGGGTTTATCCCGATTTTTCAAGACTCCGGCGTACCCCTGCCACTGCGTTGGGTCAAAGTGTTCGATAAGCGGGACTGATTGGGTGTTTTTCCTATTCCAGCAGAAGCGGGTAGTCTTTATGGGTGTAGAGCTTGAGGATGTTCCGCCTGCCTGAACGAATCCACTTGGCCGGGACGGTAATAAAACGGAAGATAAACTTCTTGAGCCGCCAGGTGGGCTTGAGCCAGGGGACCGATTCGGAGTATCGGCTGATGAGGTAGCGATAGAAGTTGGCAAGAATCGCTGTAAGGATCATAAAGGCGGTATTTTCCGATAAAAACGAGCAGGGGAGTTTGGACCAGCCAAAATCGTTGTTCATCACATCAAAGACGCGTTCGCTGCTCCCACGTTTGTTGTAGAAGGCCACGATCTGCCTGGGGGTGCTCACGTAGTCGTTGGTCAGAATAGCCCGCCAGGTGTAGGCTCCCCCGCTGAACAGATCCCCTTGACGGTCCCCTCGCTTGATGCGGCTGAGGATCAGCCGGTAGGAGCTCGTCCCGCCAAACGGGGTCCAGGGGATCTCGGCCACATCCATTTTCTGCCAGTCAAGACGAATCGGGTTCCAGGCCTGCTGGCTGAGTTCTCCGATTTGTCGCTCCATCTCCGTTGAGCGTCGGGCCCGGATATAAAACCGCTCGGCATTCGCTTCCACCACCTTGACAGCCTCCCTGAGATAGGAGCCTGAATCGGCCCGAAAAGCTCCGATACGTATCCGATTGTCCGTGAGTCGGTCAAACATTCTATCCAGGGTGGCCGCCTGCTCGAAGGTGGCCTGGCTGTTTCCATTGCGCCCCTCAATGTAGACGGGCATACCCCCGATGCTGGCAATACCGGGTTGATAGCCGTAGCACTTTTTATAGGTACGGACCGCATCCCATTTTTCGGTGGCTATGACCTGATTGTCATAGTCCAGATCATAACAAGGGCCCTCGGATAACTGCCCGGTCAGGCGCAGGGCCTTGAGCATCAGATCATTGAGGGGTTCGTTGATGTTAAAGGTATGCTTCACCCCGCTTCCGGGATGAACCAGCTCCTGGGAGTCACACCCCAGCTGTTTTAACCCCGCGAAGCAGCGTATCGGCACTGCACACCGATAGTCCTTTGATCTGGCTGGCCGGCCCGCGTAAATGCTCGGTGATATCTTCGGCGCAATCTCCGCCGGCAAAGAACACAGCCAACTGGTTGGCTATAATCTCACTGTAGGAAAACCCAACGGTGGAAACTCTGCGGCCAAGCCGGCGGTCTATCAACCCCGCCAGGCCACTGTCATGAAAACTCTTCAGGCAAAAATTTAATCCGCCAAACGCTGTGATCTTTTCCCTTGATTTTGTAGTATGCATACACTGCTTATTTAGGGTGAATCGGTTCACCTAAATAAGTGAATTAATCCGAGCCAAAAAAGCCTGAATGTAAGAAATTCAGCCCCTTTTTTGGCTCTTTTTATATATTGCCTGCGGATTTTAGGGAATTGAAAACGATTCCAGTGAGTTGACTGTTTTTCGGGTTATGAATCTTACTGAAACAGTCACTCAAAATGGAGAAGTATCATGGCAGGAAAGAAAATTTTGATGCTGGTCGGTGATTTTGTAGAGGATCTGGAGGCCTACGTGCCGTTTCAGGCACTCCAAATGGTAGGCCATACTGTCCACGCTGTTTGTCCGGATAAAAAGAAGGGTGATACTGTGAAGACGGCGGTCCACGATTTTGTTGGGGATCAGACCTATTCTGAAAAACCGGGCCATTTGTTCACGCTAAACGCGGATTTCGATTCAGTGAGACCGGAAAACTACGATGCGCTGGTCATACCAGGCGGCAGGGCTCCGGAATATCTGCGCCTGAATAAACGTGTCCTGGAAATTGTGCGTCATTTTGCCGATCAAAAGAAGCCAATCGCAGCCATTTGTCATGCAGCGCAATTGATGGCTGCGGCCGGTGCGCTGAAGGGACGCAAAAGCAGCGCATACCCGGCAATCGGACCGGAAGTCAACGAAGCAGGTGGAACCTATATGGATATTCCGGTCGATCAGGCCTATACGGATTTGAACCTGGTGACGGCGCCAGCCTGGCCGGCGCATCCACAATGGCTGGCACAATTTCTAACCGTTTTAGGTACACACATCAAACACGAGGAAGCAGTACCCGCATAGTTCTCAATCATAAGAAGACGCTGCAAAGCCAAACACTCAAAACCCTCCCAAAAAGAGGGTTTTGTTTTTTTATCAAAGATTCAGGATAGCATAGAAAAATTAGATTTGTCAGTCATTCAGGAGTCGGAACCTCTCATCGCCAGGCCCAAAAGAAAATGCCAAATGGTCAATGCAGCGGCTCGTGCTGTATGTGCATCCCGATCATATTCCGGATTAAATTCAACCAGATCCATAGAGCGGACAACGGGATTTTTTCCGGCTTGTTCGGCTGCAAAAAGCCAAAGATCAAGATTCATGCCATTGACCGCCGGTGCACTGACACCCGGTGCTACCGATTGGTCCAGTGCGTCCATATCGAAAGTGACCATGGCAGGATCTTCAAGATCATCGTACAGGCGGGCGATATGTTCGATGGTGAGGTGTGATTTCATGATACAAGCGCCGCCTTTTGATTCAACGTATAGTCGATGTTCGTGGGAAAAGCTGTATTCCTGCAATCCGGCAACCGTGTATTTTTTGCAACGACCTGAATCGTGTTCCAAAGCCTGCCGAAACGGCGAACCGGAATGAGCACGGCCATTTTTAAAAGGGCGTACGTCAGCGTGGGCGTCCAAGTTGAGAATTTCGCAGTCCCGGTTAGCATGTACGTATCCCAAAAAATGACCATATGCCGTCTCGTGACCACCACCCAGGATGATGGGAATGATATCCTTATCCAAATACTCCGCCACCAGTTTCCCGAGATGGTCCTGATCGGTCTCCATATCCCCTTCCATCTGGATATTACCCAGATCATTTGTATGTACGAGCAACTCCATGAAGGGAAAATGTATAGTTTCTGTTGCAGGGGGAGTCAGCCGAAACAACTGCTGCCGAATATAATCGGGTGCTTTGGATGCGCCGGGACGCCCCCAGTTACGTCTTACTCCTTCATCAGATGGAAATCCGATAAGGACAACCCGCGTATCGATTCGGTGGGGTTGGCCTCTCAGGATCAGATGTCCGATCTTGGGATCATCCTGTTGGTGAACGGGCAGATCGATGGTTGGTTGAATAAATGTTGGCATCATAATTTTACCCCATCTGTTTTAATATGTAAGGTATTATCAAACCCTCTTATATTGAAAGTTGGGTCAGATGGCACGTTCAAATCCGCTGCCTTGTTAAGTTATTCCAAACTAATAAACTAAGAGAAAAAAAATTGTTTAATTATGACAGCTGAAGCACCATTTGATCTTCAAGATACTGTTACTATACGTGGAAACATCGAAATGCCCTGGATGGGTTTCGGGACTTATAAAATCAAGGATGGATCCGAGGTCGTTGATTCAGTGAAGTGGGCTATCGAAGCCGGATACCGGAGTATTGATACTGCGGCCTTATATCAAAATGAAGAAGGCGTTGGTAAAGCACTCAAAGACAGCAGCATCTCACGGGGTGATATTTTTCTTACATCCAAAGTGTGGAATTCGGATCAGGGATTCGATCAAACCATCAAGGCTTTTAATACCAGCCTTGAGAAACTGGGTACGGATTATCTGGATCTTTACCTGATTCATTGGCCGGTTGTGGGTAAGTACAAAGAAACATGGCATGCCATGGAAAATCTCCATAAAGAAGGGAAGATCCGGGCTATCGGGGTAAGTAATTTTTTGGTCCATCATCTGCAGGATCTGATGTCGTATGCCAGTGTCGTGCCGGCGGTCAACCAAGTGGAATTCCATCCCTATCTGCAGCAACCCGAACTACAGGTATTTTGCCGGAAGAATGAGATACGTCTTGAAGCGTGGAGCCCCATCATGAAGGGAAAGGTCTCCAACATTAAAGAATTGATAGAGATTGGAAAGAAATATGGCAAAACACCGGCACAGGTGACTCTTCGCTGGGAGCAACAAAAAGGAATCGTGGTGATACCGAAATCAGTGCACAGGGAGCGTATTCTCGAAAATGCAGATATCTTTGATTTTAATCTTGTCGAAGAGGAAATCAAAAAGATTGATTCACTTGATAAGCACGAACGATTAGGCCCGGATCCTGACCACGTTGATTTCTAGTTATCTTGCTGATGCAAGGCTATGCTTGGATATGAGTTCTGCTTTTGCTGCCTGAAATGGCGACAGGCGAGCTACTTTTGATGCTCTGCCTCCCGAAACAAATCCGGGAACTCCTTCTCGAACTTTGTCAGTTTGGGCGCAATGACAACGGAACAGTAGGGGGCATTCGAATGATTGTTGAAATAGTTTTGATGATAATTTTCCGCTTTGTAGAAGTTTTTCAACGGTTCCATTTCGGTGATAACCGGTTTGTCCCACAGACCAGACGCATCAATCAGCGATTTCGATTCAGCCGCGACTTTTCGTTGCTGTTCATTTTCATAAAAGATAACAGACCGATATTGAGTACCGACATCTGCACCCTGGCGATTAGGCGTCGTTGGGTTGTGCGTATGCCAGAATATATCCAACAGTGTCTTAAATGAGACGATGGTCGGATCATAGGTGATGCGTGCAACTTCTGCATGACCCGTCCGCCCGGTACACACCTGCTCATAGGTTGGATTGGGCACATGTCCACCTGCATAACCGGGCTCTACGGAAATGACACCTCTTACTCGTTGAAAAACAGCTTCTACGCACCAGAAACAACCGGCGCCCAATGTTGCGTATTCCATTTGCTTATGATGAGTTTGAGCTTCTGCCCGACGACCCCCGAAAACGGTCAGAGCCAAAGCCAGAATGATGATTAAACTTCCATACATGCACAATCAACACCCGGTTTTACAGCTTCGTTCAAAACCTAGTCGATGAGTTTGTAGAGCTTCCTGATCTCTGTGGCCCAGTTTTTCATATCGGGTGTCTCAAGAATGAGCGGCATCTCATCAAAGAAAGGCTCGTTTACAATCATACGAAACGGATGCCAGCCCAATTCGCCTTCTCCCAATTTTTCGTGACGATCGACACGACTGCCCAACTCACGTTTGGAATCATTCAGGTGCAACCCCTTCAGAAACGGTCTCCCGAATAACTGCCTGAGTTCGGCTACCGTTTGTTTGAAACCGGATTCAGTTTTGATGTCATACCCGGCAGCATAGGCATGACAGGTATCAATACAGACTCCAACCCGGCTCCTATCTTCAACCTGGTCGATGATTTCTGAAAGTTGTTCAAAACGATACCCGACATTACTGCCCTGACCTGCCGTGTTTTCAAGAACGATGGTGACGTTTTGGGTTTCCTGATGAAGTTCATTGACAGCATCCGCAATGCGTGTAAGGCACTCTGATTCGGATATCTGTCTCAGGTGAGCTCCCGGATGTACATTAATCATGGTGATACCGAGCTGTTCGCAACGTTGCATCTCATCCAGCAAAGCATTTCGTGATTTTTTCCATGCAACCGGACCAGGGTTTCCGATATTGATCAAATAGCTTGCGTGCGGGAGAACACGGTCCATCGAATACCCATATTTTTCACAATGCGATTTAAACCCCTCGACATTCTCTTTCGTTAAAGGTTTGGCAGACCACTGGCGTTGGTTTTTAGTGAACAGTGCGAACGCCTGCGCTCCGATCTCTTTTGCATTGATTGGCACATTTTCCACGCCGCCCGCCGCACTGACATGGGCACCAATCCATTTACGTGATGTTTTTTTGTTTATCATGAATTCGGTTCTACTTTATGAGTCGCCCTGTCAGGGTGACTCATAAAGTATATGTACTTCGGTTTTCTAACAAATAACATCTTACGATGAATTTCTGCAATCAGCCCTGCAGAAAGACTGGCGTTTGTTGCCATTGCCGGATCCCCCCGGAATATGTTACTGAGGGTTTACCGATGCAGATCGTACGGTCGATGTGTGGTTAGTGGTTACAGGATTAGATAGTCATATGATATTCACTATTGCCGCGTTTATGAATTAAGACATGGAGGTCAGGATAAAAATATGGGACAATGGTGTAAATGCTATGACTTTACATAAGGATATAGAATGTCTAGTTAAAGAGACGTTTATCTGTAAGGATTGTTTTTTATGGAATTAAAAGTAAAATGACGTATAAATCTCCTTAATATTTTATTATTAAAAACGGTTTTATAATTTATTTTTAAAGAAAAAAAAGCTTTATTTCTTAATTTAATTCGGTATTAAAATAAATATTTAACTATTTATGAATTTTCCCCATACATTTTGATATTAAAAAATGTGAAATTAATTTATCAGAGTTAAAACTCTTAAATATTAAACGGTATTGAACTATGAAGTTATTAACTGCAAGTATTATTACGACTGTCACAATGATGGTCTTGTTGCTGGCGGGAATCCAGACTGTCAAAGCTCAGTCTTCAAATTGGACGATTCCGAGCTATACGGACACGCTTCAAATTCCTTATCCTATTGACAAGGATTTGATTGCAGACGGACATAAAATATATAATTCAAATTGTCAGACGTGTCATGGAAATAAGGCAAAAGGTAAGGGACCGGCAGCAGTGGCTTTGAATCCAAAACCGGCAAATCTCACACAAAAAGTTGTTCAGAATCAGAAACTCGGGAATTTGTATTACAGGGTTTCGAATGGCCATTTGGACATGCCGGCATGGAAGAGTTCACTGAGCTCCAAACAAATCTGGTCGGTTGTGGTGTATATTAAAAGTCTAACCAACAAAGACCTTTTAGCAAATAAATAGCTAAGAGTAAAGAGATAAGTCCATTTGAAGCTCTCTCTCAAAAGATAGACGTCGTCCTGATGCCAGGGACAATATTTAAATAATCATCTCAGAAAAATTTGATTGAGAAGTAGCAGCTGTGGTTTTTGCTGGTATTTAAAGAGTGACTTGTCTCTTCCATGAAATCGTAATCTTTATTTTTAATTGAAATTAAGGAGTTTGCAACATGAAACACGGTTATTCCCATTTAGCCGGCACTCTCTTAGTGGCACTGGGAGTTTGCTTTTCGCCTCTGAGCCGGTCAATGGCCCAATCCTCCACATCAAGTGACAACACCTTCAGTCCGGGTGTGACAAAAGATCTGTTGGTCGGTGATTTTGATTTTGGCGCCAGTTTCACCGGGAAAAATAATTTACAGTATGATGCACCGGCAGTGAGTCTGATCAACCTGTATCGGATGAATAACTTTTTTTTCCAGGCTGCAATCGGCGGAGAGTTCGATGACAACGGCAACCCGTCAATCGGTGTTAAGTTCATGAACATCAACTACCTGCTTGGTAAGGGATGGGAACTCAGAGCCGGCCAGTTCGATGCAATGCCCTTCGGTCGTTTTCCAAGAACGTTTGATCCATCATGGATCTGGCCGTTGGAAGGTACACCAAAAGGGATGTATGCACTTGGTCTGACAAATGGTGATTTCGGCGTGATGTTGCAGGGTGCTCAGTATCTTGGGAATAGCGTTCTGAGATCCTTTTTTTACATAACCAACGGACCGACCCTTGATTCATCTACAGGATTGATTGGCGCGCCGATCATTGCCGACAATAACAAATATAAAATGTACGGTGTACGGTTCAGTTTATCTCCTTATGCACTTAGTAATCTTGAAATTGGCGTCAACGCCGCATACACAAGAGGTGTGGGCGATACCGGTACAGCTTTTGCACGGGTCCCGCTGACAATGTGGGCGTTCGATTTCAATTATGCTCCGACGGTTGAATCTCTTGATGGGTTTTTACGCCTGCGGGGACAATTGAACCTTGTGGACTTAGGCAATGCAACCTATTCAGGAGTAAACTATAAAAACAATAGTTCAACCTATTTTGCTATGGTGGCATATCAACCAAGCATGGCTGATAGCCCGTTTATTAGTAAATTAATGTTTTCTACAATGTTGTCACATATCCAGGTTCCAACGGGTGCTGACTGGGGACGGCCAACTGATACCCAATACGATTTGGGTGTAACGTATTGGTTCAATTGGCGAACGAACCTAAAATTCAATTACTCACTGACACAGCATGAAGGCAATGCCTTTTACATTCATTTGGGTATACAAATCTAATGAAACCTGGAGGTAACAAGATGAAAATTATAATGAAAAAATTTATTTCCCGATTTCGTGGGATGCTATTCTTTCTGGTAATCAGCGGATTTGCCATGGCCGTTGCCATTAGTGCTTGCAGTACAACAAGTCCCGTTGTAAAAAATGTAAGTGGTGCACAGCTTTGGGCCATGAAGTGCCAGTCGTGTCACAATGCTCCACCGCCTAACCAATTCAGTCCGCAACAATGGGACGTCATTATTGCACATATGAAAACATATGCCAACCTGACTCAACCCGAACAAGACAAAATTGTTGCTTTCCTTAAACAACGATAACGAATGCTGAAGTAGTAGTTCATCGCCGTTGATAATGCCTGGGTGAGGCTCATTATTCTAATAATAAACCAAACATCCAGGCATTGTCACGTACTTTTATTGTTCTATTCTTTTTCCTCGCTTAGATGGGCTTCCGCCTCGATCTCGACCAACATATCCGGGTGAATCAGACGACTGACTTCGATCATGCTTGTTGCCGGACGGATATCACCGAAAAATTCACCATGCGCCCTTCCCACTTCCTCCCAATGATCGATGTTCGTCACATAGATGCGTGTACGTATGACGTCCTTCAATTCTGCACCAACGCCTTTTAAGGCGGTCTGAATATTCCTGATGATTTGAATGGTTTGCTTGTAGGGATCGCCAACAGCAACCACGTTTCCATCCGAATCGGTAGCTGTGGTACCCGATACTTTGATAATTGGACCCACACGAATTGCACGGCTATATCCGACGATTGGTTCCCAGAGAGTGTTGGATGAGTAGTGTTCTTTGATCATTAATGGTCTGTTTTCAGATGAGTGAGTTAAACGAAAAATCGTTGAAACGATATCTTATCAAATCTAAATCGAACTGTGCCCATAGATAAACCGCCCCTTTATCCAGGTACTGACGCATGTTTGTTCCCGGAAGTGATACATCCATTCGCTGACATCCTCAGCATCGATAATCGCAAAATCGGCACGTTTACCCGGTTCGAGGGAACCCCGGTCGTCCTGCCTGTTAATAGCACGGGCGGCGTAGATCGTTGCTCCTTTCAGTACCTCGGCCGGCGTCATTCGCTGCATGGTACAGGCTATCATCATGGCCATCGGGAGATGATAGCTTGGGGCCGATCCCGGGTTAAAATCGGTGGCAACGGCAACCGGTACCCCGGCCTCGATAAGTTTGCGGGCAGGCATAGGTGGCTGATTAAGGTAAAGGGTGGCGATAGGAAGACTGACGGCGATGACATCACTTTTGATCATGGCCCAAATGCCGTCGTCTGAAATGTGCTCCAGGTGATCGGCTGAAATGGCACCGACTTCACCAGCCAGGGCTGCCCCGCCGCTATCTGAGAGCTGATCCACGTGCAATTTCGGGCGCAAACCGTGTTTTTTAGCTGCATCGAAAATCTTTCTCGCTTCACCGATCCGAAATGCCGAATCTTCAACAAAAACATCGCAGAATTCCGCCAGGTTCAGTCCGGCAATTTCCGGTATCATTTCCTCCGTTATTCGGCGGATATAAGCCGGATGATCATCGCGGTACTCGGGCGGGAAAGTATGGGCGCCTAAAAAAGTCGGTACGATTTCAATCGGCTGCGATTTGTTCAGATACCGGTAAACCTGAAGCAGCTTGATTTCCTGGTCAGTGGCCAGACCATAACCGCTTTTAGCTTCGATCGTTGTGATCCCCAGCCGGGTCATGGCATCCAGGAAATGTGTGCACCGGTCGATCAATTCAGACTTTTTAGTCTTGCGTGTTGCCCTGACTGTAGATAATATCCCGCCTCCCGATTGTGCGATTTCGAGGTAACCCTTTCCTTCCATCCGTAATGCGAATTCATCACTTCGCCATCCACCAAAAGCCAGATGGGTATGACAATCAATTAGTCCTGGTATTACCAGGCGCTTACCGGCATCAATCTGCTCCAGTTTACTGTAAACAGACGGCAACTTCTTTTCCGGACCAACCCATTCAACAACACCGTTTCGCCAGACCAGCGCAGCATTCAAGACCGGATGGATATCCTTCTGTTCACCATCATTACGGCAGGTCGCCAAAAATCCGATGTTATGTAAGACAGGCATCAGACCATTTCGGTTAATTGTTCATCAATGACCTGTAAAAGCTTCCGGGTCCTGATTATTTCCTGGCAGCGGGTCATCTCGTCCTTGAAGTAATGGTCCGCCTCTGTATGGGGAATGACAGATCGTACATAATTATGCGCGATCTCCACGCCCCGGCCCGGCTTGAGTGGTTTGCGATAGTCGAGCGCCTGGCTGGCAGTGAATAGTTCGATGGCGAGTACCTGTTCAACATTCTGAAATACCTGGTAAAGTTTCGTTGCGCTGATGCTGCCCATACTCACATGATCTTCCTGACCAAGACTGGTTGGAATGGTATCCACGGATGCCGGATGACACAGTATCTTATTTTCTGAAACTAACGCGGCTGCGGTATACTGTGGGATCATAAATCCGGAATTGATGCCGGTTTCACGCATCAGCAGTTTTGGTAATCCGTCATGTCCGCTGAGTAACAGGTAGGTGCGTCGTTCCGAGATGCTTGCCAATTCGGCAAGAGCGATTGCCGCATAATCCATCGCCAGGGCTAGCGGTTGACCGTGGAAATTGCCGCCGCTGATAATATCACCATTTTCAAAAACCAGCGGATTGTCGGTTACCGAGTTGATTTCTATTTCCAGTACAGAACAAGCATGGTCGAGTGCATCACGGCTGGCACCGTGTACCTGTGGAACGCACCTCAGGCAATAGGGATCCTGAACTTTTCCGCAGTTTCTGTGCGATTCTAATATCTGACTGTCAACCAGCAGGTTGCGGACATTTTTCGCCACAACCTGTTGTCCGTGATGGGGTCGGACCTCATGAATCCGGGGGTCAAACGGTTTGATGCTGCCCTGTAATGCCTCGAGGCTCATTGCAGCCATAAGGTCCGCAATCTTTACCAGGTTTATCGACTGTTCGAGAATCCATGATCCGTAAGCACTCATCATTTGTGTCCCGTTGATCAGTGATAAACCGTCTTTAGGTTTAAGCCGGATCGGTTCGAGGTTGTGTTTCATTAAAACCTGATCGGCAGGAATGGTAGATTTGCCCTCTTCATCCCAGAAGAATCCGTGTCCCAAAAGTGGCAGAGACATATGTGCCAGGGGAGCAAGATCGCCGGAGGCACCCAGACTTCCTTTGCTGGGTACTGCCGGAATGAGCTCATTCCGGGTAAAGTAGAGCAGACGTTCGAAAGTCGACCAGGAGATGCCGGAATATCCCAAACCCAGTGCATGGAGTTTCAGCTGCAGCATCAACCGACTGATATCCCTGGGTATGAGTTCTCCGACACCCACAGAGTGACTCAGAATCAGATTGCGCTGGAGGGCTTCAAGCTTATCACTGGCAATACGTTCCCGTGCAAGAATCCCGAAACCGGTGTTCACACCATAATAAGCCTGGCCGTCGTTTACAGATCGCTCTATGATCTGCCTGGAGCGGTCGATAGCCTCGTGATCCTTCTCGAACGAAATCATTCGTCTGTCCAGATCCCGGAAAAGATGTGAAATTCGGATATGGTGTTTTGAGTCTCTCATAATCAATTATACAAAAGAATTTATCATTCAATAAGCCGGTTGTGAACTTGCTTACTTAAAAGATTTTCAAAATTTGAACTGTAGTTTAAAACCATTACCCATCTCGATTAATCTATCTGTAAATTGAGACGGAGGAAACAGACGATTGAGTAGTGTTTCTCCATTCCCGAGGGGTGTTCTATGTATTGAATATCCGGCTGCAAGGATATCTGATGAATCGCCTGAAACACATACGTCACTTCGTAGGCAGTTTCAGCATCGGTTAATTGTCTGTTTACCCATGCTTTTGCGATCCCCATGGAGAATTGATCCTGAGGTCTTCCATGAAACGGATCATCGATAAGGAATCCCAAACCCATGTAATAAGGAACCTCCACATGGTTTACAGGGCAGGAGCCCCATTGAAGAAATACGCCTGCTGAACGGGAGCCTGATTGATACAGACTTTGTTGTGCGATCAGGTAGTATCCCCAGTCGGCATGAGGTTTGGTACCGGGGACGGATACGGCTTTGGTGTGATGCCAGATCCCTCCCTTCAACATGAGGGGACGGCGGCCAATCCCGTTATCTGTCTTGTAATCGGCCTCAAATGTAGCCATATTTTTTCTCAGATTGATTGAACTTCTTCGATTGGGATTATTCTGAAAAAAACTAGCCTGGAGCTTCCAATGCGTGAAATATTTGGCAAAAGAAATACCCCAGCCCGGCTTCGGATAAATAGATACAGGCACATTGTCGGAGATGTCGGGTCCGATCCCAAAAGAAGAATTCAATAGGGTGGATGCATGATCATCACGGACAAAAAATTTGTTCATATCGATCAGTCCGGCTGCAGCCACAAAACGTCCGGGCAGATCCTGAGTATAAGATAACTCATATACGCGCAAGGAGGGTTGAGCCGAGATATTGCTGGCCGTTTGCATGTCCCCAATGTAATTTGCTGAGGGTTGTCCACTTGTTATTTGTACCAGGGATGCCAGGATCCTTCCTCCTTTCAAACCGATGGCATTCGTGTGGAAGGTTCCATTAAGATGAATGACATGATCATAAGTCAGTCCTGATTTCACATCTCCAACAGGAATTTCTGCAGCTTCTGCACTGGCCTGCAGTTGCCATTCAAAAATGGGTGTTCCTTTTTTGGTGCTGTCGGAATGAGAGGTAATACGTTTCTTTAGGATACGGGCTTTTGAGATCAAGGGATTACAATATCCCAGGGTATAGATGCCGATGAGAGTGATGGTGAAGATTGAACAGAGCAAATAACGAGAACTGTTGCACCAGGCATATTTATTTGGTGCATCGCTCTTATTGTACCGGTATTTTCCGCTAGCCTTACACATTACCCCTTTATGTCATTCATGAAAATGAAGAATTTACGACATATCCACTAAGAGGCAACCAACGTGCATAGTCTTACCATTCAACCGTTAATCATCGGTAAATCGACGCCCCGATTGTTAGCCGTCTGTATAGCAAGGTCGTATCCGGCGTCGGCATGACGCATTACACCGGAACCCGGATCATTTGTAAGTACACGTTTGAGGCGGCGGTCGGCTGACTCGGTCCCGTCTGCCACGCACACCATGCCAGAGTGAATCGAGTAGCCGATGCCAACACCGCCCCCGTGGTGAATAGAAACCCAGCTGGCTCCGGATGCCGTGTTCAGCAGGGCATTTAGCAGTGGCCAGTCGGCAATGGCATCCGAACCATCAATCATTCCTTCTGTTTCCCTGTTTGGTGAGGCCACGGAACCGGCATCCAGGTGATCACGCCCAATAACCAGTGGCGCCTTAACCTTGCCTTTCTTCACCAACCAGTTAAATCGAAGCCCCATTTCGGCACGCTCCCCGTATTCCAGCCAGCAGATCCGCGCCGGTAGTCCCTGAAAATGAACTTTTTCCCTGGCTTTCTGTATCCATCGTGTCAGGGATTCTTTTTCGGGGAAGGTATCGAGAACGGCCTGGTCTGTTTCATAAATGTCATGAGGATCGCCGGACAGAGCGGCCCACCGGAACGGCCCTGCTCCTTTACAAAAGAGAGGACGAATAAATTCAGGAACAAAACCGGGAATTTGAAAAGCTTCCCTGAAATTTCTTCGATCGGTTACCTGACCTCTGAGGTTATTGCCGTAATCGAATGTGATCGCTCCTCTTTTTTGCATTTCCAGCATCGACTGGACATGCGTGACCATAGAGTCGAGTACGACTTCTTCATAGGCAGAATAGTCCTTATCCCGGAGTTCTGCGGCTTCCTCAAGTGAGTACCCGGCCGGTATATACCCAACCCTGAGGTCATGGGCAGAAGTCTGATCGGTAAGAACATCCGGTACCACACCCCGGCTAACAAGTTCGGGTAACACCTCGGCAATATTTCCAACCAGGCCGACGCTTATTGCATGTCCGGCTGCCCGCGCATCCATAACGATATCGAGGGCTCTGTCAAGCGAGTAGGTGTATTGGTCACAGTAGCCTGTCTCTACTCTCTTTTGAATTCGTTTCTCATCAACCTCTACTCCCAGAAACGCGGCACCATTCATGGTAGCAGCCAGAGGTTGTGCGCCTCCCATACCCCCCAGACCCGCCGTTACCACCAGGCGTCCCTTTAAGCTGCCGTCGAAATGCTTTCGTGCACATTCAGCAAACGTCTCGTACGTTCCCTGGAGGATGCCCTGTGTTCCGATATAGATCCACGAACCGGCCGTCATCTGTCCGTACATGGTAAGACCAAGCTCGTCCAGACGGCGAAACTCATCCCAGGTGGCCCACCGGGGTACAAGATGGGCATTGGCTATCAGCACACGTGGGGCCTCTTCATGAGTACGAAAGACACCTACTGGTTTTCCACTTTGCACCAAAAGCGTCTCATCATTTTCCAACCGCTTCAAGGTCTCGATGATCTTATGGTAACACTCCCAGTTACGAGCGGCTTTGCCTGCCCCCCCATACACTATGAGTTCTTCCGGTCTTTCTGCAACATTTGGATCCAGGTTATTCATCAGCATGCGCATGGCGGCTTCCTGATGCCAGCCCTTGCAATACATCATCGTTCCCGACGGGGCTGTAATTGATTCGTAACTTGTTAATGGTGCCATCCTCAGACTCTTTAAATGTCAGTATCGCTTTTTAAAATAAGAGTACAAAAACTTATTTGAAAGCGCTTCCATAAAAACATATTCTTCTTCTCTTGTTATTCGATGGTCACCACCGGAATTGCAGCTGCCAAACAAGTGGAACTATTCGCTGGGGTACAACCCTTTACTAAAAACAAATAAATAAATAATATTAAAACAGGGAATAACAGTTCATCCGAAAAAAATCTGTTATGGAAGAGATAAAGAATAGCGGGCAAGGGAGAATATTCAGAAATCCGGTTTTGGAGGCCCTGACTAAGACTTCACCTCTGATCACAATCTGTACCTATACGCCGGTTTTTGCACTTTTATACTATCAGGCTTATTATCTGGAAGTTGTCGACTCCTTTTGGAAAGGGCTGGGTATATTTTTCTGTGCAGTCTTTTTCTGGACTTTTTTTGAATACATAATGCATCGATATGTATTCCATTTTATTACTGATTCTCCGTTGGTCCGGAAGTTCCACTATATGGTTCACGGAGTACATCACGAGTATCCGCGCGATCGTGAACGTTTATTTATGCCGCCTGCACCCGCACTGCTTATCGTCGCACTATTATTTGCGATATTCTGGCTGATAATGAGGCAATATGTATACGTCTTTCTACCCGGCTTTCTGGCAGGATATCTGATGTACGCATTTATTCACTACGCCATCCACCTGCCGCATCCTCCACGTTTTCTCAAATCGGTATACCGGCATCACGCACTTCATCATTACAAATATCCCGATAAGGCTTTTGGAGTATCATCACCTTTCTGGGATTATGTGTTCAGGACTCTGCCGCCTCAGTAGAATTTTGAATTATGAATTATCAATTTTGGATTAATTCAGTTCAAACTTTGGTCGTAGGATTTGTGTGATATATAAGGTGATATTTCTTATCTGGATGTTGCTTTCACATAAACAGGATGCCCCACTCCTATCGATTGTACGGCCTGATTAAAAGAGGGTACCTGAGTGTTCAGAATATGATTCAGTCGGTTGAGTTGTTCATGTAAGTGCGTATCGAGGTGGTCGAACACTTGCTCCATGCCGGTCGTTGGCCTGGCGTAACTGTTACCGACTGTAACACCCAAAGCACTGATTTTGGTGTGCAATTTTACCGGATAGCGCAACACATCCTCGTCGGTCGTTATGTGTTTTTGAATCATGTTTGTTTCAATCGAATCCAGGCTGTCGGTCAGGACTTTTCCTGTTTCTTTCAAGCTGCCGGCACCGGCTACCGATTGGTACTTTTTTAGAATATCATCAACCTGATGATGGACGGACTCAATCTGGTTAATCGCGCGGTTTACCGTGTTGAGATCGTTATGGATCTTTTTGAGCATGACCAATCGCTGGGCAAAATCATCGGGAGTAGCCTGGATGCGCGGATCGGTGCGAACTTCCAGATCCTGGCTCAGTGTCTTGTCGCCCGCCTTTAAAATCACCTTATACATGCCAGGTGCCACTTTGGGTCCCTTGCGACTGTAAAATGTTCCAGACTTGATGCCCTGAACTTTTACCGCATCCGGATAACGCAAATCCCAGACGAAACGATTCATGCCGGCGTTAGCCGTTATCGTATGCTTGCCGGATGAATTACCTGATTCATAGAAGGCCCCTGAATCCGAAGATCCGTTGGCAGATGAAAAGTTTCTGACGGTATCGCCATCCATGGTTTCGAAAGTCAGGTCTATTTTTGTTCCCTGCTCCGGTTCTTTTTTCAGATCATAGAAAATAACGGCGCCATCAGACGGATTTTGACCGGCGGCTTCTCCTGGTTGCCAGTGACTACCACCTTTCATGAGATAGGCATGCTCGGGTTCGAAAAGATAGACATCGGCATTTTTCACCTTGTTTGAAAGCGCACGCAACGGGTTCAGATTATCGAGGATCCAGAATCCCCGTCCGTGAGTTGCGATCACGAGATCGTTTTCACGTTGCTGAATCTGAAGATCACGCACCGATACGACCGGCAGGTTGAGCTGCAGCCGTTGCCAGTGGTCGCCGCCATTAAACGAAACCCAAACGCCGTATTCGGTTCCAAGGTAGAGGAGCCCTTCTTTTGCAGGATCTTCCCGCACTGCCCGTACAATTTCATTATCCGGCAGGCCATCTGTGATCATTTTCCAATGTTCGCCAAAGTCTGTGGTTTTGAACACATAGGGATGAAAATCATCGTCCATGTAGCGATTAACAGCGACATAGGCCGTGCCTGCATCAAAATGAGATGGTTCGATCATGCTGATCAAAGCACCCGAAGTAAACTTCGACAGATCTTTCGGCGTCACATCCTTCCATCTCTGACCATCATTCATCGATATATGGATAAGCCCGTCATCGGATCCGGCCCATAAAACACCTTTTTGAACCGGTGACTCGGCGAGGGAAAAGATCGTATCATAATTTTCGGTTCCGGTTTCATCGGTAGTGATGGGTCCGCCGGAGGGTTGCTGTTTTGCCTTGTCGTCACGCGTCAGATCCGGACTGATACGCTGCCAGGTTTTACCTTCGTCGGTACTTTTTAGTACGTACTGGGAGCCAACATACATGGCATCCGGATTGGAGGGTGAAAACATGATTGGGAAGGTCCACTTAAAGCGATACTTATAGGAGACCGCTCCATAACCGTCCATGTCTTCCGGCCACGGCGCAATGGTGAATCCTTCCTTCGTAACCTCATTGTAGCGTTCCATGTCACCTTCGTATCCGCCGCCAAAAGTAATAGTCGGTTGATCGGGTTTGGGCAGAACGTAACCGCTCTCTCCTCCGGCGACAGGGTACCAGGCGTCGGAAGTAATAGCGTACCCCTTGGTCCGGTTTTTTATGGTCAATGAAGAGAAATCCTGCTGAGCACCATAGATCTGATAAGGGAAACGATTATCCACCGACACGTGGTAAAACTGCCCGGTATTCTGATCCTGTTTGGTCCACGTTTTCCCGCCGTTGAAGGTAACCGTACCACCACCATCGTTGGTTTCCACCATGATCTTCGAATTGTTGGGATTGATCCACAAATCGTGGTTGTCGCCATGGGGCGTTTCGATGGAATGAAAGGTTTTGCCGCCGTCGATCGATTTCCAAAAATCCTCGTCTACTGTATAAAGAACATTGTCGTTGTTGGGATCTGCGAAGATCTTGGTGTAATACCATGGCCGGAGAGTGATATCATGATTGTCATTAACCAGGG
>Ga0102953_1001003_pt1 | contig 18324 bp, 14 predicted proteins | sample SalPon2A_C_D2_MG_FD_78509 | JGI IMG/M metagenome (GOLD analysis project Ga0102953, IMG submission 78509) | Soil microbial communities from South San Francisco under conditions of wetland restoration - Salt Pond MetaG R2A_C_D2_MG | ecosystem: Environmental > Terrestrial > Soil > Wetlands | place... | reverse complement strand
TGGCAAACTGAAACCGGCATGATTCTGATCTCGCCGTTGCCGGGAATTACCGCCACCAAGCCCGGCTCTGCAACGCAGCCGTTCCCGGGTATCGAGGCCGAAGTGCTTGACGATCGAGGCCAGCCGGTCGGTCCTGGAGGGGGCGGATATCTGGCATTGACCAGGCCGTGGCCCGCCATGTTCCGGACGATCTATGGCGACCCCGACCGCTATGTTCGGACGTACTGGTCCCGTTATGAGGGTAAGTATTTCACGGGCGACGGCGCCAAGGTCGACGACGACGGTTACTTCTGGCTGCTGGGACGCGTTGATGACGTGATGAATGTGGCCGGGCACCGGATTTCAACCTACGAGGTTGAGAGCGCTTTGGTGGACCATCCTTCTGTGGCTGAAGCTGCCGTGATCGGAAAGACCCATGAGCTGAAAGGCCAGGGCATCTCCGGCTTTGTGACACTGAAGGAAGGGATCGATCCCAGTGACGAGTTGAAAAACGAACTCAAGCAGCACGTTGCCAAAAAGATCGGCCCTATTGCCCGTCCGGACGACATATTCTTTACAGCGGAATTACCCAAAACGCGTAGCGCAAAAATCATGCGGCGTCTGCTGCGTGATATTGCCGAGGGAAGAGTTCTGGGCGACACTACAACCCTTGCCGACCCCGCAGTGACCGCGAAGCTGAAGCGCCAGTATGAGCAGGAAGGCTGAGCCTTCACAATCAAGGAGGGAAAATAGCACGGGCGACGAAGTGGCGCAGGAGTGGAAAGCTGATCGGTATGCTGAGCACGCACCCTTCGTCCCCTTGCTCGGCCAGCCTGTTCTTGACCTGCTGAATCCGCAGCCGGGCGAACATATTCTGGATGTGGGGTGTGGTGACGGCGAGCTATCTGCCAGGATCAGCGAAGCTGGGGCTAGGTTGGTTGGCGTGGACGCTTCACCGGACATGGTGGCGGCTGCAAAGCAGCGTGGCATTGATGCCCGGCTTGCGGACGCTTTTCATCTTTCCTTCAATGCTGAATTTGATGCTGTGTTTTCAAACGCCGCCCTCCATTGGATGAAGCGCGACCCGGACGCTGTCCTTCAAGGCGTCAGGCGGTCTCTCAAGCCTGGTGGTCGATTTGCTGGGGAATTCGGCGGCCATGGGAACGTGGCAGCCATCACGGTTGCCCTCGTCGCAATGCTTTACCGACATGGTATGTCCGATGCCGCTTCCTTTCACCCTTGGTACTTTCCCACAGCAAACGAATATCGGGCAAAGCTGGAGGCTGTGGGATTCCAAGTGGATTCGATCGAGCTATTTCCTCGTCCTGTCATCCTTCCTACTGACATGCGCGGATGGCTCGAGACGTTTGCAGGACCATTCTTGCAGGCCCTCCCCCAACAGGAGCGCGCTGGCGCTCTCGGTGAGATCGTGGGCTTGCTCCGTCCGGTGCTCTCTGACACGGAAGGTCGTTGGACGGTAGATTATGTGCGTCTGCGCTTCCTGGCGCGAGTGCGGTGACGGCAGGAACTCCTTTTCCTAACGTTCCTGATCTGCTTCACAAGAAGAAAGTGTCACAAAATTGAACACAATTTCCCGACACCATAAAATGCTTCGGCGCCGGCCCTGCCATCAACGCAATTTCCCATCACCTGTTCTGTCGTACAGGTTGTGAGCGAACACTGTTTTCGCCCCAACCACTGGGGCAGCGCACAGGCAAGTTCTAAATCCTCCTAATCAATTGAAATATAGCTTGACAACCAACCGGGTCCAATATACAGTGAGTGGTCGCAGGTGGTCGAAAGTGGTAGAAAATGTTGTTGAGTGGCCGATTTAATTGATTTCTTGAAGGTTTTTGGAATTTCGATGCTGCGAGGAAATTACCCAGCAACGGTGGACGCCAAAGGGCGGGTCAAGATTCCCACCACCTTCAAGTCTCAACTGGAGGTCACTTTTGGACATGATTTTTATGTGACCAGTCTCGATGGCCAGTCAGTTCGAGTCTATCCCTTTTCTGTCTGGAGGGAAATCGAGGAGAAGTTGGCGACGCTGCCTTCGATGAACAAGTCGAAAAGAAAACTGCTGGACCGGGTCAACTACTGGGGGCAGGCCGTGCAGATGGATGGGCAGGGAAGGATTTTGATTCCTTCGCTGCTGCGGGAATCTGCCGGTATGCAAGGCGAGGTGGCGGTGATTGGTTATCTCAACTATCTCGATGTCTGGAACATGGAGCGGTTCCGTGGGCACCTTGATGATAATCCGCTGACGGAAGATGACATGCAGGCTTTGAGCGATCTTGGCATTTAGATGGATGAATTCGATCTCCACTATCCCGTCATGTTGCGGGAAGCCCTGGAGTTTTTGAATGTTCGAGCAGATGGCAACTACATTGACGCAACCATGGGGGCAGGCGGGCACTCGGGACAGATCTTGGGTGTGCTCGAAGGGGGAAAGGGAAGACTGCTGGCAATCGATCGTGACCCCCAGGCGCTCAACATTGTTCGAAAGCGCCTGGGCGGCCACGGCGGAAAGCTGATACTGATGGAAGGAAATTTCTCCGATATTCGCGCACTGCACGCTGCCAGCGGCTTGCCGCCGGTTGACGGTATTCTGGCCGACCTTGGGCTGAGTTCGATGCAGCTTGAAGATGCCGGCCGTGGTTTCAGCTTCAGCCTGCCGGGACCACTGGACATGAGAATGGGCGGCGGTGAATTGACCGCATCTGAAATTGTCAACCGCAGGTCCGAACGTGAACTGGCAGATTTGATTTTCAAGTTTGGGGAAGAGCGCCACTCGCGCCGTATAGCGCGAGCGATTGTGAAGGCCCGTCCGATTCGATCAACCACCGAACTGGCGCAGGTGGTAATGCGAGCTATCCCCTCCCGGGCGGGCCTCCACCACCTTCATCCTGCAACGCGAACATTTATGGCGTTGCGTCTGGCCGTTAACCGTGAGCTGGAAAATCTGCAGGAGTTTCTTGGCGGATTTCCGGATGTCCTCGCGACGGGAGGTAGATCGGTTGTGATCAGCTTCCACTCGTTGGAGGACCGGCTGGTCAAACATGCGTTCCTTGGGCTTCAACGCGAGGAGCGGATGCGCGTTTTGACAAGGCACGTCGTGCGGCCAACCTCTGAAGAACTCCGCGAAAATCCGCGATCACGCAGCGCCAAGCTGCGCGCGGCGGAGAAGGTGCAAAGCACATAACGCAAAACGTCCTCGGGTCCCAGGACCTGCTTGCAGCGCAAGAGGGTTTCAACGGACACTGGGCAGCTCAAGAGAAGAGGATCATGGCTACAGTTGCAGTCAGCCTTCCCGGTTCGAAGCGCCGTCCTCGGAACCAGCCTGTCGCCGGGCGCGCTCTATATCCGGAAATTTATTTCGTTAAGCACATCGATAATTCCCGCCTGCTGCGTGAAGTTGATCATGAGAAGCGCCGGGAGTGTTTCAGCCTGCTGGCCCTGGGCACTCTGGCTTTTCTTTTCATCATGCTGTTTGCCTGGCAGCACTTTGAGTGCGTACGTTACGGCTACATGATCCAACAACTGAAGCAGGAGCAGTCGGAAATGGTGGAACGGAACCATACCTTGAAAGTTCAGTTTGCCTCTTTGAGCGACCCTCAACGGATCGATACGCTTGCCCGGTCTGAGTTGGGCCTTGCGCCTCCGAAGCCGGACCAGATCATCCAGATTGGGGAACCCACAGGCCTCCACTCCGGGGCCGCGACCAGGGAGTTTGCGAGAAACGAAGAAACCCAGATTGACATTTCCAACGGGAGGTAGATGGTACGGCACAAGAGGCAGAAGTCATCCCCTTCGTGGGTAAGGCCGGTTGGGGCCAAGCGAGGACTGCTCCTGGCTGGAATGTTCATGTTCTGGGTGCTGGCCATCATTCTGCGCTTATACGACCTTCAAATTATTCAGTACGTGGAGCTGCTGGCACGCGCCGACCGCCAGCAGCAGCGAACCGTGGAAATCGCTCCAAAACGAGGGATCATTTACGACCGGAAGATGCACCCACTGGCAGTAAGCCTGGCCGTGAATTCGGTGTATGCGGTTCCCTCGAACATCCCTGATTTCTCCATGGAGGCTAAACTGCTCGCGCCCATTCTAAACCTCAACGCGAAAGACCTGGAGGCGCGCTTCAGGACCCATACTTCTTTTTGCTGGGTCAAGCGGAAAATTACGGCGCAGCAGTCCGTCCGTATCCGCGAGCTGGCGCTGCAAGGGATCTATTTCCAGAAGGAAATGAAACGTTTCTACCCGGACGGCGACCTGGCCGCCACGGTTCTTGGGTACGTGGGGATGGACGACAACGGGCTCGGTGGGGTGGAGTACCAGTACAACCGGCAGATTCGGGGGGTTCCAGGGAAAGTCCTGTTGAGCACAGACGCCAGGCACCGCTCGTTCCGCTCAACCGAGTGGCGAGGAGAGCCAGGCAAGAACCTTGTGCTGACGATCGATGATGACATTCAGTACATTGCTGAAAGAACGTTGGCTCTGACCGTCAAGAAGTACCATGCCGCCGGTGGAACCGTCATCGTCGAAAACCCTCACACCGGCGAAATTCTGGCGATGGCCAACCAGCCCACTTTTAATCCCAATGATTACCAGAAGTATCCGCCAAAGGACCGTATCAACAGGGCGATCGGTTGGCTCTATGAACCGGGCTCGACATTTAAGACTGTGACTATCTCGTCCGCGATCAACGATCATCTTGCCAAACCAACTGATCTGATCAACTGCCAGATGGGTCAGATCGAATTGGGCGGGCGCATCATTCATGACGTTCGAGACTTACTTCCATTGGAGCGCAAAGGGCCACTGACCCTGGCTCAGATCTTAATGCACTCGAGCGATGTGGGTGCGGTAAAGGTGGCGCTACGCTTGGGCGAGCAACGGTTTTACCGGCACATTCTGAATTTCGGATTTCATGCCGATACCGGCATTGGCCTGCCAGGAGAGGAAGAAGGATTGCTGGAGCCGCCTCGGCGCTGGTCGGGCGTTACCATTGGCGAACTTGCCATCGGCCAGGGAATTGGAGTGACTCCCCTGCAGATGATCCGTGTTTATTCAGCCATCGCCAACGGAGGAGTCATGCTCCGGCCCAGGATTGTGCGCGAAATCGGAAATGAGCCCGACGACGGTGAGTCATCTCCAAGGCTGGGCCGCCGCGTCGTGAGCGAGCGAACGGCCGAGACGATGAAACGGATGCTTGCAGGCGTTGTAGAACACGGAACCGGAGTGGCGGCACAGTTGCCCGGTTACACTTCGGCGGGGAAAACAGGCACGGCGCAGAAAGTGGATGCTACCGGCCATTATTCCCACAAGGATTACGTAGCTTCTTTTATGGGGTTCGCTCCTGTAGAAAAGCCGGCCGTAACCATTCTGGTGGTTATCGATACGCCGGTTGGAGCAATCTATGGGGCAGAAGTGGCAGCTCCGGCGTGGAAGTCTATCGCAGAACAGACACTGCGCTACCTGAACGTTCCGCAAGACAACCCTCCCGACTCTATCCAGATAGCTTCCCGCCGCTCCGCCGAATTTCCGAGCCAGAAACGGAAAGGAACCGCGGACAACCCTCCAAATACCTCTGATTCCGTCGGAACTGCCACCCGCCCTGTGGAACCCGTTTCCTTTTCCCCTGGGACGACTTTGCCGCCAAAAGGGACAGTGCTCCTCGATGAGAACCCCTTGCTGGTGGTTCCCAATTTCAACGGCCTTTCTGCGCGGCGTGTGACGCAGGAATGCCAGGCGCTCGGCCTTGAAATGCAGATGTCGGGTTCAGGGCTTGCCGTTCAGCAGCAACCTCCGGCCGGAACGAGTGTACATGCCGGAAGTAGAGTACAGGTCCGATTTGCGCAGCAGTTTTGCTGCGGTGTTTCTGGGAAGCAACAAACGGCGAGGAGGTAAAACGATGCCGACGCTTGATATCAACGCAATAGGGAACACATTGCTCGGTGGGTTCGCGGTCATTTTGGCGGTGCTTTGGGTGTTTATTCACCTGAATGCCGTGCGGGACCTTCGCAAGAGCTCGGCTGGAAAGATTCACTAGCCCGGGTTGTAACGTTCTCCGGGGCGGTCGGCTTCTGGGCTCAAGACCTGGGTGCTGAGATCACATCCGGAAAGGGCATCCAGATTTTACGGAAAAGGCTAAAGTATTGTACGAGCGGCAAAAACATAATGCCGAAGGCCGGCTCGAGAATGCGCCGGTGCTATAATGCGAGTGAAGCATGAAATTGGGCGAGCTCCTCGAAAGAGTGCAGCCTGTCGAGACGGGGGCGGATCAGAACACCGATGTTACCTCGCTGGTGTACGACTCTCGTCGGGCGGAGAATGGATGTGTTTTCTTTGCCATCGAAGGTGAAAACACTGACGGCCACCTTTTTGTTGAAGACGCGATCCGGCGTGGGGCTATAGCGATTGTCAGCGAGCGTGAGGCTCCTGGAGAGCTTGCGACCCGGTGGGTGCGTGTCAGGAAGATTCGGCGGGCCCTGTCAGAAGCTGCCAGAAGATTTTACGATGACCCCGACCTCAAGCTGCAACTAATTGGCATTACAGGAACGAACGGAAAGACCACCACCGCGTACCTTCTCAACAGCATATTTGAAGCTGCAGGAACCCGGACAGGGCTATTCGGTACGGTCGAATACCGGCTGGGTACACACGTCATTTCTGCTTACAATACGACGCCCGAATCGCTGGATCTTGCCGCTTTTCTTCACGAACTGGTTGCCGGAGGAGCGGGAGCTGCAGTTTTGGAGGTATCGTCGCACGCGCTGGCACAGGAGCGGGTTTGGGGAGTGCATTTTTCTGCTGCGGTGTTTACCAATCTCACGCGCGACCATCTTGACTATCACCATGACTTCGAGCACTACTTCGCAGCAAAGAGAAGACTTTTTGAAGGCTTGGGAATTCCACCTCCGGAACTGGCGGTCATCAATGTTGATGACGAGTGGGCCCGCCGCCTGCTCGCCATACCGAACCCTCGCCGGATGACTTACGGAATGGAATCCAAAGCTGATGTGGGCGTGAAACGTTATTCGCAAAATCTTACAGGGTTATCGGCAACACTGGCAACGCCGTCGGGAGATATTGAGATTGAATCGGGTTTGCTGGGGCGGGCTAATCTGATGAATATGTTGGCTGCAACCGCGACAGCTTTGGGTGTGGGCGTTCCGGTGGAAAAAATCCAATTGGGAATACGCGCCTTGAGGGCAGTGCCAGGGCGCTTTGAGAAAGTTGACGAAGGGCAGCCGTATCTGGTGGTGGTTGACTATGCTCACACGGATGATGCGCTTCAAAATGTACTCGAGGCCGCCCGTGAAATTACGAGAGAGCGCCTGATCGTAGTCTTCGGATGCGGCGGTGAACGCGACCGCACAAAGCGGCCCCTGATGGGTGAGGTAGCCGGCCGTTTGTGCGACCTGGCGATCTTGACATCTGATAATCCGCGTAGCGAAGACCCTATTCTGATCATGAACGATGTTCTGGTGGGACTGCAAAGGACCAGCAAGCCCTACATCGCAGAGGTTGACCGCGAAAAAGCCATCCGAAAGGCGCTGTCCGAGGCCCGGGAAGGCGATATCGTGGTCCTGGCCGGGAAAGGGCATGAAACCTACCAGGTGTTGAAGGATCGATCCGTTCCCTTTGACGACCGCGAGGTGGCGCGGCGAGCACTGCGCGAGATGGGCTTCAGCAGTGGTGAGTGAGGTCAACGGAGAGTTGCACGCCAGCTGAACCCTAACCAGCCACGTCTGATTATTCATGAAGGTGTGGGACCGTGAAAGGGCACGACTTTAGTCGGGCCGTAAGGATCGGCAAGAGATGGGTTGAGGGGCTTCAGCCCCTGGACGAACGCTCATGGCGCCGGAATTTTCAGCGGCTAAAGCCGCGTCGAATGGGGCGCATTGAGGGCACGATTAAAGTTGTGCCCTTTCACACAATTTGTCTTTTGGGTCAACATGAGTCGGCTGATGAATGGCCCGGGCTGGAGTTGCATTTCCGAGGGGCAAAAGGATTGGGAACAATGATTTTGCCATTGGCAAAAGTGGCCGAAGTCCTAGGGTTCGGGGAGGCTGTCTCTGATCGTGCCGTCAAAGGATGCGTGATTGATTCGCGGCGCATTGAGCGCGACCAGCTCTTCTTTGCCATCCGTGGCACGAGACATGACGGACATGATTTTGTTGGTTCGGCACTGGAACGCGGGGCTGCCGGTGCGGTGGTGGAGCGCAGTTTCCGTGAGAGGTTTCCAGTGTCGCTTCACCCGCAACTTGTTCCGGTTGTGGACACAACGAAGGCTTTACAGGAGCTTTCCCGCTACGTTCGCCGGCAATGGGGTGGCCGTGTGATTGCGATAACTGGAAGCATGGGCAAGACAACCACCAAAGAAATGATTGCCTCTCTTCTGTCCACTCGTTTCCGGGTCCATAAGTCGCAGGGGAACCTGAACAACCATTATGGACTTCCGCTGACATTGCTGGGATTGGAATCGTCGCATGAAGTGGCTGTGGTGGAACTTGCCATGTCCGCCGCCGGTGAGATTGCCCGCCTGGCCGAAATTGCCGAGCCGGATGTGGGCGTAGTGACAAACGTCGCACCCGTCCATCTGGAGTTTTTCGATTCAGTGGATTCAATTGCCCGGGCAAAAAGGGAGCTGATTGAAAACCTCGTCCATCGTAACGGGAAACCCACGGCCGTGTTGAACTTTGATGACAGGCGCGTCCGGAAATTTGCCGGGGGGTTTGACGGCAAGGTGGTGACTTTCGGCTTGAGTGAGGGAGCGTTGTTCAGAGGTACAAACGTCCGGCTGCATGACGGGGGCAGCCGGTTTCTTCTTGCCGGGCCGGATTTTGAAGGTGAATTTACCGTTCCATTGCCCGGCGCGCACAATGTTGAGAACGCCCTGGCGGCTTTGGCCACAGCGATTGCTTGCGGGTTGGACGCCGGAGACCTCGCGCCGGCGCTAGCGGCATTTAGAAATCTGGCGCAACGTACCGAAATATTTACACTGCCTGGGAAGATTACGATCCTGAACGACTGCTACAACTCGAATCCTCGGGCGATGGAACGCATGATTGAAACACTCGCCGCGTGGGCTGGCGCAAAACGGCGGATTGTGGTGGCCGGTGAAATGCTGGAGCTGGGTCCAACTTCGCCGGAATGGCACCGCCAGATGGGCAGGAAAGTGGTCGAGTGCGGCATCGACGGTCTTGTGGCCGTCCAGGGAGACGCCCGGTTTATCCGTGAAGGTGCGCTTGAAGCAGGAATGGATCCGGCCAGGGCGGTGTTCTTTCCGAATGCACCGGAGGCTGGCCGGTACTGTGGCAGTCTGCTGGAGCCGGGCGACGTGGTGCTGGTGAAGGGTTCGCGTGGAGTCAATCTGGAAAGCGTCACGGAATTGCTGGCTAAGCCAATTGCACATCCTTCCGATGCATGCCATGAGGTTCCGGAGAGGATGGTTTAACAAGGATTCATGTTTTACTACCTTTACCAGCAATTTCATGTTCAGTTCCACCTCTTCAATCTTTTTCGGTACGTCACTTTCCGGACCGCTTATGCAAGTCTGACCGCACTTTTCCTTTCCATGTTTCTGGGGCCGTACGTTATCCGGAAACTCAAACAATTCCAGATCGGGCAGTACATTCGTGAGGACGGCCCGAAGGCTCATCAGGCCAAGGCGGGGACGCCTACGATGGGCGGTGTTCTCATCAACCTGTGCATTGTGATTCCCACCCTGCTTTGGGCTGACCTCAGCAATCCGTTTGTCTGGCTGGCCCTTGGAGTGACTGTTGCTTTTGCCTGCATTGGCTTTTGGGATGACTATCAGAAGGTGCGAAAACGGAATAACCTTGGGCTGACAGCACGGACCAAATTCATGCTGCAGATTCTGGTCAGCTTCATTTTCGGCATGATTCTGGTGGCGATGACCGCCGGGGGGCTCTATTCCACAGCCATTGTGTTTCCATTTTTCAAGCGCATTCATCCCAGTTTTACAATTCCGGCTTTGCTCCACAATTCGTGGACTTACCCTATTGCGTTCCTGCCGTTTGTCGCTTTTGCAGTGCTCATCCTTGTGGGATCGTCCAATGCCGTCAACCTGACAGACGGACTGGATGGACTGGCTATCGGCTGCGTGGTTGTGGCGGCCTCGGCATTGACAGTGCTGACGTATGTCTCTGGCCACGCTGTGTGGTCGGCCTACCTGGACATTGAACATCTGCCGCAGGCGGCGGAATTGACTATCTTCTGCGGAGCGATGGTCGGTTCCAGCCTGGGGTTTCTCTGGTACAACGCATACCCAGCCGAGATTTTTATGGGCGATGTGGGCTCCCTTTCACTGGGAGGCGCGGTGGCGGCCGTGGCCGTCATCATCAAGCAGGAACTCCTGCTGCCGTTTATCGGCGGCATTTTTGTGATTGAGGCGCTTTCGGTCATCCTGCAGGTGGGTTCATACAAGCTTCGCAGGAAGCGCATTTTCAGGATGGCGCCCCTTCACCATCATTTTGAGTTGCAGGGCTGGAAGGAGTCGAAAATTATTGCGCGCTTCTGGATTGCAGCATTGATTTGTGCCTTGTTTGCCCTAACGACCCTGAAGCTTCGTTAAACGCCAATGAAGATTTGACGAAAGTAGTTTATGCGCATAAAATGCGCATCAATAACCTATGGGAAGACCAAAGTCATTTCGCAACCCGACAAGAGTAAGCCTGACGCTGGACCGGAAGACCTTGCTGAGAGCCCGGCGGCTGGCACGGCAAACACGAAGGTCTCTTTCGGTTGTGGTTTCGGAAATTCTGGAAGCCCATTTCCGCCGTAACGGCCATGGGCGGCCAGAGAGGCAGACCTGATGGATATTCGCGGAAAAAATGTGCTGGTGGTGGGACTGGCCCGGAGCGGCGTGGCAGCCGCCCGCTGGCTCAGCGACCATGGGGCCGTAGTCACCGGGACGGATGTGCGGGGTCCAGAAGCCTTTCCAAAGGAGATTCCGGAACTGCTCAGTCGGAAGGTGGGACTCGAACTCGGCTTGCACAGGGAATCGACGTTCCTGCGTCAGGACTGTATTGTCATCAGTCCCGGAGTGCCTGCGGACCTGCCGGTGTTGAATCTGGCCAGGCAGAAGGGGATCCCAGTGGTTCCGGAGATTGAAGTGGCCAGCTGGTTCATTGGCGGGCAGCTGGCCGGCATTACGGGGACCAATGGCAAGACGACCACTACGACACTGCTGGGAAAGATGATGGAGGCATCTGGCCTTTCCACCTTTGTGGGCGGCAACATTGGAGTGCCGTTGCTTTCCGCGGTCGACCTGGATCCTCCCGCGTCCGTCATCGTGGCGGAACTGAGCAGCTTTCAGCTTGAAACCATCCGCTCATTCCGTCCGCATGTGGCGGCGCTGCTGAACTTGAGCCCGAACCATCTGGATCGCCATCCGAACTTTGAAGCTTACGTTGCGGCCAAGGCCAGGATCTTCAGCAACCAGACGCAGAACGATTACGCCATTCTCAACGCCGACGACGAAAACGTAATGAAGCTTGTTCCTTCGATTCGCAGCCGGAAGGTTCTTTTCAGCCGGCGAAAAGAGATTCCAAACGGTGTTCTCGTCTCCGGCGGGACTGTTCTGTACCGGGTTCAGAATCTGGAAGCCGCGCTGATGCGGACCAGCGACGTCCGGTTACTGGGCGATTTTAATCTGGAAAACGTGCTTGCTGCCGCCGCTGCTGCCTGCGTTCTGGGAGCGGACTTTGGCTCCATCCGTAGGGCCGTTCGGGAGTTCAGCGGGGTGGAACACCGGTTGGAGTTCGTGCGCGAAATCAGGGGAGTGGATTTCTACAATGACTCCAAGGCGACCAGCGTTGATGCGGCTTCCAAAGCACTTTCCACGTTTGAGAAGGGTGTGCACCTGATCCTTGGAGGCAAGGACAAAGGTGCGCCCTACGTTCCCCTGCGAAATTTGATGAAAGACCGTGTGCGAGAAGTTCTCGTGATTGGGGCAGCCCAGGAGCGAATCGTCAGTGACCTCACCGGCGCTGCGGAGATTGTTGAAGCAGGAGACCTGGAGACGGCCGTGAGAATGGCCTTCAAGCGGGCAAGGCCTGGAGATGTGGTGTTACTGGCCCCGGCCTGCTCCAGCTTTGATCAGTTTGAGAATTTCGAACACCGCGGGCGTGTATTCAAAGAACTGATTAAAAGGTTGGCGGAAGAAAGCCGCGGGAAGGCCAGTGACAGAGAGACCCATCAGAAAGGGCAGGGCTCGGCTCCTGCGTTTCAAACTGCCGGCGAGCCCGCCGCGCAACAGCCCATCACGACCGCATCCGGAGCATTGGAAGAAGCGTTGGATCCGCAGGGAAGCAGCAGAGAACAACCGCTTCGTAGGGTCGCGGACCCTGAGCCCCTGGTACTGACCGCGCCACGGGAGCTGGAATACGTTTTTGAAGTCAGCGCAGAGGAAGCGTCCACACAAGGCTTGCCGGATTCACAGGAAACGGCAGACGAGTTCCTGCTGGATGAGGATGACCTGGTTCCGACAGAGACGCCTGAGGACCAGGCCTTTGCCTATGAAGTTCGCACGGTGACACAAAAGGGCAGCCGAAGTGCGGATACCGGGAAGAATGCATTATTGGAAAGCAATTCCAGAAGACGTTCGCGGAAGCAGAAGGAGAAATAGCGACTGATGGCGCGCCAACTCCAGACTGACAGGGTGTTGTTCGGGACGGTGGTGATCCTGCTCCTGTTCGGGCTCATCATGGTGTTCAGCGCTTCTGCAGTGATTGCACAGGAGGGGTATGGTTCAAGTTACCACTTCCTTTTCCGGCAGGGATTCTGGGCAATCATAGGACTCGTGTTGATGGCAATCATGATGAATTTTGATTACCGCCGTCTCGCCAGGCCTACGGTCATTTTCCCGGCGCTTGCCGTCCAGCTTTTGCTGCTGTTAGTGGCACTTTTCCAATCGCCGGTCCATAACACGCACCGGTGGGTGCACCTGGGCCGGGTGATGATTCAGCCTTCGGAGCTTTCAAAAGTCATCATTGTTATTTTCCTTGCCGCATTTCTGGAAATGCGCAAGGGCGAAATCGAAGACTGGAAACGTACCCTGTTGCCGATCATGCTGGTGGTTGGCGTGGATGGCTTACTGATCCTGAGGGAGCCTGATTTTGGAACCGCGATGGCCCTTTGTATGATCGTGGCTGCCATGCTTTTTGTTGCCGGCCTCCGGCTTGTCTACTTTGGTTACGCCACGCTGGCGGCATTTCCGATGCTGATTTTTCTGATCTTCGATACCGGTTACCGAGCGAAGCGCATCACAGCGTTTCTGCACCCCTACTCCGACCCCTTGGGCGCTGGATTTCAAATCATCCAGTCGTACATCGCAGTAGGAACGGGCGGGATCGCAGGACTTGGGCTGATGGAAGGCAAGGAAAAGCTCTTTTTCCTGCCCGAGCCACAGAACGACTTTATTTTCGCTGTCATCAGCGAGGAGCTTGGTTTTATCGGAGCGGTCCTGGTGATTGCGTTGTTCTGCGTGATCCTGTGGCGAGGGCTCCGGGCTGCTGCGCGCTGTTCTAACGATTTTGGGCGCCTGCTGGCCGTGGGGATCACCGTGATGGTTGTCGGGCAGGCGCTGGTCAACATCAGCGTGGTGGTCGGGCTGCTTCCGACCAAGGGAATTCCTCTTCCCCTCATCAGTTATGGAGGATCGTCGTTGGTGATGACGCTGTGCGCCATAGGGATCCTTTTGAACATATCCCAGAACACCAGCTAGCGGCGTGGGGTGATTTCGGCAAAGGTCTCTTGAATGTACTGTCAAAGTGAAAGCATTCTTGAAAAGGAGCGGCCCCTGGAACCCGTAACCAGGTCAACAGCTTCCCGTCGAGTCCGCATCCTGATGGCAGCGGGCGGTACCGGGGGACACATTTTCCCCGCGCTTGCCGTGGCCGATGAGTTGCGCCGGCGTTCCAGGCCCTCCGGTACAGTCCAGACCCAATATGAGATGGTATTTGTGGGAACGGGCAGGGCAATTGAATCGCGTGTAATTCCTGCGGCCGGCTATCATCTGGAGACAATCCACGGTGCGGGCCTTAAAGGGATTTCCGGATGGAAGAGGATGCTGAACGCAGCCCGGCTACCGCGGAGCGCCTTTGAGGCGGCAAGACTTCTCTACCGGTTGCGGCCTCGCGCGGTTCTTGGGATTGGCGGGTATATTTCCGGACCGGTAATGCTGGAGGCGGCACTCGCGAGGATTCCAACATTGCTGTATGAGCCGAATGCCGTTCCTGGTTTTACAAATCGGGTTCTGGCCCCAGTGGTTCAACTGGCTGCCGTGGGGTTTGAATCCTCACTTGCAGTCTACGGGTCCAAAGGTCGGCTGACCGGACACCCCGTTCGCCAGGAGTTCTATGCGGTAGAACCCAAAATCCACAAAGCTCCCTTCACAGTTCTGGTTGTGGGCGGGAGCCAGGGAGCGCGGGCGTTGAACCGGTGCCTGGTGGAGAGCCTGCCTCTTTTCAGTTCACAGGGGGCTGCAGCCCTTAGTTTTATCCATCAGACGGGTGAGGCAGATTATAATGCTGTGAAGGCTGTTTACGGCGACCAATGGGCTGCGTCTGAGGTATGCGCATTTATCGATAACATCGTAGAAGCCTTTTCGCGGGCGGATTTGGTTGTCTGTCGCGCGGGCGCCACTACGGTGGCTGAATTGGCGGCTGCTGGCAAGGCTTCCATCCTGATTCCTTACCCCTCCGCCACGGACCAGCACCAGTTGCAAAATGCGAGAGCTCTTGAACGTGCCGGAGCCGCCTGCGTGATTGAGCAAAAAGACTTGAAGCCAGCCCGGCTTGTGGACTGCCTGATGAGTTTGCTGAGCGACTGTGGCAGGCTAACCGCGATGGAGCAGCGGGCTAAGAGCCTGGCAAGTCCCCAGGCTGCCGCCCGCATCGCAGATTTGCTGGAGAATATTAGCAGCCAGCATTAGGGCTGCATATTACCGTTCAAGCCTGCAGAGACAGGCTAAGAGAAGTGGCTATGCTTGGAAAGGTTCGAAAAATACATTTCGTCGGCATTGGCGGCATCGGTATGAGCGGGCTTGCCGAAGTTCTGCTCAATCTGGGTTTTATTGTTTCCGGCTCAGACATTAAACAGACTCCCGTGACAGACCGCCTTATTCAACTGGGTGCGCGAATTGCCGACCAGCATGCGGCGGGAAATGTGGGCGATGCTGAAGTTGTTGTCGTTTCATCGGCCGTGTCGGTGATGAATCCTGAAATCATCGAGGCGGCGCACCGGAAAATTCCGGTCATCCCGCGCGCCGAAATGCTGGCGGAACTGATGCGGCTGAAATTTTGCGTGGCTGTTGCCGGGTCACACGGGAAGACAACCGTAACCTCGATGGTGGCCGTGATGCTGTCAGAAAGCGGTCTGGATCCTACCGCTGTGGTGGGTGGCCGCCTGGACGCTTTTGGTTCCAGCGCACGGCTGGGGAAAAGTGAACTGATGGTGGTGGAGGCTGACGAGAGCGACCGCTCATTTCTCTATCTTTTGCCGACCCTGGCCGTCGTCACCAACATCGACCGGGAGCATCTCGATCATTACGGAGATCTGGCGGAAATTCAGGAGTCGTTCGTTTCTTTTATGAACAAGGTTCCTTTCTACGGGGCCGTCATTGCCTGTATGGATCCTCCCTGGCGGACAGCGATGCAGGCGGTGCTGCCTCGCCTGCGGAGGCGGGTCGTAACTTATGGTATCCAGGCAGGAGCTGACGTCACCGCGCGCGACCTGGAATTGCGATCATCTGGATCGAGTTTCGCAGTGGCGCTGGATGGGAAGCTGCTGGGTTCCTTCACGGTGAACGTTCCCGGCCGCCACAATGTCCAGAACGCGCTTGCCGCCATTGCGGTTGGGCGCGAGCTTGACCTTGAACCGGAACAGATTCGGAGAGGGCTGGAATCCTTTCACGGGGCCGACCGCCGCTTTCAGGTGAAGGCGGAGGCCAATGGGATCACGATTGTTGACGACTATGGTCATCATCCGACGGAGATTATTGCCACGCTTGAGGCGGCCAGACTGCGGGGGGCGCGCCGAATTCGGGTCATCTTCCAGCCTCACCGCTATTCCCGGACGAAATTTCTGATGGACGAATTTGCGCGATGCTTTAACGGCTGTGACCGGATTTACGTTCTCGACATTTATCCTGCGAGCGAGTTGCCGATTCCCGGCATCACCTCTCAACGCCTGGTGGAAAGAATGGGAGAACTGGGCCAGACGCGTGCCCGCTATGCTGCGTCGGGAGACGCTGTAGCCAACGAGATCCTTGCGGACCTTCACCCGGGTGACCTGGTCCTGACAATCGGGGCGGGTCCCGTGTGGAAGATTGCGGCGACCCTGGCGAGTGCCGTCAACAATCAGATTGAGAGTCCGGGCGCCGTGAAGAAATTACCCGGATGAAGTTGGGAAATGAAATACGAATGATGCAGGCCCAGACAGGACCTGATGAGGAAGCGAAGCCTGTACCTGAGTTTTTTCGGACCCGCTTCCCAGGAGACAACGCCTCGAATGATTTTGATTCTTATCCTGTGAATTGCTGGCCAGCAAGAAACTCTTCGGAAGAGGACGGTAGATGCGTTTGGGGTCAATAAGGCGAGGATGACTGGCGATATGGATTCTTCTGAAACACCTTACATGCGGCGTTCCCGTGCCGTGGCGGTGCGCCAAAGTCGAATCCCACAGGGCATCCGGCGGTTTGCATGGTGGGCGGGGCTTATCATTTTTGTCCTTTTTCCGCTGGGGGCAGCCGGGTACTTCCTGAGTGCGTATCTTCTGAGCTCGCCCCGCTTTCAGGTAACCTCACCGGCGGATGTGACAGTTGAAGGCAATCATTACGTTTCACGGGAAGAGGTTCTAGCGGCATTAGGCGTTCAGGCCGGTGGCTTCAGGAAAGAGAGCAACATTTTCAGCAACTCGTTGAACCGGATAGAGAAGCAAGTTGAAGCAATTCCATGGGTGCAGTCAGCAACGGTCGTTCGCTCTTATCCTCACAGTCTGGTGGTCTACGTTACCGAGCGGGTTCCTGTTGCTTTTGTTGATGTCGGCAGCCGCATCAGGATGGTAGATGGGCAGGGTGTTTTGCTGGATCCTCCCGAGAAGGGCCATTTTGACTTTCCTGTTGTCAAGGGCCTGGACTTTCAGGGAAATCGCGCAGGCCGGGCGGCTCGTCTGAATCTCTACCAGGAATTTATGAAGGACACATCTCAAAAGATGGCGAAATCCGGATGGGTTGTTTCAGAGGTGGACTTGAGCGACGAGAGCAATCTCAAGGCTCTGCTGGTCCAGGGTGACCAGACTCTTCTTGTGTATTTTGGGAATACTGCCTTTCTGGCCCGTTTTGAAAATTTGATGACGGTGCTCCCTCGGCTTCGCAGGACAAACGCAAGGATTGATTCTGTTGATTTACGTTTCCGAAACCAGGTGGTTGTGAACCCGGCGGGACAGGTTTCCACGAGTGGCCAGGCCGCAGGGTTCAACACCACCGGCAAGACAAAGGGGACCTAGAAAATCATTGGCGCATAAAGAACAGGCATTGATTGGCCTTGATCTGGGGAGCAGTAAGACTTGTGTAATGGTGTGCTTTCCCACCGAATCCGGGAAACTTGAAGTCACCGGCCTGGGGATAGCTGAATCCAAAGGATGGCGCAAGGGCTTGATTGTTAATCTGGATGCTGCTGTCCTTTCCATCAAGAAGGCCGTAGAAGCTGCGGAATCGGCTGCGGGCGTCCCTGTCGACGTCGCTTACGTGGGGGTTGGCGGATCGCATATCCGGGGTGTGAATGCGCGTGGAGGCGTTACCATTGCCAATCGCGGGCACGGCGTGGCGCGGGAAGATATCCGCCAGGTCATCCGCGCGGCGCAGGGCATTGCCATACCTGCGGATCGTGAACTGCTGCACGTCTTGCCCCAGGAGTTCCTGCTGGATTCTCAGGACGGGATTCGCGACCCGATTGGGATGGTGGGGACGCACCTCGAAGCCAACGTCCATCTGGTGACGGCTTCGACTCTGGCCTGGCAAAATGTAGTGACTGCTGTTAACCGGGCGGGGATTGAAGTTCCAGACAGCGGAACGGTGTTTGAGCCGCTTGCCTGTGCCGAAACCTGCCTGACTGCGGACGACCGTGAACTGGGAGTGGTGTTGGTTGACCTGGGGGCGGGATCTTCTGACATCATCATCTACCAGCACGGCAGTGTTCGCCTGACAGCATCGATCCCCGTTGGGGGCGAGCACTTCACAAATGATATTGCCGTTGGACTGCGCACCCCCATCCCGGAAGCAGAAAAGATCAAGCGCCTCTGGGGCAGGCAGGATTC
>Ga0102953_1001002_pt1 | contig 18348 bp, 13 predicted proteins | sample SalPon2A_C_D2_MG_FD_78509 | JGI IMG/M metagenome (GOLD analysis project Ga0102953, IMG submission 78509) | Soil microbial communities from South San Francisco under conditions of wetland restoration - Salt Pond MetaG R2A_C_D2_MG | ecosystem: Environmental > Terrestrial > Soil > Wetlands | place... | reverse complement strand
CGAGACGCACACCAACATGCAGTTCCTGGTGTTCCTGTGCGCCGTCATTCGCGCCATCGATCTCCACGCCGATCTGCTGCGGGCCTCCATCGCCTCGGCGGCCAACGATCACCGGTTGGGCGCCAACGAAGCGCCACCCGCCATCATCTCGATCTTCGTGGGCGACATGCTCGAGGACATTCTGGAGCAGATCGAGAAGGGAAGCCCCAAGCGGACGCTCAAGGGCGGCACGCTCGATCTCGGCGCGCGGACGCTGCCGCAGCTGCCGCGCCACTCCGGCGACCGCAACCGGACGTCGCCGTTCGCCTTCACCGGGAACAAGTTCGAGTTCCGGGCCGTCGGCGCGTCACAGTCCATCGCGTGGCCGAACACGATCCTGAACACGATCGTCGCGGAATCGCTCGACTACATGGCGACCGAGCTCGAGCGCGAGGCCGGCGCGGCGCCGACCCCGCAGAAGGTGCAGGACGCGGCCCTCGGTCTCCTGCGCGCGGTCCTCAAGCAGCACAAGCGGGTGATCTTCGACGGGGACAATTACGCGCCGGCGTGGCACGCCGAAGCGGAGAAGCGCGGCCTCCCGCACTTGCGGGATTCGGTCGAGTCGTTGCCGGTGCTCACCGCCAAGAAGAACGCCGACCTGTTCACCAAGTACGGCGTGCTGAACAAGGCGGAGCTCACGTCACGGGCGCAGATCGCGCTCGAGAAGTACGTGAAACAGATCATGATCGAGGCCGAGACGATGACGCAGATGGCCCGCACCATGATTCTTCCCGCGGCGCTGGAGCATCAGCGCCGGACGGCGGACGCCGTCTCGGCGAGCGCCACGGCGGGCGTTCCCCTGAGCGAGCTGCAGCAGAATCTCGAAGAATTCGCCCGGCTCGTCGTCGGACTCAGCAACGCGATCGACGCCGTCGAGGCGGCCAACGAGGAGCACGGCGACGACACGATGGCGCATGCCAAGCACATCAAGTCCGACCTGTTGCCGGCGATGGCCGCGCTGCGTGACCTGGGGGACGCATTGCAGCTGCAGATGGCCGCCGATCTCTGGCCGACGCCGACGTATCGGGAGCTGCTCTTCCTGAAATGATGAATGCGTAGGCAGAGGGGCAGGGTGGCAGCGTGGCAGCGAGGCGTTCTGCCACCCTGCCACGGTGCCACCCTGCGCGTCGCCACGTTGCGCGGCGCACGCGACGTCGGTTCCTTTTCCCCATGAACCTCGCCGTCCCCGCGGCCGCCACCGGCGAACTGGCGGCGGCCTTTCTCCAGATCGCCGTCACGTTCGGCCTGGCGGCGCTCTGTCTCCTGCTCCATCGGCGCTACCACAAGCCGTATTTCGGGTGGTGGGCGCTGGCCTGGCTGCTCTACATTTTGCGGCTCGGCGCCATCGTGAGCTTCATCAGCACCGACGACCGCGTCTGGCTGTACTGGCACCAGGTCATCGCCGGGTGGACCGCGCTCGCGCTGCTCTGGGCGGCGCTCGTCTTCTCGCAGCAGCTCAAGTGGCGCACGCGCTACTTCCTGCTCGTGCTCTTCCCGCCGCTCTGGTCGTACGTCGCGATCTACCGGCTCGACAACTTCCTCCTCGCCGCCGGTCCCGCGGTCCTCTTTCTGAGTCTCGCGACGCTGTGGACCGCCGCCGCGTTCTACCGCTACCACCGCCAGCTGGGCTCGACCGCCGCACTGGTGCTCGGCGTGACCTTCCTGCTGTGGAGCGTGCACCATCTCGACTACCCCTTCTTGCGGGCGCGGGGGATCTGGAATCCCTGGGGCTACTACCTGGACATGATGTTCGAGCTCGCCACGGGCAGCGGATTGCTCTTGCTCGTGCTCGACGATCTCCAGCGCGGACTGGGCGCACTCTCGGCGTTGTCCGAGGACCTGCAGCGGAGCGGGACGGGGGGCGACGTGTTGGGGGTCCTGCTGGAGCGGCCGCTCTCGCTCGCGGGTGTGCGGGGGAGCGCGATGTATCTGCTCGAGGACGGCTCCGGCAAGTTCGTGCGCGGCGCCGGCGTCTGCGCCGGATGGGGCGGGACGGTGCCCGAGGGCGCGGCCGCGCGGGCGATCGAGCGCGTGGTGCGCGCCGGCGCGCCGGAGCTCGTGCGTGACTGGCGGCACGAGCGCGGCGGTGCGGGGGCGCCGTACGCCTACGCCGCCGCGCTTCCCGTGCTGCGCGGGCCCGCGGTGACGGGCGCACTCGTGATCGTGGGTAATGCCCGCGACCCCTTCGCGGCACTCGACCAGCGGTTCCTGATCGCGCTCGGCCAACAGGTCGGCGCGGCGCTGGAGAGCGCGGATCTCTATCGCCGGCTCGCGGCCCGCACCACCGAGCTCGAACGGCTGGCGGCGCGGATGGTCCAGCTGCATGAGGAAGAGCGCCGCCGCCTCTCGCGCGAGCTGCACGACGAAACCGCCCAGGTGTTCTCGGCGGTGCGGCTCCAGCTCGGCATCATGCGGGAGGCGGCGGACCGCGACCTCGTGCCGCGACTCGACCGCGTGCTCGCGCTGGTGGACGAGGGCATTCAGAGCATTCGCAGCGTGACGAACGATCTCCGCCCGTCCCTGCTCGACGATCTCGGCCTTCTCCCGGCGCTGCGAGCGCTGGTCGACGAGTTCGCCGACCGCACGGGCCTCACCGTGCAGTTGGATGCGCCGTCTGTCCTCCCGGAACTCGCGGGCGACGCCGAGCTCGCGCTGTTCCGCGCCCTGCAGGAAGGGCTCTCGAACGTGGCGCGCCATGCCGATGCGCACGCGGTGTACGTTTCGGTACGACGCACCGACGCGGCGGTGGAGCTCTCGGTGCGCGATGATGGCCGCGGTCTCCCAGCGGACGCGGATCTCCAGACCTTCGAGCGGAACGGACACATGGGGCTAGCGGGCATGCGGGAACGCATCACGGCGCTCGGCGGCACGACATCGGTACGCGGTCGTGCCGGGCAGGGGGTGGACCTCACGGTGCGGCTCCCGGTGACGGAGGTTGCCCGATGACCGATCAGCAAATTCGCGTGCTCGTGGCCGACGATCACGTCGTCGTGCGCGAGGGGATCCGTCACGTGCTCGCCGGCGCCCCGGACTTCGATGTCGTGGCCGAGGCGGGCGACGGCGACGAGGCTCTCGCCCTCGTCGAGCGCTTCGTGCCGGACGTCGTCGTGCTCGACATCACCATGCCGGGCAAGACGGGTCTCGAGGTCACGGCCGAGCTGCGCAGGCGGTTTCCCGACGTCCGCATTCTGATCCTGAGCATGCATGAGCACAGCGAGTACGTGATGGAAGCCGTGCGGCTCGGCGCGCACGGGTACGTGCTCAAGGACAGCGGTCCGGCGGAGCTCCGGGCGGCCGTGCGGGCGGTGCACGAAGGCGCGGGGTTCTTCAGCCCGGGGATCGCGAAGCGCCTGACGGCCGCGCTGCAGGGTGATGGGCCGCCGCCCGGGCCCCGGGCATCGCTCGAGGCGCTCACCGCGCGTGAACGCGACGTCCTCCTGGGCGTGGCGGCGGGTCGCACGAACAAGCAGATCGCCGCGGAGCTCGGGATCAGCCACCGCACCGTCGAGACGCATCGCGAGTCGCTCATGCGCAAGCTCGAATTGCGCTCGATCGCCGAGCTCACCCGATTCGCGCTCGAGGCGGGGCTCCTGGGGCCGTCGAGCGGCGGCCCGTCCGGCGGCGGCGGGAGCTGAGTCGATCGGCGCGCCGGCGCGCTCGCGCTCGGTTCCGCCGACGGCTACATTCGCCGCCGAAACGACCGCGCGGCATCACCCGGGTCCATGTCTGAAGGGGGGATCACGCGGTGGCGGATGACTTCGTACACGGTGACCGTCTCTTCCGGCGGCTCGTCGAACACAGTCTCGACGTCATGGTCGTGCTCTCCGCGGACGCGACCATTCGTTTCACGAGTCCCTCGGTGCGCCGCCTCCTGGGTTACGATGAGCAGGCGCTGATCCGGCGCAGCGCGCTCGAGTTCATTCACCCGGACGACCGCGACCGCGCCGCCACCTTCCTCTTCGAGCAGTTGGCCACCCCGGGCGGGGCGCCGGTGATTGACCTCCGGTTCCGGCGGGCCGACGGCGCGTGGCGCATCCTCGAGGTCATCGGGACCAATCTGCTGGACGATCCCGACATCGGCGCGATCGTCGCCAACGCCCGCGACATCACGGAGTGGGAAGTCGATCGCGCCGCCCTGCGGACGAGTGAGGCACGTCTCCGCGTGGTCCTCGAGCAACTCCCGGCTCTCGTTTGGACGACCGATCGGGAGCTGCGCTTCACGTCCAGCTCCGGCGCGGCGCTGCGCGCCCTCGGTCTCCGCACCGATGAGACCGTCGGCACCACGCTCCAGGAATATTTCGGCACCACCGACCTGACGTTTCTTCCGATCGCCTGCCATGTCGAGGCCATGGAGGGACGATCCCGCTCGTTCGAGCAGGAGTGGGGCGGGGTCGTCTTCGAGGTGCATGTCGAGCCGCTGCGGGACGCCAACGGCGTGATCACGGGGACGATCGGCGTGGCGCTGGACGTCTCGGACCGGCGACGACTCGAGGAGCAGCTTCGACACGTGCAGAAGCTCGAGGCGATCGGCCAGCTCACGGGGGGAATCGCCCACGACTTCAACAATCTCCTCACCGTCATCTTGACCAATGCGGAGCTGATGGACGCGAATCTCCCGGCGGATGCCGGGGAGGTGCGCGGCGACATCGCGGAAATCCGGCAGGCGGCCCAACGCGGGAGCCAGATGATCAAGAAGCTCTTGGGCTTCAGCCGGCGCGACATGCTCGCGCTTCGGCCGGTCGCGCTGGTGGAATTCGTCGAAGGCGCGGCCCAGACGCTGCGACGGATGCTCCCGGAGAACGTGGTCGTGGACGTCGAGGCGCCGGCGGGGGAGCTGACCGTGCGTGCCGATGACGCCGCACTCCATCAGATCCTCATGAACCTCGCGACCAACGCGCGGGATGCCATGCCGGAGGGTGGCCGGATGACGATCGCGCTCAGCGAGGTCACGCTGCCGCTCGCGGCCGGAGCGCGCGGCGAGGACGCTCCGAGCGGCCGTTGCGCCATGATCGCCGTCGCGGACACGGGCGCCGGGATGTCGGCCGACGTCCGGGCCCGCGCGTTCGAACCCTTCTTCACGACCAAGCGACCCGATCTGGGCAGCGGCCTCGGGCTCGCGATGATCTACGGGTTGGTCAAGCAGCACGGCGGCATCGTCGAGATCGACAGCACGCCCGGGCGCGGAACCCGTGTGCATGTGTATCTTCCGATCGTGGAAGGGGCGCCGGCCGAACCGGTCGGCGCGGTGGCGGCGGTCGAGCCCACCGAAGGCCATGAAACGATCCTCGTCGTCGAAGACGAATCGGCGATACGCGACGCGGCACGCCGCGTGTTGGAGCGCCGGGGCTATCGCGTGATCACGGCAAGGGACGGCATTGAAGCACTCGAGTGCATCCATGCCCACGAGGATGCCATCGACCTCGTGGTCTGCGACGTCGTGATGCCGCGCCTCGGGGGGCGTCAGGTGCAGGATGCACTGCTGCGCGAGGGCAAGTCCGTGCCGTTTCTGTTTACGAGTGGTCACACCGGACGCGGCGCGCCGGACGCCGGGACATTCGATGCCGCGACACCCTTCCTGGCCAAACCCTGGAACGCTACGGAGCTGCTGCATCGAGTGCGTGCCGTGCTCGATGCCGGCTCCTGACGCCACGTCAAGCAAAGGAGCACCACTGCATGAGCGGTGACATCCAGATTCCGCTTCCCGTCAACGAGCGCGTGCTCACCTACGCGCCGCACTCTCCGGAACGTGAGGCCGTGAAAGCCGCGCTCGCGGAGATGGCGGCGACCGAGATCGAGATTCCGCTCATCATCGGCGGCAAGGAGGTCCGCACCGGGCGCACCGCCAAGGTGATCCTGCCGCACCGCCACGGTCACGTCGTCGCTACCTATCACAAGGCGGGCGCCGCCGAGGTGGAGCAGGCCATCGCGGCGGCGGCGGCCGGGTGGCGCGAGTGGACGTCGTGGGCATGGGAGGATCGGGCGAGCGTGTTTCTCCGCGCCGCGGAGCTCCTCGCGCACCCCTGGCGCCAGACGCTCAACGCCGCGACGATGCTCGGCCAGAGCAAGACGGTGCACCAGGCCGAGATCGACAGCGCGTGCGAGCTCATCGACTTCTACCGCTTCAACACGCACTTCGCCGAGCGGTTGTACGAGGATCAGCCCCACTCGAGACCGGGGATCTGGAACCGGATGGAGTACCGGCCGCTCGAGGGGTTCGTCTACGCGGTGACCCCGTTCAACTTCACGTCCATCGGCGGCAACCTCCCCGGTGCCCCGGCGTTGATGGGGAACGCGGTGGTCTGGAAGCCGTCGTCGACCGCGGTGTACAGCGGCTACTACATCCAGCGCCTGCTGGAGGCGGCCGGGCTTCCGCCGGGCGTGCTGAACTTCGTTCCGGGCGACTCGACCGCCATTACCGAGCGGGTGCTGGCCGACCCCGCCTTCGCCGGGCTCCATTTCACCGGCTCGACCGACGTCTTCCAGAGTCTGTGGCGCACCATCGGCGAACGCATCGCGACGTACCGCACCTACCCGCGCATCGTGGGCGAGACCGGCGGCAAGGACTTCCTGATCGCCCACCCGAGTGCCGACATCCCGTCGCTCCGGACCGCGATTCTCCGGGCGAGCTTCGAGTACCAGGGGCAGAAGTGCAGCGCGCTCTCGCGCGTCTACGTGCCGGCGTCCTTGTGGGCGCAGATGAAGGACGATCTGCTCGATCAGGTCGAGCAGATCACGATGGGCGATATCGCCGATTTCCGGAACTTCATGGGCGCCGTGATCTCCCGGAGCGCGTACGACAAGATCACCGGGTACATCGAGCGCGCGCGGGCGTCGCACGACGCCGAGATCCTGGCGGGCGGCGCGGCGGACGCGAGCGAGGGGTATTTCATTCGTCCGACGGTGATCGAAGCCAAGCGCCCGGATTTCGTGACCATGTGCGAGGAGATCTTCGGGCCGGTGGTGACGATCTACGTCTATCCGGACGATCGCTGGAGCGAGACCCTCGACGTGCTGGATGCGACGTCGCCCTACGGGCTGACCGGGGCGGTCTTCGCCGATGATCGCCGGGCCGTCCGCGAGGCCATGGATCGTCTGCGGTTCGCGGCCGGCAACTTCTACGTGAACGACAAACCGACGGGCGCCGTGGTCGGCCAGCAACCGTTCGGCGGGAGCCGGGCGAGCGGCACCAACGACAAGGCGGGATCCCTGCTGAATCTCACGCGGTGGGTCTCCGCACGCGTGATCAAGGAGAACCTCACGCCGCCGGTGAGTTACCGGTACACGTTTATGAAGGAGTCGTGAATCGGACTTGACCCTCTCTTAAGGGAAACCCATTTTCCTGTCCTCGCCGTCGCGCGCCGCCCTCCTCGGCGCCGACGGTGCTCCCCGACACGCCAGGACTGCTCCGCGACGTGGTTGCCATCGCTCTGAGAGACGCGCGCCCGCTCGACTTCGTGACCCTCACGAAGCCCCGAATCGTGGCACTCATCCTTCTCACGACGGCGGTCGGCTTCTACCTCGGTGCGACCCCCGCCACGGGCCTGCTCCTCCTGGTCAACACGCTCGTCGGCACCACCCTGGTCGCGGCCGGCACCAACGGTCTCAATCAGGTCGCGGAGTGGGAGTGGGACGGACGGATGCGGCGCACCCGCGCGCGACCCATCCCGGCGGGCCGTCTCTCGGCCGGCGCCGGCGCCGTCTTCGCCTGGACCGTCGGCCTCGCCGGGATCGCCTATCTCGCCGCGTTTGTGAACGGGATCACCGCCCTGCTCGCGGGTCTCACGCTACTGTCGTACGTCTTCCTGTACACACCGCTCAAGCGCAAGACCTCCCTCGCGACGCTCGTGGGGGCGGTCCCGGGTGCGCTGCCCGTGGTGGGCGGCTGGACGGCGGCGGGTGGGGTGCTCGGCACGCCGGCTTGGTCGCTGTTCTGGATTCTGTTCTTGTGGCAGCTGCCGCACTTTCTGGCGCTGTCGTGGATGTTTCGCGAGGACTACCGACGCGCGGGGTTCAAGATGCTGAGTGTCGACGATCCCGATGGCCGGCTCACCTTTCGCCAGGCCACGCTGTATGCCACGGCCCTCCTGCCGGTGAGCCTCGTCCCGGCGCTGTGGGGACTCGTGGGGCGCGTCTACTTCTTCGGCGCGGTCGCCCTCGGGGTGTGGTTCGCCTGGTCCGCGTTCCGCGCGACGCTCGACGTTTCACCGGCGCGCGCGCGCCGGTTGTTCTTGGTCTCCATCACCTACCTGCCCGCGCTCTTCGCGCTCCTCGCCGTCAACAAACTCGGCTGACCGGGTCATGCACCGTCTTCTCCGTCGCGTCGCGCTGACTCTGACCGGCGCCGCCGTCGTCGGCGTGAGCGCCTGTGAGCCGGCGAACGTCACCGCCGCCCGCAACGACCTGCAACGCGGCGGGGCGCGGACGTTCACGCTGAGCCTCCCGATCGCGCTCGACACGTTCGGCGTCGCCGATTTCCTGCCCGCGCAGGATACCGCTACCACACCGACCGGCCTCGCCGGGGTGACGGTCTCGCCGGAATCGGTCACGGTGCAGGTCGGCGACGAGCTGCGGTTCGACAACGTGAACCTCGCGTCGTTCGCGTTCGGCTTCGAGCAGATGCTGCGGACGAGCCCGTCCACGGTATCCGTGCCGCTTCCCGCGGCGGGTGGGCTCGCCGACACGCTTCGGTTCTCCACCCCGGGCGGCTCGCACATCCTGAGCGCCACGGTGGATACCGGCACGGTTGCACGCACGATGGCCAACGCCACCGCCTGCGACGCGACGGTGACGCTCACGCTCGTGGACTCGACGGGAGCCACCGTGCTCGCGTTCCCGCCCACGACGGTTCCGGCCGGTGCGACCATGGCCGATTCGCTCAGGGCCGACGGGAAGCGTATCGCCGGCTACGTGCGGGTCGTTCCCGTGGTCGGGTTCGGAGCCTGCGTGCCGGCCGGGGGGACGCAGGTCACGACGGATGCGGCGTTCCGGGCGATGACCCTCGCCTCCGTGGGACTGACCAACATCAATGAACAGTTCGATCAGACCTACGACCCGCTCACCACGGAACCGCGCCTCGCGGCCGTCGATACCGTGGTCGTCGACAGCGGTGGCCTGGTGCTGCGCGTGCAGAACCGGCTCCCGATCGCCGTGAACGTCACGTGGACCCTCCATGGCGTGACGCGCGGCGGCAGTGAGCTGAGCGGTGTCTTCACGATCCCCGCCGCCCCCGGAGACGGATCGACGGTCACGCAGCAGGCCACCGTGGACCTGGCTGGTGCCACGATGGTCACCGGTCAGGTGGTGGGTGAGGTTGTCGCCGTCGCGCAGGCGGCGAGTGCCACCATCACGCCCACGACGGCCACCGACGCGATCGCGCTCGACGCGAGCGGGAGCTTCGCCGTCCGGCGGCTGGCGGGTGCGCTCGATCCGGCCAAGACCCCCGATCTCGCGGTGAACGTCGAGGACTCGGTGGAGGTGGACAGCGCGAGCATCGATTTCGGGGACTTCACCGACGCCGTGAAGAGCGCCACCATCAACGATGCCGCGATCGATCTCACGCTCGAGAACACGGCGGATGCTCCGATCACGCTGACCGGCGTGACGTTCGGGCTCGTGCCGGTGACGCCGTCGGGCGCACTCGCGCGTACCGGGTCCGGCCAGTTCGCCTACGAGACCGATTCGACCACCGGGACGCCGATTCTGCTCCCGGTCGTGGGCTCGGGCGGCAGCCCGATCGTCGTGCCGCGACGCGGGAGCGCGTCGGTCACGCTGCAGGCGGCGCCGCTGGTGGACCGCCTCGTGCATCTCCTGCTCGACGGTCAGCGGGTCGCGCTGGTCACGGTGGGCACCGCGACCGCCGGTGACGGCCAGCCGAGCGCGATTGCGGCGGGTGATGTGGTCGGGATTCGAGTGAATGCGGTGGTCGGACTCGATGTGACCCTGCCGGCCGCCGGCGTCACGATTACTCGAAATCAGACGATCAGCGGGCTCGGCCTCAATCCCACCGACGCCGACCAGATTGCGCAACGCCTCCTCGAGGCGACGGCGTTCCTCGCCGTCACCAACGGCACCCCGTTCGCGGTCGATGTGGACGTCGCGGTCTCGCCGGGCAGTCTCGGCAACGCCGACATCTTCAGTCGGAGCGATGCGGTGCACCTCGCGCCGGTCTCGCTCGCGGCGCCGGTCGTCGACGGTTCCGGGGTGGTGACCACGCCGGCGTATGACACGGCGCAGGTGACGCTGACCGGCACGCAGACGAAGGTGTTCTTCGGCGATTCGGCCACCGCCGGCATCCGGATTCACATCACGCCGCCCGCCGGGTCGGGTGGTCGGGGCGCCATCCGGTCCACGGACCGCGTCTACGTGGACGCGCATGCCGAGGCCACGGTGCAGTCTGGAGGCGGCTCGTGAGACGGATGCACCTGCTGTTCGGGGGCCTGCTGCTCGCCGTCTTGCCGGCGGCGCTCAGCGCCCAGGCGGTGCCCGATGGGTCGGGCGCGCTCGACGTGTCGTCGTTCTCGCGGCGCACGCCGAGCCTGGAGTCGGACCCGTTCCGGTTCGCGCTCTCGCCGCACTGGGGGTTCGTGATCTCGGCGAACGCGGTGGGGGCGAACAACGCGCTCAACCTGACGGACGCGGGGTCGCTGATCCTCCTGAGCCGCCAGGACAGCGCGGGCCAGAATCAGCTGCGCGTGGCCGACGTGATCGACGCGCTGGGCCTCGTCCCACGGGGCGCCGGGATTCGTGGGGATGCGCAGGGCACGGGCGGGTTCTTCCTCGGGGGGCCGCTCGGCCACAACGTCCATCTCTCGCTGAGCCTCGCCGGACGCGGCTACGGCAGCTTCTTCGTGGACGACAACGCGGTGGCGCTCCTTCGGGATGGCAACGCGGCGCGCCAGGCGTTCAGTCTCGGCGATACGCGCGGCACCGTGCTTGCCACCCTCGAGGCCGGCGCACACGCCGTGGTGGATCTGGGACCGCTCGGCAGTCGTGACGGCGTACATCTGCTGATGGGCTTCGGCGGGCGCTACATCCGCCCCGCCTTCTACGGCCAGGGTCGCTCGCTCATCTCGAACGGTGGGCTCGTGGTCGTCTCGGGAGACAGCATCTACGCCAACATCTCGGTCCAGGCGTCCCGCACCCCGGTCAGCAGCTTCTCCGATCTGTTCAGCAGCAGCCGCGGCTCGGGATTCGCCGGCGATTTCCTGCTGCGCGCCGAGTGGCCCACCAACGGGCTCGCCCTGGAAGCGATGGTGGCGAACATCGGCCAGGTGACGGTGAACGGCGTGGAGAACCGCACGCTCAACTTTCAGGTCGCGACCACCCAGCTCGATACGGTGAAGTCGCGCCTCGACTCGGCGAAGTTCGTCATCCAGGACACGACGAACGTGACCGTCACGCTCCCCCGGATCGTCCGGTTCGCGGCGAGCGCGTGGGCGAACCACATCCTGCAGCTCGACGTGGCCGCCACGATGCCCGTGGGTGGAGACTACGCGACCCCACTCCGGGTGGATCTCGGATCCACCTGGCGGTTCGTGCGACCCTTCCCGCTCCGCGCGGGCCTCGTGCTCGGAGGTAGCCAGGGGATCGGCTTCACCGCGGGCTTTTCGCTCGAGACCCGTGTCCTGTATCTCGATGCGGAGGGCGAATCCCTCGGTGGTCTCTTCCGTCAGGCCAAGGGCGCCGGCGGCCGGTTCTCCCTCGGGTTCTTCTTCTGAGGTTGGCCGGGCGGCCCCTCGCCACCTCGCGGTCCCTCCCGTTTATACTTAGGGCGTTCGTGCCGGCGCGATTCCTCGCCGCCGGCGTCGCATTCCATTCACGAGACTCCTGGGGCACTCCGATGTACGCGCGGACTTTCCTCCGAAGCGCCCTGCCCGTGGTCGCGTTCTTCGCTCTCGCCTGCGCGAGCCACGCGCAGAGCGGCGGCGCCAAGTCGGGCGCCGTCGAACGCGCGCCCGCACCGGGCGAACAGTTCTTCGCCGACCTCCATCAATTGACGTTCGGGGGACAGAACGCGGAGGCGTATTTCTCTCCGGACGGCAAGCAGCTGATCTTCCAGCGACAGCAGCCGGGCGCGGGGTGTGACCAGGAGTACGTCATGAACACGGACGGCACGAACGTGCACCGGATCTCCAACGGGTTCGGGCGGACGACGTGCGGCTGGTTCTACGACGGCGGCAAGCGCATCCTCTACTCGAGCAGCTTCGCGGCCGACTCCGCCTGCCCGCCGCCGCCCGATTACTCCCATGGCTACGTATGGCCGATCGGCGACTTCGAGATCTACACCGCGCGTCCCGACGGGAGCGACCTCCAACAGCTCACGCACACCAAGGGGTACAACGCCGAAGCGACGCTGTCGCCGGACGGAAAGACGCTCGTCTTCACGTCCACCCGCGACGGCGATCTGGACATCTACACGATGAACGTCGACGGCACCAACGTGCGGCGCCTCACGACGACGCCCGGCTACGACGGCGGCCCCGTCTTCTCGCCGGACGGCAAGTTGATCGCGTATCGCGCGTGGCACCCGCAGACCGCCGCGGGGCTCAAGGACTATCGGGATCTGCTCGCGAAGAAGCTCGTGCGGCCGCTGCGCATGGAGCTGTGGGTGATGAACGCGGACGGCAGCAACCAGCACCAGATCACCTCGCTCGGCGGTGCCAACTTCGCGCCCTTTTTCACTCCCGACGGGAAGCGGATCATCTTCGCGTCGAACTATACGGACCCGAAGTCGCGCAACTTCGATCTCTATCTGATCAATCTCGACGGCACGGGACTCACCCAGGTCACGACCGACCAGGACTTCGACGCGTTCCCGATGTTCTCGCCCGACGGGAAACAGCTCGTCTTCGCGTCCAACCGCTACGGCTCCGTTCCGGGTGAAACCAACATCTTCATCGCCGACTGGGTCGAGCCGGCGAAAGACTGAGCACGGAGAACCCTCGTGGCGAAGGCGACGGAGCAGCGATCGGCGGCGTCCAATCTCAAGGAGTGGGTGAAGTCGCTCGCGGTCGCGCTGGTGATCTTTCTCCTCCTGCGCACGTTCGTGGTGGAGGCGTTTCGCATCCCCTCGGGCAGCATGGAGAACACGCTGCTCATCGGCGACTTCCTGTTCGTGAACAAGGCGGTGTACGGCGCGGCCGTGCCGTTCACGCACATCCACTTGCCCGCCTTCCGGGATCCGCACCGGCTCGATCTCGTGATCTTCTCCTCGCCCGAGCAGCCCGATCTGACCGTGGTGAAGCGTGTCATCGGCGTCCCCGGCGACACGCTCTCGATGACGAACGACGTCGTCTATCGCAACGGGGTGGCCCAGACCGAGCCGTACGTCATCCGCACCGATCCCTTCACCGATCCGGAAGATCCCAAGATGCGGGCCTGGCAATCCCGCTACCTCGTCGATCGAGACCCCAAGACATATCGCCCGAGTCTCAAGAACTGGGGTCCGATCGTCGTACCGCCCGACTCGTATTTCGTGATGGGTGACAACCGCGACAACTCGTACGACAGCCGGTACTGGGGATTTCTGGGGAGAGACCGGATTCGTGGCCGGCCACTGATCATCTACTACAGCTACGACCCGTCGGGCGTCCTGCCGCTCCCCTTCATCACCGACATTCGCTGGAAGCGGATCTTCTCGCTCCCGAAATGACGCCGGCTTGTCCCGCCCCCGGCGCGATGCGGGGACGGGACGTCGGGAGGTCCTTGGAACCGTGTCTCGATCCGGCTAGCTGACCGGGATGAGCTCGGCGTCGGCCTCTGAAGGTTGGGTCACGTTCTTCGGCACATACGCGGCCTGGCGGCCGCATTTCTCACAGCGGAGGATGACGCGTCGATACGGCGCCTCGCGCCGTGCGCCACGGAGCCTCCGCCTCGGAGTACGTTGGATATCCGACCCGCCACACGAGGGACACACCAACTCGCCGTGATCCCGGTCGGCCAAAATGAGCTGGAGCGCCTCGGAGGCGCGATATTCCTTGATTCCACGACGTCCCATAGATCTCCCCCTTATTTTCCCGCCAGACTCTTAAGTTATCCCGCGATTTGGGCCCCCGCAAACCACCCCCTCCCCTTGACGGCCGCCCCCGAGGGCGTATCTCTCGCCCTATCGGTGTGGACTGAGAGGGAGACGATGGGGACGCCTGACGAGGAACCGGGATATCTGCCGATCGCCGATCTGAGCATCGAGACGGTTCGGCCCCTCCCCCATGGCTTCGCGCTGGAGGGGCGCGGCGTTGACGGGGCGGACTATCGCCTGGAAATGGACCTGGAGCTGCCCGTGGACCGGCGCACGCGGACCGTGCTCGCCGAGTTGCTGGCACAGTCAGATTGGCGGGTTGCGCGGCGTGCGCCGCCACCCCTGCTCCGCCGGACCCGCAGAACGGCGCGGGTCCCGCGGTGAGGGTTGGCGGCCGGACCCGGTTTGAGTGTAGCGTATGTCTTTGTTTGGCAACAACTTCCGTCTGCTCGATCGCTCGGCTTGACGCGGGAGCGGGGAGCGAGTAGGTTGGCGCCTCGACGAACTCCCGCACGCTAAGGAGCGCGCGCACATGGCGGCAGAGCTTGGCGGCTCGCAGATTTCCGCTCTCCTCGAGAGCGTTCCCGGTATCGCGAACGTGCTCCGAAGCCCGGTGGCCGACGCCATGGTCAATCTCATCCGGTCGGCGGGTGGGGTGCGGGATTTCGACTTCGCCGACGCCGAGGAGTTGGTGCAGTACGCGGTCCGCCGGGGCCTGATCAACGCCAGCGAAGGCGAGCAGGTCCTGGAAGACGTGCGGGGGACCGGGCGCCGGAAGTCGAGTCAGGGCGGGGCGGGCAACGGCGGCCGGGCCGCACGGACGGCGAGGCCCAAGAAGGTCGTGAAGACCAGATCCGCCGTGAAGAAGAAGGCGACGCCGCGCAGCAAGCGCCGCTAGACGGTAAAGCCCTCCACCAGCGCCCGTAGGCGTTCGGCCGCCTGGCTGAGTTCATTGGCCTGGGCGGCCATTTCTTCTGTGGATGCCCCCTGCTCCTCGGCCGCTGCCGTGACCTCCTGCGCCGAGGACGCGTGCGTGCTGGCCGCCCCGGAAACATCCTGAAGCACGGTGACGACGTCGGCGGTGGCCTTGGCGTTCGCGCTCGCCTCTTCGACCACCCGTTGCGCCGCCTGCTCCACCTCGCCCACGGCCGCGACGATCTCGTCGAGGGCCTGGGTGACCCCGTGGGCGGCCTGGCCGATGCCCCCCACCTTAGCCCGACCGGCTTTCATCGTGGCCGCCACCTCTCCGGTCTTGGCGCGCACCGCGCGGATCGTTTCCGTCACGTCGTCTGCCGCCTGGGCACTCGAATCCGCCAGCTGCCGTACCTCCTCGGCCACGACGGCGAAACCGAGGCCCCGCTCTCCCGCCCGCGCGGCCTCGATGGCGGCGTTCAGCGCGAGGAGGTTCGTCTGTGACGAAATCCGTTTGATCAGATCCACGAAGTCATCGATGGCCAGGGAGAGCCGCTCGAGCTCTTCGACCTGCGCGGCGCTTCGCTCCACGAACTCCTGAACGTCCGTGAGGGTCGTTCCCGCCGCCGCGATGTCGGCGCGGTGGCGGGCGGCGACGCGATGGATCTCGGCGCCGAGCTGCGCGACGCGCCGGGCGAGGGCCGCGTTGCTGTCGGCGGCCTTGCCGAGCTGCTCCATCGAACGGGTCCCGTCGTCGAGACCCGCGACCTGCCTCTCGGCCCCCTCCGAGATCTCCACCATGGCCGTCGTGATCTCGCCCGCCGTGGCCGCGAGCTCTTCACTCACGGCGGAGAGATCTCCCGCGGTCCCCGCGATGCGCGAGCCCTCGCCGATCACCTCGCCGATGATGCCTCGCAACCGCGAGCCGATCCGGTTGATCGCGCCGGAGAGGGCCTCGAGCTCCGCCGGGAGTCGGGCGCCCACGTGCACGGGCCGAAGGTCGCCGTCGGCGAAGCGCTCGGCCGCGTCCACCAGCACGGAGATGGGCTGGTCCACCGAGCGGACGAGTGCGGCACCGATGCCGAGGCCGATGACGACCGAGACGATGAGCACCACCCAGACGATCGAGCGCTCGCGGGTGGCTGCCGCGACGAGTCGGTTGGTGGTCGCGGTGGATCGTGCCGCCTGGCCGGCGCCGATGTCGTTCACCGCGGCGATCAGCTCGGCGGTGGGTGTGCGCGCCTCGGCCGCGGCGGCGATCGCGCTGTCGGCACGGCCGAGATCCGCGAGCACGTGCGCATAGTGATAGTCCACTTCGACCTGCGCCTGCAGCGTGCCGATGCGCGTGACGGCGTCGCGCTCCTTCGGCGAGAGATCGGGGATCGCGCTCAATTGACGTTGATACTGGTAGACCGACGCGGCCGCGTCCCGAAACGTCCGCTGATCGTTTGCCGACGGGGCGATGAGATACTCTTCGGCGGCGCGGATCTCGTCGGACACGGAGCTCGTGATCCCGTTCGTCATCTCGGCCACCTGCTGGAGGACGCCGAGCTCCTGTCGCATGGTGGTGCGGATGATGCCGAGCGCCGCGACGGCGATGAGGGCGATCGGAACGATGCCCGCGAGCAGCGCGAGCCCGCCGCCGATGATGCGGTTCCGGAGCGTATTCAGTTGCAGGCGGCGGCTCACTGTCCCCCCGCCGTCACGAGGTGCCCGTCGTGGACGACGCCGATCACGACGTCCTTGTCCGGCACGTCCCCGCTGGAATCGAAGGCGATGCGTCCGGTGACCCCGTCGTACGCCGGCGTGCGCGTCCCCACGCCGGCGAGATAGTCTCTGAGCTTGGTCCGGTCGGGACCCGTCGCCTCGAGGGCGCGGGCCAACAGGTGGATGATGTCGTAGGCGCCCGCGCCCCGATGATCGGGCATCTTGCCCGGGTACGCTTTCGCGTATGCCGCGACGAACTTCTGGTTGGCGGCACCCGGGCGATCGGGGAGGTAGGCGCTCGAGATGTACACGCCGTTGGCATCCACCGAGGACTTCTCGATGCCCGTCAGGCCGTCGCCGCCCATCACCGTTGGCGACCATCCGACCGTCTTGAGGGCCGGGAGGATCCGCTCGGCACCGGCCTGGGTCCCCGCGATCATGAGGACATCGGCGCCGCCGCGCTGGAGCACCAGGCGCAGGTACGGGCCGAAGCTCGGCAGATCGAGCAGATAGGGGTCATCGGAGACGATCGTGCCGCCCCGCGCGGTGAAGCTCCGCTCGAAGACGCGGCGCACGCCGCGGCCATAGGCGTCGTTGATGTACAGTACCGCCGCCCGTTTCGCGTGCAGCCGATCGAACGCCCACGCCGCGAGCCGCGAGCCGTGCAAGAGGTCGGTGGGGCAGACACGGAAGGTGTACGGTCCCGCGCTGGACAGCTCGGGACTGGAGGCGGAGGGCGAGATCTCGACGAGCGGCGTGTCTCCGCCATTGTACACGGGCGCCGCCGCGAGCGTCGTGCCGCTCGTCAGATGCCCCACGACCGCGACGACCGTGGGATCGGCGTAGAAGGCGCGCGCCACCGCCATCGCGCGTTCCGCGTTGGCGCTGTCGTCGCGCACGACGAGCTTGAGCGTGCGGCCGTGGATGCCGCCGGCCTGGTTGATCTCGGCGACGGCGAGCTCGGCGGCATCGCGCATCGACTGGCCCCGTTCCGTGCTGAAGGGACCGGCGAGGCCGATGGCGATCGGCGCGGTTTTCGACGAGCACGCGGCGACGGCGAGAACCAGTGCCGGCCACGCGAGACGACCCGAGATTCGCACGACGTGCGCCTCCGGGGATCTGAGGAACGAGGGATCGGCTGGCTACATTAGCGAGCCGACGAGGGCAAAGCAATGCGCTGGCCCGCGCACGCTCTGCCGGTAGATTCATGCGCATGCCCGAGCCGGTGTTTCGTTTCGCCGAAACGCTGCGTCGATTGCTCGACGCACGGGACGTCGTCGAGCTCGACCGCCGCTGGGACGAGCTCGATCCGGGCGCCGCCGGGTGGGCGGCGTTGCGGCCCGCCCTCCGACGCGATGCGCCGGCGTGGGAGGTGGCACTCGACGAAGTGGACGGATTGCTGCTCCGCCTCCTCGACCGGCTCCCCGGCCTGCTCGGCACGACGGGCGCGGCGGCACGCCACTTCCGCACGTTTCGGCTCCCGGCGCTCGAGCGCCTTCAGCACGCCACGGCCGCCGCACTCGTCGGTCAGCGCTTCGGTCCAGCCGGGCTTCGCACGGGGCTCGCCGACGTGACGGCGCCCGTCGCCCGCCGGTACTTCGCGTTCCTGGCTCTCGCCGAACGGCACCCGCGCAATGCGTGGCCTCTCTTCGCCCGATATCTCACGCCCGATG
>Ga0102953_1001001_pt1 | contig 18353 bp, 19 predicted proteins | sample SalPon2A_C_D2_MG_FD_78509 | JGI IMG/M metagenome (GOLD analysis project Ga0102953, IMG submission 78509) | Soil microbial communities from South San Francisco under conditions of wetland restoration - Salt Pond MetaG R2A_C_D2_MG | ecosystem: Environmental > Terrestrial > Soil > Wetlands | place... | reverse complement strand
TTCCGAACCTTTCAGTTTTGTGAGGTTCGGAAATTAATTAACCCTCTTTAATAAAAGATACTGATGTAAAAGTTTTAAGTGGTTGGTTAATATTAGATTAATCAGTTTGATTGTCATACTAAACTTGTTCAGTATTCCCTGTAATGAATTAGATTCCGGATCAGGTCCGGAATGACAATTACTAAAATTTCAATTACTGCCCGTCTCTTAAAAACTTTGGCTGTTCAAGAGTAAGTGTTAAAGAAATTCTGTGAGTATCGCCAAGAGTTTCCTCTGCTGATCCGCTGAACTTGGCAAAGGAATAATCAATATTTAATTTTGGCAATTTTACACCGGCACCGATTGTAATTTGATTCACATCACTGTAACCTGCGCGCACCATAAAAATATTCTTAAAGTTATATTCAAGCCCCGTGTGGAAATTAAAACTGACAGGACCTATAAAGAAATTTGAAGCATACTGCCTGTTTTCAAATCTTATATCGGCATCCATAGCGGGCAAAAATGAACCGCCTAGAAATTCAAATCGATAAGCTGCCCCTATTTTTACAGTAGGTGAAACCAGCTCATTCCTGCCGGTACTCCACGCCACCAATGTAGTTGTTACATCCTGAATATTTGCGCCAAGATAAAGATTTTCCATCGGCCTATATTGTGCGCCAATATCAAACCCGATTCCGGTTGCACCATACTCAGCTAATACTCTTCTTATAATTTTAACGCTTGCGCCGTATGTAAAATTATCGGAATGTCTTTTTGCGAATGAAAAATAAACTGCCCAGTCCTGGTTACTGAATTCGGTTATCCTGCTGTAATCGAGCCTGTCATCACGAATGTCCAGAACTCCGTCGCCGTTAGCATCAACAAGTGCATTTCTTGTGTCCGGAATTCCATCAATTCCCAAACGCATAATGCTCAAACCGAAACTCATATCAGTTCCATAAGGAATTGCAACAGCGGCGTAATCGTAATTTACCAGCGTACCGAATCTCTCTTCGTGCATCAAAGCAATTTCAGGATAGTTTATATTGATAAGTCCGGCAGGATTATAATACCCGGCAGTAACATCGTTTGCAGCAGCTACGTAAGCACCGCCCATTCCCAGAGCTCTTCCTCCTACACCGATAGCCATAAACTCACCGGCATATTTACCAAATGTAGTTTGCGCTTTTAACTGGAATACAGATAATATTAATAGTGCAGGTAAAAGAAGATATTTTCGGTTAATCAAGTTAAAGCTCCCTCAAACGACTTTATTGAAGTTAAAATTACAAAAAAAATATTGATAAAACACGGTATAAAATCAAGACATTTATTGATTTTAACTATGGGGCAATTAATGACCTTGGGTTGCTAGTTAAATGTTGGAAAGCTTGACTTTTTAGAATAAATTAAAATCTGTTGCACTTTATTTTTTAATGATCTATATTTTTGTTGTTTCAATCCGATGGATGTCAACAGCGACAACATGTAAAAAGGATAACTAATGAAAAAAATTCTTATCATATTTTTATTTACTTTTGCAGTTTTTCAACTCTATTCTTGTAATGACTCAAATTCAAATATCATTGGCAATCCCGATGGTCAATTCATAGGGGAAATAGTACTGTTAGATTCGCTGGGTGCCAACCCATTAAATGGTACAATTAAGTTAACTCAAACCAATAATACTGATTTGATTGGTAGTTGGATTTTGCAAAATGGTCAAAACGGCAAATTGACTGGATTAATAAATGATATGAAAGTTAATATTAATTTGAATCCTGATTTTGTTGATAAAAACACAGTCCTTTTGGGAAATTTTGATGGTATGTCAATCAAGGGTCAATGGTATCATTCGAGTATTGTAGGCCTTGATAACAAAGGAACTTTTGTTGCAACTGGTTATTAGTAACTAATCCAAATCGCTTAAAGATACCTTCTGCACTTGTAAAATTAAATAAAAAAATATGAAAGCCAGGGAAAGTGGAATGCCCGAAGAAAAAATATGGGCAAATTTCTTCGATGTTGAAGAAATATTGGACGCACTGGAAATTAATGACAGAGTTAATAATTTAATAGAATTTGGTTTCGGTTACGGTACTTTCACAATTCCTTCCAGTAAAAGAATAAACGGCACACTTTACGCGTTTGATATTGAAAAAGCACTAACTGAAAATCTTACGGCTAAGCTTAAATTAAATAATATCCGCAATGTTAAATTGCTCAATAAAGATTTTATTTCTGAAGGAAGTGGTTTGCAAAATGAAGAAGCAGATTATGTTATGTTATTTAATATTTTGCACGCTGAGGAATCACCTGCTATTCTTAATGAATCATTCAGGATACTAAAAACCGGCGCGAAGGTTGGTGTAATTCACTGGAATTATGACCCGACTACTCCGAGAGGTCCGGGTATGCATATCAGACCAAAACCGGAAGAGCTAAAAAGTTTGCTTGTTAAAAGCGCGTTTTCAATTATCAAATACCCCTTAGATTTTCCGCCATACCATTACGGCATACTGGCACAAAAATAATACTGTAACTAGTTACAACCCGTTTTCTGCCTAAAACTTTACCAAAGATTCATTAAAATCTTCTACTTTTTCGTAACCGAGCAAATTCAAAATTATTGCTTCAATATTTCCTTTCAATTTGCTATTATATTTTCTATTTCAAGAAAAATATTAATATAAGTCAGTAATGACTGTTGTTTTAGTGTTAGAGCTAAATATAATCTAAACACAGAAGAACTGTTGCGAAGGGCAAATTAAAGAAAGCCACAGTTTTTGGAATTTCCCGGTTTGATAAAGAAGTTCTACGTCAAAGATGCGGCATAGAGATTAAGGCATAAACAAATTTACCAATATTACAATTTTTAAAAGATAGGAGGCAGAAAATGAAAAAGCCTAATTTAATTACTATTGTTTCAATTGCCGAAATAGTTTCTTCAGTAGCAATCGTAATTTCACTCCTTTATGCCGTTAATGAATTTCAGAGGTCTAATACTTTAACAAACAGAGATGTTGAAAATATTATTTATAACAGGATGCTGGATATGGACCACCTTGTAATTGAAAATTCTGATATAGCCAGGCTTATTTTGAAAGCATCTGATAATCCCAAAAAATTAACCCGTGAAGAGAGATTAAAATACTGGGCATTTGAGCATATATTTTATGACAGCTGGGAATCGGCCTGGTATTATTATCATGAAGGAATTTTGGGAAAGGAAAATTGGAATAGCTGGAATAACTGGTTTATTTCAGAGACAAAAAAGAAGCCCTATCTTTCATGGGAGGGCAACCGGAAAAATTACAGCGGAAATTTCCAGGAATACCTGGACAATCTTTTTAAAGAGAAACAAAAAAGTTGATTCATATATTATTATCTCTATTCAGTTAAAACTTGATTAGCGATTCATCATAATCTTCTACTTTTTCGTAACCGAGCAAATTCAATATCGTTGAAGCAATATTCGTCAATCCCTGGTTTTTAACATCCGCCATTGTATAATCTCCTTTATAATCAGGATCATAAATTATAAAAGGGACAGGGTTTAGTGTGTGAGAAGTTTTTGGAGTTTTAACGCCGTTCTTCTCCGTGTACATTTCGTCTGCGTTGCCGTGGTCGGCAGTAACAAGAGCAATTCCGCCTAATTCATCTATAACTTTTAATAATTTTCCCACGCATTCATCGGTAGTTTCAACTGCGGTAATTGCGGCTTCCATAATTCCGGAATGCCCGACCATATCTCCGTTCGGGAAGTTTATCCTGCCAAACTTATATTCACCGGATTTCAAAAGTTCCGTAGTTTTTTCTGTAATCTCATAAGCTTTCATTTTTGGCGCTTTATCGAATTCAATTTTGTCGGAAGGAATTTCTACATAGGTTTCAAGATTTTTGTCTATATATCCGGAACGGTTGCCGTTCCAGAAATAGGTTACGTGCCCGTATTTTTGCGTTTCAGAAATTGCAAAAGACTTCACTTTTTCAGCACAAAGATATTCACTGATAGTCCTTTCAATTTCAGGTGGTATAACAAGATAGTTTTTAGGAATTTTCAGATCGCCGTCGTACTGCATCATTCCGGCGTAATAAACTTCCGGTATTCTCTGCCTGTCGAATTTATCAAAATCCTTTTCTTCAAATGCGCGGGAAATTTCAATAGCCCTATCCCCGCGGAAGTTGAAACAAATTACAGCATCACCATCTTCAATTGTGCCGACGGGTTTTTCATTTTCATCTACAATTACAAAAGGATCGAGATACTGATCAATTATATTTTCATCTTCCTTATAAAAAGTTTCAACTGCTTCTTTTGCAGAATTAAATTTTCTTCCAATTCCAAGTACGTGTGTTTTCCAGCCGCGTTCAACAATTTCCCAATCGGCGTTATACCTGTCCATTGTAACTTTCATCCTTCCGCCGCCAGAAGCAAATTTGTAATCCAGCCCTTTTTCTTTTTTAATATTCGCAAATAATTCTTCAGTTTGTTTAATATAAGTTAATGCAGATCTTCCGGGAACGTCTCTTCCATCCATCAACGCGTGCAGCCTTACATTTTTAATACCTTCCCCAGCGCATTTATTTATCAATTTGAAAAGCTGGCTGATATTGGAATGAACGTTTCCGTCTGAAAGCAAACCGAGAAAATGAACTGGTCCGCCATTTTTATCTTTTTCTGTAATATTTTTCCAGACATCAGTTTTAAAAATATCTCCCGAAGCCAGTGCTTTATTTACAAGTTTAGCGCCCTGTGCAAAAACTCTTCCTCCACCAATCGCATTGTGACCGACTTCACTATTACCCATATCATCATCTGTCGGCAGCCCAACTGCGGGACCGTGAGCTTTTAACTGAGTGTAAAATTTTGATTTAAAGAGTTTATCGAGCACAGGAGTTTTAGCTTTGAATACAGCATTTCCATCATACTCTTTTCCAATACCCACTCCATCCATTATAATTAATAATAGTGGACCCTTTCTTCCATGAAAGTTTTTTAATTTTTTAAGAGATAAGTTCATTTATTTGCTGATTTTTTTGAGAATTAAAAATATATACGATTATTTCAAATTGAAAGTTAAAAAATAATTCAATTGACTGCTTTATCCGGGCTGTTTTTATTCAGGCTTGCCTTTAAAACAAAATACCCGATTACACCCGATAAAAGAGAAGCAACTAAAATTCCGACTTTCGAAATATCGAGCAATTCTTCACTTGAAAAAGCGAGATTAGCAATAAATAACGACATTGTAAAACCAATTCCTGCAAGAATTCCCGCAGCATAAATCTGCTTCCAGGTAACGCCTGCCGGAGCAGATGCAATTTTAAATTTCACTGCTAGCCAGGTAAAGAGAAAAATTCCAATCTGCTTACCAAAGAAAAGTCCGAAAATTATTCCATCACTAATTGAATTAGTTAATGAAGAAAAGAAATTTTCGCCAAGCAATACCCCTGCATTTGCCAGCGCAAAAACCGGCATAATTAAATATGAAACCCAGGGATGCAGACCATGTTCAAATCTTTGAAGCGGAGTCATTATTTTTTCACAGTTTTCTTCAAGGCTCTGTACTATTGACTGTCGATTTTCGTTTGAGAGAACGTTTGGGCCTTCTTCCCCTGATTCGTCAAAATCCTTTATAAGTTTTTTGCTCCGGTTAAAAAACTCGGCTGTGTTAAGCCTGGCGGAAGCCGGGATAGTAAATGCAAATAGAACTCCGGCAATCGTTGCGTGCACACCCGAAAATAAAAATGCCAGCCAGAGACATATTCCAAGTAATGTATAAACCAAAAGATTCCTAATTCCTGAAAGGTTTGCTACAATCAATAAAACCAGGATACCGCCACCGATTCCCAGGCTGAGCAATGAAATGTTTGAAGTATAAAACAATGCGATTACTATAACGGCACCAATATCATCGGCAATTGCCAGAGCAGTTATAAAAATCTTAATTGAAACAGGAACACGGGAACCAAGTAGTGCAAGTATACCGATTGCAAAAGCAATATCAGTTGCCATTGGAATTCCCCATCCTGAAATTCCCTCTTTCCCAAAATTAAATGCAACATAAATCAGAGCTGGAAATATCATTCCCCCGAGCGCAGCCATAATTGGCAAAGATGCTTTTTTAAATGATGAAAGTTCACCGACTAAAAATTCTCTTTTAATCTCGAGCCCAACCACGAAGAAGAAAATTGCCATTAACCCATCGTTTATCCAATGATGCAGGGATAGGTTCAACTGATTTTTTTCAACCCCGATTGAAAGTTTTGTATGCCATAGATGGAAATACGAATCAGCAAAAGGCGAGTTTGCCCAGGCAAGCGCAACTATAGTCATCAATAGAAGTAAAATTCCACCTGAAGCTTCTTTATCAAGAAAAGCTTGAAAGGGCTTTATAATTCGTTCAATTGGCATTACTTTCTTTTTGGGTTCATTCATAATTTTTACTTTTTATTTTGAATTTTAATAAATATTTATAAAATTAAAAGAAAAAAGAGGACAGATGAAAATTATAATTTCATTATTCTTTACGTTATTAATTTTTCTTTCAGCCGTTAAAGCACAATCTTCAACAAAAGAAGAAATTGAATTTGCATTTAACAATGCTCAAAAAGGTATTTACTATGCTCTCGATAATATACCAATAAACAAAACCAGGCTGAGCGAGGAACTAATTGAAAAGAACAAGTTGGTTGCAAAAATAAAATTAAGTAAAGAAATAAACGGGATTAAAGTAGAATCAACAGGATTTTATTTATCGAATGAAGTTTCGATAATAATTTATAAATCTTATGACAGCCTGGTAAAAGAAGGATATATAAAAGATGCTGAAATTTATAAAAAAGATTAATTACCAGTCACGTTTGATGTAGCTTCCTCAGCATAATTACTAACAAGAATTGTTACCATTTCTTCTTTACCGAGTAAATCCCTGAGCGTAATCTTATTTAATACATTGTCGAGCATTGATTGAATCGTACCCCATAAAGAACGCACTGAACAATCGATTGAATTTGAACAAATTTTAGAAACTCCTGAATGTTCTTCACAAAAACCTGATTCAAAAAGTCTTCCGCCAAGTACAGCTAATACTTCACCAACAATAATCTGTTCAGCAGGACGGGCAAGTTTATATCCACCGTTCTGTCCACGCTCACTTTCTATAAATTCTCCCAGCCTGAGTATCCTCAATAATTTACCAACATGGGCAGTCGATAGTCCTTCCATTTCACTTATTTCCGGAATCGTTAGTCCGTTTGGTTCTGCCTTGCCAATTCTAAGCAGGCATCTTAAACCATATTCTTCCTGTGAACTAAATTTCATTTTATTTCTTTTGTTTAATTAAACTAGCTCTTCTGTCATTTCGAATCCTGAGCGAAGTGAGGGTGAGAAATCTTCTTCAAATTAACGTTAAAGATTTCTCCCCCGCCTACAGCGGGGTCGAAATGACAATAATTAAATTTATCCTTTATATGGCGGAATTTTTGATCCGCACATTTTAGCGTGCATTACTTCTGCAAATGCTTCCGGACTAATTGATGGTCCTTTTGTAGTGCAGTATTCATTAAATACTTTTTTAAGTTCGTTTGCAATATATTCTGCATCAAAGCCTTCAATGTCCATTCTCTGCATAAAATAAACGAGTTTACCATTTTTAAATAATGCAACACTTGGTGAGGATGGCGCATATTCTGTAATATAACTGCGAACTTTATCAACAGCCTCTCTTTCCTGTCCGGCAAAAGCTGTAAATAATTTATCAGGAATTACTTCGTTCTGCAGAGCAAGTGAAACACCGGGGCGCGCACTTCCTGCAGCACATCCACAAACTGAGTTTATCATTACCAGTGCAATTTTATCGTCATTAACATTTATTGCGTCTTCGACATCTTTTGCTAAAAGTAATTCTTTAAATCCTACCGCAATTAATTCATCCCTCATCGGCTGCACAGCATCCTGGTCATACATAGGGGGTCGTGAAACTATATTGAACATATTTTATCTCCTGTATTTTAAGTTTTTAATTTCCAGTTCATCTCCCCCATTGTCACTCTTAATCTTATTCTTAATCCACAATAATCAATTCTGTATCCGCATTGAAAGAGTAAGATTATGATTAAGACTATTAGTAAAATCCCAATTCAACTTTTGCAACGTCTGACATCATATCTTTGTCCCACGGTGGACTCCAGACCAGTTCTACTTTAGCCGCATTCACTCCCTCAACACTTTTTACTTTGGCTTCCACTTCACCGGGCAATGATTCTGCAACAGGACAAGCCGGAGATGTCAGCGTCATCATAATTGTAACGTTTGCATCGTCGTCAATTCTAATTTCATAAATTAAACCGAGTTCAAAAATATCAACCGGGATTTCCGGGTCGTAACAGGTTTTCAAACCAGCAATAACTTTTTCTTCCAATTCCTGTTTGTTTAATTCACTCATAATATCTATTCCGTACTTACAATATTTTTTTCTTCTTTTAATGCGTTTATCATTGTATGCCATGCAAGGCTCGCACATTTTACACGTGCGGGAAAATCTCTTACTCCGCCCAGAACCGCTAATTTTCCAAGTTCTACAACATCAGAATTATCCTCATACTTGCCTGTAATTAAGTCGTGAAATTTTTCAAATAAAACTTCAGCTTCCTTAACTTTTTTACCTTTAACAATTGAACTCATCAGTGAAGCAGATGCTTTTGAAATTGCACATCCTTTTCCCTGGAAAGAAATATCATTTATAATTCCGTCTTTAACATCAAGATAAACATCAATATGATCTCCGCATAAAGGATTAAATCCTTCCGCAGAATGATTCGCGTGTTCAATTATCCTGAAATTTCTCGGACTTTTGTTGTGATCAAGTATCACCTGCTGATACAGTTCTCTTAATTCGTCATTCATCAGCCAAACACCTCTAAAACTTTATTCAAACTTATTACCAGAATGTCGATTTCTTCCTTTGTATTATAAAAAGAAAATGACGCCCGGGATGTTGCCGGGATATTAAACCTGTCCATTACAGGCTGTGTACAATGATGCCCCGTCCTGATCGCAATTCCGTCAAAATCCAGGAATGTACCTATATCGTGGGGATGAACATCATCAAATACAAAAGAGATTACGCTGCTTTTTTCTTTTGCGGTACCAATTATTTTAAGTCCGTTAATTTTGGACAGCTCATTCGTAGCATATTCCAGAAGCTCATTTTCATAAGCAGCAATATTTTTAATTCCAATTTCATTTATATAATCAATCGCTTTCCCTAGCCCAATTGCATCAGCAATATTCGGAGTTCCTGCTTCAAATTTATAAGGAAGCTCGTTATAAGTTGTTTTTTCAAATGTAACTTTAGCGATCATATCTCCACCACCCTGGTAAGGCGGCATTGATTCCAGTAAATTCTTTTTGCCGTATAAAATACCTATCCCTGTCGGGCCAAAAGTTTTATGGCCTGAAAATGCAAAAAAATCACAACCAAGTTCCTGAACATCAACAGGAATATGCTGAACTGCCTGCGCTCCATCCATCAAAACCGGAATTCCAAAACTATGAGCTTTTTCAATAATCTTTTTAACAGGATTTATTGTTCCCAAAGAATTGGATACATAAACAACCGAAACTATCTTCGTTTTATCACTTAATAATTTTTCAAACTCTTCAAAAATGATTTCACCGTTATCATCAATCGGAATTACTTTCAACTTCGATTTCTTCTCTTCACAAATCATTTGCCAGGGAACGATATTGGAATGATGTTCCATTCCTGAAATGATTACTTCGTCTCCCTCTTTCAAGTTCATTCGCCCATAAGTTTGGGCAACAAGATTAATTGCGCCAGTAGTTCCTGTTGTAAAAATTATTTCTTTTTCACTTCCTGCATTAATAAAATTCTTAACTTTAATCCGTGAACCCTCATAAGCGTTTGTCGCCTGTTCGCTTAATGAGTGAACACCGCGATGTACATTTGAATTTAATGAATTATAATACTTGTTCAACTCATCGATTACAGCCTGCGGTTTTTGGGTAGTTGCTGCATTATCCAAATAGATAAGGTCCTTCCCGTGAACTTTCTGAGAAAGTATAGGAAAATCCTTCCTTATCTTTTGCACATCTAATTTTAATTTTTCAGGAGTTTGAACTTTCAGACTCATTATTGCCTTCTTTAATTGTTAAAGCGTTTGGTCAGAATTTCTTCTATATAATTCTTAATCGCTTCAACCTTTATTGTTTGAACTACATCACTTGCAAATGCATGAATTAATATTGTTCTTGCTGTTTCTTCGCCAATTCCGCGCGATTTCAAATAAAACATCGAATCCTCATCAAGCTGACCAATTGTCGCTCCGTGCGAACATTTTACATCATCAGCAAAAATTTCAAGCTGCGGTTTTGTGTTTACCAGCGCATTGTCGGATAAAATTATGTTATTGTTTTCCTGGAATGCGTTTGTCTTTTGGGCATCCTGTCTTACCATTACTTTCCCATTAAACACCCCTCTTGATTTATCATCAAGAATTCCCTTGTAATGCTCGTGGCTGTTACAGTGTGGTTTTGCGTGGTCAATCAATGTATGAACATCAAAAAGCTGTGTACCGTCGATAAGAAATAATCCATTTAAAGTGCACTCGCTTCCCTCTTCATTGAATTTACTATTGAAATCATTCCTGGAAATATCTCCGCCCAGAGAAATTGCATAAGAAGTAAAGTTACTTCCTCTTCCCTGCCCGATTTCCATTCTGCCGATATGGAATGCTTTTTTACTTTCTTCCTGAAGTTTTATGTGATTAACAACAGCATTATCATCAGCAAAAATTTCTGTAACGCTGTTTGTGAAGTATATACTTTCATCCAGAGAAACAAAATGTTCAATTATTGTAACCTGTGAATTTTTACCGGCAACAAATAAATTTCTTGGCTGCGATAAAATATTTTCTTCAGAAGAATCAGTCAAGAATAAAACATGAATTGGATCATCAATAATTTTTCCATCAGGTACAAAAATAAATGCACCGTCTTTTGTATAAGCGGTACTTAATGCAGTAAAAATTTGGTCCTTATAATCGGCATATTTTCCAAGATGTTTTTCAATCACCAGGGATTTTTCCTTGATTGCATTAGAAATACTTCCTGCAACTACTCCATCCGGCAGATTTTTTATTTTTGATAATTTTTCATCAAACTGACCGTTAACGAAAACGAGAAGACTCTTTTCCATTTCGTCAAATAAAAACTTGCTGATCTGATTTGATGAAACATTTCCTTTACCTGAAGCCGGTTTAAAATTATATTTAAGCAGCGGAGAAATATTTGTGTACTTCCATTCTTCTTCTTTTGTATTGGGAAAATCAAGTTTTGAAAAATTATCGATTGCTTCCTTTCTTAACTGATGAATAGGAAGTTTACTTTCTCCATTAAGACTATTTTCAAATTTCTTGAATTCACTTAAATACCAGTCTTTTATTTCAGTAGATTGATTCATAAAAGTCGTATCTCCTTAATTTTCAACCAATGGTGAATCTTCCTTTACCCAGTCGTATCCTTTATCCTCAAGCTCAAGAGCTAATTCTTTTCCACCTGATTTTACTATTTTGCCTTTGTAAAGTACATGAACAAAATCCGGAACTATATAATTCAATAATCTCTGGTAGTGAGTAACGACTATAGTTGCATTATCTTTTGATTTTAATTTATTCACACCGTTAGCAACAATTCTTAAAGCATCGATATCAAGTCCGGAATCAGTTTCATCAAGGATTCCGAGTAAAGGCTCTAAAACTGCCATCTGAAAAATTTCATTCCTTTTTTTCTCACCACCGGAGAAACCTTCATTAACAGATCTTCTTAAAAGTGATTCATCAAGTTCAACAAGTTTCATTCTCTTTTTTATGAGAGAAAGGAATTCCATCGCGTCAAGTTCTTCTTCCCCAATATATTTTCTTTTTTCATTCAAAGCTGTTTTAAGAAGATTTGTGTTACTAACTCCTGGAATTTCAACAGGATATTGAAAGGCTAAAAACATACCCTCTCTCGCCCTGTCTTCAGGTTTAAGTTCTAAAAGATTTTTGCCTTTGAATATCACTTCGCCTTGAGTTATTTCATATTCTTCTTTACCGGCAAGTACCTGTGCAAGTGTACTTTTACCGGAACCGTTTGGTCCCATTATAGCGTGAACTTCACCTGCATTTACTTTCAAATCAATTCCTTTCAGAATTTCTTTGCCTTCTATATTAGCGTGTAAATTTTTAATTTCTAATAACATTTATTTTCCTATTAATTTTTTTTGACTTTTGAATTTTGACTTTTTAACCTACACTTCCTTCAAGACTAATACTTAATAATTTTGTTGCCTCAACAGCAAATTCCATCGGAAGTTCTTTAAATACTTCTTTACAATAACCGTTAACAATTAATCCAATTGCATCTTCAGTGGAGATTCCTCTCTGGTTCAAATAGAATATCTGGTCTTCTCCAATTTTTGAAGTCGTTGCTTCATGTTCAATTTGTGCAGAGGGATTATTAATTTCGAGATAAGGAAAAGTATGCGCTCCGCATTTGTCGCCAATTAAAAGAGAATCACACTGTGAAAAGTTTCTGGCATTCTCAGCTTTTTTAATAATCTTTACAAGACCTCGGTAACTATTATTACTTTTACCTGCTGAAATACCTTTTGAAATTATCGTGCTTCTAGTATTTTTCCCGAGATGGATCATTTTTGTTCCGGTGTCAGCCTGCTGATAATTGTTAGTAACAGCAACAGAATAAAATTCACCGACAGAATTATCTCCCTGTAAAATACAGCTTGGATATTTCCAAGTAATTGCCGAACCTGTTTCAACCTGTGTCCAGGAAATTTTTGAATTAACTCCGCGGCATGCGCCACGTTTTGTCACAAAGTTATAAATTCCGCCTTTACCGTTTTTATCACCCGGATACCAGTTCTGCACAGTTGAATATTTTATTTGTGCATTGTCCAGAGCAACAAGTTCAACAACTGCTGCGTGCAATTGATTTTCATCACGCATCGGAGCCGTACAACCCTCCAGGTAACTAACATATGAACCTTCTTCAGCAATTATTAATGTTCTTTCAAACTGTCCCGTATTTGCTGCATTTATTCTGAAATAAGTAGAAAGTTCCATTGGGCAGCGAACACCTTTCGGTATATAAACAAATGAGCCATCACTAAATACTGCCGAATTAAGTGTTGCGTAAAAATTATCAGTATAAGGAACAACACTGCCGAGATATTTTTTTATAAGATCGGGATGATTTTTAACAGCTTCAGAAAACGAACAGAAGATTATTCCAAGTTCTCCAAGTTTTGCTTTAAACGAAGTTGCAACTGAAACACTGTCAAAAACAGCATCAACAGCAACATTGCTTAATCTTTTTTGTTCATCAATAGAAATTCCGAGTTTTTCATAAGTTTCCCTTAACTCCGGATCAACCTCATCGAGACTGTTCAATTTTGGTTTTTTCTTTGGTGCCGAGTAGTAATGGATATCCTGATAATCAACTTCCTGATAATGAAGATTAGGCCACTTTGGCTCTTTCATTGTTAACCAATGTTTGTAAGCTTTCAATCTCCATTCGAGTAAAAATTCAGGTTCTCCTTTTATTGCAGAAAGCTGCCTGATAATATCTTCATTTAAACCTTTCGGTAAAGTATCTGCTTCGATATCTGTAACAAAACCGTACTTATATTCTTTATTAGTAAGTTCTTCAATCGTCTTTACTTCAGTTGTACTCATATAACTCCTGACTAAATTTTTCCCTTAAAATGTCCCGGAACTGTCTCGTTTTCTTTTATTTGAGCAGTAAATGTAATCAATCTATACATTTTTGTCAAGATTAGAATTAGGCAATATTTTCAGCCATTATATATGAATTTCAAATAGCGCGGAATCCCTTTAATTAATTGTTTTTAACCAATTATTGCGTTAATTTTGAGTTCAGATTTTAAAATTTGGAATTTTAGTGGAAGATAACAGCAAAAACGACAAAATTGTAAATAATACTTCGCAGGAAAATCAGGGACAGAATCAACAGCGAGATGGTGAAACTCCCCCTAAAAAAAATTATAGGAAGCCATATTATAACCGCAGAAGACGATATACAAACAGGCAGGATCGCATTCCAGGATTTAAGCAGATAAATACAAAGTTCAAAAAAGTCTCTATTGTAGTTCCTCTTTTAAACGAAGAGGAATCTCTCCAGCCATTAGCAAATGAAATCAGGAAAGCTCTTAAACCGATAAATGTCGGTTACGAAGTTATTTTTGTGGATGACGGAAGTACCGACAATTCATTAAAAATTATAAAGAATATTTGCAAACCAGATAAAAGATTTCGATATATAAGTTTCAGAAAAAATTATGGGAAATCAGCCGCTCTACAAATGGGGTTTAGCGAAGCCACTGGTGATGTGGTAGTGACAATGGATGCTGACCTTCAGGATGACCCAAATGAAATTCAAAATCTGCTTAAGAAACTTGAAGAAGGATTTGATTTGGTTTCGGGATGGAAGAAAAGAAGACACGATCCTTTTGTGAAGAAAACTTCTTCAAGGTTTTTTAACTTTATTACAAGACTAATGACACACATAAAAATTCATGATTTTAATTGCGGCTTAAAAGCGTACAAAAAAGAAGTAACTGAGAACATAAAAGTATATGGCGAACTGCACAGGTACATGCCCGTTTTAGCAAAGTGGGAAGGATTTACAGTTTCTGAAATAATCGTAAAACATCATCCAAGAAGATACGGAAAGACTAAATTTGGAATATCAAGATTTTTTAAGGGTTTTATTGACCTGATCACAGTATTATTTTCAACTAGATACATTAAAAGACCAATGCACTTTTTTGGATTCCTTGGCGCCTTTGCTTTTTTTGTTGGTATTATAGTGAACGGATATTTATCCTACTTATGGATAAGTGGAGAATCATTAAGCAACAGACCAATGTTATTTTTCGGTATACTTTTAGTTATTGTCGGAGTTCAGTTTTTTTCCGTGGGACTGTTGGGCGAAATTCTTGTTCACAATTCTCTTGATGAAAAAGAATACATTATAAAAGATAAAGGATAATTTTTCAGCTCGGATTCTTCCGCTTTCAATATATAAACTCATCTTGATTAAATATGAAAATTTCTGATATTAAAACCGATTGCCGATTCTTTAAAGGTCACATTCCCTGTAAACCATCTAAAAATTATGGCGTACATTGTACCGAAAAAAATGGAAGCGATTGCAAATATTATGAGCCTGCCAAAGAGAAAATATTAATTATAAAGCTGGGTGCAATTGGCGATGTGATAAGAACCACTCCCCTGCTTTCAGCGATTAGGAATAAATATCCAAATGGAAAAATTTTCTGGCTGACTTATACACCTTCGGTAGTTCCTGCAAATGTTGATGAAGTTTTAAAATTCAATCCGGAAGGAATAACTTTTCTTGAGCAGGTTGAGTTTGACCAGGTATATAATCTTGATAAAGATAAAGAAGCCTGCGCACTGACAACCAGGTTAAAATCAAAAAACAAAAAAGGATACATTTTAAAAAATGGTGTTCCTTTTCCTGCGGATCCGGCAGCGGAGCCAAAATACTTCACCGGATTGTTCGACGATGTAAATAAAGAAAATACAAAGAATTACCCGGAAGAAATCTTTGAAATTTGTGGTTTCGAATTTAAGGGTGAAAAATACATTCTTTCAAATTTTGAGGAATATTCTGATAGCTGGAATCTGGATAAATCGAAAAAAATAATCGGATTAAATACGGGCTGTGGAGGAAGATGGACTACGCGGTTATGGGCAGACGAGAACTGGATAAACCTTGCAAAGTCTTTAATTACAAGTGGATACGAAGTCATATTTTTAGGCGGTGAACTGGAAAATTCTAAAAACAAGAAATTCGCACAGGCTACAGGCAGCAAATATTTCGGACATTTTAATCTTGATAAATTTATCAATCTTGTTGATCAATGTGATCTTGTTGTAACAGGTGTTACAATGGCTATGCATATTACATTAGGACTAAATAAAAAAATAGTTTTGTTCAACAATATTTTTAATCCAAAAGAGTTTGAGCTTTACGGACTTGGTAAAATAATTCAGCCGGAAAAAGAATGTAAATGTTTTTTCAGAGGTACCTGCATTAACCCTGAATATAAATGCATGGACTATATTAAAACGGAAAAAGTTTTGGAAACAATCGGGAAGTTACTTACCTGATGAAAATTACCATTCTATCAACCGCTTATCCATTGCGCGGTGGAATTTCTCATTTCGTCGGACTATTATATAAAGAATTATCAAAAGAATACACGGTTAATGTAATTACTTTTAAGAGGCAGTACCCTTCAATTTTATTCCCTGGCAAATCACAAATAGAATCGGGCGAACCCGGAGAGAAAATACTTTCTGAAATAATTGTTGATTCAATAAATCCATTCAACTGGTTTAAAGTCGGAAAGAAAATTCGTGATGATGAACCTGATCTTTTGATTTATAAATTCTGGATGCCCTTTTTTGCTCCGTGTTTCGGAACTATTTCAAAAATTGCAAAGAAAAACAAAAAGACAAAAGTTTTAACTATCTGCGATAATGTAATTCCGCATGAAAAAAGACCGGGTGATATTTCAATCACGAAATATTTTTTTAAATACGTCGACTATTTTGTTCTGCTTTCTAAAAAGGTGCAGGAGGATTTATTAAAATTAGTTCCCGGAGCTAAAAATAAAATATTGCCTCATCCTGTATATTCAAATTTCGGCGAATCAATAAATAAAAATGAGGCACGGAAGTTTCTGAAACTTCCTCAAAATGAAAAACTGATTTTGTTTTTTGGTTTTATTCGGGATTATAAAGGACTTGATATTTTATTGGAAGCGCTAAATTTAATAAAAGACAAAAGCATTAAACTTATTGTGGCAGGCGAATTTTACTCAAACGAAGAAAAATATAAACGAATTATTTATGACAATAAATTAGATGACCGGCTATATCTTTTTACCGATTTTATTCCAACTTCAGAAGTAAAATATTATTTTTCAGCTTCAGATGCGGTAATTCTTCCTTACAGAGATGCAACTCAAAGTGGTATTGTACAAATAGCAATGAATTTCAGTAAACCTGTAATCGCGACAAACGTTGGCGGACTTGCTGAAGTTATTAAAGAAGATAAAACCGGTTACATTGTTGAAAGGGAAAACCCGGAAGCATTGGCTAAAGCAATCGAAAAGTTTTATTCTGAAAATAAAGAAGCGGAATTTGTAAATAACACAAAGGAAGAAATTAATAAATATTCCTGGGATAATTTTACACATGGAATTTTGAAACTAATTAATTCTTGAACTTACTCTTAATCTTAATTCTTTTATTATGTACTACGACCCGATAAAAAATATCTTTGCTAATACAATTAAGAAATTTCCTTTTCTAACTACGCTGTTTTATAAAATTCTGGACTTAATGTTTTTACGTTCCTGGTATGTTAGAAGAGAATTAAGATCATTAAGAAAAGAATTTGGTGAAAATGAAATTAGTATTTATGATGCAGGAACGGGTTACGGACAGTACGCCTACTTTATGGCAAAAAAACTTCAGCCAAATAACATTTATGCAATTGATGTAAAAGAAGACTGGATAAAAAACTGCAAATCATTCTTTGCTGAAATGAATATTCATAATGTTTCATTTGGTATTGAAGACCTCAGAGAAATTAAGCATCATAATAAATTTGACCTAGTCCTCAGCGTTGATGTAATGGAACATATTGAAGATGATATAAAAGTTTTCAATAATTTTTACAATGCTTTAAAAGCCGGCGGATTCTTAATGATCAATACTCCGTCTATTTATGGCGGAAGCGATGCACACGAAGAAGAGGATGAAAGTTTCATCGGCGAACACGCAAGAATTGGTTATTCATTTGAAGATTTACGAAACAAACTCGAGCCAATTGGATTTTCAATTTACAGGGAAAGATTTACCTATGGATTCTGGGGAGACAAAGCCTGGAGGCTTGGAATTAAATTTCCAATGCTTCTGTTAAATGTATCAAAAATCTTTCTAATTATTCTTCCGGTTTATTACCTGGTTACACTTCCCTTTACTCTTTTGATGATGTATACAGACTATTCAGGAAATAATAAAATTGGTGCGGGAGTAAATATAATAGCAAAGAAAAAATAAGATTCAGGAAACAGGCAGTAAGAAATAACTATTTAAAGTTAATGTTAACATTTCTTCTTTAGTCACTTTTTTTAATTCTTCATTTTCAATTCTGTATAATTCATAACCGATTTGATAAAACATATCAGAAAGTATCTTTCGGCTTTCCTGCAAACCAAATTCGATTA
>Ga0102953_1001000_pt1 | contig 18355 bp, 18 predicted proteins | sample SalPon2A_C_D2_MG_FD_78509 | JGI IMG/M metagenome (GOLD analysis project Ga0102953, IMG submission 78509) | Soil microbial communities from South San Francisco under conditions of wetland restoration - Salt Pond MetaG R2A_C_D2_MG | ecosystem: Environmental > Terrestrial > Soil > Wetlands | place... | reverse complement strand
CTTTGTGAATCCCTGATGAGTTCATGCAAAGTTCCGGCAGGGTATTTGCGCCGGAAATTCGGCTTCGAGAACCTGCCCGATTTCGAAAGGGGGGAGTGGCGGGAGCTGCGCCGGGAGATCGACCGCCGGATCATCTCTCTGCCGGACGGTTTGATTCGCGGTTCCGACATCTCAAAGGAGGCGGCGACCGCGGCCCGATCCAACCTGAATATGCTGCCGAACGGCAGCGATGTCGCCGTAAGACGCTGTTCATTTGAAGATGGCGGTCCAATTGAGAATTCGATTATCGTCTGTAATCCTCCTTATGGGATCAGGATCGGCACCGAGGAGGGGACCGCGGCTTTATTAAAAGAATTCGGCAGTTTTCTCAAACATAGCTGCCGGGGGTCCGAGGCCTATCTCTATTATGGAAGACGGGAGATGTTGAAGATGATCGGTCTGAAAACTTCCTGGCGTAAACCTCTCCGTAACGGCGGGCTTGACGGGGTCCTGGCCAAATATGAGATGTATTGAGGAGAATGGTTATGGACGAACTGTTGGAGAAGGTAAGGAAGTTTCGGGATGATCGGGACTGGGATAAATTCCATTCTCCAAAAAATCTGAGCATGGCCCTGATGGTCGAGGCGGCGGAATTGGCCGAACATTTCCAGTGGTTGACCGAGAAGGAGAGCAGGGAGCTAACGGGAGAAAAACTCGATATGGTCAAGGACGAGATCGGCGATGTCCTGATCTATCTGGTTAACTTGGCCGACAAATTGAATCTTGATCCGGTCCGGGCCGCCCATGATAAGATAATAAAAAACAATAAGAAGTATCCGGTTTGATTAAGTTGGATTTTTACGATCAAGGAGCAGGTCATGAAGAGAATCGAAAAATGGTTGGCCGATTCGGATCGTGAGAGCGCTCGTCTGCTGAGGGCGGCGGTGACCGCGTCACTGGCGGCCGGCGCCGTCATTCGTGAAAAATATGAAAAGCCGCACCGGATCAGAATGAAAGGGAAGATCGATCTGGTGACCGAGGCCGATATTGCCGCTGAAAAGGCGATTCTCGACATCCTTTCAAAAGAGTTTCCCGACACGGCAGTTCTGGCCGAGGAGTCTAACGCCGGTTATGAAAAGATCCCGTCCGGTCCGGTATGGATCATCGATCCCCTGGACGGAACCACTAATTTCGCCCAGGGCTTTCCGTATTTCTGCGTATCGATCGCCTTTAGCGTCGAACGTAAATCCGAAATCGGGGTGATCTACTGCCCTGTCCTGGATGAGCTGTTCTGGGCCGGACGTGCTACTGGGGCCTGGTTGAACGGCAGGCGGATCAAAGTCTCCGATAAGGAAGTCTTGATTGAAAGTCTGGTGGCGACCGGCTTCCCCTATGATATTCATGGTAATTTTGAGCAGGTTATCGGGCAGTTGAGCAGAGTGTTGCCTGAGGTGAGAGACCTGCGCCGGGGCGGGGCGGCGGCCCTGGATCTCGCCTTTGTCGCCTGCGGCCGGTTGGACGCTTTCTGGGAGCTTGGTCTCAAACCTTGGGACACCGCAGCCGGCCAACTGCTGGTCGAAGAAGCCGGTGGGGCGGTAACCGACTTTAAAGGCGGCGTCTGGACGCCATATATCCAGGAAGTCCTGGCGTCGAACGGCCATATCCATTCCCTCCTATCCAAGCTTATGTAGCCTGTTGTTCCGTTGTAGCTAATTGACGGAAAGATTCCGGCCGTTTGTTCTCCTTTGAAAATGGTAAAAAGAATTTTTGTTCTTGACAGTACAGCCCCATACTGGGAATATACCCGGTGCCACATCGTGGTATTTATTTGCCATCCTGTCATAGTGTTTTATTGTAATACATGTATGTAAAAATATAGTCTGAAGGAAAGCATGGTCACGTTTTTCTTCTTTGCCCGGCACTTTTGTTGGGGGGGTAATGGAAAGCAAACTTATTATTGAGAACGCTTCGGAAGCGATTATCTCCGTTGAGACTACCGGGGAGATCTCCGCCTGGAATAAAGCGGCGGAATCGGTTTTCGGATTGAATAGTAACGAGGCAGTCGGTAAACATCTGGATGAAGTCGTTGTCCTGAACAGCGGCAACGGCGGCACTTTTTTTTCGCATCTGGAAGAACAGGATGTCTTGAAGGATACAGTGGTCACTTTTACCCGAAGTGACGGCAAGGTCATTCCTTTCGAGTTTAATGTTTCGAAAATTACCTCCGGGGACAATACCTCCTATGCTGTTTTTGCCCGCGATATATCAAGCCGTTGGCAGCGTGAAGCAGAACTCTTTAATGCCTATCAGAAACAGGGTATAATTAACTCCATCCTGAATGTCTGTTTCCGCAAGGTTTCATTCGACGAGCAGATGGAACTTATCCTCGATCTTATCCTTTCCATTCCTACCATCAAACTTTTGCCCAGCGGCGGGATTCTATTGGTCGGCGATGAGCCCGCTGTCTTGTGTTTGCAAGCCCAGCGCGGTTTCCCGGCTCAGCAGGTAGAGACCTGCGCTCAGGTGCCTTTCGGCAAGTGTCATTGCGGGCGGGCGGCTTTGGAGGGGGAGATCCAGTTTGTCGAGTGTATCGACGAGGGCCATGATTTTATTTTCGATAAAATGAAACCCCATGGTCATTATTGCGTGCCGATCTTGACTAACGATAAGGTACAGGGCGTCATCGCTTTGTACATCGAGGAAGGTCATCGGGCCACCACTCTGGAGATCGACACCTTAAAAGCGATTGCCAACGTGGTCGGCGGCATTATCGAGCGGAAGAAGATGGAGGACCAGTTGGGTGATCTGGTCGAAGGGATGCGCTCGACGATCAGGGACCTCGATAACGAGAAGAGTTTTAACGAGTCGGTCATCTCAAATCTGGCCAGCGGCCTGTTGATTCTCGATAATTCCGGCAAGATCGAAAAAAGCAATCCGGCTGCCGTGCATTTCATCCGCTCGATATACAACGGCGGGATCGATGGAAAATATCTGGCTGAAATTTTCGGCGAAGAGGCGGCAGCTCTTCTGTCCACCACTAGATCGTCGAACGAGTTCGGGCGGGATGAACTTGTCCTTGAAAAGGATGGTGTCCCGCAGAAGGTCTTTGAATATGTCGCCATGCCAAGGGAGGACAGTTCCGGAGAAGAGCAGGGTATTATTCTTAATTTCAGCGATGTGACGGCCCACAAGAGAATTCAGGCCGAACTTGAAAAGATGAACCGCTTCAGCACCATTGCCGAGATTGCATCAGCGGTTGCCCATGAGATCAGGAACCCTCTGGCCGGAATTATGACCATGGCCCAGGTTATCGAAGAGCAGCTTCCGGCAAAAGACAGTAAACGCGAATACATCGGTCGGATTATCCGGCAGGTAGATCGACTGAACGTCCTCTTGACCGATTTTTTTACCTACGCCAGACCGCCCCGGCCCAAGAAGGAAAAGGTTGCACTGATCCGTATAGTCGACGAGATCAGGCCCTTCATGCAGAACAAGATGCAGAAGTGCAACATAACATTCAATGAAGAATACGGCGATAAGCTGCCCGATATCCTGGCCGATTCCAATCAGATCCAGCAGGTATTTCTTAACCTGATGCTTAACTCAATGGACGCGATCAAGCAGAACGGCTCAATTGTACTCAAGGCTGAATGTGTCGACAGAAACGATGATAATTTTGCCTATGAGAAAAATTTGTGGTTGGATAGGGACAGTAATTATGTGGTTGTTTCATTCAAGGATAGCGGTTGCGGGATGTCGCCGGAGACCATCGAGAGGGTTTTCGAGCCGTTCTATACCACCAAGCATAATGGCACCGGCCTAGGCATGGCTATAGTCTTCAGGATACTCAAGGAAAATAATGCCGGGATCAATGTTGAAAGCGTTAAAGGGGTGGGTACCACCTTCTCTCTATTTTTCATGGTTGATTAATCGATGTCGAAAGTTTTGATAGTTGAAGATTCGGAGGATCTGCGCTTATCCCTCCGAGATCTAGTCAAAAAGGCCGGCTACACCCCTTTTGCGGCTGAGACCGGGGCGGAAGGCCTGCGTTTGCTGGAGTGCCAGTTGATCGATGTGGTCTTTCTTGATATCGGGCTACCCGATGCCAACGGCATAGAACTGATCAGCGTTATTCACGAGATCTCCCCGGATGTCGATATAGTCATGCTCACCGGTAACGATGATGCGAGATCGGCGGTTAATTCGCTAAAATCAGGAGCGGTCGATTATATTCTCAAGCCTTTCGACGTGGTGGAATTCAGGCATATTCTTAACCGGCTGATGGCTGGGAGACTTTCGGCCAGGCAGGAAACTCTGGCCGAAAGGCAAAAGAGCGATACTTTAAATCTCATCGGCAATAGCCGTGGGATGATCCAGTTAAAGGATGATATCCGGACCGCCTCCCAAGTGCGTGTCCCGGTGCTTATCACCGGTGAGACCGGGACCGGCAAGGAGATGGTTGCCAGGGCGATCCACCGCTTGGCCGGCACCGAGGGCGGAGTTTTTGCCAAGGTCGATTGCGGCACCCTTTCGGCCAGCATTATCGAGGCCGAACTTTTCGGCAACGAAAAGGGCGCCTATACCGATGCCAGGGAAACCAGAAAAGGGCTGGTCGAGATTGCCGACGGCGGGGTGCTTTTTCTTGACGAGATCGGCAACCTGCCTCTGGAATTGCAGCCCAAACTTTTAAGGCTGGTTGAAGAGTCGACCTTCAGAAGGGTCGGCGGCGTCAAGGACATTCATGTCAATGTCCGGATTCTGGCCGCCACTAATGCCGATGTAGCCGAAGAGGTTAAAATGGGCAGATTCAGGGAGGATCTATTCTACCGTCTCAATGTTATCAGTCTGGTAATTCCTCCTCTCAGGGAACGGGGAGGGGATGTGATCCTTCTGGCGAACCATTTTCTGCGCCATTTCGCCAAGGAGATGAAGAAAAATATTAAAGGGTTTTCTCCCCAGACCGATCAGCTTTTTCTGGAACATGATTGGCCCGGCAATGTCCGGGAACTCAAAAATATCGTTGAGCGAACCGTTATCTATTGCCAACGGGATTGGGCTACCCCGGTTGGGCTTGATGTCGTCCGGTCGGAAGGCAGCAAGACCAGCGACGATGAACTTGTGACCTTGCGCGAAATGGAACGCAGGTACATCGAAAAGGTGTTGCTCCGGACCGGCAACAACAAATCCGAGGCGGCCCGTGTCCTCGATATCTCCAGAACTACACTCAGAGATAAACTCAAAAACTGACCGTTTTTAGGTCAACTGGTCAGAAAGTGACCAGCGAGTGATTTTTCGTCTCGACTATCTCAGTTTTTCCTTCTTGACGGTTTTTCTGTTTAACTCCGCGTTATTAAGGCTTTAACGATGTTTGTTTCAGGCCTGCTCAGGTTTGGCACGTTTATTGATCTATAAGATCGATAAGGGTTTCCGATGTCATTAAACCGATTTCGGTTTTTATTTGAAAAATCAGCGGGTGGTGAGATAAGTGGGCGATAAAGACAAACTTAAACAAGTCCTGATTGTTGACGATGAAGAGGACATTCTCTGGTCTCTTCAGAATAATCTCTGTAATGACTCTCTGAAAGTCGATATCCTCAGTGCCTCATCAGGCGAACAGGCACTGGAGATCCTTAACAAGTCGAAACAGATCGATCTTGTGATTACCGACATCAAGATGCCGGGGATCAGCGGTCTCGACCTGTTGATCGAGATCAAGAACCGCTATCCCTACACCTCTGTCATCGTCATGACGGCTTTCCCATCCAACGAATACAAGCGGGAAGCGATCCTGAAGGGCAGCCTGCATTTCCTTGAAAAACCTTTCGATATCAATGAGTTGCGAGAGATGGTCACCCTGGCGCTCAAGGAAGACAATATGTTCAAGGGAACTGTTGCCGGTGTGGGGCTGACCGATGTGATCCAGATCAAGGCTCTTTCCGGAGTCAACTCTGCATTGAGGGTCAAAGAGGGCAACCACCAGGGCATAATTTATTTCGAAAGCGGTCGAATTGTCCATGCCATATGCGACGATCTGGAAGGGGAAGAGGCTTTTTATCAGATTATGGAGTTCAACGGCGGCCTGCTTGACAGCATTAATGTCACGGAGATGCCGGCCCATACTATCGAGATTCCCGTCGAGGCGCTGTTAATGGAAGGTGTAAGGCGCATGGACGAGAAAAGTGCCGCTCTGGCTATCGGGGAAGAGACTTTCGGTAATGATGATAAGGATGTTGACGGTAAGGAAGATAATGCCAAAAAGGAGGATGATATGGCTGATTTAAAAGATGTTTTGACTGAGTTCACCAATATACCCGGTGTAAACACGGCTTGTCTGGTCGGGAGGGATGGGTTTTTGCTTGATAGCATCGCCATTTCCGGGATCGATACCGAGATGATCGGCGCGATTGCTTCCAGTGGTTTCGGCGCCTCTGAATCGATGGGAGCCCAGCTCGGTAAGGGCGCTTTGAATATGAGTATGATCGAGTATAAAGAAGGTCCTGTCATGCTTTCGCCGGTCGGTGAGGATGCATTTTTGGTGGTTGTTGCCGAAAAGGATGCCAATCTGGGCATGATCAGATTGAAGATCAAGAAACACACCTCCGAAATTGTTGAGAGTGCAGCGATCTAATTTTTAAATTTCATATAATAGTCAAAGAGGAGATTTATAGTAATGGCAGAAGGAAAAATGCTCGATATAGCACATATTAGTTTTCTTGATATGATCAAGGTCATGATCACCATGAGCGGCGCGGCTGCAGCAAAGGGTACCCTGATCAGGAATGCCATCAACACTGCCGAAAAAATTCGAGAGGTCGATTACCCGACTTTGGATGATTTTCTGGCGGCCATTGAGGATTCGACTAATCCTATTACCCAGGTCGAAGGCAAGGCAACCCATCAGGGAGAGTTCATTTTCGGCCTTGCCGCCTGTCCTTTCGCACCTTCAATTGGGAACTACACAGAAGTTTTCGAAAAACTTCCAGACGGTTATGCCGATTTCACTACCGAGTTCAATAAACCGAGCAAGGTTACTGATATGTATCGGGTTGGAGAAGGTGCCGGCGTTAGCCCATTCTGTTCGGTGCATCAGCCGATGCGAAGCGCTATTGCCGAGAAGATTAAGATCGGTGGCAAAAAAATCAAAATCTATCAGCTTGGCTGCAAGGCTGGATCCGGCAAGAAGGGCTTTGCCGATAAATGGTTGGCGGAAACCGGAATCGCCCAGGATGTTGTTGACAAGGTACTCGACAACCACATGTGTTGTTATTATCTGAAGATTGTTGATTAAGATCTCGGCTACAGGAATATAAATAGAGCCGGGGTGTCCGGCTCTATCCGTATAACATGAAAAAGGTAAGTGGTTCTTGCCGTTATCTTTTCCGCCCCGGTCACTATCTTATAAATCAGGGCAGCCAGGTGGTTCTATGACAAGAAAGATCACTATTGCCAGCCAGAAAGGCGGAGTAGGTAAAACCGCTGTCACCATCAATTTGGCTTATTCGCTTCGCCGACTGGGTAAAAAAGTCTTGATTGTCGATGGTGATTCCCAGGGTGGAGTTGCCACAGCCTGCCGGCAAAAGATCATCAACAGCAAGGGCCTTGTCCAGGTCTTGAAAGGTGAAGATACTCTGGCCGGGGTTGCCGTTGCATTGGACGGTGATGAGCTTGCAGTGATCGGTTCAGGGATTTCCGCCCCGGAAGATATCGTCTATTTTGAGGAACAGGCTGCGGCCGGGAGGTTGGCCCCGCTCTTCAATAATGATCTCGATAAATACGATTTCGTCCTTTTTGATGCCCCGGTCGGTATCGGCGCTATTACCCGCGAACTGCTTACCACGAGCGGCAGTTTTATTCAGGTGTTGAACTGCCGGGCCGGCACGGTCATTACCCTTTCCAAGCTGCTCAATCTCTATATCTGGATCAGGAAGAATTTTAATCCCGAGCTTAAAATAGAGGGGATCCTGTTTAATATGCTGAACAGTGAGAGCGTCATTGAGAGCAAAATAGTCAAGCAGTTGAAATCTAGATTGCCGGCAAAATTATTCTTCGATACCGCCATTCCCTTCGACGATGCTTTTGAAGTGGCCAGCATCAAAGCGCTACCCCTTGAGAAGCTGAAAACCGGCCATCGCGTGGCCCGAGATTTCATGGCCCTTGCCGTCGAAGTTGATACCAGGAAACACCAGTTCGTAGGTGATGTCCTATTCGGGGACGATTACGATTTCGCGTCCCAGGAAGAAGCCGAAGGTGAGGATTCTTCCATTGCCGGGAATCGTGATGAGATCAAAGAAGCTCTTGGTGATATGTGCGACAACGGGGGCTTTTACGGTGCGGTAGTGGCTGACGAGATGGGTTTTCCTCTAGCCGATTACAGCAGTCCCATCGGGGTGGATGCGTTGGCTACTTGCAGTTCGCTGCTTGGCGAGGCGCTGGTCAAGGCCGGTTCCATTATCGAAATGTCAGATGTCAATAACCTGATGATGGACATTAATGAGAAGGACAAACTGGTCCTCCACCGGTTTTCACTTCTTGACGAGAGTTATGTGCTGGTTGCTGTTTGTCCCCAGGAGGTTGAGGCTATCGGCGAAATCGATCTGGCAGTTGCCCGGATAGTCAAGTCTCTATCCTGATTCATGGAGGCGGGCAGATCTGTCGTTGAGATCACTACCAATTTGCGGAGTTGCGACCCTGTCAGTTAAGAATGGTGAGCAGGAATTTTTTGAGTTTGTTTTTCGGTTTTTCGTCCATAAATCCTTTATCTATAAGCGCGGCAAGGTTTCTCGTTGTGGGGGATAACATTTCGCCTTTGCTGATCTCCTACAGCAATCCAATCGGATCCGGTTAGAAGTTCGGGTCGAAGCCATCGTTTATTTTCTCTGAGGAAGGTTGCTGCGCCGGTGGTGGTCTTTTGACTACCAGCCTGAATCCGGAATCCTCAAGAGCTATATTTGGTTCCAGTCCGCGTCGGTTCGCCGAGCGAACGCTCCGTGGCGCGGTGAACCACGAACCGCCGCGCATGACCTTCTTTTTGCCGGTCTCAGGACCTCCAGGATTATTTACCGGGCTGTTTATGTAGTATCCTTTGTCATACCAGTCCGAACACCATTCCCATACATTTCCGTGCATATCAAACAGGCCGTAACTGTTGGCCGGATAACTTTTCACCTGCGCGGTTTTCTCGAGATATGCCCCTTTCCGACTGTTGCCGTATACATATAATCCGTTGTAATTTGCCTGGTCGGTGGAGATCGTTTTGCCGGTGCTGAAAGGGGTGGAGGTCCCGGCTCGGATTCCGTATTCGAATTCGGCCTCGGTCGGCAAGCGAAAGTTTTCCTTGGCGATGCCGTTTAAAACCACGATAAAGTCCATGGACATCAACCAGGAGATATTTGTGGCCGGGTGGTCTTTAGGGACATCGACGGGAAAGGGGGACGTGGCCATCAGTTGCTGCCACTGTAAGCGAGTGATTTCGTGTCGGGCCAGCCAGAAACCATCCACACACACTTTATGTTGGGGCAGCTCATCCGCATAAAATTCGTGGTATTTCAGTTCTCCAGCCTCTTCCGTCAGGGTTTGTTTTTCCTGGAGTGATTGTCCCATCTGAAAGCAGCCGCCTTCCAACCAGACGAATTCAAGGTCGATTAATGGTTCACGCCATAGCGATAGACCGTTTTCGAAATATTCGGGGTTGTCTCCTTTTTGTTCGGCGGCCAGGCAGTTCTGGCTTAAAGTCGATAGCGTCAGCCAAACCAAAATGCAGAAACCTATCGTTAGTTGTTTAACCGGTCGCATCTCTATATACTGATAAAGATTTCCCCAAAGTTCAAGAGTGTCTTCAGAGGTTACGAGTCTGACATAGGGCTGGTTGTAAGATACTAATGTTGTTCTATTGCTATTTATTAAAAGAAAAGCCGGCACAGCGGCCGGCTTTTCTTTTAATGACAACCCTGAATATTAGCGGCGGTCACCCATCAACCGCAGCAAGCTCAGAAACAAATTGATGAAGTCCAGATACAGGGTCAGAGCCCCCATGATGGCGCCTTTCTTGATAGCTGCTTCGCCGTTTTCCATAATTCCGCCGGCCCCGTACTTCGATATTTTCTGAACATCGTATGCAGTCAGCCCGGTGAAGACTACGACGCCGATGGCGGAGACCACCCAGGAAACCATGGCGCTGCCCATAAATATGTTTACCACAGAGGCAATGATCATTCCGATTAAACCCATGAACATAAAGGCGCCCATGCCGGTCAAGTCCTTCTTTGTAACGGTGCCATAGATCGACATGGCCCCAAACATACCGGCAGCCACAATAAAGGCGCTTGCCACCGAGGTGGCTGTGTAGATGAGAAGGATTGCTGAGAGGGTGGCGCCGTTCAGGGCAGAGTAGAGGAGAAAAAGGGTAGTGGCTCTATAGGAAGTTATGCGTGCAATGCGGGTCGACAGATAGATAACCATGCCAAGCTCTCCGATTATCAGTCCGTAAAATACCATCTTGTTGCCGAAAATCAGACTTTGGGCGGTGGACGAATTTGCCACCCAGAAAGCGACGATAGCGGTGATGCCGAGACCTATGGCCATCCAGTTGAAAACCTTTGCCAGGAAGATGGTTGAAGCCTGGGACCTTGTATGAGTGGCAGGGAAAGCTTGTTGTTGTTGGAAATCGTTGTTCATTATTATTCTCCTCAGAAAAGTATGGTTGTAATCGCCGGGCAAATATTTTTAAACTTCTTAATCTCAATTTTCCAAATTAATCATTTTTCTATTGTGTGCAATGTACGCCAGTCTTTTGTCCAAAAATGATTAGGGACGATGTGCGACTATTTTCGGAGAATTCATATAACCTCTACCCGCGCACAAAAGGTTGGTAATTTAAGGATAGATTCGTTGGCTGGCTGATTCACTCAGATCTGCCATAGTCATCCTGCCGACTTCACTAATGGTAAACCTTCCGCGTTTGGAGATTTACGGCTCGTTTGTTTCGTGAAAAAGTGGTTACGATTTTGGCATTCCAGCATTTTTAGCGTGCAGCAGGTTCTTCAATGCCTTGATAATGAGTCTGGTATTTGTTGCGCATTTCGCGTAGCGTTCGCAGGTACTGTTCCTTATATACCATGGTCTCGCCGATCTCGATTTCGTTGATCAACGATTCGAGATGGGGAATGATGTCGATGCCGTGACGGTTAAGGACTTCGGCGTTTGCCCGGTCAATAATCATGACGCAATAGTATTTGATCAGTAGGCGAATATGGGGAGTGCGTCTGAACAGATAGGATTGCCCGCCGAGTGTGTTTAGAAAAAACCCCGCATACTCGTAAAGTTTAGGAAGCGGTAACCTTATTTCGGTTTCGACATCTTTGCATTGGCCGCCGATCTGAGACCATTGGTCGAAGAGGGCAAAGGTTGCTTCCAGAATATCGGCTTCCCGGATGAAGATTTCTCTGACCAGCAAGACATTTTCCTTGCCAAGCACCCTGTAAAAATGGGCGGTGTTGGTGAGAATAGTGAACAGACTGTCTGTTTCCCGGGCGACAATGGGAGGATTTGCCAGTAATTTATCGATCAATTTTTTAAAATGATTCTGGGCTCCACCTTCAAGCTCATAAGCGGCGATATAAGGTTGACGGTCAAGGTAGTTGAAGAACTCCTGGATTTTCTGATCAAGTTCTTCACAATTGTTGTTGATGAGGTCGATTTTTGGTGTGGTTTCAGATTCCTCCTTTTCCTCCTTTTGTTCGGAGACCTCATTGCTGGCTTCTGGCGGGGGGGGCTCCGTTAACTCCTCAATTTCTTTCTCAAGGGCATTGATCTTTTTTTCAAGCTGTTGGTTTTCTTCCTGGATCTCATGGTAAGAGGTGACCCCGGTGATGAAATTCTTGTAGAGAAAGAGGGAAAGAGCTAATGTGAATACAAGAAAGGTCAGAATTATCAGCGTCTTCTGTTTTTGTGGTTTTTTCGGCATTAGTTGTTATATCAGTATCAGTCTGCTTGTGTATCGGGATTGTTCGTCGGGTCAATTGGCGGTCGATTAGTTTAAATAACCGACAATCAAGGAGCTCCTTTCAAATGGTTGTCGGTTTGTCGTCTTGGGAAATGGCTTATTTGTATATAAGTACTCTGATTTTGTCGACATCGCTTTGAATCTATTTCACAACTTATCATGCCAGGCTATCTAGTTCAAATGAAATTGTCTGGTGAAAACCAAAGGTAGTGCAGGGATTGGAGATATGGAAGAGGTTAAAAAAGTCGTGGCGGGAAGGAAATGGTATGAAAATTATTTGCCGTTTGTCGCCAAGAGCCCGGAGATGCAGCTGGAGTGGCTGGTTGACCGACTATCCAGATTGCGGCGTTCCCGAGATAATGAAAAAAGGGGTATGTTGGCCCGGGAGGAGCTGACTCCTTACATAGGTTTACTTCTAGACGGCAACGCCTCAGGTAAAGAGGCCGGAACAACTTCCCCAGCCGGTGTTGTGTTGAGGGCGTTACTTGAAGGTGTCGATAATGACGACTTGCTCATGATGGTTGAATGTGCTGAAATATATGATATTCCGCTGCTTTTTGGTCTATTGCGGAAGATAACCAGGGAGCAGGCGGTATTGGCAATGAAGAAAGTCCCCCCTCTATACGAGAAGAATCCCCTGTTGCTTATCGACAGAGTTTTTCATGCTGTTAAAGAAAAATCACCGAAGATTCTGGAGAGTGCTGCGGAAGAAATCATGGTTGGTTCCGATCCCCCCAGGGATTTCATGGCCAACTATGAAAGGTTCCGGGAGATCATGATGGACGAACATATTCTGAGTCTACTATATCCAAAAGCAAACTGACTGAATCTGCCGTTGGGCAGAGGAAGTTGTCTTGAAAGATCTTCCGTTACCTGGAACGGGATCTGGTAGACGCTATTTTTAAACCGAATTGTTTTTAAGCAGGTTTTCGCTAATATTAAAGAACCGTTTGTGACAACTGCAGACCGAGCGGAAAGACAAAAAAACCCCGAGGCTTTATCAAGCTCCGGGGTGATAAGTTGTAAATGCAAAAGGTTATTTTTTCCCCATAGCCCGTTTCGAGGCTTTCAGCGGATTGACTTTGGTTGTGATTGTAGCTATTTCCGGTTTTACATGTGTGGCAAAATTGCAGATGCCGAGTTTCCACTTTGCTTCGGGGATTGCGTAGGTTCGGCAATACTTTGTTTTCTCTATCTCGACAACTCTTTCGCATCCTTCACATTTTTCAATAATCGTATTGAAAAGACCGCTGCTGTATTTGGCGAGGGTTTCTTCCGAGATATTATTGGCCTGTTTGGCTTTCGCTCCAGCCATTTCTAAAACCTCCTGATTTTGTTTGTTTGCAATTCCAGTCTTTCATTCATTGCTGACGGAAACCAATCTTTCTAAATTAAAAGTTAAATAAAGTCAATAGAAAGGTATGGTAGATTGTTTCGCGGATTTTTCCAGCAACAGAGGGGTTTCAATCTCTTGGACGATTCCTTTTAAGATCAAGTTTTTGAGGGACATTCAATTATTTGCGGTCGTGCCGGGTCGGAAAATCGCCTATTCAGAATGTCATGGTTCCGTTATCTAAATTATGTTGGATTTTTGATGAGCGCTAAACCTTTCTGTCGAAATATTCTATTGATTTTAATTAGTTATTAATTTATAGAATTTACTGTAATTGATTTTTTCCTAGAATGATTGTTGCAGTATGCGTGCTTTTCTAAGAGTCCCGGTGGCAGGGGCGACTCTGGTTTATGTTTATTATCGACTGATTTCACGGCCCTTTTGAGAGGAGTTTTGTAATGCCAGTTTTTATTTGGAAAGGGAAGAATTCGTACGGAGATAAGCGTAATGGCAAATATGAGGCTAATGATGAAGCCGCTGTCTACGCGCATCTGAAAAAAATCCGAATAACTCCTACTTCGGTCAAGGAACAACCTAAGGATATCTTGGCTGGGATTTCTTTTTTCCAACCCAAGGTAACCGGCAGGGATGTGGTTATTTTCACTCGTCAGTTGTCCACAATGATCGATGCCGGTTTGCCCTTGGTGCAGAGTTTGGATATTTTGTCAAATCAGCAAGATAATCCTACCTTCAAAACAGCTCTACGGGATATCAAGTCGGAAGTGGAAACGGGTAACACCTTTGCTGATGCCATGAAAAAACATCCCGATATCTTCGATACGCTTTTTTGTAATATGATCGAAGCCGGTGAGATTGGCGGTATTCTCGATACCATCTTGAGTCGGCTTGCCGAGTTCATGGAAAAGGCGATGATTTTGAAGAAAAAGGTCAAGGGCGCCTTTACATATCCGGTAATCTGTCTCGCCATCTCTGTAGTTATCCTCGGGGTTATCCTAATCTTCGTTGTTCCGACCTTTGAATCGATGTTTTCCGATTTTGGGGCGGCGTTACCAGTTCCAACCCAGATCGTTGTGGCCATGAGTAATTTCGTCAAGTCAAAGATCATATACATGATCATAGGGGTGATGATTTTTGTCTTTCTTTTCAAGAAATATAAAAGTACCGATAAAGGTGAACAGAAAGTGGATGCAATTTCATTGAAATTGCCTGTTTTCGGAGACTTGATCTTGAAGGTGGCAGTTGCCAAATTTACCAGAACTCTAGGTACCATGCTACAGAGCGGAGTGCCTATTCTGGAAGCATTAAGTGTTGTAGGCAAAACGGCTGGAAACCGCGTTATTGAAACAGCGGTCTTCAGGATATCGGATAGTATTAGCGAAGGGCGTACCATTGCCGAACCCCTTGAAGAGACAGGCATATTCCCGCCGATGGTGGTCCAGATGATAGGTGTTGGTGAGGCGACCGGAGCTCTTGATGCCATGTTAGCCAAAATAGCCGACTTCTATGATGAGGAAGTCGACCAGGCGGTAGAAAATCTGACTGCAATGATCGAGCCTTTCATGATGGTCTTTCTCGGTGGCATGGTCGGCGCCCTGGTGGTTGCGATGTACCTGCCGATCTTTAAGATGGGAGAGGTGGTCGGTTGAGGACGAAGGCCAGTGAAAGAGAAAATGTCATTAAGATAACCTCCGGTTGACTTTAGATTTGTCTGAAGAAATTTATCTTTAGAAAGGGTGTTTTATGACCATTACCAAAGCGGATCTCGTCCAAAAAGTCTATCAAAACCATGATCTGACCAAGGCCCAGGCCACTGAGGTTGTGGAGGCATTTCTGCAAATTGCCAAGGATTGTCTGGTGGAAGGTGAAGACCTCCTGATAAGTGGTTTCGGCAAATTCAATGTGAAGCAAAAAAAATCAAGAGTGGGACGAAACCCACAAACCGGTAAAGAATTGGTCCTGTCGGCCAGGCAGGTCGTCACTTTTAAACCGTCCGGCATTTTGCGAGAAAAAATTAATAGTAACCGATAATAAAATGAACGGGGATTTTGCAGCGATCAATGATGTCAATCATGATCGAACGGGTTGGTTTTCTTCCGGCAGGAAGGGATCAGCCCCTTTTTTTTGAAATTGTGTGATATGAATGGCATGACATAGGTTTTAAAAGTTTATGGACAAACGATGGATAAATATTTCCGAACTTGCTGCTTTGGTAAACGGCGAATGGCAGGGAGATGATGTGGCGATTTGTGAATTGACCGGTTTTGCCACCGCGGTTAAGGGGCAGCTTGCCTATATCGACGATATCCGTAAAATTGAGGCGGCGGCGGAAAGCAATGCTTCGGCGTTGATTGTTCCGAGGGATATCGGACAACTTGCATTACCGGTAATTAAAGTTACCGATCCTGTTTGGGCTGCGGCGGTGATCCATAACTACTTGCTAAAAAGGGATTTTGTTGCTTCCGGGATAGATTCTAAAGCCGTTGTAGGGGGAAATTGTTCGATTCCCATGGATGTCTCAATTGCCGCATTGGTGGTGATCGGTGACGGATGTCGCTTGGGTAACCGGGTGGCTATAAAGGCCGGGGCCGTGATCGGTAATGACGTCAGGCTCGGTTCCGATGTGATAATTCATCCCAATGTCACTATTCTGGACGGTACTGTGATCGGCGACAGGGTTATAATTCATAGCGGAGCCGTGATCGGCAGCGATGGCTTCGGTTATGCCCATGATCGAGAGGGCCGACATGTTAAAAGGCCCCAGGTCGGTTATGTGCAGGTTGATGACGATGTCGAGATCGGCGCCAACGTTTGCGTCGATCGTGCCACCTTCGGACGGACTTGGATCAAGCGCGGAACTAAAATAGATAATCTTGTCCAGGTTGGACATAATGTTGAGATTGGGGAAGATTCGATCATTGTCTCTCAAGGTGGTATTTCAGGTAGCACTACCTTGGGAAACGGTTTGGTTATGGGTGGAAAAGCCGCAGTCAGCGGTCACCTCAAGATCGGTAACAGGGTCACGATGGCCGGCAAGGCCGGGGTAATGAATGACCAGGAGGATGGCGCCGTAGTTGCCGGTTTCCCGGCTTTCCCCCATAAAAAATGGCTTAGGTCAGCTTCCATATTCCAGAAACTGCCGGATCTGGCCAAAGAAGTGCGGGAATTAAAAAAACAGCTGGATAACATTGCGGATAAATTACCCAGTGAGTAGTTTCCGGGTCGATCAGTTGCTGTATCGATCAGGGCTATAATTTATAGTTGCCATTTTTTATTGAGGAGGACAGAGGTAGTCATGAAATACGATAACGATTCAATTGATATCAATGGAATACTTAAACTTTTGCCGCATCGCTATCCGTTCGTGCTGGTCGACAGAATTGTCGAACTGGCTTTGGGAGAACGGGCCGTAGGGTTAAAGAACGTCACGATCAACGAACCGTTTTTTCAAGGTCATTTCCCCATTGACCCGATTATGCCCGGTGTTCTGATTCTCGAAAGCATGGCCCAGGTGGGTGGAATTCTGGCCTATCTGACCGACAAGGACAAATTTGAAGGCGATCTGGTCTATTTTGCCGGCTTGGACAATGTACGGTTCCGGCGCAAAGTCATACCGGGCGATCAATTGATTATTAAAGCGGATGTTGTGAAACGCAAAGGCAAGATCTATAAGTTCGGCGCCCGGGCCTTTGTCGAGGACCAGTTAGCCGCTGAAGCCAATCTGATGGCTTCTTTCGGTTAAGTTCGCATACCGCAAGTTTGTAAATTTAAGAGCAACAGGATTGCAGAAAATCATAATATAAACGGATTAAGAATGAATATTCATCATACCGCGGTTATTGATTCCGGTGCTGAACTGGATTCAACCGTCATTGTCGGGCCTTATGCGGTCATCGAAAAAGGGGTGAGAATCGGCGCTGGCACGGAGGTCGGCCCTCATGCCTTTATTCAGGGCATTACCGAAATTGGTACCGGTAATCAGATCGGCCCCTTTGCCATCGTCGGCGGTCCACCTCAGGACCTCAGTTACAAAAACGAACCGACCAAAGTAATAATAGGCAATAATAACCTGATCAGAGAATACGTCTCCATCCATCGGGGCACTGTGCGGGGGCGGGGCGAGACCCTGATCGGCGATGAGAACATGCTGATGGGCTATAGCCATGTAGCCCATGACTGCAAGCTGGGCAACCGCATTATCATCGCCAACGGCGGCACTCTGGGCGGCCATGTCATGATCGAAGACATGGCAAGCCTCGGCGGTCACGTAGGGGTCCATCAATTCTCCCGAATCGGCACTTTTTCCTATGTCGGTGGAGTATCGGGGGTGGCCAAGGACGTGCCGCCCTATATGATTGTCGCCGGGACCAGAAATCAGATGCGAGTGTCGGGGATCAACCACATCGGCCTCAAGAGAAACGGGGTTTCCGCCGAAGATATCAAGAAACTGCGCGGCGCCTTCAAGATAATTTTTCTCCATCAGGACCTGTTGCTGAAAGAGGCACTCGATCGTGCAATGGAACAATATTCGGACTGTGATCTTGTCGTCCATCTCGTGGAATTCATCAGGGATTCCAAACGTGGTATTGTCAGGAGTTTCAGCGAGGATGAGTAAGATCGGAATCATCGCCGGGGGGGGGCAATTCCCCATCCTTTTTGCCAAGGCGGCCAGGGAGAAGGGCCGTCAGGTAATGGTGGTCGCTCACAAGGGTGAATCCAGTCCTGAAATAGAGGAGGTGGCCGACAGCATCTGCTGGGTTAAACTCGGTCAGCTCGGCAAGACAGTCAAGTTTTTCCGGCAAGGGGGAGTCAGTGAGGCCGTCTTGTTGGGAACCATAACCAAGACGCGTATTTTCAAGGATCTTTTGCCGGATATCAAAGGCTTGGCATTGTGGAACAAAATTAAGGTCAGGCAGGATGATTCGATCCTGCGGGCCGTGGCCGATGCCCTTGAAGATGAAGGCATCAAGATTCTCGAATCGACTTGCTACTTGCAAGAGCTGCTATTCCCTAAAGGGGTGTTG
>Ga0102953_1000999_pt1 | contig 18361 bp, 13 predicted proteins | sample SalPon2A_C_D2_MG_FD_78509 | JGI IMG/M metagenome (GOLD analysis project Ga0102953, IMG submission 78509) | Soil microbial communities from South San Francisco under conditions of wetland restoration - Salt Pond MetaG R2A_C_D2_MG | ecosystem: Environmental > Terrestrial > Soil > Wetlands | place... | reverse complement strand
CGTTCCCCGTGCTGGCAAAGCAGCAACTTGCCATTGGCATCCAGCAGCAGCCCGTTAGACCCCGGCTCCTCTCCTTTGAAATCCTCTCCCAGGAATCCGGAAGGTTTCAGGTATAGGGAGGATCCCTCTCCTTCCTTCCATCGGTAAATGGCATTCCTTGGGATATCGGAATAAAGCAGCATGCTGTCTGCTTCCACCCATACAGGCCCTTCCGTCCAGTCGTGCCCGTCTGCCAGGATTTCCAGCCCGGCGGTTTTCGGGATCAGTTCCCAGAAACCCGGATCGAAAGCCTCAAACGATGCTTCCTTCAGTTCCGGATAGGGATTGGTTGCCGGCATATTTTCTGCCTCCTGGATTTTCTTAGGCTCGCCTTTACATTGTTGCAAAAAGGTAGCCAGCAGGATAATCGCGAAATAATTAAATGGTTGCATGTATTTTGTTTTAAGTTTCCCGCAGGCCTGGTTGCCCCGGCGACGGACCAAGGTCATAATATGGAACTTTCAATGGTAATGTCGGCATTTTTCCAGGCGTTGGCAAATTCTTGTTTCACGGCCTGTGCTTCAGCCATTTTTCCCTGCCCTTTGAGGCTTTGGTACAGGCCCATCAGCGACCACCCATTTTGACGAAGGTTAGCCAGGTCTTCACGGTATACGGTTTCGGCCTCAGCAAATTGTGCATCTTTTAATAAGAGGGCACCAAGGGTTTGCCGTGGAGGGATATACCATGGGGAAGGTTCACTGTACACCAGATGGTCTTCAAGGTCCACAGCGGTCTTCAGGTGTTCAATCGCGGCGGGCATATTGCCCTCCGCTGCGGCCATTTCGCCCGATAATACGGCATGGGCAATGGCAGCAATTTTGGAAGAGGGGTTTAATGGGTTGGCCATCAGGCTTTCCAGTTCGGGATCAGACAGCATCTCGGTCAGGGCCTCCAGTTCTTCCCTGGCTTCGGGGAGGTTGCCTTTCCGGATAAACGCCAGCCCCCGTGCATAGTGGCGGATGAGTTTCAGGTGTTTGTAGGCATCGCCCTGATATGGGATGGTCAGGATCTCGTTCCACTTCCCGAAGCGCACATAGGCCAGCAGGGGAACAGCCGCAAACTCCTGGAGGAAGGTGAGGGTCTGCATATCCCCGACCGGAACTTTCTCCGCGGTTTTCTTGGCGGCTTCCAGGGCTATTTCACTGGCGCCCAACAGACTGGCCGAAGACCACAGGAAATGGATGTTGTGGGGATAATATCCCAGGGGATACATCCCCTGGGAATAGCATTGGGAGATGTAGTCTTCATCGGCAAGGATAGCCTTCTGATTGGCTTTTACGGCATCCATATACCGGCCTACCCGAATATAGATATGGCTGGGCATATGAACCAGGTGCCCTGCCCCTGGCATGAGGTTTCTGAGCCGGTCTGCGCTGGCGACGGCCAAATCCGGTTCTGGGAGTTCCATCATATGAATATAGTAATGATTTGCCCCCGGATGATCCGGATTTAATGCCATTGCCTTTTCCAGCGCGGCTTTTCCTTTCAGGGTGTTGGGGGAGGGGTTCCCCTGGTTATCCCAGTAATTCCAGGGCATGGTGTTCATAACGGCATCGGCGTACAGGGTTTGGATATCGGCATCTACCGGGAACTTCACGGCTACCGCTTCCATGGCTTCCATATAAGCCATGTTCAGCTCATTAATATCCTTCGTAAGGTCGTCACTGTACCGGGTGTTTAGTGCCAGGATCAGGGCCTTCTCTTTCGGAGAAGCCCCGGCCAGGTGTTCCTGCGCCAACAGGATAGCCTCGTAGGCTTTCGTCTTTCTTTCGTCGTCCGGCAGGGGGTCATTGATATTCGGGCCCAGCGCAAAAGCCTGGCCCCAATAGGCCATGGCGGCAGACGGATCAAGCCGGGCGGCTTCCATAAAGGAACGGTGCCCTTCTGCGTGGTTAAAGGCGTAGGTTAGCCTAAGTCCCTGGTCAAAAAAAGCCTGTGCATTCTTGTTGTCTGTGGAGATCATATAATGATAATCCCCCAGATTGTCGAAAAGCGGCGCAATCTGGCGAGTAGTGTCCACGCCTGAAAGCAAAAAATTTGCGACCGTACATTTTATGGAAGAAAAAGAGGCTTGCTGGGACGCAATTTTAGAGGAATCGGTTCCGGGAGGGGCCAGGTACCAGATGATGCCGACAAGGATCAGGGTACCGCCTAATACAAGGTGTTTGGTTTTCATAATGTTTTGTTTATGGTGTTCTCTTGGTTCCTACCGCTGGCGGGGGAGTTGCGGGTATTATGATCTTGTTAAGTAGGTACTTGCGGTTTCCAGTTCGGGGCGTTCCCGGAGCCCGTTGGTTGAATTTACTAAAAGTTTTTGAAAATAGCGCCTCGCTTTTTCCGGCTCTCCACATGCCCGGGCGGCCATAGCGGCTCCGTAGAGTCCGTTGAAGCGGTTGGGATGGGCGAGCATGTCTGCTTCATAGGCGGCCAATGCCTGCCCTGGCTGCTTCAGTTCCATGAACATATCACCCAGCAGTTCCCCGGCCGGCAGGATATCACCGGGGCTTACGGGGTGTTTGGTAGTGGCGGCTTCCAAGCGGGTAGCTTCCTGCATCAGGACCAGCGCTTCATTGGGATGGCCATTTTCCAGGGATGCCCAGGCCCTCATAGCCGTCAGTTGGATGGCAACTTGCCCGGCGGCGTAGTCATCCCCTTTGGCTTGGAGCTTTTCCTGCAGGGACTTAAGTTCCCCCAGCTCCTTTTCCGCACCTGGCAGATCCCCGGTCTTAAGCAGGCCCAGGGTCCTGGCCGATTTCAAAATGGAAACCTGCCAGGGAAAAGAGTCCCAGGGAATAGTGCTCTGGAGCGGAAGTTCGAGCTGTGCGGCCGCCGCCCAATCGCGGTTCTCCAGGGCGATCCTTGAAGGGATGGCAGCCGCGGCGTATGCCACTTTGAAGTTTATGGGGAACACCTTTTTGAAGGACAGGAGATAGGCCAGTTGCTGTCTGGCCATTTCTTGTTCGCCCACCTGCAGGTAGGCATATGCCAGGTAATCCATCCCGTGAAGTTCCTCGTCCCAGTGGCCATCTTTGTCAAGGCTTTGTGAATAGCACAGGGCCGATGCCGTGGAATTCAGATTTGATTGGATGGACTCCCCCCATAATCCCAGGCGCGTAAAAATGTGTGAAGGCATATGCTGTGCATGTGCCGAAGCCGGGGCTATACGGGCATAACGCCTGGCAATGGGCAGTGCCATTTCAGCCAATTCCGGGTAATCGTAATTGTGGATGATGTAATGGGCAATACCGGGATGATCAGGTTGCCCCGCGTACAGGCCCTCCAGGATGGTGCCCGCTTCCCTTTGTTTAGTGTAGGTTTTATCGGTGGGATCCGCCGCGGCATTCAAGGCCAGGGCATAGAATATGGATGCTTCCGTGTCTTCGGGATATTTGTTCCGCAGGGCGGCCATTTGCCTTTCAAAACGGGCCGTTCTGGTTTTATGGTTGGTATGCTCCCATCCAGAATAGAAGGCGTCGATGGCATTGAGGTAATCCCTTACTTTTTCAGGTGTTTTAAGCTCCTTGGCCAGGCGAAGGATTTCTGAGCCCTTAACCAGTTCATCCCGGGTGGGAGGCGCCCAAAGTGGATGAAAGTTGCACATGGCGACGCCCCAGTACGCCATCCCACAGGAAGGGTCGATATCAATTACTTTCGCGAAGGCTTTTTCGGCCTCTGTATACTCAAATGAATGCAGCAGGGATAGCCCAAGGCCAAAGGTTTCTCTACTTTCCGAATCGCATCCCAGGGTAAAATTAACTTTTCCAAACTGCCCGTTCCCACAGAGCAGGACATCCCCGCGGATCAATTTGAGGGATGCAAGTTCATCGGGCGGCGGGGCATCTCGGTTTTTACAGCTAAAGAATAGGAGGAGGGCTAAACCAGCCAGCGAAAGAAGGAAGTGCCGGGGATGTGCCATATCCAGGAGGATTAGAGAAGGGAAACTCCTGTAGTTGCCTGTACGGAATACCACATCCAGTATCTACAGCTTCTTAAATGTAGTATTTCCCGGGGAGTTTTGGAATACTTTTACCAGAATTTTTCACGCCTTCGGCTAAGGATTTGCGTGCGGCGATCATTGTTTCAGGCTGGACAGGTATTGGATCAGGTCGCGGAGTTCGCGCCTGCTGATCATCCGGCCCATAGGGGGCATGGCCGACATGGAATTTTCTCGTTTGGCGATCCGGGAAACCGGGATCTTCATGGGTTCGGCCTGGGAGGTGCCCAGCAAGAGGGATTGGGAATTTTCTTGCTTTAGCAGGCCCGAGACCTCCTGTCCGTCTTTCAGGGTAAGGTGTACGTTTCCATATCCCGGGGCAATCCTGGCACTGGGTTCGATCAAAGCCTGGAGGATCTGCTCCCGGCTCAGGATATTCCCGATATTGTCAAGTGGCGGACCCACCTTTCCGCCTGTACCTTCAACCGAATGACAGCGCACGCATTGAGCCGTTGGATTACTGTTGAAGACCGTTCTGCCCTGCCACCATCGCCCTCCGAAAAGGGTTTCACGATAAGCGTCTGCGCTATACCCATTGCGCCTCAATTGTTGTAGGCGGGTATCCAGGGTTTCGGAACCGGTGTCTTCCACTGCTTCGATCAGGTCGAGGATGACCTCCGGTTTCAATTGGTTCCTCTTTGCCTTGTCAATTAAGGCAGCCAGTACCCCTTCGCTCTTTTCCAGGGGCATTTCCCCCAGTACGCTGAGCATGGTTTGTTGTTCCCCGACGGAACCCCGGTTGAAAATGGGGTCAACGATCCCGGGAAGTGCTTTCCGGTTTATATCGAGTTTCCCCACAAGGCTCACTGCGGTGGCACGCACGTCGGCATCCCCGTCCCGCATTCCAAGTTGGATCGCACGTCCGATCTGGGGATAGTTCAGGTCTCCCAGTGCCTGGAGCATGGCCGCACGGACCCTGGCGGAATGGTGCCGCTGAAAGAGCCTGAACAGATCGCTGGTATAGGTTGTGATCCCCAGGGAAGCTATGGTTTGGGCAACACCTATTAGGATATCGGGATTAGATTCTGAAAGGAAAACCGGTATATCTTTTTCAATGCCTTCCATCACGGGCTGGACATCCCTGCTGACAACCCCCCTGTATCGGCCATCCACCCGATCCAGCACGGACGGGGAGGCCCAGGTCCCCAGGGCGGCCAGGGCCTCTCCCCTGAGTACGGGGGCCCTGCTGCGGTCTTTGGCAAAGTTGATCAACAGGCCAAGCTCGCGTTCCCCTCCCACACGCAAGGCGGCATTTATACCCCTTCGTAGCAGGGGTTCGGAAGTAAACCGGTCATCTGCGAGAACCCCGGCAAGTTCGGGGAGGGCCGCTTCAATAGACCAGTCGTCATTGATCGCCCGGGCAGCTTCGGTAACCACGTATTCATCCTGGTCTTCCAGAAAATCAGCCACGCGCGGGTCCTGTTGTTTGCGCAATACGAGTACGGCGGCGATCCTGAGGCTGCGGTCGGGATTTCCGGCTAGGGTCGCCATAGTGTCGGCCGCACCTATCCTGGAAAGGGCCAGTACGCCGGCATGGCGGATATAAACGTCTTTGTCGTCATTGTCCACAAGCATTTTAAGCAGGGGTGCCACGGCCGGTTCATAGGCCATCCTTCCCAGGGCCTGGGCCGCATAAAATCGCAACCGGGGATACGGGTGGTCTAGCAAGGGTAGGAGTTCCCCAGCCGCGTCCTCATAGCGTACGTCACCCAGGACCTTAGTGGCCTGGGCTGCAATTTCCGGGTCTTCATCTGTCAGCAAGCCCACCAAAGGCTCCGCCTTGTCCACATCTTTCCCTGCCATCTGGCCAATCGCCCAAATAGCATGGATACGGGCCATTTGGTCAGTTTCATTTTTCAGGAATTCCTTCAGGGCCCTGTAGCCCCAAAAGGTACTCTTGGCCAGCTCAAACTGGGCTTTCTGCCGGATGCGTTTATCCGGGTATTTCAGGAGTTCGAGAAGTTCGTCGGTAGACTGGCTGCTGTAGTCCAGGGTCATCAGCCGGCGGGTTTCCCTGCGCTCTTCCTGCAGGTCGGCTTTACCGGGCTCCACATCGATCTTCCAGACGCGACCCGCGTTTTTGGAACCCCAGCCATTGATCCAATCGGCCATGTACAGTGCCCCGTCAGGGCCGAATTTCAAAGCCGTGGGAAGAATACCCGAAAGCACGTCCGTTTCCCCTGCCAGCCTGAAAGAAGCTCCCTCGGGTTCCAGGGAAAAGGACCAGACATGGGAAAGGCTGGGATCACCCACAAACTCCACCAGGAAGAATTTATTAAGCCAATCTTTGCCCAGGGCGGTGCCCGGGTTGTATGCCATCCCTGTCGGCCCGTTGTGGTAATTGGCTATAGGGGGGATGATATAAGCTGCCTGCCCGTCCCATCTCGGGACATACATTTTTTCGTCCATCCAGACGTTGTACCCGTTGTTTTTGGGATCCGTGTATTTGCCGTACTGCCAGTTAGACCGCCATCCGGCATCCGAACCTTCAACTATATGGACCATGCGTTCGCTTTCGCCTTTGTGGTCCCCGTCATTGTCTGAGGAAATGATATTCCCGTAGGCATCGAAGACAAATTCATGCGTATTGCGCAGCCCGTGGGCGAACACCTCAAAATCGCTCCCATCCGGATTGCAACGCACAATAACCCCCTGGTTTGGGTAATGGAATTTCTTGCCGTCTAAGGTGGTGATGCTCGCGCCAACATCCCCGATGCCCCAATAGATCTTCCCATCCGGGCCCTGCCTTACACCAGACATCCCATGTCCGCTGAAACCAATATGCACGGCAAAGCCGGTAGCGAGGCTCTTTTTGGTATCCATGACCAGGTCCCCGTTGCCGTCAGATACCCGCCAGAGATCGGGTCCGACGGCGACAAACAATTCGTTGTCCTTCACGAGCAGGCCCCCGGCCACATCAGTGATTTCGTCATTGAAATCTTCCAGGATCCGGGTAGACCGGTCGGCTATGCCGTTGCTGTCCCTGTCCTCGAGCATCCATACTTCCTCCTTTTCCACGGCGAGGTCATGCCAGTCGTGGATGCTGTCCTTGTTGAGGTCTGGAAACCACTCGTTTTCACTGCTCTTTTCAGGGGCAAATGTTTTATGGAGAAAGGCTCTTCTCTCCTCCACGCTTTGCAGGGCAATGGAAGGGGTCATCCAGTCGCGATGGCCGCGAATATCAAATTCCGAGTTCTTATTCCTGTTCGAACGGGTAAGGTATAGTTTTCCCTCTTCATCAATATCCATAGCGATGGGATCCGGCGCCAGGGAATCGGATGCCCAGAGGCTGATCACCAGGCCATCGGCCAGTTTAACGGTACTGCTCTCCTCCACAAGCCCCGCTTTTTCTTCTCCCTGCAATGAATCCTCCATGATAACCTGCGGGCTTTGAATAGGGATTTTTGGCGAGGTATTACAAGCCAGTGCCGTAAGCAGGATGGCTGCAGGGAAGGCAAGGAGGCATTTTCCAAAGATCGGTTTCATATATGGGTATTGACGGATTGGACTTTATCAGGCCTTAAGACCCCCGCTGCATCCAGGGCTTGGGATGGAAGCGCTCAAACCACTGGATGTGAGGAACGATTGGGCACGGATATTATTTAACGGCCGCCATCTTTTCTATGTAATCATTAGTTTGTTCCAGCACCCTGGCCAGGATCTGAATCTGTTCCTGCGCCTCGCTCCAGTTCTTCTGCTCTATGGCTTCCCGCACCCCGGGCATGGTTTTTACACCGTATCCGGTATAGAACCCCGGAGCATACAGGAAGTGCTTATACCACTCCCGCCTGGGCAGGCCCTCTTCCCGGGTTAACTTTTCTTCCGTATGCATCAGCAACGCATTCAATTGCTCTTGCTTTTCCTTCGAAAGGCCCAGTTTATCGAGTTCCGAATAGGCTTTGGTGCTTTGTTCAAGATCCTGTAGCGCATTTTCGATGGGTGCAAAATCCAGGTAGGGAACCAGGGCTTCTGGTTTGGGCTTAACAAAAGGCTTCTCAGGATCGGCAGCGAGTTCAAATGCATTTTTGGCTACGAGGCGATTGTGTTCATCCACTTCCTTACGGGAGTCGTTGATCAGGGTGATCAACTCGTCCTTATAAGTAGCCAGCGTTTTGTACCAGGGCCCGAAATCCAGGGGAATCACATCGGCATTGGCCAGCCTGAGGACTACCCTCCCGGCGGTGTTTGCCAGCGCCACGCCATAGTGGAAGCCGGGATCCTTAAAGCGTTTGTAATAGGGATAGGTATCGAATATCGTATGGTATTCCCCTCCCTCATCTTCCCCTCCAAAGCCGAGGTTGAGGGAAGCGATCCCCGCATGCTGTATGAAGGGGGTGTAGTCCGATCCGGATCCCAGGGCAGAAAGCGTAAAATCCTTCCCTTCCTTCTGTACCATTTGTTGCGCGATCTTTCGTTCTTTGACCGAGACGCCTTTCTGCGGATCGGGGACGTCGCCGGCCACTTCGGAAACCAGGGTTTCCAGGGTATGTGATCCGCCGGCATCGAGGAATCCCCGGCCGTTCCCATCGGTGTTGACATACGCCACGGCTTTTTGCTGTAGTTCGGCCTGATGTTCTTCCACCCATTCGGTAGAGCCAATGAGCCCGGGTTCCTCTGCATCCCAGGCGGCATAAACCAGGGTACGCCTGGGGGGATTTCCCTCTTTGGCCAATTCACCGACTACCTTTGCTTCTTCCAAAAGGGCCACTAATCCGCTGATGGGGTCGTTTGCCCCGTGGACCCAGGCGTCGTGGTGGTTTCCTCGCAAGACCCACTCGTCGGGATACTGGCTTCCTTTTAGCGTGGCGATCACATCATAGATGGGTTTTATGTCCCATTGAAAGGCCACTTTCAGGTGAACCCTGGCGGGACCGGGCCCGATATGATAGGTGATCGGCAGCCCACCCCTCCAGGATTCAGGGGCAACCGGGCCTTTCAGGGCGTCCAGCAAGGGTTGGGCATCGGCATAGGAAATAGGCAGCACCGGGATTTTGGTGATGGTGGGAGCCTCTTTGCGGTCCAGGCGTTTGGCATCCTTGGTGGCTCCGTGGCCGGGGGTAAGTACATCGCCCGGGTAAAGTGGCATATCCATCACAGAACCCCGCTGCACACCGGTCTTGTTTTTAAAGGCCCCTTCCGGGTATACATCCCCTTTAACATAGCCGTCGTCCGCAGGATCAGAATAGATGATACAGCCAATAGCGCCTTTTTCAGCAGCCAGTTTCGGCTTGATGCCACGCCAGGAGCCATAATATTTAGCGATTACGATCTTTCCTTTTACATCGATCCCCATTTTATCCAGATCCTCGTAGTCTTTCGGCACTCCGTAATTCACAAACACCAGCTCGGCTTCCACGTCTCCATCCCTGGAAAAGGCATTGTAGGAAGGAAGCAATTCAGATTCCTGATGGGTATACGGGTCTCCCTCCACGGGCACAGAGGCCAGGCTCGCCTTGAAATTTGTTGGGGCAGTGAGCTCGAGCAGGCGGGTTTTGGGATATGGGAAGAGTACGTCGAAGCGTTCGATCCGGGTGTCGTAGCCCCATGATTTGAATTGATCAGCCAGCCATTCGGCATTTTCTTTTCCATACTCGGTACCCAGGAAATGCGGGTGGCCCGAGAGCCGCTTCATCCAGGCATCCAGGTCGTCCGGATTAAGTTTAGCCTGGAAGGCAGCCTCCAGGTTTCGCTGTGTTTGGGCATGATCTTTTTCAAAACCAAGCATATCCTGCCCGTAAACCGGACTGATATGCAATTGCAGGACAAAACTCAGGATCAGGGATAGGTAAATGAACTTCATAAAAAGGGTTTTTTCAGGGGTGGAAGATACCCATTTTTTAAAAAAAAGTAGGGATTTAGACCGGAAAGATGCCGGGAAACCGGCTGCCGGGCGGCCGCGATTGAAACGAGTCTCATTCCCAGTCCTTGTCCAGGGCCATAAGGGTGTATAAAAGGACATTCGCCCCGTTGGCAATATCCCGGGCCGGGGTGAACTCACGGGGAGAATGGCTGATACCTCCCACACTGGGCACGAAGATCATCCCTGCAGGGGTGAGAAGCGCCATATCCTGTGCGTCGTGGCCTGCCCCGCTCGGCATGGCCCTGTGTGATAAACCCAGGGTTTCGGCCGATTGGGTGATCACGGCCCGGATGCGTTCATCCGTAAGGGCCGGATCGCCGGTGGCATCGATGGGCGTAAAATGAAAAGTCGTTCCCGAAGCCCGGGCAATTTCTCCGGCGCGGTCCTGTATTTCCTGAAAAAGGCGCTGGATAGTAGCCGCCGACAGGTCCCGGATCTCCAGGCTTAGTACCACACGGCCCGGGATCACGTTCGGGGCCCCCGGTTCGGCCTGTATCCTCCCTACGGTGGCCACATGGCCTCCCTTGGTTCCCAGTGCCACTTCGTTCACGGCCACAACAAATCGGCTGGCAGCCAGCAGGGCATCCTGCCGTTGGTCCATTGGGGTTGTCCCCGCATGGTTGGCATGCCCCAGAACTTCCACATCCCACCAATTGATGCCTACAATCCCCTGCACCACCCCAATGTCGGTGTGGGTACGTTCCAGGACACCTCCTTGTTCGATATGCAGTTCCAGGAAGGCGGCCAGGTCTCCTTTTTTCCGGGCCACATCCTGCAATTTCGAGGTATCCCCGCCAATACGGTTGATCCCTTCGCCCATAGAATACCCGGTGCTGTTGACCACCTTCATGGCGTCCTGTTTCAGGGTGCCGGCAAGGGCCCTGCTCCCCATGACCCCGCCTTCCTCATTCGCGAAAATGATCACTTCGAGGGGATGTCCGGTGGTGATCCCCGCCTCCTTGAGGGTCCGGGCCACCTCAATGGCTCCCAATGACCCCACGATCCCGTCATAATTCCCCCCATGGGGCACCATATCGATATGGGAACCGAACGCGATTGGTTTTTTGGCCGGATCGCTGCCCGCCCTGCGGCCAATAATATTGCCTGCATAGTCTATGTGTACTTCCAATCCCGCTGTGCGCATCAGGGCCATGACATAACGGCGTCCGGCAATATCTGCATCGCTGAAAGCCACCCGGTTGGTTTCTCCTTTTTCATCCTTCCCGAATTCGGCCAGGCTGTCAATAGTTTTTTGCAGGCGGTCCTGGTTGACGAGTGGGTATTTCTGGGCAAATATCGGTACCAGGTTGCTGAGGGCAACCGCCAGGATCAGGGTTTTTCGGAACATGGGATTGACTTTTGCAGGGAAGATACGGATTTCAGGTAAGACAGACGGACTCAGGATGAATGCCGCCCATCCCTGTTGGCGGGAACGGCATCGATTAACGCTCGCCGGCTATGAAACACGGGCCCTGCCTCCCTGTCTGATGCGCGGGATGATCACAAATTCCGCCACAAGCAGGTTAGGGACCCAGCACAGCCAGGAGATGGCCAGGTAGGCGGGGATAAATTCCAGCCCGGCCCAGCCCACGGCCAGGGGCAGGTAAATGCGGAGGGTAACCGCTGCGAAACACAGGGCATAGGAGCGGATCATCCAACGCTGGTGGCGGTCGAATTGCCGCCGCCGCGCAGCTATGTAAGCCTGTATGCTGGTAAACAGCCAGGAGATGGCCAGCCCGCCGAATCCCAGGGTAGCCATCAGTCCCCCACTGGCAAAAAATGCGATTCCGAGCCCGGCTGTGCCGCTGATCAGTACAGAAAGGACATAAATTTTCCCCAGCGCCCGGTGCAATCCGGGCCAATTTCGCCTCCAGCGGGAAAAGAATTGGGAAAAACCAGAAAGCAACGCCAGGCCACCCAGTGAAATATGGAGGTAAAAAGCCAGTAGGTAGGCCGGTGTTTGAAGCAGGGAAGGGGCTTTATCACCAAGTATGCTGTTTTCATAGGGCAGCCCGATAAACCGGAGCGGATATAGCCCGATTATCAGGGCAAATAAGGTTAATATGGCATACCCGATACGTTTAGGAAGTTCCTGTGGGCGCATGCTTCTTTCGTTTGTCAGTACGAAAGATACAGTAGATTTGAGATATTTGCAGGAATCCAAAAAGGAAACCTTATGTTTTACCAGTCCATTGACATCCTCGGGACGGTCGCATTTGCTATTTCTGGCGTTCTGGTCGCCATGGAAAAACGCCTGGACCTCTTCGGCGTCTTCATCATTGCTTTCGTCACCGCTGTGGGGGGAGGTACCCTTCGCGATCTATTGGTTGGCCATGTTCCCGTGGTGTGGATGGAACGCCCGTTATACCTGATTACCATCCTGACTGCCGTTATTTTGGCTGTGCTCCTGCAGCACCAGCTGAAATATTTGCGAACCTCTCTTTTTTTGTTCGACACTATAGGGATCGGGCTTTATACCCTGGTAGGAATAGAAAAAGGGCTTTCGGCCGGGCTCCATCCGGTGATGTGCCTGGCCCTTGGCACCATTACAGCCTGTTTCGGGGGGGTATTGAGGGATATATTGTGCAATGAGATCCCGGTGATCTTTCGAAGGGAGATCTATGCCACAGCCTGCCTCCTCGGGGGCGCCGGGTATTTTGCCCTCAGGGAATCCCCGATTACGGATGAATACGCCTATGTAGCCGCCATCCTGCTTGTGATAGGGATCCGGCTCATCGCCGTTCGGTACGGGATTGCGCTCCCCAATATTTACCGGGGGGGCGGAGATGCCCGCTGACCCTTGGGATAGCACTGTGTTGGGCTTAACTATATCGCCATTGGGATATCCATCAGCAATACCCTGGAAGTTTTAGCGGCCCGCACGGTCAGTTCGGTTATTTCCCATATACCCATCCCATCTCGCTGTTCCAGTTCCTGCCCGCTAACGGTCACCTTTCCGCTTAGCACAAAGATATATACCCCGTTGCCGGCCCGCTTCAGCTGGTAGGTTGCTTCATGTCCTTCATCCAGGTCGGCCATATGGAACCAGGCATCCTGATGGATCCAGACCCCCGGTTCTTTGGGGTTGGGGGACAGGATCTGATAAAAGCTGTTCTTTTTGGCCAGATCGCGTATGGAAGACTGGTCATATCTGGGGGATACGTCTTTTTCCCTGGGAAAGATCCAGATCTGCAGGAATTTTACCTGCCGGTCAGAATTTTTATTGTATTCGCTGTGCGATATCCCGGTCCCCGCACTGAGCACCTGGATATCCCCTTCCCGGATCACGGCTACATTGCCCATGCTGTCCATGTGCTTCAGGTCGCCCTCTAGCGGGATAGAAATAATCTCCATGTTCTGGTGAGGGTGGGTGCCGAACCCACGTCCGGCTTCCACCGTGTCGTCATTCAGAACGCGCAGGGTTCCAAAGTGCATGCGTTCCGGGTTATAATAGGAAGCAAAGCTAAAACTGTGATACGAATTCAGCCATCCGTGGTCAGCGTGCCCTCGGGTATTGGCTTTGTGCAAAACGGTTTTCATCCAAAACTATTTTTTAAGGTACAAAGATCCGCAATTCCCGGCGGATAGAGGATATAAAAAACCATTAGGTAATTGCAAAAAAGTAGATGGAGATGGTTTTTGTGCTTGCGCATAGCTTGTTATCAGAACCTGGTAAAGCTAGTGATGCTGGCAGATGCCCTTCCGCTTCCACGGAAACTGGAATAGCGGGGTGTCATTATGAGGAGAGCATACGTCGCGGTTAAAATGAGCTAAGGAGCAGGATTGATAGGATTTCTCACCCTCTCTGCGTTCGGTTCGAAAAGACATAAGAAATGCATAAGTTTTCGTAGCAACCTATGGGCAGAAAGATTCCTCCCCTTGAGAAGGGGAGCCTGCCCCGACCGAGTAATACGAGCGACGGGGGTGTCCAGAAGGGGCGGAGGGGTGCAAGAGGAGCCTGTCCCGCTCTTACACAGCAAGTGGCGGGGGGGAGCTTCTTGCATGCATTGATTATACGCCGGGTCGGCCTGCGTTACTTCACCACTTCCGCTTTGAGGATATAGACATTTTGTTTGGGCCAGTCGCCGCTGTCGACGGGTACATTATTGATGGCGTCCACCACGTCCATCCCTTCGATCACCTTGCCAAAGGGGGTATATTCCCCATCCAGGTGGTAGGCGCCAGGATCGGTGACCACAATAAAGAATTCGTAGGGGGAAGCCAGCATATGCGGGTTGTCGATCTCGCTGCTGGGCATAGATACAGTGCCCCGGTCATGCCGGTGTCCTTTGCGGGTATCGGGCGGCAGGAGGTATCGCCCGATTTCGCTCCGCTTGCGGGCCGTTTCCTTGTTGTCGGCGTTTCCCCCCTGGATTATAAAGCCCTTTACGACCCTGTGAAACATGGTGTTGTTGAAATACCCCTTGCGGGTGAGGTAGATGAAATTGGCCTTGTGATAGGGGACGTCGTCGTATAGCTGGACGGTAAAACTCCCCATGCTCGTAGTCATTTTCACCTTATCCACTTTTAAATGCTTTTGATATTCGTAAAAGAAATCGATCGCATTGTCATCGGTAAGCTCAAAAGGTTCCGAATCGGTTTCCGTTTCGTCTTCTTCCGCCACGGTATCGGTCGCGACCGAGGCTTTCTCCAGGGTGTCCTTCGGTTCTTTGGAATCAGATTGAGACCCGCCTTTCCCGCCGGCAGTGTCCCCGCAGGAGGCTAAAAAAATTAATGCTATACTTGCAAGGGTTGTGACTATTTTATGCAACATGGATTTTTCTCGCTTTACAAAAGAGGTTTCAAAAATAAAAAATCTCCCGCTCCCAGGCAGGGCCTCGCAGTATAAAATGGCCCCGGAAGTGCGGAAGCAGAGCCTGGAAAAAAGTATGGACCCTAAAAACCCAGCCAAAAAAGCCGGGGTAATGGCCCTGTTTTACCCGGATGCCGAAGCCCTCACCCGGCTGTTGTTTATCCTGCGGAAGACCTACCCTGGGGTTCATTCCAATCAGATTGGGTTTCCGGGCGGGAAACAAGAGGTTGAAGACGCTTCCCTCCTGGATACGGCCTTACGGGAGGCCGAAGAGGAAGTGGGGATTGACCGGGGCCGGGTGACGGTGATCCGGGCCATGAGTGAGTTATATATTCCCCCAAGCAACTTTCAGGTACGCCCTTATATGGGACTGTATGATAAAAATAGACCCTTTGTCTCCCAGCAGGAGGAAGTTGAAGCCCTGGTGGAAGTTCCGCTCAGCGAGGTCCTGGACGACCGCAGGCTCACCACCCGTATCATGAAGACCTCATATGCCCGTGAGATCGAGGTCCCGGCCTTTGAACTGGGGGGACATATTGTCTGGGGAGCGACGGCGATGATGTTAAGTGAGATTAAAGAACTCCTTACAAGGGTGATATAAACCAGATTTTGTAGATTTAGGCACTATGCGGCTATTTAAAAGAAATCCTTTCGGGCACATCCTTTTCCTGAAAAAATGGCTGATCCGGATCATGGGACTCGTAACCCATCAGCGTTATAAAGGGTTCAACAAGCTGGAAATCGACGGGTCTGAGGTGATCCGTGCCCTACCGCCCACGAATGTACTGTTTGTGAGCAATCACCAGACTTATTTTGCAGATGTGGTGGCGATGTTCCACGTGTTTAACGCCAGCCTCAGTGGTCGCATCGATTCCATAAAAAATGTGGGCTACCTCTGGAACCCCAAACTCAACCTCTACTATGTGGCGGCGGCGGAAACCATGAAAAAGAGCCTCCTGACCAAAATCCTGGCCTATGCGGGCTCCATTAGTATTGAGCGGACCTGGAGGGCCGACGGGCATGATGTGAACCGACAGGTGAAGCTCAGCGATATCTCCAATATTGGAAAGGCGCTTCAAGACGGGTGGGTGATCACGTTCCCCCAGGGGACTACCACCCCATGGAAACCCCTTCGGAAAGGGACTGCCCATATCATCAAAAAATATAAGCCCCTGGTAGTTCCGGTAGTTATAGATGGTTTCAGGCGTTCATTCGACAAGAAGGGCTTGCGGGTCAAGAAAAAGGGCATTCTGCAGTCTATGGTGATCAAGGAACCGCTGGACATCGATTACGATGCGATCGAAGTGAACGACCTCATCGAGAAACTGGAGTTTGCCATTGAGCAGCACCCTTCCTTTCTTAAAGTCATTTCCCAGGAGGAGCTGCAGGCCTATGAAGAGGAAAACCAGCAACGCAGGTGGAGAGCCCAGCAAAAACGGAAACGAAAAACCCAGGATTAAACTTCCAGCCGTTGCAGTTCCTTGTAATTCTGCCTCAGCCGCTTCAGCAGGATCCCGTATAGCAAGCGGTAAAAAAGCCAGACGAGGAAGAGGAGGACGGCTATGAAAATCACCGATACCCCGATGATAAAGAGCCAGAAAAGGAATTCGTTGCCTGCCCGGGTAGCATTTTCAACGATTTTTTGGCCCTCCGGAAGGTATTTTAGGCTGGCGTAAAAGGTAATCACGAAGGTGACCATGAAGAGGCTGATATTAAACCAGACGTATTGGGTAACGGTCCTTTTCACATTCAGGATGGCCTTCATCAGCTGGCGCGAGGAATCAGTCACGGAAATTTTCCGGTAATTCCTGTAAAAGCGGTACATAAAGTAGATGAGGATGGTGTAGCTGATCACATTCAGAATGATATCGATCTCGTACATATGGAGTTGCCGAACTTCTTCAAAATAGTCGGCATCCGTTGCCACGATATTGATCACGGTCCAAAAGACAAATTCGAGGATGCTGATGTAAAAAATCCATTTCACGATGGAAGAAGATTTCTTCCAGATCATCTTGTAGATTTGATCATAGGTCAGCCGGGGCATCTTTTCCCCTTTACGCTGCCAATCCTTCTTGAGCAATTCCAGTTCGTCCATACCCTAAGGATTTAAAATGGTTCTTAATTTATTCTTTACCCGGTTCATTTTCACCCGGGCATTGACTTCGGTGATGCCGAGGGTTTCGGATATTTCCCGGTAATCTTTGTCTTCGAGGTACAGGAATACCAGGGCTTTGTCTATATCGCCCAATTCTCTTATCGCGTCATACATTAGGGAAAGTTGTTGTTCTTCTGTTGGATCGTAGGCCTCGGATTTGATTTTATAAATCACCGAATCATAATCCTGGGTTATTACCCTTTTCTTGCTTTTCCGGTATAGGGTTATCGCCGTATTCAAGGCCACGCGGTACATCCAGGTACTGAATTTGGAATCCCCCCTGAATTTGGGATAGGCCTTCCAGAGTTGAATGGTAATTTCCTGAAACAAATCGTTATGCGACTCCCGGTCGTTCGTATAAAGGGTGCACACCTTGTGGACAATGTTCTGGTTCTCCTCCAGTTCGGTCACAAATTGGTGTTCCAGTTCCTTATTCACTTCAGCGGTTAGGGTTACAAATACATTAGTAGCAGAGCGGCTGGCTTCGTTACAGCCAGCCTTTCAAAAATAAACAAATTCGGGAGCTATTCTTCAGGCGAACACCTCCCGAACCTATCCTTTAATTGCCTCACCTTGCCGGAGTTGGCCCGTAATAAAAAGGGCTTTAATTCCTGTAGTCCAAGGCTGGTTCACGATCCCCGAGGAGCGGGATATATTTGAAATTCGGACCCCTTCTTTCGAGGAATTCTTCCCGGGCCTTTTTAATGAGATCCTGGTCCTTATAGAGGTCGATGGCCGTCAAGGTAAGGGTTTTGGCTGCTACCATCATGCCTTTTTTACCAATAGACATGCCCCCGGCGGCAACTGCCTGCCAGCTATGGGCCGGGGTTCCGGGTACCCAGGTGGCGGCGCTCATCCCCACGGTTGGAACCGTGAAGCTCACATCGCCAACGTCTGTTGACCCTCCCGGCTCCGCCTCGGTCTTATAGGGCTGGACGCGGGCTGCTGCCGCGGCATCGGCAGACTCCTGCCCGAGGGTCTTGGCGATTTTATCGGCAAATGCCTTTTCTTCGGGGGTATAGTTCACCCCACCTACCTCGTTCAGGTTGTCGTACATCAATTTTTGCAGGGTGAGGTTCGGAAGAAGTTCGTGGGTGCCCCCGATCATTTCGTAGTCCATGGTGGTTCCGGTTCCCATGGCAGCGCCTTCTGCGGCTTTGACAATACGGTCGAAGATATTGATGACCACGTCCCGTTTCTCATGGCGTGCGTAGTAGTAAACCTCGGCAAAATCCGGTACCACATTAGGGGCTTTCCCCCCGTTTGTGATCACGTAATGGATCCTGGACGATGATGGAACATGTTCCCGCATCATATTGACCATCACATCCATGGCTTCCACCGCGTCCAGGGCAGACCTTCCTTTTTCAGGAGCGGCAGCGGCATGGGCCGAAATGCCGTAAAACCTGAATTTTGCGGATTTGTTGGCCAGGGCAGCGCCGGCGTTCGCTTCGTTTTCATCCCCTGGGTGCCAGTGAAGGGCAATGTCTACATCAT
>Ga0102953_1000998_pt1 | contig 18393 bp, 10 predicted proteins | sample SalPon2A_C_D2_MG_FD_78509 | JGI IMG/M metagenome (GOLD analysis project Ga0102953, IMG submission 78509) | Soil microbial communities from South San Francisco under conditions of wetland restoration - Salt Pond MetaG R2A_C_D2_MG | ecosystem: Environmental > Terrestrial > Soil > Wetlands | place... | reverse complement strand
TAACTGCCTAAAATATAAAAAAGGATGAGGATGGCCAGCAAAATCGTTACCGGCAAGATCTTGCTTTTTTTCTTTTTGATAAAGATCGAGGTCCGGTCCATCAGCTCGTCGTCGATAATCTCTTTCTGGTAATGCTGGATTTTAGGTTTCCTATGCTCGATGTCTTCCTGCGATGCATAGTGCTTGAAGGTGTCGTCCGGATCCAGGCCAAGATAGGTTGCATATAGCCTGATAAATCCCCTGACAAAAACTTCGGCAGGCAGCTTTTCGAAGTCGTCAGTTTCAAGCGCCCGGAGAAAATTGGCGTGAATCCTGGTTGCCTGCGCGGCTTCCTCGATGGTTTTATGCTTAGCCTTGCGGGATCGGTGCAGAAGTTCTCCCAAGGTGTTTTCCAGCCGGTCCTCATTTTCGGTCTGCTGTGTTGTCATGTCGCGTTTTCCTGGCTGAGTATTTTTAAACGGTCTTTGCCGCAGTGCCTTAGGTAATCATCTAATGATATTAGTTGAGCTTTTTGATTATGGCCTGTTCCTTGATCTCTTTAAGCCATTTTTTAAAGCGTTCGTCCAGTTCCACTTGACTGAGAGTGTCAATAATCTCTTCTTTAACATCTTCGAAGGGAGCAAATTCAGGTTTGCCGTCCAAGTTTCTGGCAACCAGGCGATAAAATTGATATGAATTGTCTGATTCGATCACAGTGCTGATCTGGCCGGGCTTAAGAGGAGTGATTATGTCCCGCATTGATGCCGACATTTCGTTTTCTTGGAAAAAACCGATGTCACCGCCGTCTTTCGCTGAGGGAAGTCCCGAGAACGAATGTGCCAGTTCTCTGAATTCCCGGCCAGCCAGAGCAAGTTTTCTGATTTCCTCGGCTTTTTTTTTGGCTTTTTCCATGGCGTCCAGAGGGGCTGATTCCGAAATTTCCCAAGGGATGCCGATCTGGAGAAGATGATAGCCTCTCGGCATCTCCTGTTGGGTATAGACTTTGTCGTAGTATTCGCGGGCTCTCTCCTCGCTGACCACAACTTTAGATTGGACCTCGTAACTTATAAGTTTTGATTGCAGGAGTTGTTTGCCCAATTTTTTTCGATACTCGTCTTTGTCTATCCCGGATCTTTCCAGTTCTTTGTAAAGTTCGTCGGCAGTGATATGGTTGTTGCTGCTTATTCGGTTAATGGCGTTGTCGATGTCTTCATCCGTTATCTCAATCCGCAGTTCTTCGGCTCTCTGGCGGACTAAGAGTTCTTCGATCATTTCCTCTAAGATCTTTTGCCTGGCCTCAGCCATTTTTTCGTCAAGCTCGTACGTAGGGGAACTCTGTCTTACCTTGGTGAAAATATCTTTGCCGGCCTCATCCAATTCGGTCTGGGTGATGACTTCCCCGTTGACCACGGCAACGACTTTCTCGACCAACCGGGCTTCTACTGAGACAGTTCCGAGACAGATAGTCAGCACAATAAATAATAATAGCGAACGGTGCAGGGTGGTCATGGATTCGGTCATTAACTTGTTATCCTACGAGTAAGGTGTTCGGCTGTAAGTGAAAGATAAGGATTTTCACCAAGTTATAGTTAAGTAGCATTCCCCATGAGGGTGCGCAATATTTTTTTGGCTTCATGGATAATAGTCTCGGGTTGATCTCTTTTTAAGGTTACAACCAGTCTGCTATCGGGAGTGAGCCGCATTCCCCCTTTTGATGTGTTAATTATTTCCAGAAGTCCAGCCGGGTCGACCGGAGTGCGATCGGTAAAGGAAAAGACCAGGTTTTTCTCGCCTTGATCGAGACGGGTGATCTTCAGTTTGACCAGGTCTTCCTTGAGGGAGATGATATCCAGGAGATTGAGAGTCTCCTCAGGCAGGGCGCCGTAACGGTCCCGTAACTCATCCTTAATGTCGGCCAGTGCTTCCTCGCTATGGCATGAGGTTATTTTCCTATAGGTGATATAGCGCAGGTCGGTGTCCCTGATATATTCCTGGGGGATAAACGCCGGCAGCAGCAGGTTTATTTCCGGTTCGATGGTTTCCTCTTCCAGGGAGATTCCGCCTGCGGCCCGGTTCTTGAGGTCCTCGACCGTCCGCTGGAGCAGATCGAGATAGAGATCGTAGCCGACCGCGGCGATATTGCCGCTCTGGGACTCGCCGAGGATATTGCCGCCGCCCCTGATCTGCAGGTCGCTCATCGCCAGTTTGAAGCCGCCGCCGAGTTCGTTATAGTCCATCAGGGCCCTTAAACGCCGCTGGGAATCTCGGGAAAGTTTCTCCATCGATGGGACCAGCAAATAGGCATAGGCCTGCTCGCTGCTTCGCCCGACCCGGCCCCTGAGCTGATAGATCTCGGCAAGCCCCAACCGGTCCGCCCTGGTAATGATGATGGTGTTGGCGTTTGGGATATCGAGTCCCGATTCGATGATGGTCGTGCAGACCAGGACATCGATATCCCGGTTGACGAATTTCACCATGATCTCTTCGAGGGTGCGGCCGGGCATCTGGCCGTGGGCGACGGCGGTGCGGGCCTCAGGCTTCAATTCGTGGATCCTGCGGGCCATTTCGTGGATCGAATTTACCCGGTTATGGACCACGAAAACCTGGCCGCCCCGCTGCATCTCCCTGGTGACCGCTTCCTTGATGACCAGATCGTCAAATTTGGCTACAAAGGTTTTTACAGAGCGGCGATGACGTGGAGGCGAGCTGATTACCGACAGGTCCCTGACCCCGAGGAGAGACATCTGCAGGGTGCGGGGAATGGGAGTGGCGGTCAGGGTCAGGACATCCACGCCGGTCCTGATTTTCTTGATCCGTTCCTTGTGTTTGACCCCGAAACGATGCTCTTCGTCGATAATCAACAGGCCTAGGTTGCGGAATTCGACGTCCTTCGAGAGCAGTCGGTGGGTGCCGATTACTATATCGACTGAGCCGTCCTTAAGGCCTTTAAGGGTTCGCTGCTGTTCGGCTTTAGGCCGGAACCTGTTTAAGGATTCGACCCTGACCCCGAATCCTTCCAATCTCTCCCGGAAGGTGGCGGTGTGCTGCTCGGCCAGAACGGTAGTCGGCACCAGGATGGCGACCTGGCTGCTGTCGGTCAGGACCTTGAAAGCGGCCCGGACTGCCACTTCGGTCTTTCCATAGCCGACATCGCCGCAGACCAGTCGATCCATTACCTTCTCCGAGGTAAGGTCGTCCAAGACATCGTTTATGGCCTTGAGCTGGCCGGGGGTCTCGTCAAAGGGGAATGATTCTTCCAATTCTTGGTACATCTCGTCCGGCGCTGAAAAACGGTGGCCGGTGCTGATCTGGCGCTTGGCATAAAGATCGAGGAGTTCCTGGGCCACCTTCCAGACCGCTTCCTTAACTTTGGCCTTGGCATTCTGCCAGGCCTTGCCGCCGAGCTTATCAAGTTTCGGGACTTGGTCGGACAACCCCTTGTATTTCTGGACCATATTGAGGCGATCGACCGGCACATAAAGTTTGTCGCCGTCCAGGTAGTCGATCTGGAGGTAATCGCCTTCAATATTGTTGACGGTCATGTTGATCAGACCGGCGTAGCTGCCTAAGCCGTGGTCAATATGGACGACGATCTCGCCTGCTTTCAGCTCCTCGAAACTGACTGTTTCGGCATTGCCGGTCGGGCGGTTCCGCTTTTTCCCCAATCTCTTTTCGCCGAAAAGTTCGGTTTCCGAGAGGATGTGAAGTTGTTCGCCCGGCAGATCGAAACCGGCCGATAGCTGCGAGGAATAAAGGCAAATCTCTTGATGGGTCTCGACCGCTTGCTTTTCCGGTATTGGCGTTTCCCTTTTGACCGCGTTAAGGCCATGGTGGAGAAGAAAATCCGCCAGTTGTTCGGCGTGCCGTTCGGAGCGGCAGGCCAGAATAATCGTGTCGCCTGCCGCCTGCCAGTCCCTGATTCGATCGGCCAGCGGCGCCAGTAAACCTTTTTTACGGCGGTGCAGTTCCAGTTCCTGGGCGAGCAGGGTGTGGCTGCCGGTAGTGACGGTGTGGACGGAGTCAGTTGTGTCTGACAACTGAACAGCGAGACTGTCTGACCTATCGGGAGCGGACGAGGCGGGAAAGTCATTCAGGTCGATACGTGAAAATCGGTGCAGTTTTTCCTTAAGCTCCGAATCGCTTAGAAAAAGTTCATTCGGGGGCAGAGCGGGTCGACCTGAAGAGGCTATCTCCCTGTGGTTGGCAGTGATCCTTTCCCAGCTCAATTCGATGCTGTTAGTGATTTCAAGCGGGTCGTCCTGGATGATCAGCGAATTTTCCGGGATGAAATCGAGCGGCAGGGAAGTATCGGCATGAAACAGGGGCAGCAGGAACTCGATGCCGGGGAAGCGCCGCTGGGCGCGGAGTTGGTCGACCAGAGCGTCCACCTCGTCCCGGTCCCAGTTCTGCTCACGGGCGCGTTCAAGCAGGCGCTTTGCTGGAATGGGTATTCCATCGTCCTCTCGCTCCGGATAGATGATGTCCGATACCGGCAAAATGGCAAATTCTTCGAGTTCCTGAAGAGAGCGTTGGCTGATTGGATCGAAGAACCTGATCGACTCGACGGTGTCGCCGAAAAAATCGAGCCGCACCGGGCAATTATCCGAGATCATCGGCGAGGAATTATTGATAGAGATCAGTTCGCCGGGATGGGGCGGAAAGATATCGAGGATACCGCCGCGCAGACTGATTTCTCCAGGAGTCTGGACCAGGGAGACCTTTTCGTAGCCGGTTGAAACCAGACGACGGACCAGATCGGCCTGATCGGTTTCTTCTCCGGCAATCACCAGTTCAGCCAGATTGTTGAGCGTCCTTTTGGGAATTATCCGACGGAGCAGGGCTTCGGCCGGAATAACCAGGACAAAGGGGGAATCAAGATTGATCAGTCGGTACAGGGCTGAAATGCGGCCGGCAACAGTGGCCTGGTCAGGCGAAAGAGGGGTGTAGGCCGGAATGTCGAAACCGGGATATAGCAGAACCGGCAGTCCGGTAAACAGGGCAAGATCCTGCTCCATTACGGCGGCCTGTTCCTCGGAAGCGGTGATCACCGTGACCGGACGGCGCAGTTGCCGGGCGGCCCGCGCTACCAACAATCCCTTGGCCCCGCCCCGTAATCCGGAAACGGTCGCGGCGAAGCTTTTTTCACCGGATAATCTTTTAAACAGTTCTTTCATAACGCCGGGTGAAATAGGAGACCATGTAAGTATGACAGATGGTTCAAATACTGGAAAATGGGATTGAGGTAGAGATGTTCGGTTAACGAAATTCTGTAATCCTGGTTAGAAGGCCCCGCCGATGCTGAATTCCCAATTTTTAGTATCTTCATCACCCTTTGGATTGAGGTTGTAACCCCACTCCAAACGCAAAGGGCCAATGGGTGACATCCACCTGATCCCGGCTCCGGTGCTATGTTTGGAGTCGCTGTAGTGCCAGAAGTGCCATGATTCCCCTGTCGCGAAAACGTTACCGATATCATAGAAGATTACCCCCAACAGGCCCTGACTCTTGGAGATCGGGAAAATGTATTCGAGATTGGCGTACCACATCTTGTCGCCACCAATGCGTTCATTGGTTACAGGATCTAGAGGGCTGATCTGGCCGTTGTCGAAGGAGCGGATCGAGCTCAGGCCACCCAGATAGAACTTTTCGAATACCGGCAGATAGCCCTCAGAGTTTCCGAAAATTTGTCCTGCGGATAGTTTTGGATGGAAGGTTGTGTTCTTGGTGACCGGAAAATACCAGCTGCTGGAACCCTCAATTTTGGTAAAGCTATTATCACCGCCGAGGATACCGCCGGCATAATTAATCGAGATATTGTTGCGGGATCCTTTGCTGGCAGCGTAAAGCCGATCGCGGGTGTCGCGATAAAGCCCCGTTTTTATCGAAATGGTAATGGGGTGGTCCTGTGAATCTCTGATTAATGAAGATGTAGTTGCTTTAACGTCGGTCAGATTGGTGTCGTCGTAACCGAAACCGGTGTTGAGATGCCATTTTTCCCAGAGCGGGTAGCCAACATGCACACTGCCGCCTTTTGAATCTTTGGTATAGTCGTCGTATTCGCGGTCCCAATTGTAAAGAGAGAAAGACAGGAGCAAATTGCTGTCGAGGAGATGGGGCTCAGTGAAGCTTAAGTTGAATTTATTGGCGGTGCCGCTGATGTTGGCTTGAAGCGCCAGTGTCTGGCCCCGTCCGAATAGGTTATTCTCGCTGATCTCACCCATAAAGGTCATCTTGTCGACGGTGCTGTAACCGCCGCCGACACTGAATTTCCCGGTAGGCTTTTCCTTGACCTCGACGTTCAGATCGAGCTGGCTATCATCAAGACCAGGTTCAGGCGAGATGTTGACGTCTTCGAAGAATTCGAGGCGGGCCAATTTCTGGTTACTTTCCTTCAGTTCGCCTGCATTGAAGAGCCCTCCTTCCTTGAGCTTGATCTCGCGGCGGATGACCTTGTCCCTGGTTCGGGTATTGCCCTTGATGTTGATCCGGTTGATGGTTACCAGCTGACCTTTGTTGATCCTGAAATCCAGGTCCACTGTTTTTTCTTCCCGGTTCCTGGTCGTTTTCGGATAGACTTCCGCGAAGGCGTAGCCTTTATCGGCGTAATAATCGGTGATCCGCAAGACATCTTCGCGCAAAACACTGCGGCTGAAGAACTCTTCCTCATCGACCTTGATCATCTTCAGCAAAGTGTTCTCATCTTCGATCAGGTCGCCGGAAATTTTGATGGTGCCGCATTTATAGCGTTCGCCTTCATCAATATTGAAATAGACAAAGAACCAATCGCCTTTCTGGACGACTTCCGGTTCTCCGACCTTCGCCTCGACAAAACCGTTATTCTGATAGAAGGCGGCTATCCTGGCCGCGTCCTGTTCCAGCTTTACCTTATCCATCAGACCGGAATCGGTAATAAAGGAGAGCCAGCCCTTCTCGGAACTTGAGATCGTTTTTTTGATTTTCCTGTCCGAGAAACTCTTGTTGCCGGTAATGATGATTTCCTTGATGAAGATTCGGTTGCCTTCCTCGATCTTAAAGGTCAGATCGACCCTGTCCTTGCCGGCTTCGGTCTCTTCGACCGAGACCCGGCAATTGAAATAGCCGTCCTCGCGGTAGAGATTTTTGATGTTGGCAATCGATTCCTTGATCGCTTTGTCGTCAATGATCGAATGGCTCTTGATCTTTATTGCCGCCTGCAATTCCTCATCTTTGATTTTATTGTTGCCGCTGATTTTGATTTTGCCGACCAGATCTCTTTCTTCGACTTCGAAAGTAACCTCATGACCATGCGGAGTCTCCTTGGTCGTTATCCTGATATCGCCGAAATAGCCCATGGCAAAGACCTCTTTCAGATCTTTGTTTAGATTGGTGACGCTGAATTTGTCACCGGGCCTGGTGGATATCTTTCGGATTATGGCGCCGGAATCTATCCGGTGGTTGCCGGTTACCTTGATAGAGGCGATAAACTGGTGGCGTTTGGAGAAATCATCGGTCTGCTTGACGATCTGGTCGATGGCGGTGGCCAGCTCTTCATTATTGGCGACATCTTTAAAAAAATAAGAGGTGGCGGCGGGGTCTGTCAGATCAAAAACCGTCATGTCGAGGCTCAGGCTGGTACCCAACCTTGTGAGACTGCCCACTGCGACATATTTGATGTCATCCGTCGGTAAGAGAGGCTTAAGAGTGTTAACGGCCGGAGGCCAGGATGCTGCCTGCAGTTTTCTGACCGTGGCGTCTCTTTCCAGGATATTAAGATCATGGGCTACGGCCGCCGTTTTTAAGAGCCGGTCGGCATCTTCGGTAAGTTTCTCCGCTTCGGTCACCGCATTAATCTTGAGCGGCAGAATGATCGTGTCCGATACAACGGTTTCGGCGGTACCAACAGTTGTAAACGGTTCTAAGGCCCAAACAGTTGCAACCGGCATGAAAGTTGAGACGGTGCCAAAAAATATTGCCAGGAAGAATTCAGTATATTTGCGAGTCATGATTAATTTAACACTCTTTGAAAAACCGTTGTTTTCCGAATAAATTTCAGGAAGCCAATATTGCTTCCTTGAGGATGCCGTCCTGTAGCGAAAGGCAGCGGTCCATTCGCCTGGCCAGTTCGTGATTATGGGTGACCATTACCGTAGTCAACCCCAATTCCCGGTTCATCTTCCTGATCAGTTCAAAAACCTTGGTGCCGGTGGCCGGATCGAGGTTGCCGGTCGGTTCGTCGGCAAGAAGCAGGGCCGGCTCCATGATGAGGGCTCGGGCCAGCGCCACCCTCTGCTGCTCACCGCCCGAAAGTTCGCCGATTTTGTGATTAATCCGCTGTGCCAATCCCACCTGCTCTAAAAGTTTCAGGGTCCTCTCCATGAGCGTTTCGCTATCAAGGCCGCCGATCAACCCCGGCATCATGGTGTTTTCCAGAGCGGTGAACTCCGGCAGCAGGTGGTGGAACTGGAAAACGAAGCCGATCGTCCGGTTGCGGAATTGTGACAACTTATGGTCGCCTTTCAGGTAGATGTCTTCCCCGTTAAAGAACATGGAACCGGAAGTGGGGCGATCGAGACCGCCAAGAATCTGCAGCAAGGTGGTTTTGCCGGTCCCGGAGGTGCCGACAATGGCGACCATCTCGCCCCTTTCCAAATCGAGGTCGATCCCTTTCAGGACTTCAAGGCGGGTCGGACCTTGAACAAAGGTCTTGGTTATGCCGCGGGCCTTGCAATCGAGTTCCTTGGGATGATCAGTGCCGTCTTTCATTCGTATCTCAACGCCTCCGCCGGTTCGACTCGGGAGGCCTGCCAGGACGGATAAAGTGTGGCAACGAAGGTGATGACCACGGCTGCGGATGCGATCATTACAACGTCGAGGGGGAGTACCTGGACAGGTAGGGTCGTCATCGGATATACATCGGGCAGCTTGATGAATTTGTATCGGCTCAGTAGTTCCGAGATGCCGAGCCCTCCAAGAACTCCTAGCACGGTGCCGGTCAGTCCGATGACCAGTCCTTCATATATAAAAATTCGCATTATTGAGCCTGATGTGGCGCCCATCGATTTAAGAATAGCGATATCGCGGGCCTTCTCCATGACCACCATGATCAGGGTGCTGACGATGTTGAAGGCGGCGACCAGCACGATCAGGGCGACGATTATCGACAACGCGGTTTTTTCGAGGCGCAGGGCTGAGAAGAGATTTTTGTTGAGCCTGATCCAATCCTTGGCCACATAACTCAAACCGAGTTCTTTCTCGATGTCGCGGGCGACCCGGTCCGCCTGGTAGATGTCGGCCAGTCTTAATTCGATGCCGTGCACCCCTTTATCTATGTCGAGGAACTTGCGGGCGGTCTCCAGGGAAACGTAGATCAGGGCGGAATCGTATTCATAAATACCGGTTTCGAAAACGCCGACCACCCGGCAGGGTTTCATTCGGGGAATCACACCCATCGGAGTCAGGGGGCCGGATGGCGAGATCAGTCGGACCCGGTCGCCCATGCGCAGATGAAGCTGCTCGGCCAGGTCGACCCCGACGACGATGCCTGGTACTTTGCCGGCCGGTGTTTCTAAGTCTTTCAGAGAACCTTCAAGCATATGGTCTCCGATCGATATAACCGTCGAGGCTGTAGCGGGATCGATGCCCCGTAGAATAGCGCCGGTGCCGCCTTCCCCGGCGGTGATCATTGCCTGTGTATAGAGATATGGGGTGGCGCCTATGATCGACGGTTTTTTGAGAAGTTGTTCGCGTAGTTCGGAATAATTATTGATGGTGTCGCCGTATTTCTGAATGACGATATGGGAGTTGACTCCAAGGATTTTGGCCCGGAACTCGTTGGTGAAACCGGTCATGACGCCCAAGACGCAGATCAAGGCCATGACCCCGACCGCTACTCCGACCACCGAGATCACAGTAATCAGGGAAATGAACCCTTTTTTGCGCTTTGCCTTCAGGTAGCGCAGGCTGACAAACCATTCGAAATGCAAAATTATCGACTCCCGGTTCCAGCTGGTTATTTTTCCGGCCGCAGATGCGGAAAGAGTATAACGTCGCGGATCGACGGCGAATCGGTCAGCAGCATGACCAGCCGGTCGATGCCGATGCCCTGGCCGGCGGCGGGCGGCATTCCGTATTCCAGGGCGCGGACGAAGTCTTCATCAAGCTCCGGAAAGATTTCCTCGTCATCACCCCGTTCGGCAATCTGTTTCTCCAGACGCATTTTCTGGTCGATCGGGTCGTTTAATTCGCTGAATGCGTTGGCTATCTCCCGGCCGGTAATGAAAAGTTCGAACCGGTCGGTTACCTCGGGGTTTTCTTCATTGCGGCGGGCCAGCGGCGACACCTCGGTGGGATAGGAGGTGACAAAGGTCGGATTGACCAGTTTATCCTCGACCAGGAGCTCAAAAAGTTCAGTTTTCGCCTTGCCGGGCCCGGCTTCAGCTTCCAGCTTGATCTCGTGTTGCACGGCCAGGGCCATGACCTTTTCCGGATCGGCAAGGACGGCGGGGTCAATCCCGGCTACTTGCGTCAGGGCTTCGTCCATGGTGTAACGCTTCCAGGGCGGTGATAGATCGACTTCGCTACCTTGGTAGTTGACGACCATCGACCCCGTCACTTCCGAAGCGATCCAGGAGACCATCTCTTCGGTAAGGTCCATAAGATCGTGATAAGTGGCGAAGGCCTGGTAGAACTCAAGCATGGTGAATTCCGGGTTATGGCGGGTGGAAAGTCCTTCGTTTCTGAAGTTGCGATTGATCTCGAAGACCTTTTCAAAACCGCCGACCAGGAGCCTTTTCAGGTAAAGCTCCGGGGCGATCCGCAGGTAAAGGTCCATGCCGAGGGCATTGTGATGGGTCTTGAACGGTTTGGCTGTGGCGCCGCCGGCAATGGGCTGCATCATCGGGGTTTCCACTTCCATGAAGCCGCGGTTGGTCAGGAAATCGCGGATCAGCCTGATAATCTCTACCCGTTTTCTGAAGGTGTCCCGCACTTCCGGATTTACGATCAGGTCGACATAGCGTTGCCGATAGCGGGTTTCGACGTCGGTCAGACCGTGAAATTTTTCCGGAAGCGGGCGCAGAGATTTGGTGATCGGCTTGACCATGTCGGCCTGGAGGGTCAGTTCGCCCTTGTTGGTTCGGAACAGACCGCCGCTGAAACCGGCGATGTCACCGATGTCGAGCTTTTTGAAGATCGAATAGGCCTCGGTGCCGATCACATCCCTCTTTACATAGATCTGGATGCGGCCGGTCTCGTCCTGGATATGAAGAAAGGAGGCCTTGCCGAACTTGCGCAGGGCGATGATTCGTCCCGCTATGGTATAAGAAGGTCCCTGGTCCGGTTCGGTTTCGTCGGAAACCTCTTCGGCCATGGCCAGCAGATCCTTGACGGCCTCGCCCGGTTTGAAATCGTTGGCGTATATGTTCACGCCGAGATCGGCGAGATCGGCCGCTTTTTGCCGTCTTTGTCGTAGTACCTGGTTTAGTTCTTGGCTCATTGATAATCCTGGGATAAAGAAATTTCAGTTGGTGTTGGATAGATATTTATCTCGTAGCACAGCCGATACTTCACTGGTAAGGACCAGGACTTTCTCGGCCAGCTCCGGAGCGAGGGAACCGGTCCCGCAACTGGGGGTGATCAGGCTTTGTTCGAGGATGGCGGAAAGCGGCCATCGGTCGTTGCTTAGTTGCGCGGCTTGTCCTTCCCATCTGGCGACCAGTGACTCGGTGGTCTCGGCAACGATCTTGTCTTCTTCCGAGGTGGGAACAATGCCCCAGGCGATGATCCCACCTCTTCCCAGATAGGAATGGATCTGGTCCCGGCAGGTAACGAAACGGTCGAAGAAGGTATAGGCGTCGAAGCTGATAATGTCGATATCGCCGGTCAACAGCAGGTTCCATTCAGTATTGGCGCAGACATGGACGCCGGCCAATCCTCCAGCCCCGCGAATGGCCCCGGCGACTTGGTTAAGGTCCTGGGCGATGTCTTCCTGGGAGATGGTGATGAATGACGAAGAACCAAGGCCAGCCAGGGCCGGTTCGTCGATGAAGATCAGGACGGGCAGTCCGGTTTCTTTAAGGAAATTAACCTGCCAGGCGCCTTTCATCGCCAGGCCTTGGACGATCATTTCCCGGAGAGATGGATTGTAATAACTGAGGCGTTGATGCTGGTCCTGAAGGCCGGTCAGGGTAGTGAACGGACCGGTGATCTGTCCCTTGACCGCTTCGGCCAGACCGGAAGTTTTGGCCGCTTCTTTAAGGAGGTAAAGGCCGGCGGCCCGCTCCCGGCTGATCGAGAAGCGGGAATTCATCAAGGCGATTGGGTCATCACTGACTGCCAGAAATTCTTCGAAGAAAGGCAACAGCTTTTCGTCAAAATCACCGTTGGTGTCAAAATAGGTGCGCTCACCCTCGATCAGACCGACCATGCCCTCCATGAACTGGACCAGCATGCCTTCCTTGGGATTGCCGGGCAGCTGCGGCCATAAAGGAATTTCGGGGGTGTAGCGGGTGATCAGCTCAAGGCCTTGGGCGTGGTCGGCAACAGGCAGGCTGCCGATCAGGGTGGCTAAGCCCCGCGGTGAGAATTCTTCGGCTTTTGCCGGATTTGGTGGTTGTCGGTCCATGTTGTTTTCCTGAATTTCACTCCGTTCTTGGTTTTGTAAGAACCTCTTTAGCTATCAATAATGGGGGTATATGTCAATCAAATTCAGGGCGATAGGAATGATAAAGAAGGTGACACTACGTCTCCTGTAAATAGCCCTGTTTCTTCTCGCCGACAAATTATTTGTCTGACCGGCTCTTGACTGGGCGAATAAAGTTGTTTAATTTGCGTGATTCACGCGAGAGTGGCGAAATTGGTATACGCACTGGATTTAGGATCCAGCCCACCTAGTGGTTGGGGGTTCAACTCCCCCCTCTCGCACCAGATCGCTGAAACTTACCGTTTTTGGATTATTAATCATCTTTAAGCATAACTTTTAAGGAAGGGTAAAATGCAGGTTACAGTTGAAGATTCCGGATCGAACAGCAAACGGCTGAAGATTGTACTGCCGGCCGATAATGTCAGCAAAGAGCTTGAGAAGGCCTACCGGAAGTTAGGCAAGAGCGTCTCGATCAAAGGTTTCAGGAAAGGCAAGGTGCCCCGCAAGGTCCTGGAGAGAGAGTATGGTCCGAAAGTCGAATACGAGACTGCTGAAAAAATGATCCAGGAAACCTATTTCGACGCCCTTGAGGAGAGCAAGCTTGACGCCGTTGTCCATCCGGAGATTCGCAATCAGCAGTTTGCCGAGGACGGCACTTTTGTCTACGAGGCTGAGATCGCAGTACGGCCGGAATTCGATCTTGGCGACTATAAAGGTCTGGAGATCGAAATGGAGAGCACCGCGGCCGGCGATGATGAGATCAATGCCGCCCTTGAGGCAATGCGGCGCGAAAATGCTCCTCTGCGCTCCGTGGAAGATCGCGCCGTCCAGGTTGACGATGTGGTGGTCGTTGACTTTCAGGGTTTTCATGACGGCAAAGAGATGAAACAGGTCAAAGCCGAAAATTATTCGATAGACGTCGGGTCCGGTCGCTTCGGCGAGGAGTTCGAGAATACCGTTATCGGCCTGAAGAAGGGCGATAAGGCTGAGCGCGAGATCGATTTTCCCGAGAATTTTCCTAACCCGGTTCTGGCCGGCAAGAAGGTTAAATTCGACATCGAAATAAAAGAGGTCAAGGAGCGCGTTCTGCCTGAGATCGACGATGAATTCGCCAAAGATGCCGGACCGGAATACGAAACCCTGGAAGATCTGAAAAAGGCGATCAACGAGAAGATCAGCAAGGAAAAAGAGGATGCCGGCGCCGGCACCTTGGCCGACAAGCTGGTGATGAAACTTCTCGAAACCCACGAGATCGAGGTGCCCGACCGTCTGGTTGCCTATGAAATAAATTCGATGATCAAGGAACTGGAAGACAACCTGACCAACCAAAATATGACTCTGGAAACGGCTGGTATGAATCGGGATGAACTGGTTGAACAGTATAAGGATACCGCAACCAAAAGAGTCAAAGGCGATTTTATCCTCAAGAAGATCGCTGAGGTTGAAGGGATTAAGCTTGTCGATGAAGATATCGAGAACGGCTTCAAGCGGATCGGAGAACGTTACAACATGCCGATTGATGAGGTGAAAAAGTATTTCGCTAACCGCGACGACCTTATGCCTTTTATGAATGAGTTGTTGAGCGAGAAGATCATTAATTTCCTGCGGGACAACGCCAAGGTGAAAACGGTTGCAAGCGCTGCGGCAGACGATGCTCCGGAGAAAGGCGCCGCCAAGCCCAAAGTAAAAAAGAAAACGGCCCCGAAAGCTAAAAAGAGCAAGAAAGAAGAAAGTCCGGTGGAAGGAGAAGATTGATGAACCTTATTCCGATGGTGGTCGAACAGAGTCCCCGCGGTGAGCGGGCATACGATATCTATTCCCGTCTGCTCAAGGAAAGGATCGTTTTTCTGGGCACGGCGGTAAGCGATGAGATCGCCAATCTGATTATTGCCCAGCTGCTTTTCCTGGAAGCGGATGATCCGGACAAGGATATCACCTTTTACATTAATTCACCGGGCGGGGTTGTGACGGCCGGCCTGGCGATCTACGATACCATGCAGTACGTCAAATGCGATATCGCAACTCTCTGCCTGGGACAGGCCGCCAGTATGGGCGCGGTATTGCTGACTGCCGGTTCGGCCGGCAAACGCTACGCGCTACCCAACGCCAGGATCATGATCCATCAGCCCATGGGCGGTTTCCAGGGCCAGGCCACCGATATCGATATTCATGCCAAGGAGATCCTTCGGATCCGCAAAGACCTCAATCGGATCATGGCCGATCATACCGGCCAGAAGATTAGAAAAATTCAGGTAGATACCGAGCGGGACTTTTTTCTTAATGCCGAAGAAGCAAGGAAGTATGGTATCGTTGATAAGGTCCTGGCAAAACGGGAATCTGTTGGAGAGGAACAATAAGTTTATGGTTGATGACAATAATAATGGTGGAAATGCCAAGGTCCTCTGTTCTTTCTGCGGGAAAGGGCGTGACGAGGTAAAGAAGCTGATTGCCGGGCCTTCCGTCTATATCTGCGACGAGTGTATCGACCTCTGTAACGATATCGTTAAAGATGATCGCAGGAACAGAGATGAAGAGACTGCCGAGCCGGCCAGTTTCAAGCCTAAACAGATCAATGACTATCTCCAGTCGTATGTAATCGGCCAGGAAAGGGCCAAAAAGGTGCTGTCGGTCGCGGTCCACAATCATTACAAACGGATCAACGTCAAGACATTCGACGATAAAAGCGATGTGGAGCTGCAGAAGAGTAATGTGGTCCTGATCGGACCTACCGGCAGCGGCAAGACTTTGATGGCCCAGACCCTGGCCCGCATCCTCAACGTGCCTTTCGCGATGGCCGATGCTACCACCCTGACCGAGGCCGGTTATGTCGGCGAGGATGTCGAAAATATCCTGGTCAATCTTCTCCAGGCCGCCGATTATGACGTTAAAAAGGCCAGCCACGGCATCGTCTATATAGACGAGATCGATAAGATCGCCAGAAAATCCGACAGTGCTTCCATTACTCGCGATGTTTCAGGCGAGGGGGTTCAGCAGGCCCTGCTGAAGATTATCGAAGGTACCGTCGCCAGCGTCCCCCCAAAAGGCGGCCGTAAACATCCGCAGCAAGAGTACATCAAGCTCGACACCACCAATATCCTCTTTATCTGCGGCGGCGCTTTTGTCGGACTTGATGAGGTGGTGAAAAAGCGGAAAGGCACTAAATCCATGGGGTTCGGAGCTAAAGTGGTCAGTAAAAGCAGCAAGAAAATGGGCGAGATTCTGTCGCTGGTCAGACCGGAAGATCTGCTGCGCTTCGGTTTGATTCCGGAACTTGTCGGGCGTCTGCCGGTTATCGCCACTATGGAAGAGTTGGATGAGGCCGACCTGGTTCGAATACTGCGTGAGCCCAAAAATGCGTTGACCAAGCAGTACGAGCGTCTTTTTGCCTATGATAATATCCGCCTGCGTTTTACCGAGGGCGCCCTTTCGGCCATCGCCCATGAGGCCCTTAAGAGAAAATCGGGAGCCCGCGGCCTTCGCTCTGTGCTTGAATCGGCCATGCTTGATGTGATGTATGAGCTTCCCTCCAAAGAAGGCGTTAAGGAATGTGTTATCAGTGAGCAGGTAATCCTCAACAATGACTATCCGGTCATCCTTTTCGACAGCGAGAAAAAGAAAAGCGCCTGACCCTCTTGCTGTCGGACTGCATCATAATTACCTTGTTCAAAACGACCCCACGATTAACTTTAACGAGGTGTTTTGAAACATGTCCGAAATTGATTCCGTAAATAATATCTATCCGATGATGTCCCTTCGGGATATCGTGGTCTTTCCACACATGGTAGCTCCCCTGGTTGTCGGCCGGGAAAAATCCATTAAAGCCCTTGAAAAGGCCATGGAGGAGCGGACCGAAATATTCCTTACTACCCAGAAAGATGCGTCCGAGGACGAACCGTCCGAGGATGGCATTTACCGTCTCGGCACAATTGCAAAGGTCTTGCAATTATTGCGTTTGCCCGATGGCACAATCAAGGCCCTGGTCGAAGGCAAGCGCCGTGGCAAAGTAATCAGGTTCCTGCCGAACAAAAATTATCTGGAAGCCCAGCTTGAGGAGTTCCTGGCCGGAGAGTTGGAGCAATCCGAAACGGTTGCTTACATTCGTGAAATCCAGGAGGCTTTTAAAGAGTACGGCCAGGTCAAAAAGAAAATCCCCCAAGAGGTGATGAATTCGGTCGCCAAAATAGGGGAGGCCTCGAAATTTGCCGATGTCCTGGCCTCGCATCTGCCCTTGAAAACCGATGAGAAGCAGGAAATTCTTGAAGCGGTCGATATTCGGGACCGGCTGGAGGTTCTGCTGAATAAAATCTATCGTGAGATAGAGGTCGCTTCCATCGAGGGCCGGATCCGGGCCCGGGTCAAAAAGAAAATGGATAAGACCCAGAAGGACTACTATGTTGCCGAGCAGATCAAAGCCCTGCAGCAGGAGGCTGGCCAGCAGGATGATGCGGCGAGCGATCTGGCCGACTTGGAGCAGGCCATTAAAGATAAGCAGCTTCCGGAAGAGGCCAAGGCCAGGGTCGAGAAAGAGTTTAAGAAGTTAAAGATGATGCAGCCGATGTCCGCCGAGGCCACCGTCTCGCGGAATTATATCGACTATATCATCAGCCTGCCTTGGCTCGAATTGTCCGACGCCTCCATCGACATCAACAAGGCCGAGGAGATTCTCGATGCGGACCATTTCGGTCTCTCCAAACCAAAGGAAAGGATTCTCGAATATCTGGCCGTTCAGGCCCAGGTCAATAAGCTCAAGGGACCGATCCTATGTCTGGTCGGTCCGCCAGGGGTAGGCAAAACCTCACTTTGTAAGTCGGTGGCTCGGGCCATGGACCGCGAATTTGTCCGACTTTCCCTGGGCGGAGTTCGCGACGAGGCTGAGATCCGCGGCCACCGGCGCACCTATATCGGGGCCATGCCGGGCAAGATTATCCAGTCTCTCCAGAAGGTCAAGGTCAATAATCCGGTCTTCTGCCTCGACGAGATTGACAAGATGTCGATGGATTTTCGCGGCGATCCGGCCTCTGCGCTGCTTGAGGTCCTCGATCCCGAACAGAATAATGCCTTTAACGATCACTACTTGGATCTGGATTATGATCTCTCAGATGTTTTTTTCATAACCACGGCCAACAATCTGCCGTCGATCCCAGCCCCGCTTCAGGACAGGATGGAGATCATCAAGCTGAGCGGTTACACGGAAGAGGACAAGTTGCGGATCGCCCAGGATTACCTGGTGCCTAAGCAGTTGGAGGCCAATGGGTTCAGTGAAAATGACATTACCTTCAATGACGGTGGAGTCTTGGAAATTATCCGGCATTACACCCGCGAGGCCGGGGTCCGTAGTCTGGAACGCTCCATTGCCTCGCTCTGTCGCAAAGTTGCCCGCGAGAGACTTAAAAAAAACTCGGACCGCAAATACCGGCTTACCGCGAAGGCCGTGGCCCGTTATCTGGGTGCGGCCCGGTATCGCTTCGGTCTTGCCGAAAAGATCGAAGAAATTGGTATGGCTACCGGCCTTGCCTGGACCCAGGTCGGCGGCGAAATGCTGCAGATAGAAACGGTGCTGATGCCCGGCAAGGGCAGGCTGACCATTACCGGGAAATTAGGCGAGGTCATGCAGGAATCGGCCCAGGCCGCCTTGAGCTATATCCGTTCGCGGTCTCTTTGTCTGGGCCTTTCTCCGGAATTCTACCAGAAACTGGATATTCATATTCATGTGCCGGAAGGGGCGATTCCGAAAGACGGCCCTTCGGCGGGCATCACCATGGCAACCTCGATGATATCCGCCTTGATGCAGGTAC
>Ga0102953_1000997_pt1 | contig 18396 bp, 19 predicted proteins | sample SalPon2A_C_D2_MG_FD_78509 | JGI IMG/M metagenome (GOLD analysis project Ga0102953, IMG submission 78509) | Soil microbial communities from South San Francisco under conditions of wetland restoration - Salt Pond MetaG R2A_C_D2_MG | ecosystem: Environmental > Terrestrial > Soil > Wetlands | place... | reverse complement strand
GCCGGGGCGCTGCGCCAGGATCTGGTGGGCGACCTGGTAGATGCGGTCCAGGTCCGGGCGCTCCTCGCGGTCCACCTTGACGCTGACGAAGCGGCTGTTGAGGACTTCGGCCGTCGGTAAATCCTCGAACGACTCGCGCGCCATCACGTGGCACCAGTGGCAGGCGGAATAGCCGATCGAAAGCATCACGGGCCGGTCCAACTCCCGGGCGGTCTCGAACGCCTCGTCACACCAGGGGAACCAGTCCACCGGGTTGTCTGCGTGCTGGAGCAGGTATGGGCTGCTCTCCCGAGCCAGGCGGTTCTTGCCGATTGCGTTCATGCTGTACCTCCCCGGTTCGTCGCGCCCACTTTACTAAGCGGGGCGGGACTAATACCACGTCGGATCGTGGTACTTCCACCGTGGCCGCGCCCGTGTCCCGTGGCCCGGGCCGTGATTCCGGTCAATCCCGCCCCAGCCTTCTTCCGCCAGGCTTTCCGAAGCCGGCAGAAGAAGCCCGGAGGACCGACGGTGCACACTACGGGCACCGCACAGCTGCCCGCCATTGCAAGGGAATGGGAGTTTCCGCTCACCAGGCACTGCCGGACAGGCCCGTCGCGGCTGGCCTCCGCCAGTTGCTGCAGGGGCTGGCACGCGCCGCTGGCGCATGGCTCCGGGAATTCGATCCCGCGGCGGATGCCGCCGCGCTCGCGGCACTTCGCGCGGACTCGGCGCGGTGTCTTGTCGCCAGCGCCGAGGCGGGAGCCGGTTGCCTGGTTGCGGTGCCCGCGGGATCCACGGGTTGACGCTATCCGGCCCGGGCAGCCCGGGATCGGGGCGTTGCGCAGGCGCGTGGCCGGCCTGCCGATGCCGGCGGCGCTCGCCTGCCGGGTGCTCGAGACCCTGCTTCGGGGGGTCGCCGATGCCGCGCGCGCCCGTGGTGATGGTCTTGGGCATCGCCGGGGACGAGGTACGCGGCTGGCTGTCGGACGGCCGGGCGCTGACGCGTGCTCCTGAACGCGAGAATGGAGGGCGTCCCAGTCGCCTGGCTGTGCCAGCCGGCAGAGTGCCCGGATCTGCGCAGCCGGCTGGCGGCATATGCTGGTGGTGGGTTCCCGTACGGCATCCTGGTGCTCGCAAGTCGTTCTGAGCGACGCCCCTTCGTGCCCTTGGCCGGGTCAGAATACGTTCAGCGGGATCTTGAGATAGCGGGTGCCGTTGGACTCGGGCGGCGGGAACGCCCCGGCCCGGATGTTGATCTGCACCGACGGCAGGATCAGGCGCGGCATCCCCAGGGTGGCGTCGCGCTCGGTGCGCATGCGCACGAACTCTTCCGCCGGCACCTCCTCGCGCACGTGGATGTTGTGGCGGCGCTGCTCGCCCACCGTGGTCCGCCAGCGGGGCTCCCGGCCCCCGGGCGCGTAATCATGGCAAATGTACATCGGCGTATCGTCGGGGAAGCGGAACAGGCGCCGGGATGACTCGTACAGGACGCGCGCATCGCCCCCGGGGAAATCGCAGCGGGCGGTTCCCGAATCCGGCATGAACAGGGAGTCACCGACGAACAGGGCACCGTCGATCCAGTAGGTCACGCTGTCGGAGGTGTGACCCGGCGTCGGGATCACGCGCGCTTCCAGCTTTCCGATGCGGAAGCTTTCCTCGTCCTCGAACAGATGATCGAATTGGCTGTCGTCGGCGTGGAATTCGGTCCCCAGGTTGAAGATCTCCCTGAAGCGCGCTTGTACCGCGCGGATCCCCGTGCCAATGCCGATGCGCCCGCCCAGCGCATTGCGCACATACGGCGCAGCGCTGATGTGGTCGGCGTGCGCGTGGGTCTCCAGAATCCACTCGAGCGAGACTCCCTGCTCGCGCGCTGCCGCGACGATGGTCTCCGCGGATGCGGTGGCGGTGCGCGCGGCGGCCGGATCATAGTCCAGCACCGGATCGATAATCGCGCCCGCGCCCGTGGCCGGGTCCCGAACGAGGTAGGAGAACGTGCCGGTCTCCTCGTGGCGGAAGGCCGTGATCTCTGCCTGCATGGCTCGTCTCCTCACATGCGTTAGTTCTAAATCAATATAACAGAATAATCGTTTAGTACAAACTAAATTAGAGTTGACTTATTTTATGTTCTTGCGGCTATAATGCTTAGCCCGAGGAAACGCGGCTCGGCCGCAAGGCGCAGTGCCACGCTCATGAACACCGAGCAGATGTCCCAACATGCCGGCGAGGCGGCCCGGCTGATGAAGGCGCTTGCCAATGAAAAGCGTTTGATGATCCTGTGCAACCTCGCGGGGGGCGAGATGGCCGTGGGCCAGCTGCTCGAGGTCGTGCCGCTGAGTCAGTCGGCGCTCTCGCAGCACCTGGCCGTGCTGCGCCATGACGGCCTGGTGCGGACCCGTCGCGAGGCGCAGACGATTTACTATTCGCTCAACGGCGACCGTGCCGAGCGTGTCATCGAGCTGCTCTACGACATGTACTGTTCGTCGGCGGCCTGTGCGCACTGAAGCCGCACGTCCCGTCCCGCCGGCACGCGTTCAACCCGAATCAGGAGGCCCGGAATGTCCACACCCAAGGTCGATGTACCCAATGCGATGGTGCCCTGTCACGGTGTCTGCACCGGGGGGCAGCCCACGCGCGAATCGCTCGAGGAAGCCCGGCGCAAGGGCTTCCGGACCATCGTTAACCTGCGCCCCGAGGGCGAGTTCACCGACTTCGACCAGGCAGCGGTGGTGCGCGAGCTGGAAATGGAATACATCGTCATCCCGGTGGCGGGGGGACAGGATCTCAACCGCGAGAACGCGCGTCGCCTGCACGAAATCCTCTCCGACCCTGATCGCTGCCCGGCGCTGGTGCACTGCGGTTCCGGCAACCGGGTGGGCGCGCTGTTTGCGCTGAGGGCGTGCCTGCACGAGGGCTGCACGCCGGACGAATCGGTGGAGTTCGGTCGCGAGGCGGGCCTGACCGGGCTCGAGCCCACGGTGCGGGAGATCCTGCAGCAGCACTGAGTCGCGAACGACAGGGCAGCCCCGCGGGCCCGGGCCGCCGGACCCGGTCGCTCACGACCCGCCTCCGACACGGGCAGCGGGTCGGAGGGCGCGCCGGCGACGCGCCCGGCAGCGGCGAGAAACCCGTCCAGCGGGAACCGGAGCTGGTGGTCGGGGCCTACCCGGCTGGCACCCGGACCAGGCCGGACCGGTGCTTCAGCGCGGGCTCCGGCGCGACTCGTCCGATCTCCAGGCCGCCTTCCCGTCACCGCAGACGTTCCACGGTGTCCGGGGCAGTGAAGCCGCTGCCGGTCACCGTGATTCTGTCCATGACGCCCCTGGTCGCCCGCCGCTGTCTGTCCCGAGCACCGGGTGGTCTCGCTCGACCGGACCATCATTCGCGCCGGGACCTCCCCTGGCGGACTACCAGGCCGGTCACGGGTAATGCTTCGCCTCAGTGGGTGGGTGAAAGGCCACGGCGGCGGGCCTTCGGGCGCTCCTGCCGCTCCATCGGACGGCGTCGCTCGCCGCTCCTGTGGCAGCGCTAGACGGCACTCCTTGCACGGTGCCGCGACGGCTCAGGGAGCCGCGCAGGGCTGACAACACCTTCGGCTAGATTTGCTAACGCGGAGACGGACAGCCTCGGGCTCTCTTGCTCGGGGACGGGCCGGCGGAGGGTCTGCCGACGGGGCATGAACCGGCATCGCGGATTGGCTGGCGTGGCGTATCATTGCCGGGACGACCGCGCAGACCACCCCGTGTCGCGCCAACCCGGAGGTTCGCTGCATGAGCACACAGGCTGTCGCATCCGTCCGGCGCCTCGCCGTGATGACCAGCGGGGGCGACGCCCCCGGAATGAATTCCTGCATCCGCGCGGTGGTGCGGTATGCCCAGCACCACGGCATTGAAACCTCCGGCGTCTACTGGGGTTACGAGGGACTGATCGACGGAAAAATCGTGCCCCTGGGCGCCCGGGACGTGGGCGGCAAGCTCCAGGAGGGAGGCACTCTGCTGAAGTCCGCGCGCCTGCCGTCGTTCCGCGAGCCGGTGGTCCAGGCCCGCGGCGTGGCGATCCTGCGCCGACACGGCATCGATGCCCTGGTGGTGATCGGTGGCGACGGCTCGCTGGCCGGCGCTGCGGCGCTGTCCTCGCACGGCTTTCCCACCATCGGCATCCCGGCGAGCATCGACAACGACATCGCGGGCACGGAGCTGGCCATCGGCGTGGACACCGCGCTTAACACCATCCTCGAGGCGATCGACCGCCTACGGGACACCGCCAGCAGTCACGGGAGAGTGCTGATCGTCGAGACCATGGGGCGCGACTGCGGCTACCTGGCGCTGATGTCGGGACTGACCGGCGGCGCCGAAGTGATCCACGTGCCGGAGCAGCGGCTGGAGCTGGAGGAGATTCTCGCGGCGGTCGAGCGTGGCCGGGCGCGGGGCAAGACGCATGTTCTGGTCACGGTGGCCGAAGGCGCCGGGCACGAGGCACACGCGATCTCCGAATACATCGCCGCCCGCCATGAAGGCTACCAGCCCCGTGTGACCATCCTTGGGCACGTCCAGCGCGGAGGACGGCCGACGCACTTCGACCGGCTGCTGGCGACGCGCATGGGGGTGCAGGCTGTGGACAGCCTGACGCGGGGCGAGCACGGGGTGATGGTCGGCCTGCGGGGCGGCGCCATGATCACGGCTCCATTGCCTGGAGTGGTTAGCGGCAACCGCGCCGCCGCGGCTGAGGACTACCGGCTCGCGCGGATCCTGGCGCAATAGCCCCTTGCGACGCCCGGGCCACCGCCGTGGCAGGGATTGCGATGGGCAATCCCGGTCGGGCCGGGACCGAGGACGCTCCTGTCTCTCACCTACGGAAGGACACCGCCTCCCCGTGGTGCTGTCGCTCTGGCGACGCGCGGGAAGTGGGGTCCGGTGGCCCGGCAGGACCGCCGAGCAGCGCCTTCCAGACGGGGCCACGGTAGTTGTCGGGAGCGGCGCCTCATCGGCGAATAGGAAACGCTGGTCCGGGAGCTGCTGGCCGGACCGCCCCCGGAGAACCACAATCTCGCCATGCAGCTCGCCGCCCGGTACCCGCGGGCGCGTCGCCAGGGACCGGTGAGTGCCGCAAGCATCGAACGGGTGGCATGCCGCGGGGACGAGCTGCTGGAAGCGTTTCGTGATCCCTCCGCCACTCCGCCGGCGGAGGCCGTTGTTGCGGTGCCCGAGTTCTGGCAATGAACGGAGGGATTCCCGTCGCTGCACGTGCCGGTCGCACGCCGCGGCGGCGGGTGCGAAGCGGCAACTTTATAATCAAAGGACGTGTCACACGACCGGTTGCTGTCGGCGCCGGCGGGGAGGAAGCAGCGAGTGGGTGCGGGCGGGAGCTCCATCGGCTGGTTTGTGCAGCCCGGCCTGATCTACGCCGGACTGATGCTGCTCGCTGTGCTGGTCGGCGGCCTGCTGGCGTTCTCGCTGGTGATGCGGCGCGCGCGCAGGCGCAGCCTGCGTGCGGCGGATTCGCGCTGCGCCGGGGAGGAGGTGGTCTACCGCGATCCCGCCGCCGTGTACATCGGGTGTGAATCCCGTGGCGACCGCCAGCTGCGCGGTAACGGTGTGTTCGTGCTCACACGGGAAAAGGTATTCTTTACCCTCTGGCTCCCGCGTCGCGAGGTCGCCATCCCGCTGGAGCGGATCCGCGGCATCGACACGCCGCGCCAGTTTCTCGGCCGCTCCGTGGGGCGACGCCTCCTTCAGATTCGTTACGTGGATGCCGAGGGTCAAGCGGATGCGGCGGCGTGGTTCGTCCGGGGACTGGAGGACTGCTGCGGTTTTCTGCGGGGGTTTACCCGATCCCCGCCGCCGACCCATAAATGAGGGGCCGGCCGGCGGGCTATCCGCCTTCCGCCGATGGGTCCCGGGTTGGCCGGACCGGGCGGCGGAATGGACCGGGTTAGCAGCTGTCCGGTCGCCGGAACCGGGCCCGGGGCACATCCGGTCCCGCCTTTCCCGACCCGGCACAGGCGACATGTCCGGTTCCAGCAGACGAGTCCATGGCAGCTCGGTGCTCAGGCGGGCGCCGAGTCGACCAGCTCGACCCAATGATAGACCGGCAGCGGCGAGGCGGCGGCGAGATGGTTCAGGCAGCCGATGTTGGCCGTGACCACCGCCTCCGGCGCGTCCGCGAGCAGGTTGTCGAGCTTGCGCGCGCGCAGCTGCCGCGCCAGCGTCGGCTCCAGGACCGAGTAGGTCCCGGCCGAGCCGCAGCACAGGTGCCCCTCCGGGCTGGCGGTCAGCTCATAGCCTAGTCGCGTCAGCAGGGCCTCGATCCTCCCGCCCAGTCGCATGACGTGTTGCAGGGTGCAGGGTGCCTGGAATACGACCCGGCGGGGGACGGCTGCGGCCGCCGCCAGTGGGAGCCCGGTGTCGGAGAGCAGCTCTACCGGCTCGCGCACCAGCGCGGCGACGCGCTCCGCGCGCGAGCGGTAGCCGGGGTCGTCGGCGAGCAGGCGGGCATATTCGAGCACGTGCGCGCCGCAGCCGCTGGCATTCACCACGATCGCATCGACCCCGTTCTCGACCTCCGGCCACCAGGCGTCGATATTGCGGCGGGCGCGGGCGCGCGCGGCTTCCGGGGCGGCCAGGTGCTGATCGATCGCCCCGCAGCAGCCGGCCGACGGGGTACGGATCACGGCGAACCCGGCCGCGTTCAGCAGCCGCGCGGTGCGAGGGTTGATCGCCGGGGCCAGCGCCGGCTGGACGCAGCCCTCCAGCATCAGCACGCGCGGGCCCTGGGCGTTGCCGACGGGCCACCGGGGTGTCGGGTGGCGGCGCACGGGGATGCTCTCACGCAGGCGGCGCGGCAGGGCCGAGCGCAGCAGCCGTCCGGGCACGAGCAGGGCAGCGAACAGGCGCCTCCGCGGCAGCACCATGCGCAACAACCGACGCGTGATGCGCTCCCGCAGCGGCCGAGGGGCACGCCGCTCGATCAGCTCGCGTCCGACGTCGGCCAGCCGGGTGTAGCGGACCCCGGAGGGGCAGGTGGCCTCGCAGGCGTGGCAGGTCAGGCAGCGGTCCAGGTGTCGCCGCGTCGCCGCGCCTGCCGGGCTGCCCTCGAGCAGCTGCTTGATCAGGTAGATGCGGCCGCGGGGGCTGTCCAGCTCGTCTCCCAGCTCCTGGTAGGTGGGACAGGTCGCGAGGCAGAAGCCGCAGTGCGTGCAGCTGCGCAGGATGCCGTCGGCTTCGACTCCGGCGGGGGTCTCGAGAAGGTCCTGGCTCAATCGCGTTTGCATGTCGGGCAGCGTCGGTTGTATCCCCCGGTGGTCAGAGCTCCGCGTACAGGCGGCCGGGGTTGAAAATGCCATGGGGGTCGAAGGCCTGCTTGAGGCGGGCGTGGAGTCGCCATATGAGAGCTGCCGGGGGCTCGAACACCTCGTCTTCGCGGTCACGACCACCTCCGCGAAACAGCGCCGCATGTCCGCCCGGGACCGTCGCGGCTTCGCGGATACGCCCGGCCGTCTCTTCGCTGCGCAGCCAGATCTGCTGGCCATTCCAGTCCGCCACGCTCGCGCCCGCAAGCTCCAGCTCCGGTGTGGCGGGAGGCAGCGCGATGCGCCACAGCGCAGGGCCGGGACGAGTGAAGAATGGCAGGCCGTGGTCGCGCAGGGCGGTCCAGAAGCCGTTGTCCTCAACCTCGCCCCCGATTTCGGAGATCGCGGCCTCCACCGCCGGCGCGGCGCCAGCCAGGCGGACGCGCAGCACCTCCCCGTCGTGCGCCGCGCCGGTTACCGGCAGTCCCGCGGCGACCCATGCGCGTATCCGCGAGCTCGCCTCTTGGCGGGCCAGCTCGAGCCGCCGGGTCCGGGTTAACTGCGGCGCCGGCAGCACCTTCACGGAGACCTCCAGCAACACGCCGAGGGTGCCCAGGGCTCCCACCATGAGGCGGGAGACGTCGTAGCCGGCGACGTTCTTCATCACCTCGCCGCCGAAACGAAGAATCTCGCCTCGACCATTGATCAAGCGTATCCCCAACACGAAATCCCGTACCGGACCGACGAAGGGGCGCGAGGGGCCGCTCAGGCCCGCGGCGACCGCGCCGCCGAAGCTGCCGCCGGCGTACCGGGGAGGGTCGAAGGGCAGTGTCTGTCCGGCCTCGGACAGGACCGCGTCGATCTCCTCCAGGGACGTTCCGGCGCGAGCCGTCAGGACCAGCTCACTGGGCTGGTAGCGCACTATCCCGCTGTGCCCACCCAGCTCCAGGGGCTCTCCGACGGGGGTCCGTCCGTAAAAACGCTTGCTCCCCAGACCGCGGATTTCCAGCGCGGTGCCGGCGGCCGCCGCGGCGGTCACCCGGTCGGTGATCTCGCGCGAGCGGTCCGCGTCCATCAGTACCGCTCCAGCTCCGGGTGCGGCAGCTGCCCCGCGTGCACGTGCATGGCCCCGAACTCCGCGCACCGGCGCAGGGTTGGCACCGCCTTGCCGGGGTTCAGTAGCCCCTGGGGGTCGAAAGCCCGCTTCACGGCGCGGAACTGCGCGAGCTCCGGTTCGCGGAACTGCACACACATCTGGTTGATCTTCTCCATGCCCACCCCGTGCTCGCCGGTGATGGTGCCGCCGACCTCGATGCACAGTTCCAGGATCTTTCCGCCGAGCGCCTCGGTGCGCTCGAACTCGCCGGGCGTGTTTCCGTCGTACAGGATCAGGGGGTGCAGATTGCCGTCGCCGGCGTGAAACACGTTGGCGATGCGCAGGCCGTGGGCCTCGCCAAGCTCGCCCATGCGGGTGAGCACCTCGCCGAGCCGATGGCGCGGGATGGTCCCGTCCATGCAGTAGTAGTCCGGTGAGATGCGGCCGACGGCGGGGAAGGCCGCCTTGCGGCCGGCCCAGAAACGGGCGGCCTCCTCGCTGCCCCGTGCCACCCGGATGTCCTGCGCCCCGTGCTCGCCGAGCAGCCGGCGCACCCGGTCGCTCTGCTCGTCCACCTCGCGTGGATGCCCGTCGAGCTCGCAGATCAGGATCGCCGCGGCCTCGACCGGATAGCCGGCACCGACGAAGGCCTCGGCCGCGCGGATGGCGGGATTGTCCATCATCTCCAGACCTGCCGTGATGACGCCCGCGCCGATCACTCCCGCGACCGCGTCGCCGGCGCTGGAGATGTCCGGGAAAGCCGCGAGCAGCACCTGCCGGCTCTGCGGCTGCGGCAGCAGGCGCACCGCGGCCTCCACCACCACGCCGAGCATACCCTCGGAGCCGTGCGCCAGCGCCAGCAGGTCGTAGCCAGGGGCGTCCGGAGCCAGCGAGCCCAGCGTTACCCGCTCGCCCGCGACCGTGATCATGGTGATTTCCAGCACGTTGTGCACGGTCAGGCCGTACTTGAGGCAGTGTACGCCGCCGGAATTCTCCGCGATGTTGCCGCCGATGGTGCAGGCGATCTGCGAGGAGGGATCCGGCGCGTAATACAGGCCGTGTGGTGCTGCGGCCTCGGACACGGCGAGATTGCGCACGCCGGGTTGAACGTGCGCGATGCGGCGGTGCGGATCGATCTCGAGTATGCGGTTGAATTTCCCCAGGTGCAGCAGCACGCCGCGCGGATGTGGCAGCGCGCCGGCGGACAGGCTGGTCCCGGCACCGCGCGCGACCACCGGGACCGACAGCTCGTGGCAGATGCGCAGGATGTCCTGCACTTGCTCGACGGTTTCCGGCAGTACCGCGACCAGCGGCAGCTGGCGATAGGCGGACAGGCCGTCGCTCTCGTAGACCCGCAGGCTCTCCGGGTCGAGGATCAGCGCCTCCGGCGCGACCACCGTGCGCAGACGCCCGACCAGGTCCTCGCGGTCGAACGGGAACTGCAGGTCCTCGTCGCGGTACACCTTGTTGGCAGCCATTCGGGGTCTCCTCATGCAACCGTAGCCATGATAGCAGCCTCCCGGGGCGGCATCTCACACTCCGTTGTCGCGGATCGCCATCATCGTCGCCTGCATCTGCGCCACCGCCTTCTCGCGCCCGTCCACGACGGCGAAAGCCGTACCGGTGCAGACAGTGAGACTGCGCCCGGGGCGCAGCACCTGTCCTCGCGCGATGATCCGCTCGCCCACCGCCGGTGCCAGGAAGTTGACCTTGTACTCCGCCGTCAGCACGTCGGCGTCCTCCGGCATCAGCGTGAACGCCGCGTAGCCGCAGGCACTGTCGAGCACGGTGGTGACGACGCCCGCGTGAAGGAAGCCGTTGTGCTGGGTGAAGGCATCGCCGAAGGGCAGTACGATCTCGACCCGGCCCGGGGCGACGTCGGCGAGGCGGGCCCCCAGGGTCGCCATCACGCGCTGGGCATCGAAACTCTCGTGTACCCGCGCCAGCCGGTCGGTACCGTCGGCCACTCGCCCGCGGGGTGTCTGCTCCTGCCTCATCGATACTCCCGGAAGCTTCAGGGCAGGCGGATCTCGCCCTGCAGGAAGAACGCGCACCGCCCGGCCAGGGCCACGCGCCCACTGCCGACCGTGCACAGTACGGTTCCGCCGCGGGCGGACACCTGCTGCCCCTCCAGGCCCGCACGGCCGAGCCGGCCGGCCCAGAAGGGCGCCAGGGCGCAATGAGCGGACCCGGTGACGGGATTCCCGTCGATCCCCGCGCCGGGCGCGAAGAAGCGCGAAACAAGGTTGTTCTCAGCGGCGATCGCCTGCATCAGTTCGTCCCCGGGCCACCGGTCCAGGGGACCCACGGCCGCCGGATTGCCCCGGAACGGCCGCGCCGCGAAGGCATCGATCTGGTAGATCTGCAGGGTGTCCACGATCCGCTCCTGCCGGTGACCGGGTGCGGGCGGCGTCGGCACCGGCCCGAACTGCTATCCTGCTGCCTCGAGGGGGCCGGCCGGGACCGTCCCGGATACCATCGCCAGAGAGGAGCAGCGATGATCAAGCCGTACACCGCCGTGGGCATCGTGCCCACCGTCCGCGGCATCCGCAAGCGCGCGGACATCGAGATCAATATCGAGCACCTGCGACACATCTGCAAGGCGGCGTCCTGGCTGTCCTCGCTGGATCTGCCGGTGCGCCTGATCGCCTTCCCGGAAGGCGCGCTGCAGGCGTTCAACGACGAGGTGCTGGACCTGGATCACGCCGAATTCGCACGCGAATGCGCCATCGACATCCCCGGCCCCGAGACCGATGCCCTGGGCGGGATTGCGCGCGAGTACGGCGCCTATGTGATGGCCCAGGCCAAGGCACGCCACCCGGACTGGAAGGACCGTTTCTTCAACGTCGGCTTCATCCTGGACCCGCACGGGGAGGTGATCCTCAAGCACTACAAGGTCGCGACCCTGTATCCGGTGGAGCACTCGGTGTGCCCGCACGACATCTATGACTGGTGGATCGAGAAGTACGGCCGCAACCTCGACGCCTTCTGGCCCGTTGTCGACACCGCGATCGGGCGCCTGGGCATCATGATGGCCAACGAGGGCTCCTACCCCGAGAATGCCCGCGCTCTCGCGCTCAACGGCGCCGAGGTGGTCTACCGGGCCTCCTACCCGCATCCCGCCACCGGCAATGGCTACTTCGAGCTGCAGAGCCGGGCCCGCGCGCTGGACAACAATTTCTACGTGGTGGCGCCCAACATGGGCAGCTACTACCTGTTTCCCGACAGCGACCTGCCCATCGACACCTTCGGCGGCCGCTCGCACATCGTCAATCACCGCGGCGAGGTGGTCGGCCAGCAACCGTACGGCGCGGGCTCGACCTACGTCTCGGGCGTGATCGACATCGAGGCGTTGCGGCATCACCGTGCGGAGGCGCAGTGGGACAACTGGCTCAAGGACATACGCAGCGAGCTCTACCAGCTGCTCTACGAGCAGCCGATCTATCCGAAGAACCTGTATCTGGATCGTGCCCCGATGAAGCACGCGGAGTATCGTGAAAAGGTGATCGACCGGCAGATCGCGCTGATGCACGAGCGCGGGATCTGGAAGAAGCCGTCCGGCGGCTGACGGCGGTGCCGGCGCGGGAGCGCGGGATGGAACGCTACGTCCTGGATACCAGCGTGTTCACCAACCCGGGCGTCTACACGCAGTTCGGCCCGGACACCCTGCCCGCGGTGCAGGAGTTCCTGGCGCTGGCACGGCGGAGCGGCGCGCAGTTTTTCATGCCGACCCTGGTGTACGACGAGCTGCGCGCGATGAAGGACCTGGGGCCGCTGACCGCCGAGTTCGAGCGCGTGGTGCGCATCCGCTCGCCGAAGCGCTCGAGCCTGCAGATCCCGGCCAACATCCTGTACGAGTTCATCGACGAGGTGCGCCGGCGCATCGACCGGGGCCTGCGCATCGCCGAGGAGCACGCCCGCATCGGCCACCGCACGCCGGAAGGGGGCGACGTCGGACCGGTGATCGCCCGCTTGCGCGAGCGCTACCGCGAGGCGCTGCGGCGGGGGATCGTCGACAGCCGCGAGGATGCGGACGTCCTGCTGCTCGCGTACGAGCTCGACGCCGGGCTGCTCACCGCCGACGACGGCCTGCGCACGTGGGCGGACAAGGTGGGCGTGCGGCTGATCTCGCCCGGCGGCCTGCGCGCGTTCCTGGAAGGTTTGGCGGGAGGTCAGTCGTAGACCAGCCCGCCCCCGAGCAGGTGCCCCAGCAGCCCGTTCATGGTCGGGTAGACGCGGTCGAATTCGAGCAGCCAGCGGTCACCGTCCCGGCGCAGGTCGCGCTGGGCGATCGCGACCTGGCGGCTGGCCACGCGTCCCAGGTGATCCATCATCCGCTCGGCATTGATCCGTTCCCGGAACCGGCAGCGGAACGTGCGGTAGACGCGGTGCTCCGCGCGGAACTGCTGGATGGCCTCGTACAGCCCCTCGAGGAAGGCGGCTCCCAGGCGGCAGTCGAACTCGGGCGACTGGCCGAGCGCATGCTCGTCGCGGAACAGCACCAGCCGCAGGATCCGGTTGGTGAAGTACTCCGCGGGCAGGTCCATGATGCTGCGGGCGGTGGCGCGTATGTCCTGGATGCCCGAGTTCGCGGTCACGTACTTGGCGCGCCGGGTCGCGGGCGGATCGCTCTTGAGCACCACCCCTTCCCGTCCCTCGGCGTCGAGCCGGGTGACGATCTCACCGATGGCGCCGGCGTCGGCGGGCGCATGGCGGCCGAAGGCTTCCACGCGCGGCAGGCGGTAGCGCCGCGTGAGAGCGTCCAGCTCCGCGGCGGGCAGGAAGCCGGGCGCGCTCGCGCGCATCAGGTCGAACACGAAGAAACGCACGTCGCGCGTGACGAACGGAGGATGACCCTCGATGTAGGGATTGTCGGGACCGGCGACTTCCGCGCAGACCACCAGGTCCGGATGGTCCTCGAACAGCCCGGGATCGATGAACTCGGCGGCACGGTCGGTGCTGAACGGGCACACGAAGCCGCCGCGCGAGAGCGCCACCAGCTCCCCGTCCAGGCGGAAGACGCGCACGTTGAAGCCGTCGATCTTCTCCTCGACCCGGAACGGTCCGTCGAACTGCTGGGCCAGCCCGGGCTCCAGTGCCAGGATCCGCCCGATGTGGGGATAACCGTACACCAGCCTGTCGCCGAATGCGGCGGTGCCGCGTGGGATATCCTTCACGCCCTCCGTGTAGCGCACGTAGTCGACGCCGCTGTATTCTTCCCGGCGCGCCTTGCCGGCGGCGACCGCCTGCTCGGGATCGGGCCCTGCCATGCTGGCTCCAGGTTCCGGTTGGACTCCGGGGAGAGTATGGCATCCGGTCGCCGGCGGCATCGACCGATGGAGGTTCCGTGCGCGCGCGCAGACTGTCCGCGGGAGTGATACCGGTACGCCCCAGGCGCGGGGGTCACGAGTACCTGCTGCTGCGGGCGTTCGCCAACTGGGACTTCCCCAAGGGGCTGGTGCGGGACGGAGAGGACCCGCTGGACGCGGCCGTCCGCGAGCTGGCGGAGGAGACCGACCTGCGCAACCCGCGGTTCCGCTGGGGCGAGGCCTTCCGCGAGACGGCTCCGTATGCCCGGGGCAAGGTGGCTCGCTACTACCTGGCCGAGTGCGGCCAGGGAGAGGTCCGCCTGCTGCCCGGACCGGAGCTCGGGCGCCCGGAGCACCACGAGTTCCGCTGGCTGGAATACCGGGCCGCCCGGTCGCTGCTGCCACCGCGCCTGGAGCCGATTCTCGACTGGGCGGAGGCGCTCGTGTCCCCCCTGGGGGACGGCTGCTGAGACCCCGGGAAGGCCCTGTTCGGGCGACCTTCCGGATTGCGGCCAAACCCACCCGCCGGTAGAATTCGCGCGGCCGCCGAGATCGCGTTCCTCCCGGGCCGGATCGGCATAACACCGCTTCTCCCGAACCGCTGCCTGCATGCTGATGTGCCAGCCGACCCCGGCCGGGGGCCGGGACGGGGCCTTCGCGTGTCCGAACCCGGGTGTCCGCGGCGTGAGCGGCGGAGTTAGCGAGAGGAGTGAACATGGGAATTTCCGCGTTCGCGGCCATCGGTGCCGGCGCGATGTTGGGCGCCTGGGTCCGCTGGCTGCTGGGAATGCTGCTCAACCCGGTGTTTCCCACCGTGCCGCTGGGCACCCTTGCCGCCAACCTGGGTGGCAGCTTCATCATGGGGGTGTCGATGGTGCTGGTGGCCCAGTCCACCGCCGTTTCGCCGGAGCTGCGCCTGGGCCTGATGACCGGTTTTCTCGGAGCACTGACCACGTTCTCCACATTTTCGGCCGAGATGGTCACACTGATACGGCGGGGCGAATACCTGTGGGCGGCGGGCGCCGTCAGTGCGCACGTGGCCGGGGCCCTGCTGATGACCGGGCTCGGCATGCTGCTGGCCCAGCTGGTCCGATCCTGGAGCAGGCTATGAATGGGGTCTATCTCAAGTTCTACGTGAACGAATCCCGCAAGCACCGCGGCCGGCCGATATACGAGTGGCTGTTGGAGACGGCGCGGGACATGGGCGTCGAGGGCGGCTCGGCCTTCCGCGCGGTGGCGGGTTTCGGCCGTCACCGCCAGATGCACGAGGAGCACTTCTTCGAGCTGGCGGCGGACCTGCCGGTGGAAGTCGTGTTTATGCTCGGCGAGGAGCATGCGCGCGAGCTGCTGGAGACGGTCGAGCGCGAGAGGCTGCAGCTATTCCACGTGCGCATCCCCGCCGCCTTTGGCGTTAGCAACAACAACGCCGGCGACGCCTGAGTCTCTCGGGGATGGCCATACCCGGGTCGGCGATCGTGGTTCACGGCGGTGCCGGACGGCTGGGTCCCGAGCACCGGGAGGCCGTGCTCGACGGCTGCCGCCGGGCCGCTGCCGCGGGCCGGGCGCTACTCGATGACGGCGGCGGTGCGCTCGACGCCGTGCAAGCGGCGGTGCGCGTTCTGGAGGACGATCCTCTGTTCAACGCCGGCCGCGGCGGCGTGCTGCGCAGCACCGGAGGGATCGAGCTCGACGCCTCGCTGATGGATGGCTCCGGCCAGCGGGCAGGCGCGGTGGCCGCCGTGCGCAGCCTGGCGAACCCCATCTGCGGCGCCCGCGCGGTGCTGGAAGATGGACGCCACGTGCTGATGGTGGGTCCGGAAGCCGAGGATTTCCTGCACTCTTCGGGCCTTCCCCGCTGCGATCCGGGGATGCTGGTTACGGCCGCGCAGGCGCGCCGCTGGCATGAGAGTTTCGGCACCGTTGGCTGCGTGGCGCTGGATGCTCGGGGTAACCTGGCTGCGGGCACTTCCACCGGCGGAAAGTTCGGCGACCTGCCCGGCCGGGTGGGCGATTCGGCGATAATCGGTGCCGGCACCTGGGCGGATGCCGGCACCGCGGTCTCCTGTACCGGCCATGGGGAGGCCATCATGCGGGCGGCTGTCGCCGTACGCGCCGCGGACGAGATGGCCCGCGGTGCATCCGTGCAAACCGCCGCCCGGCGCGCCCTTTCCGGGTTGCGGCGGCTGGCGGGTGAGGGCGGTCTGATCGCGCTGCGCCGCGACGGCCGCATCGCCTGCGCCTGCAACAGCGAGCACATGCCCGTGTGCGTCGCGTATCCATCGGGCTGGATCGGCGCGCGCGTAGTCAGGCGCAGGACCCGCGCCTGACCTGGCGCCTTAGGTCGCGCTCCACAGGCTGAGGCCCGCCGGTGGCCAGCTCAGATAGAGCTGTCGGTCGATATACGGATCCGGATGGACGCGGAAGTGGTGCCGCAGCAGGGCGACCGGCTCGATCAGCGGCACGCGACCCAGGCGGTACTCCTCGATCAGGGCGACCAGCTCGGCCTTGTCGCCGGCATCCAGCTTGCGCTTGAGATAGCTGAGCAGGTGATACAGCACGTCGCTGTGGCGACGCCGCGTGGCGCGCCGGGCGAGCGCCTGCATGAACAGCGGCCCGTATTCGTCCGCGAGCGCCCGCGCGGAGTGCTGCCCGGCCTCTGCCACCAGGCGCCCCAGGCGCCGCAGCGATTCCCGCCCGTGGGCCATCAGGATCAGCTTGTGGGCGGTGTGGAAATCGACCAGCCGCTCGGCGGTGACGCCGCCGGCGAGCAGGTCCTGCCAGCGACGGAAGGCCAGTACCCGCCCGATGAAGTTCTCCCGCAGGCCCGGATCGCCCAGACGGCCCTCCTCCTCGCAGGGCAGCAGTGGCCGGGCGCGCATCAGCGCGCGGGCGTAAATCCCGCGCCCCTTGCACGCGGGTGGTCCCGCCGCGCCATGGACCTCGACCCGTTCCATGCCGCAGCTCGGCGACCTGCTCTTGAACACGTAGCCGCTGATTTCGCCCAGCTCGGCGGCCATGCGGCGACCGTATCCGGACAGCGCTTCGGTCACCTCCAGCGACGGGGTGCGCGTACCGACCGCCCGGGGTGTTTCCGGGTTCCCGCTCAGGCAGATCGGCTCGCGCGGCGTCCCGAGTCCGATCGCAACCTCGGGACACACCGGGACCAGCTCGAAATGCTCCGCCAGCTGCCCGGAGACGAAGGAATCCCGCTTGTGGCCGGCGTCGTAGCGGACCGTGTGGCCGACCAGGCAGGCGCTGACGCCGATGCGGATGGGCGCAGGAGACTGCGGCGGAGCGCTGCCGGGCGGCTTATGCGCTTGCTGCGACGCCATGGCGGACCCCCGGAGCCGGCTTGAACGGGACGTGGTCCCGAACGGAGGACCCGCCCCGGACCTACCGCTCAGCCGACCTTGGGCAGGTTGTGCAGCGAGCGGTCGATCGCCTCCGCCGGATACTCGTAGTCCTCCAGCTCCCCGGCCAGGTACTTGTCATAGGCGGCCATGTCGAAGTGGCCGTGGCCGGAGAGGGTGAACAGGATGGTCCTGGTCTCGCCCGTCTCCTTGCAGCGCAGGGCCTCGTCGATGGCGCCGCGCACGGCGTGGTTCGACTCCGGCGCCGGGATGATGCCCTGGGTGCGCGCGAACGTGACGCCTGCCTCGAAGGTGGCGATTTGATGCACGGCGCGGGCCTCGACGATGCCCTCGTCGTAGAGCAGGGACACCAGCGCGGAGTCACCGTGGTAGCGCAGCCCGCCGGCGTGGATGCTGGGCGGCATGAAATCGTGGCCGAGGGTGTACATCTTCATGATGGGCGTCAGGCCGGCGCTGTCGCCGTAATCGTAGGCATAGTTCCCGCGCGTCAGAGTGGGGCAGGAGCTCGGCTCCATGGCGACCAGCTGTATCTTGCGCCCGGCCGCCTTGTCGGCCAGGAACGGAAACATCATGCCGCCGACGTTGGAGCCGCCGCCGCAGGGCGCGAAGACCACGTCCGGATAGTCCCCGACCTTTTCCAGTTGCTTGCGTGTCTCGAGCCCGATCACTGTCTGGTGCAGCAGCACGTGGTTGAGCACGGAGCCCAGCGCGTAGTTGGTGTCGTCCCGCGAGGCGGCCTCCTCCACCGCCTCGGAGATGGCCAGGCCCAGGGAACCCGGGTTGTCCGGGTCCTGCGCCAGCGCTTTGCGGCCGGTCTCGGTCAGCTCGGAGGGGCTCGGGATCACCTCGCCTCCCCAGGTCTGCATCATCGAGCGCCGGAAGGGCTTCTGCTCGTAGCTGACCCTGACCATGTAAATGCGGGTTTCGAGGCCGAACAGGCTGCCTGCCAGGGCCAGGGAGGAGCCCCACTGGCCGGCGCCGGTCTCCGTGGTCAGGCGCTTGGCGCCAGCGACCTTGTTGAAATAGGCCTGCGCAACCGCCGAGTTCGGCTTGTGGGAGCCCGCCGGGCTGACGCCCTCGTACTTGAAGTAGATCTTCGCCGGGGTGCCCAGGTGCTCTTCCAGGCGCGTGGCGCGGAACAGTGGCGACGGCCGCCACTGGCGCAGCGCCTCGCGCACCGGCTCGGGGATCTCGATCCAGCGCTCGGTGCTGACCTCCTGCTCGATGATGCCCGGCGGGAAGATGGCCTGCATGGTCTCGGGCGCCAGTGGCTGTCCGTCCGCTCCAAGGTAGGGGTCGGGCGGGCGCGGCAGGTCCGCCATGACGTTGTACCAGTGCGTCGGGATCTCGGAT
>Ga0102953_1000996_pt1 | contig 18423 bp, 11 predicted proteins | sample SalPon2A_C_D2_MG_FD_78509 | JGI IMG/M metagenome (GOLD analysis project Ga0102953, IMG submission 78509) | Soil microbial communities from South San Francisco under conditions of wetland restoration - Salt Pond MetaG R2A_C_D2_MG | ecosystem: Environmental > Terrestrial > Soil > Wetlands | place... | reverse complement strand
TGGTGAAATCGACCTTGCCAACTGTGTATTTATCAAGAATGGCTTCTACCTGATCTTCTGTCAGTTCTTTGCGCAAGCCGTTCATCAGATTTTCATGCACTGACTTTGGTAAAGTCGAATCCACAATAATTTGCCGATCCATTTTGCTCAACGGATTGCCAGTGTATGGATTGATACCTTCAGGCACTTCGTCGGGTGAATGCTCATTGTGCCAGGTGCGAACAGCCATTAAATGATTAGTGACCACGTTGATCACACGATCCTCCTTTGCATTGTCATTCAGTTTGAGCGAGCTCACCCATTCGGTGGCTTTTTTTCTTTGCTCCATCCTGTCCTGATCGTTTTGACAAAAAGCAGTACTGAAAACAAAAAACAAACCACCGAGCAGAAATAATGTTGGTTTAAAATGTCGTTGTTTAAAAGATTGCATAGTTGTTTAGTATTAAGAACCTGCAAGAAAACTACATTTTTTAAGTCTTTGATAAGAAAATTTCAAAGACAAGGCTTTCGAAGTTTTTGAATCCAAGAAGTTTACTAATGGTAAATGACTGATTCAAAAGCGAGAGTAACGTCCCGATTATTCGGGAGAGTTTTCTTGCAAAGACTATTTAGTTTATAATTTACATTCCAGGTGTCCGAGGTGATCAACGCGGCCAACTTCTTTTCCATCAACCAACACGTATAATCCTTTGCCGCTATGGTATTTCTCGCCGGTTTTGTCCCACACAATGGTCAGCATTTTCCCGTGATACTTCACTTGATCCAGACAGAACCAATCCCATTTTCCGGCAGGTAACAATGGATTGATTTCAATGATATTGTCAGCGCGAGGACGCAAACCAATTAAGCCTGTGATCATCAAATCTTCAAAAGTTGAGTGGTTGTAATAGCGGCTGCGTTCCTGGTCCCCTTTTAACCAGTAGCCGGTTTTAGGATCGAGGTATTCGCCAACATATGGGCGGCCACGGTAATATTGTGATTCCACATAGCGTTCCATTTGATGAAAATAGTCGCTATCGTTGACAAAAGTCTGGTTGTAATTATTCAACAAGTTGGCCATTCCCGTCAAGGTTTGTGACGTTGCAAATGGCCAAACCGGGCCATCCCATTCGCACTTGCAACAACCGTGTGAGCGATAATCCGGCGAACGCAACTCGGCCGTTGAAATGCCGAATGGCGCATTAAACCCGTTCGGCTCCATCAGCTGTTTCCAGGCCACCGAATATTTGTTGGATGGCAAATTAAAATACCAGGGGATGAACCCAATTTCTTCGCGGACATTGGCAAAACCACCTTTTTCCTCAACAGTTTCAAAGAAATTAGCCTGGGCATTCCAAAGGCTGTCCTGCACCAACTGTTGCAAGGTATCTGCCTTCGCTTTAAAAAGCTTTTCAACCTTTTTTTCTCCTTTTAAATCAGCAATTTTGGAGATTGCTTCTGCATTTCCAAACATGTAGCTGTTGATGGTTGGACGTTCGTTTTTTACGTGGCGTCCACCACTGATTTGATCCTCCATCCCATCACGCACATCGTATTGCCAAAATAAACCATTTGGCAAACGACGCTGCCCCTCCCAAGCCATGTATTCGCTCGTCAAGTCAGGCAGCATGTCGGTAACAAACGATTGGTCATCCTGCACCAAATAACTTTGATACAATGCGTAGGCAGTCCAACTGCTAAATTTCATCAATTTTTTCATTCGACCACCATCGTTTCCGCGATACCACACATGCACATCGTCTTGTAAATAGACCGGATTGTGCAACCAACGCGACTCCATGATATGATGTCCCAGCGCACAACTAATCAGGTTGTATTTATCAGCATACGAACGTTGAATTAGAAATTCGGTGAACGCATAACCTTTTGGTGTTTTAATGATATGCTTGCGCAAGCTCCACCAACGATAATAATACATTTCCTCAAAGTTGTCCTGTGGACATTCAAACAACGGGATGTTCTTTTTCATCCAAGCCCACGATTCCGAGTTTGGGATGGCATTGGCAATATTTTCATCTTCCATGCGGTTGAAATAATCCACATAGTGTTTGAAGTTGTCAGCTTTTAATATCGGTTCGCTTTGTTGGCCTCGCTTATTGCCAGCGTTGGCCGAAGAAATAGTCGGGATTCCAAACAAGGCGACCATTATTATGGGTAAAAGATATTTTCTTTTTTGTATCATCTTGAACTATAATTCTTTTGTCGTTAATGAATAAATATTGTATTTGGCTTCAGGAATCATTTTCCCTGGGTCCTTTACATCATAATCCTGGTCAGTCGGTGTGTCCACATTTGGGAAACGACGCACTTCCCCGGTTCTGAAAGTAACCCGTTGCACTTCATGAACCGGCGCAAAGCACAGACCAACAGATTTTCGCTTTCCATCGACGTAGACGTAGAAAAAACGATTGTCGGCAGTGACATCGATACGAATGTCGTATTTTTTGCCCGCTTCATAGTCCATGATATTTTTCTGGCGATACCCGTTTTTCTGTTGTAGTTTTCCATCCGGGGTGAATGTCAAACGCAGGGCAGCTGTTCCTATGGCATTCTGCAATTCTACATTCAATTGGCCGTGATCAGCCTGTTGCGGTTCCACCGTGAACTCCACGTTCACACTGTCCCCGGCAGGAAACAACCGTTCAGCCTTTGCATAGTCGAACGCATCTTTGTCGTGCAACACCAGGCAACGCGTGCCGGCAGCATCTTTTTCAATGTTGACCCGCGCCAAAACCGGACTAAAAAAGTTCCATTGATCCAACTCTTTTCCCGGCGCCATCTCATTAAATACTTCGTTTACCTGCTCATCAGCTTTGTCAGTCACTGGCACAGGAATGCTGGACACCCACATGTCTTCCTTGTTCATGCTGTAGGCCACCCAGAGGTTTCCATCAGGAGGCGTTCCATTTCCTTCCTGGATACCACGAACATATTGCGGCCCGTACGATTTGTAGTTCCCTCCATAACGCATGGTTGTAATTTCGCCATTCACCAACCACAAGTGATCGTATCTCAGGCCATCATTACTAGTAGAAATAGCTAATGGCCAGCGGAAATCAGACGGGTTGTAAACAGCGGCATATTTTCCATCAGAGGTGCGCTGTCCCCAAATTTTAGCGTTGCTGTTCACGAAGCCCGGTGCACGAACCGGCTTGTGTTCCCAGGTCAATCCTTCGTCGTCACTGATTGCAGTCAGGGCGTGTTTCCAGAATCCAACCACTCGCCCATCAGACAAATGATAATAGCTCAGCGCTTTGTACTCGCCTTTGAGGTGAATCAGTGGGTCATTCACATCTGACTCTTCATTCCATTGCTGGGTTTCCAGCGGTTTACTCATTAGCTCATCACAAGCTTTTACGAATCCTTTGTCTTTGCTGCTTTTATAAAATGGATAATCGGTATTTTCCGTATTCCAGTTGTGGTTGTAATGAATGAAATAAATGGGTCCCATCGTTCCATCTTTGTACAACTCGCGCACGACACGGCCGATGCCATGGTGATCATTCGGGCTGTCGTGGCGGCCAAGAGAGATACCGTAATAGGCCAATGCCAACAAGCGTTTATCTTTTGACACGTAAAATCCCATGCGCTGGTGCATTACGGCAATGACATCGTGTGCCACTTTATCAATGTCGGGTTTGGTAGTTCCGTCCGGCACTTTGTATTCCGGGAACAACACTTCCGGCTTGTTCCAATTGTAACCATCTTTGGAAGTCACCAGGAATGTTTGGCCCGGTGGAATGTGTTCGCCCACCGAATCACTCAAGTATTCCAGGTAAAATTGGTTATTCCAATACGCCAACATTGGCGCATGGTTGTAGGTCCAGCCAAAGCCCGCTGCAATTTCAGGATGCTCGCGGCTGGCTCGCAACACCTGAATATTATGGACTCCTTTCGCCAACTTCAATTGACCGGTATGATAATCGGGATTATTCAACGTTTTTCCCACATAATGCGGAATATCCTGAGCCTGCAGCTGACCTGTCATCAGAATCGCTCCGGTGATCAGCATACCTAGTTTCTTTAACCTTTTCATCTATTTATTTATTTTTCGCTTCAATTCACGATTGGTATTAAATTCCATTATTTACAATCTCAACGATTGGTATTGCGGCGCATGAAACGCTTTCTCTTTTCAATTCACTATTGAATGCGCCTAAAAAATATTTATTCTCTAATCCCAGGGGCGCTGCCCCAGGCTATTATTGTTTCACCCCTTCAGGTTGTTAACTATCCCATTTAAATTCTTTAGTACTCAAAATAGCCAACATGATGCATCTAATTTTCTTTTACTGAAAACTGAGACTGCAACTGTAAACTCTATTGTGCTGCTTCTTTGACCAATTGGTCAACAACTTTTTTACTGGCTTTAAAAATTGTGCCATGCTTGTGCCCTTTCGGCAAGAAAATCTCATCCGAGATGTTGGTAAAGTGCTTAAAGTCTGTTGTACGGACAGCGCCATATTTATGCTCGCCATACGCATCGTAATAAATGAGGTAGTCGTCACCCACTTTTTCCACGGTTGGTCCTTCTGTTAAAAAAGGTGTAAACGGCGCTGAAATGTCCGTCCACGGGCCAACCGGACTTTTTCCAAAGGCGACTTTCAGGTTTCGCATGGGGCGGGTATTGTCTTTGAACACCAATACGTAATCTTCCGGTCTACGTTTCACAATGGTACCATCAATTGAGCTGAACCCGGGATCAAGGAACAGTTTGGTTTTAGTGAAGGCCTTGAAATCTTTGGTTGTGGTATAATACAGACGATGATTATTTTTCTCATCCTCAATGCCTTTCTTAAATTTAAACGGAATCGTGGACGCCCAAACGATGATAAACCGATTGCTGTCGTTGTCATAATACAATTCCGGCGCCCAAACGTTCACCGTTGACGTATCTTGCATCACGGGAATAAATTGTTCTTTCGACCAATGGATCAAATCTTTGGAGCTGGCATAACCAAACCCCAAATCGCCTCGCCATGAGGAAGTCCAAACCAGGTGAAACGTTCCATCCGGCCCTTTGACGATCGACGGATCGCGCATCACTTTTTGCTGGCCAACTTCAGGAGCCAGATATGGTCCACCCAAATCTTTCCAGTGGTAGCCATCTTCACTGTATGCCAAAAATAAGCCTTTATCGGCAGGTTCCCGAAAGGTTGAAAAAACGTAATATTCCTTTTCCTGTTGGCAGGACGCCAAGGCCACCAACAAAAGCAACAATATCCAATCGTTTTTAATCATAATTACATCTGTCTATTTTGCTGAATCCAAAATCAACACCCAGTCATTTCCATTCTCAACTTCGCTGGGAGGATCAAACTCATGCACACCTTCATTGGCAAATTTTCCAATCTCTGTTGTTTCCCCATTCCGAGGATTGTACCAATTTGCTCTTACCTCTTTCCCCTCAATTTTGCCCATGTTAACTGCAATATTCCTGCCATTGTAGGTGTAGATGAATGCATAGCCTTTTCCCCGGGTAGCAATCTCATAATTGTATTTTTCACCTTGCGTACCGTTATTCACTATAGTAGAATCGGGCACCCGTTGGAAATACGGACGCGATAGCATCAACTTTTTCAGGTATTGCATTTGCCCTGCTCCCGGGTCGTTGATCGCTTCGGTCCAAAATTCTTTGGCACCATAGGCTGAGCCATTGTCTGTTGGCCCGTAAAACTGCATCACAGCATTGTCTCCGTAGGTGTGACCGGCAGCTCCTGCAAACACCGCCCAGTACGCGTAGCGTCGAGCATCAGCATCATTCCAATACGGTTGTGTGGTATCGTGTAGTCCCTGTGGAATACCTTCATAAGATGGTTCTCCGTCAATGGTGGGTTTGGTTGGCTCCAAATGCCAATCGGTTTGCACATAGCGCCAATTGTCTTCGCCATACGCCAGTTTGGTATCATCCTGATCGTAGCGGCGGTGGCCTGACTGAAACATATTAAAATCGAGCCAGCTTTGATTTTGAAACCACATGGAAGACTGCATCCGTCCTCGTGGGTGGAAAGTAACCAAATGGTTCGGATCATCCTGTTTCAGTGTTGATCCAATGGTGTTCCAAACGGCGATGGAGTCACTTCCAAGGATATCACCCCCATCAACCCATATAACATTGGGCGCATTTTTATAGCGATTGGCCAAAAATTCGGCATAAGCTTTTCCCTGGTCAACATCCACATAGCCTGCTTTTACATTGCCGCCCCAAACAGGCACCATGGCGATATAAATGCCACGCTTACCAGCCTCGTTAACAACATAGTCAACATTGTCCCAGTAATCGTATTCCTCTGGATTTTCGAATGCTTTCCCTTTAGTCGTCAGTGGATGAGCCACATCGCGATTCACCAGTGCAGAGTCGCCATAAATATTCGCGGCTGAGACACTGTGCAACACCATTACCTGAATTACATTGAAGCCTTTCTGTTCGCGATTGTCCAGGTATTGCTTTACTTCATCCCGGTTTAGTTTGGTAAATAATAACCAGCCGGTATCGCCCAGCCAGAAAAACGGATTCCCGTCGGAGTCCATCAAATAGTGTCCATTGTCAGACACTTTCAACAAAGGCATACTTTTATGCGCACTTTTCTGTTGCGTACAAGCAAACAGAAAAATCACGGAACTGATAATGACAAATAGTTTCTTCATCGTTTTTATGGTTTTTGTTGATCTATCTGAATTAGTTTCCTAAAAATGGAGGGCGCAACGATGCGACCAATCCATCCTTCAGCACAAATTATTTTCTTCTAAAAACCATTATTTGTTTTTCTGAAAAGAAAACATACCCCAATAGTATGACAGGCTCATAAGGTTTCGACGATTGAGAAACCGAGCGTTGCATATTAGTTGGTTTTAAATGGTTTAAAATGGTTTTTAAATGTCTTTTCTAAAATGGCTTTTTCAATCTCCCCTCTTTTTTCATGCGCACATATCCGTAGTAAGTCAGGGTATCGTCAACCACCCCGTTCTTATACAACAAGCTTGCTAAATAACCGACAACCATCAGAATCACATGGCTGTACACGCCAATCATGTATTTATGCTGATGATAATTGAAATTGCCCATATCGATCAACAGGATACTTTTTCCGCCAATCTCAATTGGTGTTGAAGTGAGAAGTGCCCAGGCTGTAAACAATACGCTGGCGCCAATTCCCCAGTACAGCCCTTGCTTGTTCGCTTTTTTGCTAAAAATGCCCAGTAAGAACATCCCCGCAATTCCACCAGAGAAGATGGCGTACAAGGTGAACACGGTTTTCAGCACACCTCCCGATCCCGAACTCACGTAAAACAAAGCCACGGCAATGGCTCCAAGCCCAGCAAGAACAATAAAAACCTTACTCATGAAAAGTCGTTTCTTATCATCCGTATCGGGGAATATCCGCGTATAATAATCTTCCATAAAGATGGCCGACAAACAATTCAAATCAGAGTCAAGACTTGAAATGGCAGCTGCAAGCAAGGCCGACAAAATCAAGCCAACCACACCAACCGGCAGTTTGGTCATGATGAAATATGGGAAAACTGCATCCGGTCGAATATTTGCGGGCAAGGCATCGCCGGTAATTTTGTAATACGAAAACAAGGCCGTACCAATAAACATGAACATCGCCCAAACCGGAACACTCAGCAAAACCCCAATCAAGGAAGCTTTCACAGCTTCCTTATCTGATTTGGCAGTCAGGTAACGCTGCACAATGGTTTGGTCGGTCCCATATTTTTGAATGGCATAAAAAATTCCGTTCAGCGCCATCACCCAAAAGGTCAGGTTGACAAAATCCCAGTCGAACGGACCAAAACCGATGTGCCCGCCTTTCATGGCCACGTTCCAGACTTCCATCGGTCCCCCTTCCGGTGTAAAAAGCAAAATCGCAAGTGCGATAATTCCACCGATAATCAGCAGGAAACCCTGGATGACATCCAACCAGATCACCGCTTCAATTCCACCAAGCATGGTCAATACAATCACCGCTGCACCAATGACCCAAATGATGGTCGATGTTTGAACTCCCGTCATTTTACTCAGTGCCAGGGCAATCAGAAAAAAGACGGTTCCCATCTTGGAAAAGTGTGTCAGCACAAAGCTGATCGAACTATATATTCGAGCAAAAAAGCCAAATCGTTTCTCAAAATATTCATAGGTGCTCAGGCGTATCACTTGCCTGAAAAGCGGAACCACGAAGCCGACGATTGCTACCAGCACGACCGGCACCATCAAGCCTTGCACCAGCCGGATCCAGTTTGAAGAATAGCCTTCACCAGGATACGCCAAAAAGGTGACACTACTAATCAGTGTCGCCAAGATGGAAATACCAATGGCCCAGGAAGGAAGTCTTCCACCAGCTTTGAAATAGTTGTCCGTATCTTTTTGTCGTCGCGAAAACCAAAATCCGACGCCCAACGAAAGGAGCAATGTTAAGATGATAATGATGTAATCAACGACGTGAATCGATGGAATAGGCTGCATAGTTTATTCGTTTATTTCGTTTGTTAGATTTTAGATTTTTTGTTGGTTTTGCTTAAAAGCACACTGTCGGGCCATGAATAACTTCCAGGTTTTGTGGTTACAATTAGGTTGGGGAATTGATCGACTTTCATCTGGATGACCCCAAAATCTAGCTCCCGAAAAGGAAACAATCGTCTTATATCTAAATATTTTAAAATCATTGAGGTCGTCGCCCCTCCTTCAATCAGTAAATCATCAATTGTGACCTGTTGCAATACTTTACTGACCAACAAGCCGACATTTTCCCTTATTCGCACCGGCAATAATTCTTCATCGCTATCCTGATGATTGATCGTTACCACCACTTTATTTTTATCCTGAAGTTGACCTACAATCTCCTTTACCCAGTTAATCAATAGGTTAGATTCAAAATCCTTGTTCAGGTAAATTTCCTCAGGCATATTCATGATTCGAACATTCTCCTTCCTAAATTTCTCCATCACTTCAGCATTCTTGGGAAAAGTGCTTCCAAATATAAACAAGGATTTCTTGCCCAACACATAAGTCACCGGCTCCTTTTCCTGGTAATTCGGCCATTTCTCGCGAAGCAGCACATCAAAAAAGCCTGACCCACCGGCAGCAATGGTCTGATTGTCAATCTTGTGAGTCCATTGAAGCATTTCTTCTTCATCTTTCACATCCCCAATGATAATTCCATCAGTCGGCAAATCCTGAGAAACATTCAACGAAACCACCTCTGGTTTATCCTCACCAACAATTGCCTTCACGTTGGAAGTCTCCCTTGGAAACTCAGGATCATTCGCAAACGACGTTTTCTCCAATGGGATGTCATCGACATAATAAACACCGTTGCTGATGACGCGGTTAAAATGAGGATTACCAGCGATTACTAATGCTTTTTTACGGGTGGATGAATCAATTTGAGCAATCAGCTCTTCGTAAATATTTCCACGTAAAACGGAATCGAGCTTTTTAAAAATAAAATCCGGTTTAAGGGCGATTAATTGTTGGGTAATTTTTGAAATTTCCTTTTTCGCTAAATCTCCGGGGAGCGAGCGTGTATCTGTTGCAATGACGAGCAAATCTGTATTTTCAGCGCCTTCAATCGTAGTCTCAATTTGCACTCTCATTCCTCTACGCAAGCCTATGCCTCCGATCTCCGCTGCACCTGTAAAATCATCTGCAATAACTGCTATCATGCTTCTTATCAATTATAAATTCTTTGTACTGTAAAGTTTTGTTGCATAATTCATGGCCAGCAACAAAGCGTCCGGACTCGCAATTCCTTTGCCTGCAATTTCGAAAGCTGTTCCATGATCAACAGATGTTCGAATGATTGGAAGCCCCAAGGTGATATTTACGCCTTTCACACTTTTCATTTTTCCGGTTTCCTCGTCCCAGTTAAAGCCGACAACCTTAAACGGAATATGTCCCTGGTCGTGATACATGGCCACACATCCGTCGAATTTTCCACCTTTTGCCAGGGCAAACATAGTATCCGGTGGAACAGGACCTTCAGCATTGATTCCTTCAGCTTGAACAACTTCCAGCGCCGGAATAATTTCTTCTTTCTCTTCCCATCCAAACAAGCCATCATCGCTGGAGTGAGGATTCAAGCCAGCCACCCCGATGCGTGGATTTTCAATGCCCAACCGTTTCAAACTGTCATTCAATAGATGAACCACTTCGATGACACGATCTTTTTTTACTGCATCACAGGCCTGACGAAGCGAAACATGCGTGCTCACATGGATCACCCGAAGATTTTGTTCCGCCAACAACATGGCGTATTTCTTGGTCTTTGTGTAATGAGCGTAAATTTCGGTGTGTCCGGAGAAATGATGACCAGCTGCATTGATCGCACCTTTGTGAATCGGTCCGGTAACTGTTCCATCTACTTCTTTGCTCAAGGCTAAATCAATGGCTGTCTTCACCACCCGAAATGCCAAATCACCCGCAACGGCAGAAACAACTCCGAACTGAATGGCATCAGGATTTTCAACATCCAGATTGAAAACATCCATGGTACCCAACTCAAAGCGAGCATCCTCCACTTTGTCAATGACATTCATCTTCAAGTCAGACTTTGTAATTGCGATCGCTTTTCCCATGATGGAAGCATTACCAATCAGGAGCGGTCTGCACTCCTCATAAGCTTTTGCGTTAGCAAACGTTTTAGCCGCAATCTCAGGCCCAATCCCGGCCGGATCACCCATTGTTATTGCTAAAATCGGTTTGTATGATGTAGAATTCATTTCAATAATCAATATTCATTTGGGATAACTTCTTCTTCACTTGTTCAACGTATTCGGCTTCTTGATTTTCGTTCTGTCGATACATGGGGGGCAAAACTTCGGGGCCGCACAAGCCTTTGACACTCATCACTACTTTCAGGGCGGGTAGTGACTGGCTCAACAACCGGTCTTTTTGATATAACAAGCCCAATTCATCAGTGGCAGCCTGTAAGCGATTCGCAGTTTCCTGATCACCTTTTCGGGCAGCATCGTATAATCGAATGTAATATCCTGGTGCAAAGTTTCCGGTGCTAGGGACAATTCCGTCCGAGCCATTTGCCAACGCATGTGCCGACTGTGCAGCCCACCCCAGGAAATGCACAAAATCCGGACGATCTTTCCACAGCTCAATGGACCGATCCAATCGCTCCATACCGCGCTCAGAATCCTTCACCCCAACAATATTGGAATGATAACTCAATTGGTCGATCAAATCAATCGGAATCGACATGTTCACGGTGGCTGGCATGTTATATATCATTAACGGAAGTGGCACCTGATCGGCTAGCTCTTCGAAATAGCACAACATCTGATCCTCATTCAGCGGATAATATGCTGGCAGTGTTGCCACCAATACATTGGCTCCCAAATCGGCATATCGTTTTGCAAATTCAACGGATTCGCTGAAACAGTTTGATGAGATCCCGGCGTAAACCAACGAACGACCATTCACTTTTGCAACGGTCGACTTCACCAATACCTCTTTTTGCGATGCGAAAATTGAGGCCGATTCCCCGGTTGTACCTAGCACAAAAGGGATCGCACCCGCCGCCAGCAACGAATCAACAATTCGCCCTACAGCGTCTTCGTCAATCGTCAAATCCTCTCGAAATGGCGTCAACATGGGAACCACGACTCCCTGGTATTTTTTCTCCAACTTCATGGTTCTATAATGCGTTTCTATAAATCGTTTTGATGTCTTCCAGGGTCAGCTCCTTCACATTGTTTTTTAACAATCGCTGAACCAGAATGGCGGAATCGGCCATCTTATCCAAATCCGATTCCTGAATATTGATTTCTGAAAGTCGTGCCGGCACGCCACAATCAGCAATCAAATCCCGAATCAACTGGATTCCTTTGCGGGCAATTTCATCATTGCTTCCCCTTGCTGAAACACCCATCGCTTTCGCCACTTCAGCCAGGCGACCGGCAGCTTCCGGCATGTTATATTCCAACACGTATGGCAACAACAAGGCATTTGAAAGACCATGCGTAATTTTGTACTCACTACCGAGCGGATAAGCCAACGCATGCACTGCCGCTGTGTTAACCGGACCAAGACACATGCCTCCATAAACACTTCCGCGTGCAACGGCCGTTCGTGCCTCCAGGTTATTTCCATCATCGCAAGCGGTTGCCAGGTGAGCACTGATCAGGCGAATTCCTTCAAGCGCCAGCACATCAGTCATCGGGTGAGCGAACTTGTTAACGTAGGCTTCGATGCAATGTGTCAGCGCATCGATTCCCGTGGCCGCCGTCACATCAGCAGGAACACCAATCGTCAACGCCGGATCAACATAAGCGCCATCCGGCATCAGGAACGGGCTGATCACACCCTTTTTGCCACCATCCGTTTCATCCAGGAAAATAGCATTCGGTGAAACCTCGCTACCTGTTCCCGAGGTGGTCGGCAAACAAGCTAAATACGTCTGACGTTCTTTGATCAGACCAATCCCAATCACTTCGCGAACATCCTGTGTATTTTTCAGCATGGCTGCAACCAGCTTGGCCACATCCATCACGCTTCCTCCGCCAATACCAACAACACTGTCAGCTTCAAATTTTCGGGCTTCTTTCAACACTCGTTCGTAATCGCCAAAAGTCGGCTCCCCTGCAATTTCAGTATTTATTTTCAATTGAATACCCTTCTGTCCAAATTCATCCAATAGCTTCACTAACTGATGAATCACAGGAGGGATCGTCATCACATATAATTTTCGAAGCCCCAACTCCGAAAAATCGCTCATAAATTGTTCAACACTGCCATCTCCAAAAACAAACCGGGCAGGTTGCTGGAATAAAATTTTATTCATTTGATTTTTTTATCAATTGCAACTGGCAATGACTCAATAACAGTCTCTTCCCAGTTGGTATAAACGATTGATACTTATGATTAACGTTTACATGCTTTCAACCTCGTTTTCAATCACCTATTAAGCACCATAGAAAAGAATAATGTAAACGTTTTCATTGCAAGGTATCTTTTTTATTTTTTATATGCAAATATTCCAATATTACCTGAAGAACAAAAGGCCATTAAACCACTCACCATACGCCAATTACATCGAAAACAAAATCTTTAATTTAGACTGAAAATTTCTCATCTTAAAAATTCAAAAATAAAGGAAGATCGCTGATCTATTTTTCACAAAAAAGAAGTCGAATTTGAATTTAACGAAAAGCAGGTTTATAACCATCTATTAAATTAATTAACAAGTCAGGAACGACTGGCCAGAAATTTGAAATATCTCGTAGAATCAATGCTTTTAATCACTCAATACCTCTTTTTTTGTTGAACTGGGAAACAAGCAATTCCATCTCTGTCCTAACAAATAAAAAAACTCGAAGGTACGTCGTACGCCACAAAAGTGCATTTCCCAATTTTTATACTACCACATGGCCAACCTGTTTTGTGTAATCGTTTTCATTGTGAATTTCTTTTTAAAATCTATATTTGTATTGACTTAAACCATTAAAAGACAGAATATCTAATCAACCAAATAAATCGGCTTGATTTCATACAGCATTGAATCCGAAGTATTTCGAAAACAATCCATTAAAATAGACACTATGCCAACTCTAAAAAACAGTTTAAAATTGAAATGGGTAGCTCTCGCTATCCTATTGTCAATAGTTGTTGTTCCGGCTTTTGCCCAGAAAACCTATAACATCATAGACTATGGAGCAGACAACCAGGGGAACCAAAAAATCACCAAGCTGATTGCCAAAGCCATTGACGATGCGAGCCAAGCGGGTGGTGGAACCGTTTATTTCCCCGCAGGAACCTACCTGACCGGGCCCATCGTTTTAAAAAGCAACATCACCATATTTATAGATGCCGGAGCGCTCATCAAATTTTCCGACGATTTTGATGACTACCTACCCATGGTAAAATCGCGCTGGGAAGGAACGACTGTTAACAACTTCTCCCCGCTTTTTTATGCTTACAAAGTCCATAATATTTCCATCATGGGGCGTGGTCATATTGACGGACAGGGTAAAAAATGGTGGGATTTTCATCACGAATTGTACTCGAAACCCAAAGATTACAAGTCGAAATGGCAACAGGAGTTTGCAAAAAATAATCCGGATGTCATTCTTCCCAACCAACCGGGCATGATCGAACGCGGCTTTTTGCGTCCACCGTTTATCCAGCCCATGTATTGCGAAAATGTGCGCATTGAAGGCATCACGATCACCAACTCGCCATTCTGGACTATCAACCCGGAATTTTGTAATAATGTAACCGTCACCAATGTGACCATTAACAACCCGATTTCACCCAACACCGATGGTATCAACCCGGAATCGTGCAGCTACGTGCATATTTCCAACTGCCACATCTCGGTGGGTGACGACTGCATCACCATCAAATCGGGAAAAGATAAGGACGGACGCCGACTGGCTGTTCCCTGCCAAAACATTACCATTACCAATTGCACGATGTTGCGTGGGCACGGTGGCGTTGTTATTGGAAGTGAAATGTCTGGTGGTGTGAAAAAAGTGACCATCTCCAATTGTGTTTTTGAAGGCACTGATCGTGGAATCCGGATCAAATCAACCCGTGGGCGCGGCGGCGTTGTGGAAGACATTCGCGTGAGCAACATCATCATGAAAGATATTCGTCGGGAAGCTATCAAGCTGAACATGTTTTATTCAAAGTCAGATTACGAGCCTGTTTCGGAACGCACCCCCATTTTCCGCAACATCCACTTTTCCAACATCACCGGGAATGCGCACCAGGCAGGATTTTTGCTGGGATTAGAAGAAATGAAAATCAGGGATATCACCTTCAACGACATGCAATTGAAAGCTGACGTCGGTTTCACAATGAAGGATGCTCAGGATATCGAATTTCATAATGTTCGTGTGGACACTGAAAAAGGTCCGGTCATCCAGGCTGAAAACACAAAATACCTGGAAATTGACGGTGTAAAAACCAACGAGCCGCATGAAGGGACTCCGGTTATTGACTTGAACAATGTTGAAAATGCATTTATCCACGATTGTTACCAAAGCCGGAATACCGACCAATTCCTGAAACTGGACGGCGACCAAACATCGGATATCAACCTGAATGGAAATGACCTGGTGCACGTAAAAACAACATTTACAAAAACCGAATCCGTAAAAGAAGATCCCAAAGAAATTCGGTAAAATAACAATGGAATACGATTGAAGACAATTGAAAACAGTTGTATTTAAATACCATTTTGAAAACTGAAGGAAAACCCCGAAGGGGTATACCAATAATAGTTCGGGGTGTGCGAGGAACTAGCGTTACCCCGGGATTGCAATAAAACATTTCTCAACCGTCCGCGGGCTTCCATTTTTCATATTGCCTCCGTTTTTGCGGACGGAAAATGTTGACTATACAAATTCAACAAAGCAATACTTGTTAAACTGTACAAGCAAACTGACGTTCATGATATATTTAAAGGAAAAACAAATATTAGTTCCAGTATTTTTATTTCTGATTTCGCTCTGTTCCTGCCAAAATCAGAATCAGGAAAAACACCAGGATATCAAACTGTGGTACAACAAACCAGCCTCCATGTGGGAAGAAGCACTTCCCATTGGCAACGGCCGTTTGGGAGCCATGGTATACGGCATTCCGGGAGAAGAACACCTTCAATTTAATGAAGAAACTTTGTGGGATTGTGGTCCTCGACAATACCAACGAAAAGATGCCAACAAGTACCTCGGAAAAATCCGCAAACTGGTTTTTGCTGGTAAGCAGGATGAAGCCGAAAAGCTGGCCAACAAGGTATTCATGGGCAAGCGAGCATACGAAGACGAATTTCCAACGTTGAAAAAGCAATGGGTGGACAGCTTATTGCAACTCGGCAAAGTGAAACAAGGCGTCAAGTTTGATTTTGACGATTCCAAATGGCCAAACATGTTTATGGATTACAAGAGCGTTTGGGAGCGCAAAGGCCTGCCCGATATGAATGGCTCAGTTCTGTTTAGAAAAACCATTAACATTCCCGCCGACTGGGTTGGAAAACCATTGATCATTGATTTTGGCCATATCAAGGACCAGGATTTCAGCTACATCAATGGGAAGCTGTTTGGTTCCAAAGATGAAGCCAACACCGACCGCACGTACACGATCCCTGCCAAATTGGCGAAACCGGGCAAAAATGTGATTGCCGTATTGATCAACAATTATGTATCAACCGGAGGGTTCAATGCAGTGCGTACCGGTGCTAAAAAGATGAACATCATTCCAAAAGGCAAAAAGGCCGAGCCATTGTACATTGAGGGCAATTGGAAATATGAGGTGATTGATACTGATCCCCCGTTTTATCCGCAATACGAAGCGGACTACCAACCTTTTGGTGATTTGAAAATCAAATTTGACGGACAGGATTCGGTACAGCACTTTCGCCGTGATTTAGATTTGAGCAAAGCACTGGCACATGTTTCTTACGAGCTCGACGGAGTGACCTACAAACGGGAATATTTAGCGAGTCACCCGGACAATCTGATTGCAGCTCATTTTACCGCCAACAAAAGCGGGAAGATCAGTTTCCGCGCTTTTTTAGATTCACCACATCCGATTCACTCAACGCACAAAGTTGATGATCATACATTGGCTTTGAACCTGAAAGTTGAAGATGGCGTCATGAAAGGAACAGCCTACCTCAACGTTACTGCGGATGGCGGGAAAGTGGAGGTTGATGACAAAGGCATCACGGTTTCGGGCGCCAATGACGCAACCTTGAAATTGGTGGCTGCAACCAATTTCGTGAACTACCATGATGTTTCCGGAAATCCAATACATCATTGCAACGACTACCTTTCGGCCGTTCAAAATGAATCGTATTCAACCATCAAAGCGAAACACCTGGCCGACTACACACCAATTTTCAACCGGTTCTCAATTGATTTGGGCGGGAAAGACAAAACCCAACAACCAACGGACCAACGGATATTGAATGAAGAAAGTGCACCAGACAATGATCTGGCGGCCACTTTTGTACAATATGCGCGCTACCTGATGTTGTCATCCGGGCGCGAAGGCACGCATCCGCCGAATCTTCAAGGAATTTGGAATGAGGATATTTACCCGGCCTGGGGAAGCAAATACACCACCAATATTAATTTAGAAATGAATTTCTGGCCGGTGGAACCACTCAACATCGCCGAGTGCCAATATTCACTATTTGACTTTATGGACAGCCTGGCCGTGGAAGGCGCCAAAACAGCCAAAGATTATTATAATGCGCGGGGCTGGATGCTTCACCACAATACGGATGAATGGTTGGGAACAGCGCCCATCAACAATGCGAACCACGGCATATGGGTAACTGGAGGCGCTTGGCTCTGTCATGATCTTTGGGAGCATTACCGCTATTCGCAAGACACCACCTTCCTGCGCAATGAGGCCTACCCACTCATCAAAGGGGCAGCACAGTTTTTTGTTGACTTTTTGGTGAAAGATCCAAAAACCGGCTACCTGATCAGTGCGCCGTCCAACTCGCCGGAACATGGAGGTTTGGTAGCTGGCCCAGCCATGGATCATCAAATCATTCGTTCGCTGTTCAAAATTGTGTTGAAATGCAGCCAGATTCTGAACACTGACCAGGATTTTGCAGCTGTCGTTAAATCCAAACTCGACAACATTGCACCCGATCAAATTGGCAAACACGGACAGTTGCAAGAATGGATGGAAGATATTGACAACATCCACGACCATCACCGTCATGTTTCACACCTATGGGGCGTTTATCCGGGCAACGAAATCACCTACGACAAAACGCCTAAATTGATGGACGCTGCGAAGCAATCGCTCATTTATCGTGGTGATGCTGGCACCGGCTGGAGCCTGGCCTGGAAAATTAATTTGTGGGCTCGCTTCCTGAATGGCGATCATGCTGAAAAAATGATCCAGATGCTGTTGAGTTCAGCTGTTGATCCAACCCGAAAATCTTCGGGCGGCTGCTATCCGAACCTGTTTGATGCGCATCCACCCTTTCAGATTGACGGAAACTTTGGTGGCGCCGCTGGCATTGTGGAAATGTTGATGCAAAGTCATGAAGGCTACATTGATCTTCTACCGGCTCTGCCCAAAGCCTGGCCCAACGGAAGCATCAAAGGACTTCGCGCACGTGGCGGTTTTGTATTGGATTTTGCGTGGAACAACGGCAAATTGACTTCCTTGAAAGTAAAGTCAACAGCCGGGGAACCATTGCACCTCAAGTACAACGAAAAGGATTTGAAGCAAAAGACAGAGAAAGGAAAAACATACGCGTTTGATCAGATCTGATCGTTCCTTTTTCACATCATTGCTCCCCCAACCTAATTTTTGTTGGCACAATGAGGGGAATGACAAGAAAACAGTCGAAGACAATCATTGTGAAGTATTTTGAAAAGCTAACAAAAACACACTGAAAGGGTGAAACAATTGGTCAAGGGTAATTCGTTGATTAAAGCATT
>Ga0102953_1000995_pt1 | contig 18428 bp, 18 predicted proteins | sample SalPon2A_C_D2_MG_FD_78509 | JGI IMG/M metagenome (GOLD analysis project Ga0102953, IMG submission 78509) | Soil microbial communities from South San Francisco under conditions of wetland restoration - Salt Pond MetaG R2A_C_D2_MG | ecosystem: Environmental > Terrestrial > Soil > Wetlands | place... | reverse complement strand
TGAACTCCTTCCTCCCCTGGCTGGGCGGCAAGCGCCGGCTGGCCGCCGTGATCGCCGGGCACCTGGAGTGGCTGCCCCACGGGCGTTACGTGGAGCCGTTCGCAGGCGCCGGGCACGTGTTCTTCCGCAAGGCGCCGGCGGCCGGTGAGGTGCTGGCCGACCGCAACGCCGAGCTGATGGCGCTGTACCGGGTGCTCCAGAACCATGTGGAAGAGTTCCTGCGGCACTTCCGCTGGGCGCTGGTGAGCCGGGCCGAGTTCGAGCGGCAGAGGGCGGCCCGGCCGGACACGCTGACCGACGTGCAGCGCGCCGTGCGCTTCTACTACCTCCAGAAGCTGGCCTTCGGCGGGCGCGCCGTGGAGCAGAGCTTCGGGGTGGACACCCTGCACCGCCCACGCATCAACCTGCTGCGCCTGGAGGAGACGCTGTCCGCGGTGCACCTGCGCCTGGCCGGCGGCGGCCGGTGTTGGCCGGCCGGGTTGAGGTGCCACTACTTCGCGGCGACCACCATGATCTCCACGAGGAACTCCGGGCGGGCCAGCAAGGCGCCCACGCAGGCACGGGCAGGCGGGTTGGCCGTGTCCACCCAGGCGTCCCACACCTCGTTCATGGCGGAGAAGGTGCGCATGTCCGAGAGGTAGATCACGGCGGAGAGCAGGTTGGCCTTGGAGGTGCCGGCCTTGGCCAGCAAGGCCTCGATCTTGGTCAGCACGGATTGCGTCTGGCCCTTGATGTCGGCCTTGGGGTCGTCGGCCACCACGCCGGCCAGGTGCACCGTGTCGCCGTGCACGACGGCTTGGCTCATGCGGGGGCTCTTCTCGAAGCGTTCGATCGCCATGGGGCTCCTCATGGGGGGCGCGGCGCGGGCCGCGCGGGGTGGCTACAGGTGCTGGCGCAGGAAGCGCAGAGAGCGCTCCCACGCCTGGCGGGAGGCCTCGGCGTCGTAGACCTCCGGGCGTTGCTCGTTGAAGAAGGCGTGCTGTGCCTCGTAGCGGAACAGCTCGTGCGGAATGCCCGCGGCGTGAAGCTGCCCGGCGAGGGCATCCACGGCGGCGGGCGTGCACCAGTCGTCCTGCGTGGCGAAGTGCCCCTGGAAGGGCACCCGCATGCGGCGCGGATCGGCCGCCTCTGCGGGCGGGATGCCGTAGAAGCACACTGCTGCGTCCGTCTCGTGCACCTTCACTCCGGCGATCACCGTGATGGCGCCGCCCATGCAGAACCCCAGCACGGCGGCCTTGCGGCCGTTGGCCTTCAGGTGCTGCAGGGCGCCGCGCACGTCCTGCTCCGTGGCCCCGGCCCAGTCCAGCCCGGTCATCAGGTGGCTGGCCTCGTCCGCGTCGCCGGTCACGCGCCCTTTGTAGAGATCGGGCACCAGCGCGCGGAAGCCCTGTTCCGCGAAGCGATCCGCCACCTTCCTGATCTGGTCGTTCAGCCCCCACCACTCCTGGATCACCACCAGGCTTGGGGCGTCGTCGCCGGCGGCCGGGGTGGCCAGGTAGCCCGCGGCGGTGCCGCCGTTCGGCGTCTTGAACTCGATCATCGTGCCCATGGTATGCTCTCCCTCCCCGTGCAACGTTTACTGCCGTGCGCTTCTGCGTGGCGACCAGTCTGTCTAAAAGCGCTGCACCACTCCGAGCGTGTGGGGGAAGCCCGGCCCTTCGAGACGGGCTCCTGTGGAGCCCCCATCAGGAACTCGGGCTTCCTTCCGGGCTCCTGAGGAGCCGGAGTCTTGAAGCCGCCGCAGGCAGCCGTGCTCCAGACGGCTTCCGGCCGGCGCGGCGGCTCAGTCGAAGCGGTGCCCCTGCACGGCCTGCTCCCAGTTGCGGCCGTCGAACAGCGCCACCTCCGGCCCTTCGGCCTCCACGTCGTAGTCGTCCAGGCAGCGCACGTTGATGGTGTACTGCTCCGGTGCGGCCCGGGGGCGACTGAATGGATGGATTCCGCAGGTGCCGCAGAACAGGTGCCGCGCCACCTTCCGGTTGAACTGATAGGTCCGCAGCGCATCCTCGCCCGCCACCAGCCGGAAGCGCTCCGGCGGCACGCGCAGCAGCAGCGCGCCCTTTTTGCTGCAGATGGAGCAGTTGCACCGCGTCACGCGCGTGATGTCCGCTTCGATCTCGAAGCGCACACGGCCGCAGTGGCAACTGCCGTGGTAGGTCGGCATGGGCAGGCACCGGGTCGGGTGTGCAGGGTGGCGGCCAGGGTGGGCGCACTATAGCGCCGGGGCCGCGCCGGGGTCAAAAGGTTACCCGCCCGGCCCACGCTCCGCGGCGGCAGCGCCCTGCCCTCGGCCCGCCGCGCTTGCAATCGGGGCTGCGAGAGGCGATAACTTCGGCCAAGCTTGTCGCCGCATCCCGGCCGTATCCAATGCCGCACCCTGCGCGCAGGCCATCGCAACCGGAGCCGCACGAGCTGTCGCAAAAGGAGCTGCCCGTGGTGCCGAGTCTCAAGCGTGTGCTGATGGTGACGGACTTTTCCGCCACGGCCGCTGCTGCCCTCCCGTATGCCTATGCGTTGGTGGACCCCGGCGCGGAGGTGCACCTGGTGCACCTGATTGAGCACGAGCAGGTGCCCAATCCGCTCTATGCGCACTACACGTCGGACGACCTGGCCACGCCGCAGGATCGCGACCGGGCGATCAAGGAGGTCGAGCGGCACCTGATGACCCTCGTGCCCAACCAGGCCCAGGAGAAGCACATCACTACCGTGGTGGGCTGCGTGTTGCACCCCGAGGTGGCCGAGGGCATCATCGAGGAAGCCCGCAAGCGCAAGCCGGATGCCATCGTGATGGGTTCCCATGGCCGCACGGGGCTCAAGCACCTGCTGATGGGCTCCGTGGCCGAGCACGTCCTGCGCGGTTGCGGGGTGCCCGTGCTGATCGTCCCCCACGCCGGTTAGCCGCACCCCCAGCCCGGGCCGGGCATCGCACCGCCGAGCCGGCCTATTCGGTGCTGCTGGCGGTGAGCGCCGCCAGGGCCTCCACGTCCGGCACCAGAAAGCCTTCCGGCACGTTGACCACCAAGCCGTCCTTCTGCCAGCGGCTCATGATGCGGATCACCGTCTCGATGCGGGCGCACACCAGCGAAGCCACCTCGTTGCGGCTCAGGTGGATCGGGATCAGCAGCCCGGCCTCGGTCTGCTTGCCGAGTTGCCGGCTGTAGACGTGCAGCAGGTTGGCGATGCGCGCCTGCACGCCCATCTCCCCCAGCACCTCCACCCGCCGCCGCAGGGCGTGCATGCGCAGCGTCAGGTCGCGGATGATGGAGTGGGCCACCTCCGGGTAGCGCTCCAGCAGGTGCAGGTAATCCCGGCGCGGCAGCACCAGCACCGAGGCATCCTCCATGGCCACGGCGCTGGCGGGGAAGTCGCCCCCTTCCACCAGGGCCACCTCGCCGAAGGCCTCGCCCTCCCGGAAGAAGTCCAGGATCAGCTCCCGGCCGCTCTCCAGCATCTTGAACACCTTCACCTCGCCCTTGAGCACCATGTAGAAGTGCGCGCTGGGATCGCCCTCGAAGAAGATCGTCTCGCCCTTGGTATAGGTGCTCACGACGGCGTGCTCGCACAGCCAGCCCTCGGCCTCGGCCGAGATGCCGGAGAAGCGCGGGATGCGGCGGATCGCCTTGGCATCGAGCATGTCGGAGCCGGCGTCCAGTGGGTATGGGGGGTGGCGTGGGTCGCTCCCCCTTGTCTCACGGAGCCCCCCGGCGCGGCAACTGTCCCGCTTCAATCGGCACGATGCGCGCCTGCGGCCGGGCGGTGGCGTCCCTCGCCGCCCCATGCACCGGCGCTCCGCAGCGGCCACGCGACCCGCGTGCCGGGCCGGATGGGGCCGCCGCGGCGGTAGCGCGGGCCCGTACTTTCCGCTATCATCCGACCGTTGTGCATGACCCCAAAGCTCGCCCCCCCGGGCGGCGTGGCCGGACCCCGATTCGAGACGCAGGGCGGCAAGGAGCACGAATGGCGGAGAAGCGCATCAGCAAGGTGCTGGTCACGGGCAGCAGCGGCACCATCGGCACGCGGCTGTGCGAGCGGCTGATGGCCGAGACGGACTGCACGGTGGCCGGGATCGACCGCCGCCCCAACGCCTGGAACCCCGCCGTGCAGGCCGTCACGGTGGTGGCGGACCTGCTCGATCCGGCCGCATTCGCCGAATTGCCCACGGACTTCGACGTGGTGATTCACCTGGCGGCCAACGCCCGCGTGCACGACGTGGTGGTGGATCCGGATCAGGCCCGCGACAACATCCTCACCATTTACAACGTGCTGGAGTTCTGCCGCCGCAACGCGATTCCCCGTGTGATGTTCGCCTCCAGCCGCGAGGTGTACGGCAACGCCGACGGCTTGGTGCATGCCGAGCAGCCGGTGCACCTGGACACCTGCGAGAGTCCCTACGCCGCCTCCAAGATGGCCGGCGAAGCGCTCGTGACGTCCTATCAGCGCTGCTACGGACTGGACTTCGTCAACATCCGCTTTTCCAACGTGTACGGGATGTACGACGACAGCAACCGCGTGGTGCCGCTGTTCATCCGGCTCACCAAGCAGGGGCAGGACCTCACTGTGTTCGGCAAGGACAAGCTGCTGGACTTTACCTACATCGACGATGCCGTGCACGGCGTGATGCAGGTGCTGGAGCGCTTCGAGCGCGCGCGCAACCAAGTGTACAACCTGGCCTTCGGTGCCGGCACGACCATCCTCGAAGTGGCCGAGACCCTGCGCGACCGCCTGGGTGCCAAGACGCAGATCCACCTGGGCGACGTGCGCGCGGGCGAGGTGGTGCAGTACGTGGCGGACATCACCAAGGCCCGCGAGATGCTGCAGTACGCGCCCCAGGTGCCCTTCAAGGAAGGCATCGAACGCACGGTGCAGTGGTACGAGGCTCATCTCTATCCCTGAACCCCGCCCCCGCTCACCGCAACCTTCCCAACGCTGAAAGCGAGCCCCCACGCACCATGAACGTGCGCAAGATTCTCTGCATCGGTGCGGGCTACGTCGGCGGGCCCACCATGGCCGTCATCGCCGACAAGTGCCCGGACATCCGTGTCGAAGTGGTGGATATCAGCCCCGAGCGCATCGCCCAGTGGAACTCCGAGCGCCTGCCCGTCTACGAGCCGGGGCTGGACGAGGTGGTGCGCCGCTGCCGGGGCCGCAACCTGTTCTTCCAGGTGGCCTCGCCCGAGGCGGTCGCCGATGCGGACGTCGTGTTCGTCAGCGTCAACACGCCCACCAAGGCCTTCGGCGAGGGCGCCGGGATGGCGCCCGACCTGCAGTACTGGGAGTTGGCCGCGCGCTTCCTCAAGCCCCACCTGCGCGACGGCGCAATCATCGTGGAGAAGAGCACCGTGCCCGTGCGCACGGCGGAGGCCATCTCGCGCATCCTGCACGACGGGCAGAGCGACCGGCACTTCCCCGTGCTCTCCAATCCGGAGTTCCTGGCGGAGGGCACGGCCATCCGCGACCTGATGGAGCCGGACCGCGTGCTGATCGGTTGCGAGGAGGACGACCGGGGCCGCGCCGCGGCGCAGGCCCTGGCGGACGTCTACCGGCAGTGGGTGCCCGAGGAGCGCATTCTGCTCTCCAACGTGTGGAGCAGCGAGCTTTCCAAGCTGACCGCGAACGCCTTCCTGGCCCAGCGCATCTCGTCCATCAACTCCATCTCCGCGCTGTGCGAGGTGACCCATGCCGACGTGACGCAGATCAGCCGCGCCATCGGCACCGACGGGCGCATCGGGCCGCGCTTCCTGGAGGCGGGTGTGGGCTTCGGCGGCTCGTGCTTCCGCAAGGACATCCTCAACCTGGCATACATCTGCCAGCAGCAGGGGCTTGCGGAGGTGGGGGCGTATTGGAAGAGCGTCGTGGACATGAACGACTACCAGATCAGCCGCTTCACCCGCAATGTGGTCGCCCGTCAGTTCAACACCGTGGCGGGCAAGCGCCTGGCCCTGTTCGGCTTCGCCTTCAAGCCGGGCACCAACGATACGCGCGATTCCCCTGCGTTCTACGTGGTCAAGAAGCTGCTGGAGGAGCGCGCACACGTGGTCATTACCGACCCGCAGGCGCTTGAGCATGCCGCATACGATCTGCGCGGGATGGAGGGCGAGCTGCAGTTCGAGCCGGATCCCTATGCCGCGGCGGCGGGCTCGCACGCCATCGTGCTGGTCACGCACTGGGAGGAGTTCCGGGCGCTGGACTACCAGCGCATCTTCGACTCCATGGAGAAGCCCGCCTCGGTCTTCGACGGCCGCAACTGGCTGGATGCCCCTGCCCTGCACGAGATCGGCTTCAACGTCTACCCGCTCGGCAAGACCGCCCTGGTGCACTATTAGGGCGGTGTCCCGGAAGTGCCCGCAAGAATTCGGGGAAACACGTTCCCCCGAACCCCCTGCTTGGGCGGCAGTCCCGAACGGTCGTCGCGCCGGGCCGATGGTGCTAGTATTGAAATCGGGATGTTCGGGCTCATCTGCCAGAACGCGTGCGTTCCCGCACCGGAGCTTCGAGGCCTGCCATGACCCGCAGCGCCGAACCAGCGCGGACCGCCCGGTCCGCTCCACCGTTGCGTATTTACACCTTGGGCCGCTTCGCCATTGAGCAGGAGGGCCGGCCTTTGCCCACCGGAGAGCGCGTGCAGCATCGGCCGCTGGAGCTGCTGGGCCTGCTGATCGCCGGGGGCGGACGCGAGGTGCCGGAAACCTGGTTGGCCGAGGCCCTGTGGCCCGATGCTGACGGTGACCGCGCGCATGGCGCCTTCGCGACCACGCTGCACCGGTTGCGCAAGCTGTTGGGCCACGAGGCGCTGCTGTTCCGTGACCGTCGGCTAAGCCTGTCGTTCGAGCGCTGCTGGGTGGACGCTCTGGCGCTGGACGCGCTGACGCGGGACGGCCACCCGGAGCAGGCGTTGACGCTGTACCAAGGGCCCTTCCTGGCCGGCGAGGCTGAGTACGCCAGTGTGGTGGCGGCGCGCGAGCGTTTGCGCGCCCTGTTCCTATCCCGGGCGGAGGCCCTGGGGCACCGGCATGAGGCGGCCGGTCGGCCCGTCGAGGCCATCGGCGTTTACGAGCGGGCTTTGGCTGCGGAACCCGATGCCGAGCCGCTGTGGCGCGGATTGATGTGCTGCCACCGTGCGACCGGACAGCCCGGGGCGGCCGTCGCCGCATACCACCGCTTCCGGCGCGCGGCGCACGGCCGGGGCGCCGGGCCACCGACGCCGGAGACCGAGGCGATGCTGCAGGAGGCCCTGGCCGAGCGGGATGCCCTGGCGCCGCTGCCCGATCAGCCCAGCTTGGCCGTGCTGCCTTTTGCGGGCCTGGGTCGCGTGGGGCGTTGGAAGTGGTTAGCGGCAGGCTTCACGCGAAATCTCACCACACGCTTGGCGCGTGTGCCGCGCCTGACCCTAATCGGCTGGCCGGCTCCAGGCACCAGCGCGGGCTTGCCGGAGCGCATCCGCGAGACGGGACGGGAATTGGGCGTGCGTTTCGTGTTGTTGGGCACGGTGCTGGTGACTGGCGAGCGCCTGCGGGTCACGGCGCAGCTACTGGAGGCAGCCACGGAGCGTCACCTGTGGGCCGAGCGGTACGACCGTGCGCTGACCGATGCCTTTGCCGTGCAGGACGAAATCGTGGAGGCGATCCTTACCGCCCTGCAGGTGCAGCTCACCGAGGGCGAGCAGGCCCGCACTGTGTGGCGTGGCACGCACGATCTGCAGGCCTGGGAGCTGACCCTGCGCGCCATCGAGCACTTCCGGCACTCCAGCCGCGAGAACAACGGGCAGGTGCGCCGGCTTGGCAGCGAAGCCCTGGAGCTGGACCCCGACTACGTAATGGCGCAGGTGGTGCTGGGTTGGTCCTACGTAAGGGACGCGGCTCGCGGGTGGCCGCCAGGATCCGAGGAAGCCCTGCGGCGGGCTGAGGCGCTGGCCGGACAGGCGCTCGGGCTGGACCCGGCTTCCGGTCCCGCTCACGTGCTGCTGGGCCACGTGCGTATGAAGCAGCGGAGGCACGCCGAGGGCCGCCCCCTCCTCCTACGGGCCGCCGAGCTGAACCCCGGCGGCGCGGACACCGCCGTGGCCGTGGGCGTTGGGCTGGTCTATTGCGGCGAGCCGGAGCTGGCGTTGCAGGAGGTGCGGCGGGCCATGCGCCTTACGCCGTTCTATCCCGAGGCGTTCCTGGAGTCCTTGGCGCGCTGCCACTACTTCTCCGGCCGCTACGCCGAGGCACTGCAGGCGCTGCTGCGGGGTTCCGTGCCGCGCCAGATGCTCTCCGGGCAGGTGCTCATTGTAGCCAGCCAAGCGGCTTTGGGAGAGCGGAAGGCGGCGCGCGACCGGGTGCGCCAGATGCTGCAGGCTGAGCACGGGCTCAACCGCGCGCATTGCCTGCGCTGGCTGTACCCCATGCGGCGCGCCAAGGACGCCGCCCGGCTGGACGCCCACCTGCGCGCAGCCGGCTGCCCCTGAGCCTTGGTCAACGGTCCCCCACCTGCTTTGCCGCGCTCGGTTCAGCGCCAGCATAACCCTGCTGTAACTCTGCCGTAACCCCTTCCGATGCATACTCGCCCCAGGTCGGTGCAAGCGTGTGCGGGGGAAGGCGGCTCCGCCCGCTGGCCGACACGCCAAAAGGGGGAATCCGATGAAAAGCACAAGCCGTTGGGTGTTGCTGTGCATGCTGCTGGCAGCCCCGCTAGGGCTGGCTTTGAGCGCGGAGCCGGAGCCTGCACAGGGCGAGCACCTTCTGCTGAGCGAATCGCAGCGGCGTCTGGTGATCGAACTGCGCGATCCCCGGAGTTGGGCGGACTACTACGCCGCCATTGGCCATCCGCTGCGCGCGATGGTGCCCATTGTGGACGATTGGGCGCCGCTGGCAGCCCACTGCGCCTGGCTGACGAAAGTCACCGGCCACACTTGGTTGCCACTGGGCTACGAGCTTACGGGCATCAGGATGTGCTACCGGACGTCTCCGCACTCGCTCAAGGAGGCCGACGTGCTGTGTGCGCGGCTCAGGCTACACGCGGTGGTGAGCAACGAGCGGCGTATCGTGTGCGACTGAACGCCTCGGCGTCCAGCGAACCGTGCCCCTGTTTGGACCCGCAACGTTGATCTGTTGCGCTTGCGGGAATCTGCCCGCTACTTGCTGAAGCGGCGTGGGGAGAAGGGCGCCATGAACTCCGGCAGCTCGCCGCCCAGGATGGCTTCGCTCATGTAGTGCGCCGTGACGGGCGTGTTGAGGATGCCGTTGCGGTAGTGGCCCGTGGCGATGAAGAAGCCGGGAATCTCCGTCTCGCCCAGGATGGGCGCGTTGTCCCGGCTGCCGGGGCGGAAGCCGCACCAGATCTCCTCGATGGGCATCTCGTATACGCCCGGCAGCGCCCGCCAGGCGCCCCGCAACAGCTCGAACACGCCGCCCACGGTCAGGTCGCGGTTGTAGCCCATTTCCTCCACCGTGGCGCCCACCACCAGCCGCCCGTCCACGCGGGGCACGATGTACACGTCCGGCGTGCGGATGTTGTGGCGGATCAGGTCGGCCGGGGCGCGGATGGCCAGGATCTGCCCCTTCACCGGCCGCACCCAGGGGCGCAGGGCGCCATCCAGCCCGGGGATGAGCCCGGACCAGCTCCCCGCGGCCAGCAGCAGGTGCTCGTGGCGCCACTCGCGGCCGCCGGCCACCACGGCCGGGGGGCCGTCGTCCAGCAGGCGCACCTCGTCCACGGGCGTGTGCTCGTGCAGCGTGCCGCCGGCCTTCACGAAGGCCGCCTTGAGCGCGTCCACCAGCAGGCGGTTGTCCACCTGATAGTCCGCCGGGATGTGCAGCGCGGCCACGACGTTGTGGGAGAGCGCGGGCTCCAGTTCCTGCGCTTCGCGGCCGTTCAGCCAGCGCACGGGCAGGTCCAGCTTCTGCTGATACTCGAACAGGTGCCGCAGCTCCGCCGTGTCGTCCGCGTGCAGGGAGACCTTCATGCCGCCCTCCATGCGGAATCCCACACTGCGGCCCGTGTACGCCTCCACCTCGGCCACGAAGTCCGGATAGAGCCGCAGGCTCTCCTGGCCCAGCCGCAGGTTGAGGTCCTCCTGGAAGTGTACCTCGCCCACGGGCGCCAGCATGCCCGCGCCGGCCCAGGAGGCCTCGCGGCCCGTCTCGCCGCGTTCCAGCAGCGTGACCGGCTCGCCGCGCAGGCGCAACTTCCAGCCGATGGACAGGCCGATCAGCCCGCCGCCGATGATGAGGGTGCCCTTTTCCATGCGTCGTGCCGTTCTGCGGGGTGAAGTAATGTTGGCGAGTGGGGGGGCCAGGGGGCTTGCTCCCTGGTAGGGGTATGGGGGCAAAGCCCCCATGGCCGGCGTGCCTTTCAAGACACAACATTACGAGCGCAGCCAGGAGATTTCGTGCTTGGTGCCCTCCTGCATGTCCACCAGGCGCCGGATCTCCTCGTCGTTGTGATTGAGCATGGGCGCGTGCAGCCGCACGGTGGGGTCCGCCGGGTTGACGTAGTAAGCGTCGTGGTGCTGCGCGTTGGTCTGGGCATAGGGTGTGTTGCGCCCGCTGAGCAGCCACTCTACCTGGCCGTGGCAGGTGCAAAAGTAGTCGCTGAAGCCGGTGGGAATCTGCACCAGCCCGTCCATGCTTTGGCCCGTGTGCTGCTCCGGACTGAACACCTGCCGGTACACCACGGTGCCCTTGATGCCGAAGCTGGCCGTGCTGCCCGCCACCAGATAGCGACCGCCCGTGTTCACCACCAGCAGCAGGGCGCCGGCCACCAGGTTCAGCACGCCCGCGCTCATCTCGCTCAGCAGCAGTTCCAGGGTAGAGCCGCCGAACACGGTGAAGATGGAGCCGTCCTCCAGGGAGACCACGCAGCGCCCGCCGGGGGCCACCTTCACCAGCGCGCCGGAGGCCACCTTGTCGCCCACGCGCAGCGCCTTGCCGTTCGCGGAGGCCTGCCCCACCAGTTCCTTCACCTTGCCGCCCTCGTTGGGCATGCGCTTGGAGAACAGGCCCTCCCAGTCGATCGCCTGGGCCTCGCGGGGCAGCACGGTCGTCCCCAGCGCGGCGGCCAGGGAGGCGCCGGCGCCTGCGCGCAGCAGGGTGCGGCGGGTGAAGCGGGGGCCGAGCGGGGGCATGGGCGTCTGGCTCCGGTTGGGGAATCGCTCAGGTGATGCGCCGCCGGGGCGAGCGCGCGAAATCATACAGGAAGTGTGCGCCCCCGGCCACCGCCAGGGCAAGGCCCGCCAGAAACCACGCCCAGGCGAAGCGCGGCGGCAGCCCGCCGCCCAGGTAGTGTCCCGCATCGCGCATGAAGGCCACCAGCACCAGCGCCCCACCCAGCAGCGGCACCGCCCACTGCACGCGACCTGGGGCAAGCAGGGGCCGCGTGCGCGCCAGCCACAGGTACGCCGTCGTGAAGGCGATCATGGCCAGCGAGATCAGCACGGGACACAGCACGGGGGCCACCCACACCGTGGGCAGCAGGAACAGGATGTCGTAGGTGAGCAGGCCGGCGGGCCAGCCCAGGAACACCTTCAGGAACGCGTAGTAGCTGAGGTCCCACGCGCCGAACACCAGCATGTAGGCCAGAAAGCGCAGAAACGGGCGCGGGTGGAACAGCCAGGCCGGCGCCAGCATCAGCGCCAGCGTGGCCACCTCGCGCGCCAGCTCCACCTGCAGGGCGTGCGCCTGCAGCGGTTCGAGGCCGAGCCGCATGGGGAACAGGCTGTCGCCCGTCTCTCCCAGCAGCGCGCGCAGGTACACCACCACGGCGGCCTCGATGAGGCCAAAGGCGACGCCGAACACCCACAGCATCGCGTAGGACGAGCCGCGCGGTGGGTCGGGCAGGGCGATGGTGCGCATGGCGGGCCGGCGGATCAGCTCTGCACGAGCACGTGCTCCTCGCCCAGCCAGGCGGGCGAGCGGGCCTGGTCGATGAACGTCGCCTCGTCCTCGCGGATGGCGCGCATTACGGCCCGCGCCTCGGGCGATTTCGCGGGCGCCTGCATGGCCTCCACGCTGTCGAACCAGATCTCGGCCACGCCGTCGTAGGGCTCCGGTGCTCCCCTGCTGGCGCGCATGGCCTCGCTGAGCTCCCCGTGGCTGGGGTGGTGTTGCACATAGCGGCGGATGTTGAGCAGCCCGGCCGCATCGCGCACCAGCGGGCCGTGGGTGTTCAGCCAGTAGTCCCGGAACTGCTCCGGCGTCAGGTGCGGCTGGCGCCGCAGGCAGTAGACCATCTTGATCATGGCGCTTCTCACGGATGAGAGGTGGGTTCGCCTTGGCTCGGTTCGGCAGGGTTCGACTTGCGTGTCGCCGCCGGCTACACCACGGGCGAGCGGCCGCCGTCTACGTTAATGGCGCAGCCGGTGATGTACGAGGCCGCATCCGAGGCCAGGAAGCAGGCCAAGTTGGCGAATTCCTGCGGGTCGCCCATGCGCCCCAGCGGCACCTGCTGGCCCTGCTCCGTCACGAACTGCTCGAAGGAGAGGTCCGCCGCGCGGGTCTGGTGGCGCTTCTCCCACTGCTCCGTAACCAGGATGCCCGTGCACAGCGCGTTCACCAGCACGTTGTGCGGGGCGAACTCCCCGGCCAGCACCTTGGTGAGCGCCATGCCCGCCGCGCGCGTGACCGCCGTGGGCGCGCCGCCCGGCTGGGGCGCCTTGGCGCCGGTGTTGAGCACGTTGATGATGCGGCCCCAGCGCCGCTCCTTCATGCCCGGCAGGGCCAGCCGCGCCAGCCGCACCGCGGCGAAGAGCTTCAGCTCGAAGTCCGACTGCCACAGCTCGTCCGTGATGCTCTCGAAGGCGCCCGTGGCCGAGGTGCCCGCATTGTTGACGAGAATGTCCACCTTGCCCAGCCCGCCCACGGCCTGCTCCCACACGGGCGGGATGCCCGCGGCCTGGCTCACGTCGCCGGCGACGGCGACCACCTTGCACCCAGGCGCAGCGGCTTCGATCTGCGCCTGCGCGTCCGCCAGCACGTCCGGCCGGCGCGCCACGATGGCCAAGTCCGCGCCTGCCTGGGCGAAGGTGCGGGCCATGGCCAGCCCCAGTCCCTTGCTGCCGCCCGTGACGAGTGCCGCCTTGCCTGCCAGAGAGATCTGCATTGCTGTGCCTCCTGCTTGCCAAAGGGGTGTGGGCGCCGCCCTGAAGCCCGCTTACCGCACAGGGGCCCGGCGCCACGGTGCGGACACCATAGCGCAGGGGCCGGGGGTTTGTCGCGGGCCGGCACCCCCTGGGTAGGACGCCGGCTCCGGCGCGCACAGCAGGCGGGCTGCCGCGCTGTCACACACTCATGTGATGGTAAGGGGCTGATTTTACACGATTATTCTTGCGAGGCAGAAAAAGCCGTGCTAGAAACTGAATCATCACATCAGCATACAGCGATGCGAATATCATGCGCGCGGCCCTCGGGAGCGCATCCCAGGCAAGCGCGGCGGCCCGGCACGACGAGAACGCGAGGAGGCACGCACCATGGCTCAGAACGGTCACCGCTACGAAACCCTGCAGATCCACGCCGGCCAGCAGCCGGACCCCACCACCGGGGCCCGCGCGGTGCCGATCTACCAGACCACCTCATATGCCTTCCGCGATACGGCACACGGGGCCTCGCTGTTCGGCCTGCAGGAGTTCGGCAACATCTACACACGCATCATGAACCCCACCACGGACGTCTTCGAGCAGCGCGTGGCGGCGCTGGAGGGCGGCGTGGCGGGGCTGGCCACGGCATCGGGGCAGGCCGCGCAGATGCTGGCCATCACCAACGTGGCCCAGGCCGGGGACAACATCGTCTCCACCAGCAACCTGTATGGCGGCACCTACAACCAGTTCAAGGTGACGCTGCCGCGGCTGGGAATCGACGTGAGGTTCGTGGACGGGGACGACCCGGCGGGCTTTGCGAAGCTGATCGACGATCGCACCAAGGCGCTCTACGTGGAGACCATCGGCAACCCGCTGCTCAACGTGCCGGACTTCGAGGCGGTGGCCAAGGTGGCGCACGACCACGGCATCGCGCTGCTGGTGGACAACACCTTCGGCGCGGCGGGTTACCTGGCGCGGCCGATCGAGCACGGTGCGGACGTCGTGGTGGCCTCCGCCACCAAGTGGATCGGCGGCCACGGTACGTCGATCGGCGGCATCATCGTGGATTCGGGGCGCTTCGACTGGGGCAACGGCAAGTATCCGCTCTTCACCGAGCCCAGCCCCAGCTACCACGGCCTCAACTTCAACGAGGTCTTCGGCAAGGGCTCCCAGTTCGGCAACATCGCCTTCGCCATCCGCGCCCGGGTGGAAGGTCTGCGCGACCAGGGGTCGGCCCTCAGCCCGTTCAACGCGTTCCTGTTCCTGCAGGGTCTGGAGACGCTCTCCCTGCGCGTGGAGCGCCACTGCGCCAACACGCTGGCCCTGGCCCGGTGGCTGCGGGAGCACCAGCAGGTGGACTGGGTGAGCTACCCCGGCCTGCCGGAGCACCCCTCGCACAAGCTGGCCCAGCGCTATCTGCGGGCGGGCATGTACGGCGGGGTGTTGGCCTTCGGCATCAAGGGCGGTCAGGCGGCCGGTGCCAAGTTCATCGATGCCGTGCAGCTCGCCAGCCGGCTGGCCAACGTGGGCGATGCCAAGACGCTGGTGATCCACCCCGCGTCCACCACCCACCAGCAGCTCTCCGCGGAGGAGCAGGCCGCCGCGGGCGTCTCGCCGGAGATGGTGCGCGTCTCCGTGGGTCTGGAGCACATCGACGACATCGTCGCGGACTTCGACCAGGCCCTGAAAGCCTCGGCCTGAGGCCCTGCCGCGGCCGTCCGGCAATTCGGGCCCGCTCCGGGTGACGGGGCGGGCCGGCTTGCGATAGAACGATCCGAATGCGGGCGCGCCGGGGCGATGGGCTCCCGGCGCCCCGCCTCGCTCTGTCCTGCTCGCGAGCCCCCCATGAAGATCACCCGCATCCGCGCCGACTGGCTGCACGTCCCCATCCCGGAGGACAAGGCCTCCACCAGCGACTTCGGCCGCAACACGTCGTTCAACACGACCCTGGTGCGCGTGGAGACCGACGCGGGCATCATGGGCCTGGGCGAGGCCAAGGCCTCCGTGGGCAGCCTGGGCAGCCAGGCCGCGCTGGTGGCCACCATCGAGCAGGAGCTGGCTCCGCTGCTGGTGGGCGAGGACCCGCGGGACGTGGCCCGGCTGTGGGAGCTGATGTACAACGGCTCGCGCGCGCACCATGCCCTGCGCCACGGGCGCGTGTTTCCGGTGCTGGGGCGACGCGGCATCACGGTGTCCGCGATCAGCGGCATCGACATGGCCCTGTGGGACATCCTGGGGCGCTCGCTGGACGTCCCGGTGCACCGGCTGCTGGGAGGCAAGGTGCATGCGAAGCTGCCCGCGTACGCCTCCGGCGGCTGGGCAGACGAGCGTGGCATCGGGCGCGAGCTGGCCGGCTACGTGGAGAGCGGCGGCTTCCGCGCCGTGAAGATGCGCGTGGGCGCCATGGATGGCGACGTGATGACCTCCGTGCGCCGCGTGCGCGCGGCCCGCGAGGCCCTGGGAGACAGTATCGGCATCATGACCGACGCCCACGGTACCTTCGGCGTGGCCGAGGCCAAGCGCTTCTGCCGTGAGGCGGCGGACGTACGCCTGGAATGGCTGGAGGAGCCGGTCTCCGGCGACGACAAGCGCGGCTGCGCCGAGGTGCGCGCCACCACGGACATCCCCATTGCCGCGGGCGAGAGCGAGTTCACGCGCTTCGACTTCCACGAGCTGGCCCGGCTGCGCGCCGTGGATGTGTTCCAGCCCGACCTGGCCATTTGCGGAGGCATCACGGAGGGCATGCGCATCGCGGCCTTGGCGGCCACCTACCAGATCCGCCTGGCGCCGCACCTGTGGGGCGGGGCGCTGATGTTCTCCGCTGGCCTGCAGGTGTGCGCGGCCTCGCCCAGCGCCTTCATCGTGGAATACTCCCTGCTGCACAACCCTCTGCAGGCCGAGCTGGCCACGGAGCCCATCACGGTGACGGATGGCGAAGTGGCCGTGCCCGATCGTCCGGGCCTGGGCGTCACGCTGAATGAGGTGTTCGTGGAGCGCTATCGCGTGCAGGGCTCGGCGCCGTAGCGGACACTGCACCGAATTGACGGCCAACCCAGTTAAACCTGGGGGAGCAGGCTCCCCCGGACCCCCGCTTTACGGGCTTGTCAGATTCAACCCCGCGCCTGCCGCGACGACACGAACCGGCACAACCAGCATTCAGGCCAATTTATTGGAGAGCCGGGGGATGCAAATCCCCCGGATGTCTTTGCAAGGGGTTCTGGCTAGTTCTTGGGTGGCGCCAGGGCCTTGGCCAGGGCCGCGGCCACGTCGTCCAGGCCGCGCTCCGTGCGGGATTCGGGGCGCTCGGCGCCCAGGGACGTGCCCGCCATGAATCGGTAGACGTCGGCGGCGCCCCGCATCATCCCGCCCGGCAGCCCGGCCGCCTCGAAGGCCCGGCCGTGCTCCTCCATCTCGCCCACGAAGCGGTGCGCCTTGGGCGGCACGGTGGGCAGGCTGCGCTGCAGCCACGGATAGAGCGCGGGCTGGCTCAGCCGCAGCTCTTCGTCCAGCGGGCCCTGCAGGCCCATGGCGTGGGCATAGGTGAAGAGCACGCCGCCCAGGGCGTTCAGGCCCTTGGTGAGGCTGGCGTAGCAGGTCTTGAACGCGGAAGCGTGCCCCACGGGCCCCTCCAGCACGCGGATGTCCAGTCCGTGCGCGCCCAGTGCGGCGAATGCCCCCGCGTGTGCTCCCGAGGCGTAGAAGCGCGTCTTGCCCGGCACGCGCGGGGGCGGGCCGATGATGGACGCGTCCACGTAGGGCGCGCCGGCGGTGGCGATGGCCTCGCCCACGGCGCGGGCCGTCTCCGCGGAGACGGCGTTGCAGTCCACGTAGAGCGGGGCTCTGCCGGCGGCACGCATGGCCGCGGCCACCTGCTGCGCGGCCGCCACGGCATCGGCCGGCACCAGGATGGAGAGGATCGCGTCCGATTCGCGCACCAACGTGGCAAGCGAGCCCACGTCCTCCACGCCCGCCCGCGCGGCCAGGGCGCGGGTGCGCTCGCTGCGTCCCTCCAGCGCGGCGATGGGGCGCAGCCCGTGCGCGGCCAGCACCTGGCCCACGGTGGCGCCCATGTCGCCGGGGCTGTGGATGCCGATGGTGCGCAGGGGCATCGGGTTCGGCGCGCTAGGGGCGCCGCTTGACGCGGTGCTTGATGATGTAGTCGCTGGCGGACTTGAAGATCGGCTTGAGGTGCTTGGGCAGCTCCTCCTTGGATTCCTCCAGCCCGTTGACGATGCGGGCCAGCAGCTCCATGTCGTAGTCGAACAGGCGCTTCACGTTCAGCTTGCTGAGCGCAGCCACGAGCTGTTCATGGCTCTCCAGGGCCACCCCCCCACGGGCCGATGAGCGCGCGGGGCCCGACAGGATGGACGCGGCGGTCTCGAGCCGCTTTTCCAGCTGCCCTTCCAGGCGCTCCCCGCCGAACAGCAGCACGCCGCGCATGTTCTTGTCGCCCGGATTCTCGAAGCAGTACAGGAGGCAGTTGCGGGGCAACCCCAGGTTGTCCGCCACCACCTTGTAGACCCCCGCCGCATCGCGCTCCAGTCCCTCGGCGCTCTGGAACAGCCGGTCAAGTTGCGGCACCTGGAAGCGCTTGCGGATGTACTGCGGCACCTGCTGATTGGGAAACCGCTGGTTGAGCCGCAGCCTCAGCGTGTTGCCCAGGAATCCCTTGTGCTTGGTCGCGATGCCCACGGCAAACGGCGCGCCGGAGATCACGGAGCCGAACAGTTCGTCAATCAGCGTGTCCCAATCCTTGCGCTGGGTCGGCTGCGCCCGTGTCTGACCGGCGGACGATGATGCGCTCATCATGGCTTCCATCGGTTGCGGGTGTCGATTGTCGGGGCGGCGGGCCTCCTTGGCTGCGCCCTGTGGGCCGGACGTGTTCCTGGCACCTCACTTTAAGACAACAGGTCCCGTCGCGCAATTTCCCTTCCAGCGCACTTCCTGGCGCCGTGGGTTGTCATAAATAGCATAATTTATGGACAATTGTACCAGAATAGCGGCGACAGGACAATCCCGCGAATGCACGATGGACGGGCTCCGCGAGCCCATGATACGCATCCGGGTCGCGCCATGGGGCTCCGGATGGCCTGCCCAGCCGGGTTGCACGGAGGGCACGGCGGGTGGGTGCTGGACCTTGTGCGGTCCGTGGGGAGTGGGCCGGATGTGCGCCGCCGGTGACCGCAGCCTTTCCCCATGGACGAAGGCGCGATATACTGGTGCGCAAAGCGCATTTCGGGCGCGGCGCCGGGATCGTGCGCGCGTCAGCACTCCACCAGCGGGGACGCTCCATGCAAGTGTCTGTCGAAGAATTCCTGAAGAAGCGCAAGGAATCGCGGCCTTCCTACGTGTTCGATTTGCGCGGCATGGACGAGTA
>Ga0102953_1000993_pt1 | contig 18481 bp, 17 predicted proteins | sample SalPon2A_C_D2_MG_FD_78509 | JGI IMG/M metagenome (GOLD analysis project Ga0102953, IMG submission 78509) | Soil microbial communities from South San Francisco under conditions of wetland restoration - Salt Pond MetaG R2A_C_D2_MG | ecosystem: Environmental > Terrestrial > Soil > Wetlands | place... | reverse complement strand
ACCAAAGGATAATCAGGCTCGGTATCCTGCTGATGGGCAGAAAAGCGCATCTTGCTACCATCTTCCCGCCCTTCGGTATAGACGATCAGGCCACTGGGCAAAAACAGGTCAGACACCTTGACCGCCTGATCAAGCAGGCCACCAGGGTTGTTTCGCAAATCAAGGATCAGCCCGGTCAGCACAGCCCCACTCTCAGACCGCAACTGCTGCAGCGCTGCGGTGAGGTCTTCGGCGGTCCGCTCCTGGAACTGGGTCAGGCGCACGTACCCTATCCCCTGATCTAACAGACGCGCTCTGACGCTCTTGATCTGAATAATTTCCCGGACAATTTCGTATTCCTGCGGCTTTTCCAGCGAATCGCGCATAATCGTCAGCTTCAACGGTGAGCCGGCCGGTCCCCGCATCAGTTTGACCGCCTCCATAATCGATAAACTTTTCGTCAGTTTACCGTCAATCCTGACGATCTGGTCACCAGACTGCAAGCCAGCCCGGTCAGCCGGTGTATCTTCTATCGGAGCCACAATGGTCAGCAGACCATCACGAATGGTTATTTCAATACCGAGCCCCCCGAACTCGCCACGAGTATCAATTTTCATCTCGCGGTAAACTTCTGGGGGCATGAAATTGGAATGCGGATCCAATGTCTCGGTCATGCCCTTGATTGCCCCTTCAATCAGCACATGCAGGTCAACTTCCTCGACATAATTCTTCTGAATAATACTCAGCACATCTGTCAATAATTGGATTTCCTGGTAGGGTGAATCCTTGTCCTCGGCCCGCGCACCCGGCACAGGGCCGCAAGCTATCATCCAGACCACGACCACCAAAACTATCGCCAGAAGCAGTCGAACAGGCTTAAAGCTCATTTTCTCATCCTCTCGTCAGAACCTGGGCTCAGCCAGGTCTGCGACGCAGCCATGCGGTCGGGTCTTGCGGTGTCCCTCCCTGGCGAATTTCAAAGTACATCGTTTCATTGCCATCATAACCCGAATAGGCAATGATCTCGCCTCGCGAAACCGTCTCGCCGACACTCTTAAGTAATCGTGAAGCCTGCGCGTAGAGACTGTAGTAGCCACCACCATGATCGACAATCAGCAGGTTTCCGTAGCCACGAAAGGCATTGGCAAAAACGACCTGCCCGCCCCAGACCGAATGAATCGGCTGTTGACCGGCGACCAAGAATTCGACACCATGACTGTCATATCGGGTCCCTAGCTCAGCATCAACCCCTTTGCCGAAAAAGGTCTTGATTGTCCCTTTGACCGGCCAGTCAAGCTTGCCTTTCTGCAATTTGAAAGAACCGGTTGCCCCAGTATATGCCCGTGGTTTTTCCGATTCAAGCTTGTTCACCAAGGAAGACAGGCGTGCCGCCTTCTCCTCCAGTTCGTCAAGCAAGGCAGCCAGTGCCGCTTGATCCGATTTGACCCTTTTCAGCAACTGCGATTTTTCGCTGCGAGCCTGTTGAAGGGCCCTCTTCTCTTCATCTTGCCGGCCGAAAATTTTTTCCTGGTCTGATTTCAATTGGGCGAGATGAGCCAGACGTTTTTCGTTGACAGCCACCACGCTACGGTAAGCAGCAAGCAATTCTCGGTCATTATCCACCAACAACTTTAAAAAGGTAAAATTTTCCAAAAGTTCAGCGGGCGACTGGGACGAAAACAACATTTTCAGCGTCTGGGTGTCTCCCCCTTTGTAAAGCGCGATCAGCCGTTGCCGCACCTGCTTGTCAAACATGACGATCTGCTGCCGGCCCCGATGGATTTCGGCCTCCTCCGCCTTGATCTGATCATCCAGGGCCGCAATTTTCGCTTCGGTCTGACTGAGTTTGCGTGTAGCTTTCTTGAGCCGTTTTTCCACTTGATGCAACTGCCGCAACAAATCCTTGGCCACCTGGCGTTTTACATCCAGATCCGTTGCGGTTGATTCGATCCGCGAGCGAACATTTTCGAGATCCTGGCGAGTTCGCTCGAGATGTTGTCGTTCCCCGGCCAGAGCAGATTCCGGGCTGGATATCAAAACTACCAACCAGACCATGATGTATGCACAGCAACCGAATTGAACCATCAGATCCGCACCAGCTTGCGTAATGAGAGAAAGCTGCCGATCAAACCCAAAGCGGTGCCGGTGGCCACCAGGGACAGCTGCCACAGTGGCGGAAGAAATTCGATCTTGCCCACGCCAGAAGCAATCAGCAGGTGGGAGAGATCCTCTTTCAGATAAAACTGGAAAAACCCGTAACTGAGCAACAGGGCCAGCCCCCCCCCAACAGCGCCTTGAAGTGCTCCTTCAACCAAGAAGGGGGTTTTGATAAACCCCGGAGTCCCGCCAACCAGTGCCATCACCTCAAGTTCATCGCGCCGCGCAAACAGGGTCAGCTTGATGGTATTGGAGACGATGAAAAGGGCGGCAAACAACAAAAACCCACCGAGCACGACGCCGCCAACATGCAGCAGGGCCAAAAAAGCTTCAAACTTCACCAGCCAGTCCTGGGCATAACGCAGATCGGAAAAATGCGGATCCTGTCTCAGGCGTTCAACCACCGTTTTAATTCCGACTCGGTTTCTGAATCGTTCCTGCAGACTGATCGACAGGGACGCAGGTAAAAAATCCTTTTTCATCCCCTCTAGGACATCAGCATCCTCACCCAGTCGATGTTTGAACTTATCATAGGCCTGTCGAGGGTTGGTATAGTCGACATCGGATACTTCGGGAAAAGCCCTGATCTGGGACGCGATCTGCCGGGCGTCATCCGCTCCGGGGACCGCAGCAAAATATGCGGTAACCTGTACCTCCTGGCTCCAGGTCCTGGTCAGTTGTTCAATATTGAGAACCACCATGGCAAAAAAAGCCAGGATGACCAGGGCCACCATGACTGTCGAGACAGCCGCCGTACACAGAAACGGGCTCTGACGCATATTCCGCAGAGCCCGAGCGATAAAATAGATCAGTTTACGCACCACACTCCCTTTTCTGTCAGTTAAAACATCCGGTCTTCCACCAATTGGCCATGGTCAAGAGACAGGGTTCGGCGCGGGAAGCAGCGGATCATTTCCCTATCATGGGTTGCCAGTAGGATGGTTGTTCCGCGAGCGTTGGCGGACTTGAACAAATCCATGATCTCGAGGGTCACCTCGGGGTCAAGATTTCCGGTCGGCTCGTCGGCAATCAGGATTTGCGGATCAATAACCAAGGCCCGGGCAATGGCGATGCGTTGCTGTTCACCGCCCGACAATTCGAGTGGATATTTCTTCAGCTTATGTTCCAGACCAACATGCTTGAGCGCCTGATAAACCTTGCTACTGACTTCGTATCGTTTTTTACCCTGAACCTCGAGCGGAAAAGCAACGTTTTCAAAAATGGAGCGGGTATTGATCAGTTTGAAATCCTGGAAAACGATCCCGAGCCGGCGCCTGACCATGGCAATCTTCTTCGTATTCATGCGGGTCAGGTTCTTGCCATCAATGAGAATCTGGCCGCGGGTCGGCTTTTCTGCCGCATAAAGTAATTTGAGCAAGGTCGATTTGCCGGCCCCGGAAGGCCCGGTAATGTAGACAAAATCCCCCTTGGGAATCCTGAGCGTCAGGTCCTTAAGTGCTGAAGCATCCTTTTGGTAGCTCTTGGTGAGATTGTAAATCTGGATCATCCGGATTTACCATTCACTGTAGGGAGTCCCGTTCAAACTGACCAGGTCGCTGCCGCTGCGGACATCGAAAACGCCACCTTCGGCAAGGTTCCCATCCGGCGTTGGCAGCGGCGGTTCAACCACCCAGGTTTCATCAGAGCGGGTAATCGGGTCACGGGGAATCCCCCTGAGGTAGTGCTCATCCACCAGCTCGTCGAGGGATTCCGGGTAGCGGCTCCGATCGGCAAAAAAAGCATCGATCGCACTGCGCATCTGGTAGAGGTCCTCCATCAGTACGGTCTCCTGGGACTTGAGTTTGCTGCGGTGATAACTAGGGACCGCAATGGCCGCAAGAATTCCCATGATCGTCATGACGATTAACAATTCGATCAGGGTAAAACCATTTTGCTTGCCGATTAATTTGGTCAATTTCATCATGAGCAACTACCAGGTATTGTATGCGGTTCCATCAAGGCCGATGGCATCGCTTTGTGAATAGACGTCGAAAACATTGTCACCGCCCCACACTGTCGAATCGGCTTCGTCCTCCAATGACCGAAGCCCCCAGCCCTCATCATAGGTATCAAACGGATCGCGCGGTATCCGCCGCAGATATTTTTTCTGATAGGCAAACAACCCGCCCCAGTCGGTCCCCTTGAGCAATTCGTCCAGTGATTCGGGATAACCGGTTTCATCCACGGAGGTGATAATTTTCTTTTCATCCTCGGCCCGATCATGATCCTCCTTGTACTGATCGATGGCCATACGGATGGTCCGCAATGAGCGGCGCAATTCGATCTCCTTGGTCCGGGTCATGGTGACCTCAGCCATCGGCAGAATGGCCGCAGCCAACACCCCGAGGATCGCCAGGGCGATGACCAGTTCGATAAGCGACAGACCTCGCTGCGCCATAAGGGCACTCGACAGACTGCTAGCGGATTTCGACCTGAATACCATCTACAATCACCGGCAACCGCTTTCCGGTCGGGTCTGTGAAATTGACCTGTTCAAGATTAACCGCTGCGTTGCCAGCCTGTTTGGCCGTAAATACCAGCTGATAAAGTTCGCCGCTACCGCTGACGCCCTCCCCTCCTGCAGCCTGCTTGTAACCGATGATGATCCTTCCCTGGGCCGGGTTCGGACTGGTCGTAAAGACCGTCGCCGCACTCGCCTTGCGGAGAAACGATCCTTCATCAACCCGCTGGAGATCGAGCAGGGTGGAGTCATAGTTGATGAAGAGCGGCGCACTGAAGAGTTTTTCGACGTCTGAGATCATGACAGACAGGATAAACTCCTGACCGACATCAACCAGTGTCGACCCAAGCACAAACGCCCGGCTGACATGCGGCGCCGAGTTGATCTGGTCTGGGGTGACAACTTCCTCGACCGCCGGCGCCGCAGGCGGCTCGGGGGTTGGCAGCGACAGGGCTGGCGGTTCTTCTGCTGCGCCCGCATCAGGTGCCGGAATCGGCTCTGGCAGCTCAGTTCCAGCCGGAATGGACGCGGGAACCGCATCAGGTTCGGAAATCGCTGGCAGCTCCGAAACAGGCTCCGGAGTCGTCATCGGCCTCGCCGGATTCGGGGATTGAGCCGGCACGACGGCCGGAGGCTGTTTGGCCTGTTCCGCATCGAGCATCACGGCGAAGGAACTCAGGGTCGGGCCGGCCTTGAGGTCATCTTCCCCACCAGACCAGATGCTGGCGACATCAGCCTTGGGCAGGTCGAGTTTTTTGACGATGTGCGGGGTGATCGACAGCAGGATTTCCCGCTTGTTCTTGTTGACGGAGTGGCTGGCCAGCAAGTCGCCGATCAAGGGGATGCTTCCGATGATCGGCAAGCGGATGCTACTTGTTGATTCGTCGTTCTTGATCAATCCGCCCAGAATCGTCCGTTCGCCATCCTTGAGCACCAGCTCGGTCTGGGCGTTGGTCGTACTGATGGCAAAAGCGACATTGTCGCCGGCAGGAACTTCGGCTCCCTTGTTACTGACTTCGAGGCCGATCTTGGTCACAATGGTATTGTCGAGCTGGATATCGGCTTCGAGATCGAGTTTCACCCCGACATCGACATACTGAATGTTGGTTGAAGTGACATCCCCCGTCGCATTGTTGGTCGTTGTGACGATCGGTTCACGACTTCCGACATGAACCTTGGCCTTGGCGCCATTTTTCACCCGGACCACCGGGTTGGCAAGAATTTCGCTGTCTGTCAGATTTTTCTGAAAATCAAAACTCGCCGTGGGGACCGTATAGAGAAGATTCAGATTTTTCAAATTCGAGACCGGGCCGGTTAAAAATCCGCTCTCCTCATTTCCCAATCCAAATTTAATCTGTTCGGCATCGAGTTTCGCGCCGAGCGCGAAATCATCTGTGTGCTGAACTTCGATCAGTTCCAGGGCAAACAGCACCTCGCCACCGCTCCGGTCGGCAGCCTCGAGAATCTGTTGGGCCAGCTTAACGACTTCGGGGTTATCCCTGATCACCAGGGCGTTAAGCTCTTCATGAACGTAGACCTTGCGCAATTGCAGCATGGTCCGGAGCAGGTTGACAGCCTTTTTCGCATCGATGTTGGAGAGATAGAAGGTCTGAATGATCTGGTCTTCGTACTGTTTTTCCTTGTCTTTGGTCTTGGGGTACAAGATGACCGTTTTCGGATTCAGCACCCGCATGGCCATATCGTTCATCTTCAGTAACAATTCCAGCGCCTGGCTAAAGGTGGATTTTTCCAGCTGAATGTTGACCCGGGTGGCATTGACCTTGTCGTCAAAGATAAAGGTTATCCCGGAGAGGTCGGAAAGGATCTTGAAGACATCCTGGACCCTGGCGTCCTTGAACTTGAGCGTAATCGGTTCCGTCGAGTTGGTTTCAAGTTCATAGCCGTCAACGATAGTCTGGCTGGCCTGCCGGACTTGATTCATCAGCTTCCTGGCTACGGCATGGTCGGGGATCAGCACCAATGCCTTGTCGAGATCAAGTTTGGCCTGTGGATAACGCCTCTGCTTGATGAACTGCTGCGCTTCGTCGACCAACTGTTCGACACTGGCCGATTCCTCAGCGCTGGCGAGTTCCTGGTTGGCAATTTCCAGGCTTGGATCGAGTGCAATGGCCTGCTGATACTCAATAATGGCAGCCGAAAACTCCTGTTTTTCGACCATCAGACGTGCCTTGTCCAGATGGTCAAGTGCCGCACGATTCCGCGCGGCAAAAAGCCGCATCTGGTATTCATCGCTATCCGGGCTCTTTTGCACCGCTTCATTGTACTGATATACGGCTTCATCATAACGTGCCTGGCGGAGCAGTTTCTCTCCGCTGTCAAACGCCTGCTTCCCGGTACAGCTTCCAAGCAGAACGACGACGAGACAGCTCAGAACGATTCGGTAAAAAATCTTAAACACCATCATATCTCCTTGAGCAGCGGAACCTGAACAGACAGCGATCACTGACCGATCAAAGCCGGCTTACGTATTTTAAAACTTTTCAAGCGTGGCGCATTAGCTGGTCGTTGTGGGAACACATTCGCATCGTAAGGCAAAGGTTCACTCGTAGACACGTTTCCCCGACTGCGAGTAATTACCTCACCAAATTTGAGATTAATGTCGGGTCGATTATCTCCCTGACTGACATTAGCTGGTCGATGAAGGGTTGTATTTTTAGGCAAACCTATCCCCGCCGACGCGTGTCCCTGGCCGCGAGAAGCTACCTCACCGACCTTGAGATTGATGTCAGGTCGATTCCCGTTCTGACTGATTACCAGCTGCTCACCATCAAAACTCTTGATGCGGTACTGGTTTAGATTGCCAAAGTTCTGCCCAATCCGCGCCACCACAACATCACCATCCAAACCGAGGAAAAACACCTGTTGCCCCCCCTTTTCAAGCAAACCCAAATATTTGACGTCAACGGAGACGACCGGTGGTGGAGGCGCAACCGGTTTGACGGGAATAACCGGTGGCGGCGGAGGGGAGACCGGTTTGGCTTGTACCGGCTGTTTGACCACCACCGGCTTGACATAGAAATTGAAGATATCCCTTTTGACTGCGTCAGAAATTTTGTTTTTGCGCTGTAACCGTTCCAACAGAATTTTTTGTTCGGCAGCGGGAGACTGAAGTCCGGAAAATGTCGTCGGATTCGCTGCTGAACGTACCGTGGCAGGAGCCTTTTGGCGTGTCGGCATGCCCATATAAGCATTGTAAAGCGCGACCAGCAACAGCACTCCGAGCAACATCAGCAATTGTTTCTTCCGCCTCATGACTCACCTGCCTGGAAGTAGGTAGCCAGATGCAGTTGCAGGCTCCCCTGGTTCCCGCTGCGCAGATCACTGCGAATGGCAATCCCCTCGATCACGATTAAACGCTTCGAGGCCTCGATGAGTGCAATAAAGGTCTTCAACTGTTGATAGCTGCCCGATATGGAAAAGGCCAGACCATACTCAAGCAGGTCGTAATCTTTGAGTTCTTTAGGGTCATAGTGGATCTGACTGATCGTAATATGAGCCTTTTCAGCGACTCGGAACAGTTCGGCAACCAAATCGGTCAACCCGTCCCGGGGCGGGATCAGGGTACGAAATTTATTGAGATCAGCTATACCACGCCGATATACAGTGTTCGGGCTGTCCTCCGCAGCGTTCATCTTGCGTGCCTGTCGAGACCTCTCCTGCAGGCCTATGTACTCCCGCTCTAGGGCATCAACTTTGGGCGTAACCAGCTGTAGATTGATAAAATACAGGATGACGCTCAGCAATAACAGGACCCCCAGAACGACCGGCCAGCCCTTGTTTTGCTGCCAGATTGCCAGCACCCTTTTTGTGGCCCTCACTGCAACACCCCTTTGACTCTCAATGTGAAGAGCACCAAGGTTCTTTCTATGTTCTCCGGGTCCTTCACCACCTGATTACCCTGGGACAACAGCAAAATCTCGCTAAAATCTTCCGAATCATTCAGTCGATCGATGAACTTCCTCAGGTCGGCAACGGTTCTGGCCTGTGCGGTCAGATTCAACATGGAGGATTTAAAGTCAGGACGAATTTCGGTTATCCGAACATCTGCAGGCACGACGGCCTCAAGCTGTCCCAACAATCCAGTCCACTGGAAACTGTCCTTGACGATCAATTTATTGGAAAAATCGATCTGCCCGAGCAGCTGGTTGAATTCATCCTCAGAGTAACTGGCCGTAGAATCTGCCGAAATTCCAAGTTGCCGGGTTAACTCGCCGATGCGCTGGTTAAGCAAGTTCTCCTGTTTCTGCAACTCGGTCAGGTAACGAAACTGGGTTAACAGGAGCAACAACACGACTGCGGTACTCACCGCATAAAACAGGTAGAGCGCCCGTCGGTTGACATAGGTTCGACTGGCCAGATTGAGTCTAGAACGCATGTCTGCCTCTCACATCAGCCGTTCAGCCGCACCAAGTGCTGCCACCAGACTTCGACCCTGGTGGGGCTGAATAACTGCTGAGTCAATTGACAACTTTTCAATCTTTGGATCAAGCACTTGCACGGGTTTTTCCAGCACCGCCGCAACGGCTTCCTGTAGCGACTCCATTTGCTCCCAGTCGCTGTGCAGATAGACCTTGGCACGGCTCAGAGAGGGAAGCTTGTTCCTGTTGCCGGCAACCGAACGGTTGATCTCTTGAAAAACCCGTTCTACACTGCTCCCGACCTCCCGACAACGTTGCAACACCAGCTGACCGTTCTGAAAATACTTGAAAACCAGGGTTGTTCCGTCGATCACAATCAGAACCAAATCATCGCTAAAATCTACCTGGGGCTGATAATACCCGAGGACATTCAATGAGTGAAAATCAACCACAAGCGGCTGATAGCCGGCTGCGTTAAAAAGTTCTTCGTACTGTCCAAGAACATTCCTGGTGATCACGGAAACCAGCATCCGGTAGCGCCCATTTTCATTTTTATTGAGAACCTGATAGTCGAGTTGGACATCCTTCGGCGCGGCCGGAAGCGATCCTTTCAGTTTCCAGCGGAGAATGTCCAACCCCTCATCGCGTGACTTGAAAATTGTTTCCATCTCATGCAGGTACAGGCGCCCCGAACTGTCTGGCAGGGAGAGTGAGATCCGCTCTTCATGCCCCCCCAGTGGTCCGAGCAGTTCACGAATGCCGGCGATGAAATCGTTCGGCCGCGGCAGGTTCAACTCACGCTGGTTCGACTGGACCAACCCGTCTGCCAAAGTCCTGCTTCTGGCCGCTGCCAGCCGCAAGCTCTTGCCTGAACGGGTCAAGCTGACCGCCTGCAATGAGGCATTGGAGACATCGACTCCGAGATATTCTCGCTTACCCAATTTCATCCGTTATTCCACAAACGTAACCCGGTTGATCTCCGGTAGGCTGGTGATTCCGGCCACCATCTTCTGAATCGCGGCCTCGCGTAGAAAGACTGTCCCGAAGCCTTTCGCCGCCTCCTTGAGTTTGGAAACGGGGGCTTTGTTGACGATGAGTTCACGCATATCGTCATTCAGGTCGAGCAGTTCAACAATTGCATTCCGACCCTGGTAACCGGTTCCGTGGCAAACCTTGCAGCCCTTTCCTTCGTAAAGTGGTATCTTCGCATATTCATCCGGGGACAGTCCTGATTCTTCAAGAATTGCGGCATCGTAGCTGACAACCTCCTTGCAGGAGGTACAGATCTTCCTGACAAGGCGCTGGGCAGCGACACAGTTCAGACATGAAACAAAATTATAGGCATCGATGCCCATGTGCAGGAAGCGCCCCAAAACATCGAAGACGTTATTGGCATGCACGGTGGTGAAAACCAGGTGGCCGGTCAGGGCGGACTGAACGGCAATTTGCGCGGTTTCAGGGTCGCGGATCTCACCGACCATGATCTTGTCCGGGTCGTGTCGCAGGATCGATCGAAGCCCACGAGCAAAGGTTAAGCCCTTTTTTTCATTGACCGGGATCTGCACTACCCCCTTGAGCTGATATTCAACGGGGTCCTCGATCGTGATGATCTTTTCCTCTTCATTGTGAATTTCCGACAGGGCAGCGTAGAGAGTTGTAGTTTTTCCGCTCCCGGTCGGGCCGGTGACCAGAACCATTCCGTAGGGTTCACGAATCATTTTACGCAGTCTAAACCGCTCTCTTTCATCAAAACCGAGGACTTCCAGGGTCAGTCCCTTGAGATCGGCGGCGATCGATTCTTTATCGAGAATCCGAATAACTGCATCTTCACCGAACACGCTGGGCATGATCGAGACCCGGAAGTCGATCGATTTCCTACCTAGCCGAACCTTGAACCGGCCATCCTGGGGAATCCGCCGCTCGGAGATGTCGAGTTCGCTCATGACCTTGATCCGGGAAATGATCGGCCCCTGGAACCTGCCGTCAATCGGCTCGGTTGCCCGGAACAGAACGCCGTCAACCCGGTACTTGATGACCACACCCTCCAAATTTGTTTCGATGTGGATGTCGCTGGCGCGCTTGTTCAGAGCATCGAACAGGGTTGAATCGATCAGGCGGATGATCGGACTGGCATCGTCGGTCAGTTTTTCGATCGACAGAACTTCCTCACCCTTATCTGTTTCCTTAACCAACTGCAACTTGAAGTCTTCTGAGACCTCCTGCAAGACCCGCTTGGACCCTTCCCCCGTCTCAAGAACCCGGTTGATCTTCGAACGTGCGGCAACCTGGATAATAAGTTGTTCATCGAGCACCATCTCGAGATCGTCTAGGCTGCCGACATCCGTCGGGTCGGCAACGGCAACCACCAGGCCTTCCGGGTCCCTTTTGATTGGTACAAAATGATAGCGATGCGGCAAACCGCTCGGAATCGACTCGATCAGTTCCTGGTCGAGTTGAACCTGCGCAAGATCGAGATAGTCGAAACAGAACTGGGTTGCCAGGGCCTGGGCCAGTTCATCTTCACTGAACAACCCTTCGGCGACCCCGGTTTCACCGAAACGACCGCCATCTGCTGCCATGCGGTCAAGAACCAGCTTGATTTCCGCAGGTGCAATCGCGCCCATCTCCATGAGAATGTCGCCGATTTTTTTTCTAACGAGTTTCATGGCCCTGCCACTTTCTTTATCCGACGGTTCCGGCCAGCTGAAAAATCGGGAGGTACATTGATACGACAATCCCGCCGATCAGCAATCCCATGCTGACCATCATCGCCGGCTCAATCAACGAGGTAATCCGTTCGAGCCGGTATTCGACCTCGGATTCGTAATAGTCCGCAACATCATTGAGCATATCAGGTAAGGAGCCGCTGGTTTCACCGACAGATATCATCCGCAGGGCGATATTGGTAAAGTACCCGGTCTGTTCTAGTGCATCGGCGAAGCTGGAGCCCTCCTCGACCTTGCGGGTCGCCTGCACCATCAGTTCTTCGTAGATCCGGTTGTTCAGGGTCGCGCGCGACATCCGCAAGGCCTGCACGATAGGGATCCCGCTCGACAAGGTGGTGCCGAGGGTTCTGCAAAAACTGAGCAAACTATATTCAGTCATCAGGATTCCGACAACAGGGAGCGCCAACTTCACTCGATCGAGGAAAAAAGCCCCCCGTTCAGTACGCAAAAAAAACGCTCCAAGAACGGCCAGCAGCATCGACACCGGCAACAAGACCGGGAGACTGTGACCAAGGCCATTGGCCGTGGCAACCAGCACCCTGGTCATGAGTGGCAATTCAACATTGGCGTCGGCATAAACCTGAGTGAAGCGCGGCACGACAAACAGCATCATAAAAATCACCACGGCAAAAACCGAGATGGTTAGAAGCAGCGGGTAGAAGGCCGCATTTTTCACTTTGTTCCTGATCGTCTCGACCCGCTTCTGATAGGCAATATAACGCACCAGGGTCACCGGCAGATCACCGGTTCGTTCACCAGCCTTGATCGATGCAACGTAGAGGTGGGGGAAAATATGCGGGTACTTGCCGAAGGCCTCCGAAAGCGAATCCCCCCCGCGAATGCTTTCCCGAATATTCCTGAGCACATCGAACATCTGCCCCGCTTCAAGTCGTTCGACGATTGTATCGAGGACCTGCAGTATCGGCAGCCCGGAACGTAGCAGGACGATCAGTTCCTGGTTGAACGACAGGAACCTTCGTCCAGTCCAACTGGACCTCGAACTGGTGAGTCCAGGTAATGAGTCGAACAGGCGCCGACGGATCGAAAAAACATGAAAGCCCTGTTCTTCTAGACTTTCATGCAAAAGCTGACGACTACTGGCCTCAAACTCTTTTTCGACGACCCGACCGTCATCAGTTCCTATTTTACAAGTAAAGCTCGGCATAGAGTGAACAAGATAGCATATTTTCCAATGAAATCGAATAGAAAAGCCTTAAAAAAGGGGCCGGAAAGTCTATGCTTTCGGCCCCTTTGCAACTTCGTTTCAGCTCTAACAGCCATCGAACGAGTCGTGGTTCATCCCGTGACTCATCAGGGCACAGGAGCCATCATGCGATGCAATCCCCGGATCTTCGAACTAGAGTTTACCAATGCCGGACGACAACACAACAACTTCATTGAGACGAATCATAAACATATCATGGACCATATATCGAAATGGGGTAACGCCAACCCGAGCTACGGTTTCATATTCGGTTCAGCTTTGTGAAGTCCAACCGACGACAACACCCCATCAACAACGCTCCTAGCTTGGATTGAAACAAACAAGCGGATTTAAAGGTCCCGGCTTGTCGTAAAGCAGTCATTAGTGAGTCATTGTCAGTCAAAAATAAAACAGGAGACGTCCCTGTCAGGGACGTCTCCTGGAAAATGGCGGGGCTGACGGGACTCGAACCCGCGACCTCCGGCGTGACAGGCCGGCGTTGTAACCGACTCTACTACAGCCCCATGAATCATCGAAATGGTGGGCGAAACAGGGCTCGAACCTGTGACCCTCGGCTTGTAAGGCCGATGCTCTCCCAGCTGAGCTATTCGCCCATAAACTACATCTTTTAAATGGCGGGGCTGACGGGACTCGAACCCGCGACCTCCGGCGTGACAGGCCGGCGTTGTAACCGACTCTACTACAGCCCCGCAAAGCCTACAGATAGAAAATAGGAAACAGAAAATAGTATAAAAGTGCGTCTAGAGACTATTTTCCATTCCCTATTTTCAGGACGTCCGCCGACCAGGTCGACGGTCGATAAATCTTTAGTTTACTGCGTCCTTCAGAGCTTTGCCAGCTTTAAACTTGGGAGTTTTGGCAGCCGGGATGTTAATCTGGGCGCCAGTCTGAGGATTCTTACCGGTGCGAGCAGCCCGTTGACCAACGCTGAAGGTACCAAAGCCCACCAGAGCAACTTTTTCACCGGCTTTGAGAGCATCGGTAATGGCGTCGGTAAAAGCCTTCAGTGCTTTTTCGGAATCGGATTTGCTCAGACCCGCCTTTTCTGCCATCGCATTTACAAGATCCGCCTTCGTCACAACATACCTCCACGTTTAAAAGATTAATAAATAAGCCCTGCTGAAAACGCGTCTCTTTATAGCAGGATTTGAAAAAAAGTGTCAAGAGAATATTTAGCGAAAAACTAGTGCCGGACTGGTTCTTCAGCGGTTTTCCGATAGTTCTCACCATCCGGCAGCACCGGCACCGAAACGCTGATCCCGAGCGCCGCATCCAGAACTTCATCCATATGGCCGACCGGTCTAATCTTGAGGGATTTGAGAATCTGTGCGGGGACCTCTTCGAGGTTTTTTTCGTTATCTTTGGGGATCAGCACATGCTCAATTCCGGCACGCCGGGCCGCCAGCAATTTCTCTTTCAACCCGCCGATACTCAAAATCCGTCCCTGCAGGGTGATCTCGCCAGTCATGGCAAGGTTGCGCTCAACCGCCTCGCCAGCTAAGGCCGAAGCAATCGCCGTCGCCATGGTAATCCCGGCCGAAGGGCCATCTTTAGGGATCGCTCCTTCAGGAACATGGATATGCAAGTCAAGTTTCTGATAAAAGTCCCGCTCAAGGCCGAGTTGCTCCCAGCGGGAGCGAACATAACTCAAGGCCGCCTGGGCGGACTCGCGCATCACTTCGCCCAGCTTGCCGGTAATCGTCAGCTTGCCCTGCCCCGGCAGAACCGCGACCTCGATAGTCAGAATCTCGCCTCCGACCTCGGTCCATGCCAGCCCTGTCACCAAGCCGACTTTGTTGGATTCTTCCTTAACGCCGAACTGAAAACGCGGCACCCCGAGATGCTTGGCAACCTGATTCGGGTTGACAACAAACCGTTTTTGCTTATCCTTCGCCTTCACGACCTCGCGGGCAATCTTACGGCAAATATTGGCAATCTCCCGTTCCAGGCTGCGGACACCAGCCTCGCGGGTATAACGGCGGATGATCTCGTAGCAGGCAGCTTCGGTAAAGGAGACCTGTTCAGCTAACAGGCCATGTGCATCGAGCTGCTTGGGGATCAGATAGCGCTTGGCGATATTGAGCTTTTCTTCCTCGGTATAACCTTCAATACGAATAATTTCCATCCGGTCCTGCAGCGGGCGTGGAATCGAATGCAAGGTATTGGCGGTGGTCACGAACATCACGCTGGAGAGATCGTAATCAACATCCAGAAAATGATCACCGAAGGTGCTGTTCTGCTCGGGGTCAAGTACCTCCAGCAGTGCCGAGGAAGGATCGCCCCGAAAATCGGTGCTCATTTTATCGATTTCATCAAGCAGAAATACCGGGTTTTTCACCGCAGCTTTCTTCAGTCCCTGGATGATTTTCCCAGGCATGGCGCCAATGTAGGTCCGACGATGGCCACGGATCTCAGCCTCGTCGCGAACTCCCCCCAGGGAAATCCGCACGAACTTGCGACCCATGGCCCGGGCGATCGAACGCCCCAGGGAGGTTTTACCGACCCCGGGCGGACCGACCAGGCACAATATCGGCCCCTTGATTTTCTTGACCAGCGCCTGAACCGCCAGATACTCGAGGATCCGTTCCTTGACCTTATCCAGCCCGTAGTGATCCGCTTCGAGCACTTTTTCGGCATGGGTCAGGTCGAGACGATCCTTGGTTCCCTTTTTCCAGGGGAGGGTGACCAGCCAGTCGAGATAGTTTCTGACCACCGTCGCCTCGGCGGACATGGGTGACATCATCTTCAGCTTGCGCAATTCGGCCAGGGCTTTGTCCGTAGCCTCCTTGGACATCCGCCGCTTCTGGATATTTTCCTCCAGGTCGCGAAGTTCCTGTTTGAACTCATCCTTCTCGCCAAGTTCCTTCTGGATCGCGCGCATCTGCTCGTTGAGGTAATATTCTTTCTGGCTCCGTTCCATCTGGCTCTTGACCCGGCTGCGGATCTTTTTCTCAATCTGGAGAATTTCGACTTCCCGTTCCAGCAGGCCGAGTAAACCTTCAAGCCGCTCGCGGGGATCGATGGTCGCCAGCACCTCCTGTTTTTCCGAGATCCTGACATTGAGATGGGCAATGATGGTATCGGCCAGCCGACCCGCCTCGGTGATCCCCTTGACCGAGGAGACGATCTCCGGGGGCACCTTCTTGCTCAGGTTGATATAATTTTCGAAGGTGTCGGTGACGCTGCGAATCAGCGCTTCCAACTCCGGTGACTCCAGGGGGGCATCCGGCAACTCGCTAATCGCGACGAAGAAACACTCATCCTTCTCGACAAAGGTATCGATACTGGCGCGGGTTTTCCCTTCGACGAGGACCTTGACCGTACCGTCCGGCAACTTGAGCATCTGGATGATCTGCCCCAGGGTGCCGACCCCGTAGATGTCATCAGCCAGCGGCTCATCATTTTTCGGGTCGCGCTGGGTTGCCAGAAAAACCATCTTGTCCCTCTCCATGGCCCCTTCAAGGGCATTGATGGAGCGGGGTCGACCGACGAACAGGGGGGTCACCATATGAGGAAAAATAACGATATCGCGCAAAGGCAATAGCGGGAACAGGCCTGGCTCAGGCATGGCGCCTGGGGTATCCTCCGAAAATTCGGTCATAACCTAAATAGAAATCCTTAGTTTGGAGCAGCCGCTCAGGCCGACTCGGCACACTCATAGAGAACGATCGGCCGGCTCTTCTGCAGAATCGTGTCTTCGTTGATCACCACTTCCTTGACCCGGTCCTGCGAAGGGATCTCGTACATAATGTCAAGCATGGCGTTTTCAAGGATCGAGCGCAGACCGCGTGCGCCAGTCTTGCGGTGCAGGGTCTCCCGGGCGATCGCCTCCAAGGCACCATCGGTAAACTTGAGGGTCACCTTTTCCATTTCAAACAGCTTCTGATACTGCTTGATCAAGGCGTTTTTCGGCTCCTTGAGGATCTCAATCAAGGCCTCTTCGTCGAGTTCTTCAAGAGTGGCAACCACTGGCAAACGTCCAACGAATTCCGGGATCAGCCCGTACTTGAGCAGATCTACCGGCTCGATCTGGGTCAGGATTTCTCCCAGCTTCTTATCTTCCTTGGAAGGCACCTCGGCCCCAAAGCCCATCGACTTGGCACCGCTACGACGGGTAATAATATCTTCGATCCCGGAAAATGCACCGCCGCAGACGAAAAGAATATTGGTTGTGTCAACCTTGAGGAATTCCTGCTGCGGGTGTTTGCGCCCCCCCTTGGGAGGTACGCTGGCGGTCGTTCCTTCGATAATCTTCAAGAGCGCCTGCTGCACACCTTCGCCCGACACATCCCGGGTAATCGAGGGTGAATCAGACTTGCGGGCGATCTTGTCGACTTCGTCGATGTAGATAATTCCCTTCTGGGCCTTTTCCAGATCGTAATCGGCCGCCTGAAGCAGGCTGAGGATGATGTTTTCGACATCCTCACCGACATAGCCGGCCTCAGTCAGATTGGTCGCGTCGGCAATCGCAAATGGGACATTAAGCACCCGAGCCAGGGTTTGGGCCAACAGGGTTTTACCGCTGCCAGTTGGTCCGAGCAAGAGGATATTGCTTTTCTGCACCTCGACATCGTTGGATTTTTCCGAAAACTCAACCCGCTTGTAATGATTATAGACGGCAACCGCCAGAACCCGCTTGGCGCGCTCTTGGCCGATAACGAAATCATCCAGGGTTTCCTTGATCTCGGCTGGCCGCGGCAGGCGCCCAGACTCATGTCCATCGGTGCTTTCCAGCTTGGCTTCTTCGGCGATAATGTCTTTGCATAACTCGATACATTCGTCGCAGATGTACACTGCCGGCCCTGCGATCAGTTTTTTCACTTCGTCCTGGGCCTTGCCACAAAATGAGCAACTCAGCTCACCGGACTGGTCGTCATGCTGACTCACTTTTGCCCTCCTGCTTTCGTGTTTTAAGCAGTCTTCCTGCTAACCATATCGTCGATAATACCATACTCTTTAGCAGCAACACTACTCATGAAAAAATCGCGCTCGGTATCATTGGCGATCTTTTCCAGGCTTTGACCGGAGTGCTTAGCCAAGATTTCGTTGAGTTTGACTTTCATCCGCAGGATCTCTTCAGCATGGATCTGGATGTCTGTCGCCTGCCCCTGGAACCCCCCCAGCGGCTGGTGGATCATGATCCGGGCGTTTGGCAGGGCAAAGCGCTTGCCCGCTTCACCGGCGGCGAGCAAAACCGCCCCCATGCTGGCGGCCTGGCCGACGCAGATGGTTGATACCGGAGCTTTCAGATATTGCATGGTGTCATAGATCGCCATACCCGCGGTTACAATCCCCCCCGGCGAGTTGATATACAGGTAGATATCCTTGTCCGGATCTTCGGACTCGAGGAAGAGTAACTGGGCAATAATCAGGTTGGACACCACATCGTCGATCGGGCCACCGAGAAAAACAATTCGGTCTTTGAGCAGGCGCGAATAGATATCATAGGCCCGTTCGCCCCGCCCGGTCTGTTCGACTACCATCGGCACCAGATTCATCGGTTACTCCTTTTCCTGGGAGCCGTTATCCGTTTCCGGCTCAGGCTGAAGCTTTT
>Ga0102953_1000992_pt1 | contig 18499 bp, 22 predicted proteins | sample SalPon2A_C_D2_MG_FD_78509 | JGI IMG/M metagenome (GOLD analysis project Ga0102953, IMG submission 78509) | Soil microbial communities from South San Francisco under conditions of wetland restoration - Salt Pond MetaG R2A_C_D2_MG | ecosystem: Environmental > Terrestrial > Soil > Wetlands | place... | reverse complement strand
GTTAACCTCGTACTCGGCCATCTGCTTCTCCTTGTCAGTTTTGATGCTTCGCAACACCAAACCTAACGGAAAGCAGGTGGCCACCCACCTCAATCGAATTTACAGCACTATAGGGACTCCACCGAATCTAAATTGAACAAGAACACAATTACCCGTCTCGACTTGGCTTACATTTGTTTTGCGCTATGGTTGTTTATGGCGTGGGTAGAACCCATTGGCAAGTTATTGCCCATCACACCTGATGCGGGTCAATTGCTTCTTGATCTATTCATTCTTCCGACCATGCTTATTGTCCTGTTTGCTACTCCCGCAGCCATTGTTTTATCCATTGTGGAGCGGAGAGAGTGGCCGCTTCCGATCATGGCGGTGCTTCTTATATCCATGACATACGTCTTTCTTTCAATAGATGTACGAGGCGCTGGTTCAGGCGGTAGTTATGTTGGCCCTATTTGGTACATCTTGGGGTCAACGGTAATGCTTGCCTTCTGTGTTAGGTGGTTTGCATTTAAGCGACGACGCGATAACCGTCATACAAAGTAATCATGAAAGAAATCGTCTATCAACTGCATAACATGTCGCTCCAGCCGACTGGTGATAGCGGCGGCTGAGCTAAACGTTAACTGATAATCGAATGACCGTTCATGGCCGATCTACGCCATTCGCTGTGTTAAGCAGGGTGCCGCTTGCATTAGCATGTCAGGTTAGTGCAATGCCCGATTTTAAGTGCAATCAGCACTAAAATATTTCACTTCTAGAGTCTTGTAATACGAGGTCATTAAACAGCTTTGAATTCTCTATCAGAGTACCGCTTGGTTGCACTCACATCAGTATAGGAAAACACAGGCTCCTTTCCAACATAGATGTTTCCAGTGAGCCATGTTTGCTCGGCTTCAACATCTGCTTCACAGACTGACCGACTCCACACGCCGCTTTTCTGTTTCCCATATTGATCGATATAGTAGAAATCAGCGAGCCAGCGATAGCCTCTTTCCTTTAGCTCATCTTTTTTATCAAAGGGGGCGCCTACAGCAAAAAAGCGCCGGCTTTTTTCTCTTGCGTTGGATAACAGCACAGACAGCGCCAGTGAGCCAGAAACCGGCAGTGGTTTGGAAAGCAAATGCAACGTTGCCTCAGCATCATTTACCGCCCTATGCCCATCAAAAAAATACCCCAACCTATACGCGATATAATCGAGTTTACGACTACCAACATCCTCATTTTCCCAATGAATATCATGAATAGTGCACGCCCAGTTGGCATTACAGCTCGCAGGTAGGCGGCGCTCCATCATCTGCCGATCAAAAGCTGCATTGTGGGCAATGACAAGGTCTGCTTTTTTAAGCCATAGATTAATCTCATCGTCATCAAGATGCTGGCCTGTGAGCATTTCATCTGTGATTCCAGTAACTTGCTTTACAACATCGGATAACGGCTCCTTAGGGTCTTCAAAGCCACCGTAACGCTTCAAAATATGATAAATTTTGCCTGTATGGGCATCATATTCAAAAATGATAAAACCCAGTTCGATGATCTTGTCTTTCCCGGTATCCAACCCTGTGGTTTCTGTATCAAGAACCATACCGATCCGTGCTGTATCTGGTTTCCCCGGATTGTAATGATCTGGAGCTTTCAGACGTTGCATCACCCGGTACTGATCCGCTTGCTCCAGATGCTGAATTGCTTCCATATCATTCATGTGTGCACCCCATAGTTTTCATCAGCCAAACCCCCTGTTTTAAAAACAGCCTGTTGCGATACATCGGGTGTCTTTATACATCTTGCTTACACTTTTTAAGCCACAAGGATTTGGCGCACTGCAGCCCCCGTATATAAAGAGATTTGAATAAATTAAGCTTCATCCTTTATAGTTTCCAAGGGACGAATTGCGCAAACGGCGTCCATAGATATTTATCAGGATTGCTAGAAACCTTATGAACATCTTCTTTTGCTACATACTGATCCTGTTCGCCTAAGTGATACACAATGTGTATTTCCTGATCGACTCGAAACGCATGAAAAGGATGGTGCGCCATATCCTGCCCTGCCCCGAGATATGCTTCACTTTCTATATCGTATGTATTCATAAACCGCCCATCCAAATGTCCACTCCCCAAATTATTACCACGCATATTTCCATCAACCTTAACCCATCTGTTCATTCATCAACAGATGGGGCTAAGACCTTTATCCATTTCTTCCTTACATATCTCCCCATGTATGCCAATGCTGCCAACAACCTTGGCATGCATGACGCACATCAACAAAATCTGATTGGCTAAAGCATTTCTTTTCTATCAGTAAACAAAACCTATTGAGCTTGATGACACCCCTTTAACTGCCACATCTGCCCGTAACCCTTCAATGATCGCATTTGGGGTTGCATCCAGTCCGAGTATCGACAGACGTTTCTTCACTGCCGCGAAATCCCCCGGTGCCAGGTTATTTATACCGGAAATGGCTTTTCTATCCAGATCTGTAGGTTCTCCGATACATTGCTGCTGCAACATAGCCCATGCCTGATCAGGCTTGAGATAATTGAATTCCACCTTGATAGCAAACCGACGCAGGCTGGCCTGATCGAGGTCATCCATCAGATTTGTCGAGCAGACAAACAGGCCATCAAAGCTTTCCATCTGCACCAGAAGCTCATTGACCTGGGTAACCTCCCATGACCGGCTAGCACCCCGGCGATCACGCAGCAATGAATCCGCTTCATCCAGCACAAGAACTGCATCTTCCGATCTGGCCTGCTCGAACATGCGGGCAATATTCCGTTCCGACTGGCCAACATACATGCCCAGAATATCCGAGGCTCGCTTACTGAGTAACGGCTTATCCAGCAGCTCTGCGATATATCCAGCCAGCGCTGTTTTTCCTGTGCCCGGGGGCCCATAAAAACAGATGTTGCCACGCTCGCTTCGTTGCAGACCATCCACAAGGCTCGGAATATCAACATTGGCATTCAGATAGTCGAGGCTGTATTCGGTGGAATGGGCCTGTTTCCTACCCAGAGGCTTTTGACCCATGGCTTTGGCCCCGTTACCCAAAACCCTGTCCAAAATGGCCTCAGCATCGTTCTGGCTCATGTAACCCACCCTGCCCAGCACTGTAGCAGCCTTGGCAACCTGCGCCGGCGACAATTCCTCATGCTCTGCGAGTCGCTGCATGAATGGCTCTGATACAGGAGTATCAGCCAAGCGACTGCGCACGATATTCAACCGCACTGATCTTGGCGGCGAGTTGAGCTCCAATGCAAAATCAAACCTACGCAGAAAGGCAGGATCAATCTGGCTTACTTGATTGCAGACCCATATCGAGGGTGTCTTATTCTCCTCCAAGGCTTTGTTTATCCAGCCCTTGTTGTTTCCTGATTTTTCCTCCATGCCAAAAAAAGAAAATGAGCGCGAAGGAAAGACGTCCTCAATCTCATCAAACAGGATCAGGCTCTTGTCATTTCCAGCAAGCATCTGCTGTGCGAAACGATATCCCTCCAGGCGACGCTGAGTGTTTACCGGGTCACCATCAGCATCCTCTGTTTTCACCTCGTACAGATTCGACTGTAGTCTTGTAGCCAACAATCTAGCCAACTCAGTCTTGCCGCTTCCAGGTGTGCCATACATAAGAATGTTCACTCCCTTGTCTCCTGCCTTCAGAGCCGCGGCCAGCATACGCTCCAGGATATCGATATCGGCAGACACATGTGGATAGTCCTCCAGATGCAGGGTTCCATCCCTGGCCGGCACCAAAAAGTGACTTAGTAACATTTGTTCGTTTGCATTCTCGGCCATCAATGCTTGGCACAGACCATCCATGGGCTCCAGGTTGAGACCCGAGCGATAATCCTCATCGATCTTCAGTAATCCACGCTCCCGCAATGACGATTTACCTGTCATTGCCTGGGAGATATCCGTTGCATCGATTTCCAAAATATTAGCCAGAGACATCGTCAGTCGAGATTCACTTGGTTTATGAAGGCGCTCAAAACAGCCCTTCATGTGCTCATAACGGTCTTTCAACACCACAAAAGACAGTAGCTGAACCTGAACGTCCGTCAGGCCCATGCGGATTGCCATAAGTCCTAGATTTCTGAACAAGTTGGCTGATGTATCTATATGCTTCTCATGCTCATTTAACATCTGGCACATCATTTCTCTTAGTTCCCTCGGCTTAATAGCCTTATCTTCTTCATCGGGCAACTGCAGAAACTCCTGCAAATCGGTATCCTTATAGCCGCGAAATTCATTGTAGAACCCCTTAAATGTGGCCGCACTGCTCAACAACATCCGCAGCACCCACGTTACAACCAACGAATAGTATTCATCCTGTGGCTCAATCTGAGTTTTCTTCCTACGCCTTCGCATGATTCACTCCCATCTCTAATTTGATAAGAGTCTAAAACGCTATGCGACATATTATGTCGCAATAAATAGAGGATTATCGTGCCAGATAGGAAGGTAGAATCAGCTCATTCATTTTGATAATAATTGCGAGATGACCTCGTCATTTATTGACCTGTCGATATCTTCAGCACAGCCCGAGCAAAGCTGTTAGAACCAGTAGTCATGCATCCGAATTAAAAATGCTTTTGTCAGAGGAAAACCGACACCCGAACCGATCACCGAATCAATGCCGCAACGGGGACAAACGGCAGTTTGTCCTTCCCCGCTATCTTCCTCGTCCCACCACTCGTCAATATCCTCAGGCGGAAATAGCTCGAGGCAGTGGAAACACCCGCACATTCCACTCTCGAGAATTTCTTGTCTATGTCGGATTGAATGTTTGTGCGCATTAATAAGATCAGCATCATTTTCTGTGCCATTATCGAAACTCATTTCCAACTCCTTATTCATTCGTTACCCCATGGAAGCAGTATGTGTTGTTAATTCTCTCCAGTGCACTTACCACTTCTGTTGACGTAATGTTTTCAAAGCGATGACCACCACGCTCAAATGTCATGATCTCAAGTTTATCCTGGTACAAAGCTTCTGTTTCCGAGGCGTCCAACAGCTCATCGTCACGATTCAGAAGAATCCAGCGGGGTAACACAATTGATGTATCGATGAACGGAATATCGCGATAAGACGCAACTGCCTCTACTGTCAATTCAAAAGACTCCCCAGAAACAAAGTTTTTATTACTGCCAATCATCTTCTTCAAAACAGCAACCGGGTTATGGCAAGGATTAAGCATGATGGGCATAGTAGCCTGCTCGTGGAAGCGTTCCGCAAGCTTAGAGGCATAAAAGGCACCCAGAGATGTGCCTGCAAAGAATAATGGAGGTGTATCCACCTGTGCCATTAAGGCCTTGAAATTATCCTGAAAAGAATCACCAGACTCGTAGCTCAATTGCTTCACCGGCAACTCAAAAACCCGCTCCAGCACGTCGGCCTTCTCTGATGGACACTTGGGCGCAGAAGCGAAACCATGCAACAAATAGACTGCTTCACAATTAGGCATATTCACTCCCTTGCGCTGCAAATTATTCAACAGCTAGCCCCATGAATTGATCAGACACAAAACCCTTCACCACCACGCGCCATAATGTGTCGCATAGACTCTGCCAATGTTCGGCTTCCTGCTACCCTGTACATCGACATCATGATGGAGAACCCAAACGAACCTCGGGGAGACCACTTCTATCCAGTAGCTAAATAGATCATAGAGTACCACCCAAAGCCGCACGCACTGAAGCACCAAGACATCAATGCTCACTTTCCTGAGGTGATTGTGAAAGCCTCCCCTTCAGTTCTGCCGCCAACTCGCGTGCGTTAATCTCTCCCTCACGGGCACCTTTCAATTCCTCTTTGAGTGAACTCACTTCTGCCTTGAGCGTTGAACAATTAGCCTGCGCTTCAACATAGGCGTGCTGAACAGCTTTTAAGGACTGGTCTGTCTTCTTTGCTTCTGTGCGCACCTCTTCCAAATCCATGATAAGTCGATCAGCCAATTCAGTCATTTCCCGATATTCAGCCCTGAGAGCCAAGCTCTCTTGCTCAAAGAAAAGCCTATCTTCTTCAAGCCTTGAAGCCGCTTGTTTTTCAGCCTCGCACCAAAGTTGGCTGGAGAAATTCACCGCCATTTCGGTAACCCTAGGGGGAATTGTTGTAGTATGTGTAGGACCAGAATTCAGAATTTTTTGATCCTCCTTCCAGTCTCGAAGTAACGGGCCAATAGTTGAGTAGCTACCGCAATCCCCGAGTTGCTCGCGAATATTCTCATTCGTTACCTTCTTTCCATTTGCCACAAGCACCTCTGCAGCGCGATATACTTGCTCTCTTGTGATTGCGTTATCTTTCATACTCGCTCCTAAAAATACATGTAATGTAATGTATTACGTTATCCGCATTACAAGAGCTAACCAGGCAGCCCGAATTGTCAGATGAGTGAAGGTTAAGCATGTAGGGCATTAATATAAAAGGCGAAAATTAGCCTTTTCCATTTTTGATCGTGCCTTTTGGCGAAATCTTGTCACTCTGGAAGACAACTGAAGTAAATATTTAAACCTGTCGCTAAAGGAGAAAGGCTCATCCCGGCAATTTAACACTCCAAGCGGTGCAATTTCGGGTGCGTATTTGCCGTTTTGAATATACTGTCTGCAGATGGCACTCAAATCAGCAGGTCATTGCACTAATCCGGCATGCTAGTGCAATTGAATCCAGCACCCTGCTGCACTATGGTTGAAATTGATCACCAAAGCTGAAAATCTGAACGTCTGCTTCCGGCCAACTACGGTCATTCAGAATTCCGTTTGTGTCCTTGGAATTTAGCGGAAAAAGGCAGCAACCCGGCTGCCTTTTCTAATTGAGTATTGTGTCTTCGGAAGACTCCCTACATTTAACTGTCAGAGATTAATCACTTCGCAGTTGCTTTGATTCTCTTCGCAAATGCTTTTAATTCATCGTCTTCTGAACCTTCACATAACTGCCTGATCATATCTTTCAAATTCTCCGCATCATCCCCGGATTGGTTTATCAAGGGAACAAAGTAATCACCGTGATCTATTACGAATTGACGACAATCATCATCATTAATTACAGGTGTTAGTATCCTTCGGGTAACTTCACCTGATTTCTCTTCCAGTTTTGCATGACTGATTAATGGCTCAGCGAAATGAAGGAACAACTCCTTAGTGATCTCTGTATGCGAACCGTACTCGTCTCTAATATCTTTTAGTGTGGCTTTGAGCTTGTTTTTGTTTATGCCATCATAAAAGACATTAAAAAACTCATCAATTAATCCCCGCTCACCTTTGGCCATTTCAGACAGTAACCCTTTATAGGCAGTTACAGCATTTCCAGGCATTTGTTTAACATGTTTGCTATCTAATAAGATGGCTAATACTTTGAAAGTGAAGTCGCCTTCATTAGCCAGAATGGTTTTCCACTCATCAACACTCAATCCATCCAGGCGCTTTATCATCTGCGAAATTAAATGTTCAGTGATAGGGAGGTTTACCTTTGAAGCATGCTTGAAAAACAATGGAGAAGTGATTGTTTCAGCTATGTTATTCCGTAATATTTCTTTTTTTGCATATACTTTCCAGCCGTTCAGTTGGTTAAGAAATTCCTCTTCAGAAACGCCTAGACTGGTAAATATTGCCTCATAATTTTTGAGAACTGAAACCACATTCATCCTAGAAGTTCCGACTGAGTGGTTTGTTAAACTCGCGAGCACAGCAACCAACAGTGGCTGAGGCCAAGAAGGGAGAGCCTCAAGCAAGTCCCCATAATTTCCGTAATACTCAATAACACTTGCCACTTCAGATACGGTTTTCTCATCGCTCAAAGTAAGTTGGGGGGCCGTCGGATCAGGAGTCTGCTGTCTCACCGGTAGAATTTTATGAATAAGTGCAGAATCGAAACTGGCCGTATAGCTGAGCCTCATGGCAAGTAAATCATAATATCCTGGAGCTTCAGGGGTGACTGCTGTTAATAAAGTATATAGAAGTTGCTCCTCAAAAGGTTGGATTGGTTTTTCTTGGATAACAGCTTTTTGAGCAACCAAAAAGTCATTAAAGTTTTCACTGTTTATTCCACCACTGTTCTTCAGCTCTACCAGCTTTTCTTTAGTTTTTTCGAACGCGTAATCTTCATCGTCCTTCAAGTATTTGATAGGGGCAACATGTAGCATGTCTTCTGGAATTAGTTCTGAACAATATTCGTCAAATTTTTCCGGGTCACAACTTACTTTGTATTGACCGTAATCTGATTTTGCTTCACTAAGATAGCCAAGAAATACGGTTGGCTTTAATGATGCAGAAGGGAATATTTCAGAAATTATAAGTGGAGTTTTAAGCGTGTTTGCTGCTTCTTGCATTCTACCCAATTCTCTAAACAAAACACTTCCGATTTCTTCTTCTGCTTCTGCTGTTTCAGTCAGTTTAGACAATGCATTACAAATCGAATTGGCAAGCCTTTCCCATTGTTCATCACTTATATGATTCAGAAGGGTTTCGTGAGTATCTGTAAATTTAACACTCGTTATTTCCGATTCAAGCTCTCTCCTAAGAAGCTCGTCCCATATGGCTTGAAGCTGTTGCTTTTCCTTTTGACTCTCGATCTTATCCACTTCTAGCTTGTCCAATACTGCCACTGCTGAAGCAGTATCAAATTCTGATTTGCCAACCACATCTTCAAGCACATCTAAGAAGTGTTCGTGTAAGGCCAATTTGTTCAAAGGAGTTACTTTTCTGCTTTGAACTACTGAATTCAGGTTTCCCTCACGAAGAGACAGTTCTATTTCACGATGCAGCACAACCTGAAATGCCCTCGTAACCGGGACATTAAATACCAGTGCTGCCATATTGCTTAGCAACTTGTCTTCATCAGTAAAATACTTTTCAACCTTTTCCGTATAGTTTTTATTAATTATTTTCGTTATTGGGTAGCTTTCAAAATGTGATTTAACTAGCACAAAGAGCGCCATATACTTTAAAGTAATTTCATCCCCCCATAGCTTTTTTAATGCAACCAAGTCATTAATAAAAACGATAATATCTCTTGGCGTAAAATGCTGTTTTAGAAGGTCAAATATACTTACGACAACGTTCACCTGACTGTCTTCTGTGTTTCCAAACGCCTCATTGAATAAATGCTTAAAGTACCTTTTCCAGTCTGTGAGAATCGGAGGAGAGATTCGATACACTATGGAGAATGACTTATTAATGAACTGATTTGCTGCTCCATCTCTTTCCAGCTTTTTAAAGGCTTTTTGTAAATGGGCCCTATCAAACGGTACGATCACCCAAATATTTTCGTATTCTGAATGGCCTTCGGCAAAAAAAGTGTGGATCGATGACCAGAGCTCTTTGATCCTTTCTGGTGGCAACCTGTCCATATTATCAAAGGCAATTACCAAGCCTTTATTCGATTTTTTCTTGAGATCCTCGGATATGTCTTTCATCCACTGTTTGAATTCAGTCACAGAAGCCTCTTCGTTAGAAATCGCTTCATAGGATGTGAACGAAATGTTTTTTCCCTTATAAATATAAAACAAATTCACTAATAGTTTTTTGGGATTAGTCCATGTGCAAAGGCTGTATAAAAGCCACCATGCAATGGCGACAATCAATAGAAGCAAGGAAAAAGCTATTTTAGCAAAAAAGACATATGAATCTGGTATGCTCGACTCATCCAAAAATGATGAGGTCATTGCTAAGAGTGGGGTAAAGGCGAGTATTGCAATAATCCAAAAAACACCTGCACTAAATTCTGGTACTTCACTATGATTTACGGTTGTTTTTCTCGATAGAAGAAATTTAAGCCTTTCTCGCCAGCTGTCTTTGTGGCTTCTCCCGGCTAAGTCTTGGAAGACAGTTTTGTTTGGAAGGAGATTCTTTTGAATCAGATCAGTTGTTAACCCTTCCAAAAAAGACTTTCTCTGAGTGTCTTCCTGGTGCCCCCAAGCATCGTAAATAAACAAGTGGTGTGTATCTTTCACTTCGGATTCAAGCATGCTGATAACATTAGATTTACCAGAACCCCAAGCGCCATCAATCCCGATTAATTTTTTTGAATGGGGAGATTGAATTTGATCAGCAATGTTTTTGGCTATCTTTTCCTGTGGTTTTCCTTCGAACAAGTCTTTGCCCGTAGGCTCATGACTAATAAAGCGTGGAAATTGGATGCCGCTCATGCACTTCCTCCGGAGAGAATCGAAACTTCAGGAATGCTGGGAATTCCGGGGACACAATACTTATTTCCCCTCCGGGCACGGCCCGAAGACGAAAAGTTCAGATTGAAATTAAAGTCAGAAATCATTCCCTCGCCCCCGAAGAATATGAATCGACGATAGGCGCATTCGCGCCGGATGGCAATTTCGACTTTAGGAGTAGGTTGAATGATCAGGCAGCCATCGGCGAACTTTAATTCTGAATGACCGAAGTTGGCCGCGCTTTGCCGGTCACCACAGGCGACCATCGGCCAAAAGCCGACATTCAGCGTCGGCCGGATTCGACCATAATGGGTGGCTACTTAGAAACATATTCACTGGCTAGGGTGATCCATAATATGCAGTTTTGGCACTTCGTCCGCAAAGCTTAGCTGCGTACTCAAAAGAAGCATGACAAACAGGTCTGAAATTATTGTTTTTACCTTCATATATAATTCCATGAACTCGATCTTTATTTGCTGGCTAAAACATTTCCGACTGGCTAGAAACATTAATTGAAACATCACCTGAATACCCAGCTCCCTGTAATTGATTAATAAGCGTATCAATCTTTACCCAGTGTCGAGTTTTGCCCTTTGGATTTGTAACGAGAGTGTTTTGTTTGCCATCTTCGGCAGATAAATAATACCCATTATTGGCCTTATGAATTACGGCCTGAACTTTCGCTAGCCGCATCATTTCTACCCATGACTTTAGTACCACATCGGGCTCCTAAGTTAAGACGTAAAAGATCCAGCAAAAAAACATGCATATTGAATTAGCATGAGTATAGCCATCACTTCCAAATAAAATGATTGGTTAGAGTCGGGTACGTCTGCAATTCTGCCAATCTCTTTCGCAAAGAAATGTGAAACGATTAAAGGTATCAAGGATATTAGCCAAAGTTTTAATTCCATTCTTCACCTTTCTTTCTCGTCTAATTTCAATGAGCGACATTTTTCTTTTTAAGTGCACGAGTCAACAGATGGTAGTCGATTTGTTGAGGGGAACATTATTCATGAGGCTGATCTTCAAATTCTATTTCCATCTGTAGCAAATCTTTTCGGGTAGAAAGATAGGTATGTCCAATCAGAGTGGAGATGAGAATTTCACGAATCATTTCTGAATTGGATATGTTCGATTGTTGTGCCAAGGCCTGTATATCCTCTTTCATCTTGCTCGGAATCCAGACCTTCAAATCCTCGATGTTCTTTCCCAAATCACGAATCAAATCCGGCTCATCAGATTCCTCGCTCGATGGGGCCATTGAGAACAATGCTGGTGCTGTGGGAGGGTTCAGCTGAAATTCTCTTTCTCCCCGCTCATACATTCCCAGCCAGTCATATCGTCCATAGAGATAGGTGAAAAGCGTCTGACGGACCAGGTCGGAGCGGGATGTACTCATGAACGCGCACGTTTCATCAAGAATGGTTCCCATTAGCTCAGGCAACCAGAATTTTATTGCGACATCGTCTCGCTCAAGCAAATCTGAATAATCCCGGTCGGTTCCAGTGATAAGATATTCCGGAGCTTGGTCGGGTATTGGCTCCTGATTGTTGCTTGGTCTGCCCCTGCGTCTCCAGATACTGTCAAATATACCCATAAATGTTCCCCTCCGAAGATGCTTGAGCTGATTATAGGAAACATTACTCTGTAACTAAAGTGACTGGATGTGGGATCACAGACAGTACAAGAACCAAAGGGCGTAATGTTGGCACCTAAAGATCAGGAGGTTTTCTTATGAAGTTAGAAGCATCGCCAGAAGAACGAAAGTTTCTCAAGAAGCTTGGGTTAAAACCGTTACCCAAAGCGGAGCAAGAGAGAAGGGCACGAGCGCGAGAACGCTTAAGGAAACAATGTTCCTCAAACCCCTATTACGCCAAGCGTCTAGAAGAAGGCGGAGAGGCATATTTGCACAGCTTACAGAGTTCGCAGGCTTTGGCTGATTAAGGTGACATACTATGCAATATAGCTTCCGTTATCTCACATCGGCGCGCACCTTATCCGCAACTCGTTTGGCATCATCATCACGATAGGAAAATCATGGTTATTGAATTTAAATGGGAAAGCGACCTACCAATTGAACCGACTGCTGAGCGAGTGCAGGAAAACATTAAGTATGTGCTGAACCGACTCCCTGACCCTCGCGGCCAATGCTCATCAGTTGTTTCAGCATATCTCAAACAGGACCTCCGTAAGTCAAATGTTGTCGGAGTTGGGTACTCAAAAGATGAAAAACCAATCGTTACTTTTCATCACACACTTGTTGAACCGGTGACGTATTTTTGGGATTACTACGAAACCCCTCTCCGCAGATGAACCGTGGTTGCTCAACTACATTTCACTCCCTAAACTCTCATGGGCGCACATGGTTAGTCGTTATAACAGGGGTGTTCGAATGAAATTATCAGAAAGGCACATCGCACTAAGATTAATATTTGCTCTTTTGGCCCTCGTTATCTTTTCAGCTCTTTACGGAATCGTTCCAATCATTTTGGAAGATCATTTTGGCATCGCGCTGGGGGCTATCCCCATAGTTATTTTATTTGGTATTCCATTTTTTTGGGTATTGAACAAGTTGGGTTTATTTATGAAACCAAAGGATAGCGATAATCAGAATGCGAATTCATCAGGAGTTCCAGATGAAAGTGGTTGGATTGAACCAACAAATGACCCTTGGGGGAAAAATAAAGAGCAAGTCACCCTCTGGGGCTCTCTATTGTATTCGGATTTGAGTGTCCGCTTTTGGCCGAGACCGGCCTGAACTACAACTACTTCCGCACCTACGACCCGACCACAGGCCGCTACACCCAGTCCGATCCGATTGGACTCAGGGGTGGCATGAACACGTTTGGGTATGTTGGAGGGAATCCGATCACATATGTTGATCCAAGGGGTGAGTTTGGATGGATGATAGCTGGCGCATTCATCGGTGGAGGTATGAATATAATTACCCAGCTTAATCAAGGCGGTGATTTTAAGTGGCGGTCGTTTGTAAGCTCAACAGCAACAGGTGCCCTTGGTGGTGGATTGGGGACACTAACAAAGGGGCTTTCCTTAGGCTGGAATATTTTCTGGAATACTGCTGGAAGCGCCGCTATTGGTGCTGGAGTGCAAGTTGCGAACAATGCTTATAGTGGTTGTGATTTGGACTATAAGGTAGGTAGCAACACAAGCGCTTCCATGGTCTTTGGAGGCGTAGGTGCTGGTCTTGGAGGAGCTGTTTCACATGGCGTTTCAGCAGTAGGTAAAGCATTTGCCGCTCATCTGTGGAATAGGGCTCCTTTATCTATAAAACTTATGGCAACATCTAATGCGATTTCTGGATTGGGTGCAAACAACTTTTTTGCTACAACAGGCACTGTTGCTGGCAATGTTGCTTCGAATATCGTGGCGAATTCAAATCAATAGGAGTATATATGAAATTCACAACATCTTTTCTGATTCGTTTCGCGCTGCCTGTTTTTATCATTGCAGTTGCCTTTGGGTTCATTGCTGGAAACATAGTTTATTTTCTTGGTGGATTATTAGGTGTTGAAAACATTCAGCAAAACTACTCTTTTATCGTCGTGGTGTTCTCTGGGATGGGAGCAACGATGGCTTTATACGCTACCATTAAAGGGTATGAATCGTTTTCTAAGGCGAACAAAATGGTAGATGGTTTTGATCGTAAGTAGCGGATGGAATCAATGGGGTCAGGCTCACTGCTGTCCCAGATAATTTGAGATCAAAGCGCCAGCCACAACTGGGGAGATTTCGACGGCTTGGTATCTGGCGGTATGAATAGTTCAATCATCCCTCTTTTGACGAACAGATTCAGTTGCAGCAAGCGGATGATCTGCATCAAACTATGCTTGATCCTCACCGCATCCCTAAAAGGGCTCTGCCCCCTTTAACTACTGTGAAGAAAATGCAGCCCAAGCCTTGAAGCATGCGTAAGAAGACAACACCAATCCCATTCCAGAAAAAGATAGTACGATAAATATATAATTGTTTTCTGTGTTAGGAATATCGATTAGATATGCAAGAAAATAGATTACGTTCCCGCCCAGCCAACCGATTCCGCCTCCTACGATAAGAAGTGGAAGCATCACCCGAACAAGAAAAAGTGCGCATGTTTTCATCCTACTCTCCCTATTGATTCGCGTTCGCCACAATCTGACCAGACACATTTCCTGCTGATGTGCCGACGACAGAAAATGGCAAATTAGAATTCAATCCACTCAAAGCATTTGACGTTGCCATTAACCTTAAGCTTAATGGTGCTCTTGCCCATGAATAGTCGGCAATTAGCCTTCCAGTTGCTTTCATGCCGCCTGAGATCGCATGTCCAACAGCTGAGCCTCCACCACCAAACAGTGCTCCAGCTTTTGCCATATCACCAACCTTGTAAGACAACTCGCAATCATCATAGAGATTGTTTGCTACCTGCACACCTGCTCCAATGGCAGCATGAATCGCCACTAATTTACTAGACGCTTCGAGCTTCAATTTGTCCATTGGTAAGATTCATCTGAACGTCTTAAGTTGGCCGCACCTCGCCGGTCGCGCCACAGGCAATAGTCGGCCAAAAGCGGACATTCAGATTTTAAGCTTTGATGATCAATTTCAACCATAGTGCAGCAGGGTGCTGGATTCAATTGCTCTAGCATGCCGGATTAGTGCAATGACCTGCTGATTTGAGTGCCATCTGCAGTAAAGCTTAAAGTCAGAAGTTTTTACACCTGAGCGTCTAATGTTTTCGGTAGGCCAATACCCAAAACAACCGCGACACAATTTGTCGCATTATTGAGTACTCTCATCTCCTCATGTGATGGGATGTGTAACAAATGGCAACGAAACAAAAGGTTCAACGTATCATTTTTGAATGACCCACTGCTGTTCAGTCTCCTTTTTTAGGAACTTGGTATAAGGACGCTCCTCTCCTATACTAACGAAACAAATGTACGTGAATTGTTTATTATTCTATTGGGGTTTGCATGACGGTCTTGGATCGCTTAGTTCACAATGAAAACACTACGACTGAGACACTTTGTGGTTTGATGTCGTATCCCCCTTTCCGTGAAAAATTTCTTGCGCAGTTTATCAGGTCTCATAAGTTGACTGCCAGTTTCTCAGAGGACGATGTTACAACCCAGATGGCTTTGGGAGAATCTGGAAGGTCTGATTTAATCATTCAAAATGATGATCACATAATTCTAGTCGAAGTAAAAATTGAGGAAAACACAGCCTTAACCAAAAACCAGCCAAAGGGATATATAAAATGGCTTCTTGAATCCGAGACCCTAGGTGAGAGGCATTTAATATTCCTATTGCCCCCTGATTACAAACACAAAAATGCAATTAGCAAAGCGGCAAAAGAAATGCATTTTAATGAAATTCACTTTCTAACTTGGGAAGATATTCTAAAGCTAATTGAGGATAATGGGTTTGATGTTTTGAACCCATATTTTGCTGATTTTCACGCAATTCTTTCATCTTGGTATCGCGCAGAAGGTCTCAAATTTGACTATGAGGAGGTCATTTTGCTTTATAATAGCAATACGATAAAAGCTATCACCAAATTGCTGGAAACGGTAAAAGGCTGTTTGAATGAATTCAATAAAGCAGATATGGAAATAAAAGAAAGTGGCACTCAACGCAGATGGCATGAAGACGAATATGGGTGCTATTTTAAAGATGATGATGGAAATAACATGCTGTGGTTCGGGATATGGGCCAAGGCATGGAAAGAAAAAGGATTCCCGATTATCTTTGGGGTAGAGGAAGATTGGGGACCGTATTCAGCTAGATTTAGAAAAGAGTTTGCTGATGCCGGAGAGCTTGAAGGATTTTATTTAAAAGAGATTGTTTCGCCCATGCTTTCATCTGAAAATCCATCTAAAGCTATTGCTGCTCATATCTTGAAAATTGTAGAGAAAATAAAGCGTTGAGGGAAGTTTAGTTTGGTTTAGTGATTTATAAATTCAACCATATCCGGAGGGGTTTTATCTAAGGCCTCGACAACTCGAACATCAGGGGCGATTTTGTTTAAGCGTTCAATATTTCGTTTCTGGTCTTCGTAGAAGCAATCAATTCGGAATAGCCGGCAATAAAATGCCTTAGTCCAGATGAAGCGGGTAAACCACTGGGTCGGATCTATATACGGGAACAATCGCTTCGACAGCTTGAAATCTAGCCAGGCATGCACGAAACGCTCATCACCGAGGCCTATCCGATCAATATCTTTTTTCTCTTGCTCAACAACTGCCTGATAGTGACTGCTACCAGATGGCTCATGTCTGGTTGAGATAATTAAATTGAACCCGCCCTTCTGTCGGTTTGTCCGGCATATGGCTGAAAACTCTTCTGGCCATCGAGTCAGAGTCTCATCAAGATCAAAGGCTAGATGCATGCCGCAAGATGTATGGCGCTGTCCGCACACTATAAGGCCTTGAATGGAAGCCTCTCTGTTGGATAAGGCCGGAGCGGTAAACACCAACGGGACGCAACCAAATATTTCTATCGCGTTTCTTTCAAGCGTTTGGATTTCTGAGAATTCCGGGATAACTGATGAACGAATGAGAATAATCATACGTCGCTCTCCGATAGGTATCTCCAACGTTTTCTGTCGTGTTATAAATACTGGCAACACATCAGAAAATAGGGGTGCATCAAGCTTGTGAATAGGACGTTTGGGTAGATTTCGATACTCTGGGGGGAGCTTTTTAATTCTGTCTTCTTCTTTTTCTTCAGGTGTGAGAGCACACTTGCATTCGAAAAGCGAGATATCATCGATATCTTTGAGAAGAAATCGCTCCATATCCTGAATAGTGATAATGCTCCAGTAGACCTCTGGCACCATGTTTAATATCAAATTATGAACCCGTTTACGCATATCACCCCCAGTTAATGGAGGCATACTCGGGGTGCCTACGACGACTCATGTCGCAAGCGACATTTGGTGTGATCTCTACCATGCGACACCAAGTGTCGCTGTGGTTGTTATGGTTAATGCATGAGCAATTCAATAGAAATCACCCAAGCAAAGCAGAATAGAATCATCGCTTACGGGATTGGCGGAGTTGGAATGAATGCGCTTGAGGCTATTTATCGGCGTTCCTTACCAGGTGTGCACTGCATCGCCATCAACAGTCCCCAGGTCCCTAATCGAAAAACGCCTGTTTCGATAAAGTTGCTGGTTCCTGATGCGAGCGAAGCTTTGATTCTTGATGCTCTTCAAGAAGAACGAGAGAGAATCTTGACGGATGTGCGCGATGCTGAAGTTGTACTTCTCATCGCTGGATTAGGCGGGGTCATTGGCTCATTTGTTTCTTGTGTGCTGGCGGACATGCTTGCAGCACAGCAAACGCCAGTCTGGGCTATTGTCACGCAGCCATTCACCTTTGAGGGCAGGCAGAGGCGCGAAAGAGCAGACAAGGCCATTGCCTTACTAAGCAAGCGAGTGGATATGCTAATCACCCGAGATAATCAGGCGCTGATTGCTGCAGTGAATTCATGGGAATCGCTGGGTGAAATTTTCATGCTGGCTGACGAATCCCTAGTAGACCTCATCGCCATGCTTCCAAGTCATTTAACGAAACCGGCATCTCTTCATGAGCATTTACCAAAAGGAGCAACTATCGCCTTTCGTGAAGGTCAATCGCATCTAGGTAGATGAGCGGTGCTGGTTGTCTGAATGTCCGCTTTTGGCCGGTTGTAGCCCATGGCAGCGAGCGTCGATATGCGGCAGTCGGCTCAAGTGGTCGATGAAACATCTTTGCTGCAGCCCAATATTAGATGTATAATTTAAATCCAACACGCCTACACAGAATATTTAATCATCCACCTTGGCCAAGCAATGGCACACTGATGTCACAATGCACTCTAAATTTTGTGTCATGGCACAGCGCTGCGGTTCAGCCTATGTCACCATAACATATTGTTTTTATTGCATTAATAAAGAATCAAGGGTACAGAAGAAGACAGCCAAACCACACTGAAAATCCTCGTGTCGGGGGTTCGATTCCCTCCCTGCCCACCACTAATATCAAGGACTTACGGAAACGTAGGTCCTTTTTTTATTATCTTACCTCTACAACTGTCATGCAGCGATTCGCCATTCGGCCAGCGATGCCCGGGCATCGCCCCCGCTTATGTTCGGGATAATGCGCAATTCAAGCGTAATCACACCGTCCACATCAACCAAGTAGTCTTCAAGCTCCACCGTTGAATCCGGCATGCTGAAATTATACTGTTGACGGGCAATATCGTGGAAGGCCACCCCATCGGACGACCAGCGCAACGTAAACTCCTGTGTTCGCTCCTGATGACCTTCTTTAAACAGAAGGCGAATCAGCTTGATTCTTTG